>Ga0070706_100000086_pt1 | contig 108867 bp, 87 predicted proteins | sample KBSK5501metaG_FD_65476 | JGI IMG/M metagenome (GOLD analysis project Ga0070706, IMG submission 65476) | Corn, switchgrass and miscanthus rhizosphere microbial communities from Kellogg Biological Station, Michigan, USA - KBS K5-50-1 metaG | ecosystem: Host-associated > Plants > Roots >...
TTCCTACCAGATGTCCGCGCCCGTCGTTGACCTTCTTGAAGAAATCGATGTCCATCATCAACACACTGATCTGATCGAGTTCGCCAGTCTTGACCACCGTGGTTATCTTGCGGTCAAGCTCCGCGAACAGGCTGCGGCGCGAGCGAAGCCCCGTCAGCTCATCGCGTTGTGTCATCTGATGAAGCTTCTCCTGAAACTCGGCTTCGAATTCGTCGAGCATCGCGAACTTCATCATGTGATTGCCGATTTTTATTTTGTCGCCGTCCTGCAGCAACTGCTGCGAAGTAACCTTGGCGCCGTTCAAGAAGGTGCCGTTTGTTGATCCCAGATCGTTGACGTAGTACTCAACGCAGCTCGAATCCAAATCCAGGCAAATGATTTCAGCGTGCTGGCGCGAGGCGATTTCATCTCGCAACACAAGATCTGCGGTCGAGCCCCGTCCGACGACGGTGCGCTCATTCTCCAGCTTTGTGGTTTGTCCGATGGATTGGCCTTGCAATATTACAAGCACCGGCCGCTTGGTTATTGATAACGGCAGATCGCGGAGATCGAGCTTTACTGTGCGCTCGGCATCACTCACGGTGTTTCATCCTTTGCCGAATGAATATAACAATGAGGGCTAACGAGCGCAAAGAGTAAAGGGCGTGATGACGAATGCTTATGCCGGGTTCTTACTTCGCACGCTTTGCATTTTCAGTCCGTGGTCAATACACTCTTGAACATTGATCAATTCGATTGAGGATGATGAAAACCAACGGCACAGAAGACAACGAATGCACTGGCGTTGAGCGTTTGGCCGAGGCGAACCTCCCAACCGAGTCCGGCTCTTTCAGGATCATCGCGTTCAAAGCAGTTCGCAGCGGCGAGGAGTTTCCCGTTCTCATCAAGGGGGAGATGGACGCCGAGACGCCTACTCTTGTGCGAATCCACTCACAATGCCTGACCGGCGACGTCTTTCATTCGCTGAAGTGTGATTGCGGGCGGCAACTGGATGGAGCGATGAGGCTGATCGAAGCCGAGGGCCGCGGCGTGATCGTGTATCAGCAGCAGGAAGGGCGTGGCATCGGCATCACAAACAAAATTCGCGCTTACGCACTTCAAGACGCCGGACAGGACACGGTCGAAGCGAATCTCTCACTCGGCTTCGATGCTGATTTGAGACAGTATGAGTGCTGCGTAGACATCCTGCGGCAACTGGGGTTAAGGCGCGTGCGCTTATTATCCAACAATCCCGACAAGATCGCGGCCCTTGCGGCGGCGGGCTTCGAGGTCGAGCGCGTGCCGCTCGAGGTTGAGCCGCACGAGCGAACGCGGGATTACTTGAAGACGAAGAAAGACAAGATGGGACACCTGCTCAAGAACATCAACGCCGAAGGCAAGGCCGGTGTGTGATTGAGCGATTCGAACTACGCTTCCAGCGCAACTTTTTCTGAATCATTAAGCGCCACGCAGTGCGCGGTATGGTGATCCAGGAGCGTTGTCAGTTCACCGATTTTCTTCATCCGAAATTTATTCTCGCAGCGATCATGTTTGAACGCCGATTCGAAGCAGCGCGGTATGAAGACCGCGTCTCCCCATTGCAGTATCCAGCGTCCGCCATCACAATCCGCAAGAGTTGTCCGAATCTGTCCTCGTTCAAATTGCGTCATGTTTAAGCGCTCGAGTTCAACGGTCATCAAGCTTGCCCACTTGCCTGCCTCTCGTTTCGTGATCGCAACCCGATTGGTCGAGTCGCTAAGCTCGATACCTTCAGTAGACGGCGAGACTGAGAGTGAATAGAGAGGTGTGATTTCATCATACGATTCGATCTCACCGGTAGCCGCGAAGTCCGCTAGCGACTGTGCCAGCTTGATTGCGGATTGCAAGTGAATGGGCAGACCTTTTATCTCGATCGTGGGTGGTTGCGATTGGGTATTTGGTTTTGCCGCAGACACAGAAGGCAACCGGCTGGCGAGCGCCTCGACGTGGTCAGGGCCCAGTAGCACCCACCGGCCGCTCCTTTGATCGCTCAACAGCAAGCGCCCGCCGCCAAGCGAAGCATTCAACCATTCAGGCAGGATTGACTCTGCCTGCGTACCGACATTGAACATTTGAACTAGTGCGTTGACGACTGGCGGCTCAAGCCACATCTCGGACTGCGGATGCGAAAGCACGACCGCGCCATTGAAGTTTGACATAACGATTTCATCGGGCATCAGTGCGATGTCATAAGCTTCGACTCTCAGATTGAGAGTTGCTCTGTAGTGACACGTTTCGGCCGGACCGAGCCTGTATTCGCGCTCCTGATACCTGATAGCCAGTTCGCCATCGGATCTCATGATCAAGCCTGTACCGGCTTGCAGCACAACGCGTGGGGTCACGTAACCGGAATCAAGAAACTGCGCAAGGCTCTCGCTCAGATATGGCGCAAAGGCAAGACTGCATCTTACTGAGAGAATGTTGATCATAACCGACGGCTTTGTTGCAATCTTATCACAGCGTGTTTGACGATCAACATTGCGCCGCGGAATTGATTTAGGTAGAAATGAAGCATGTCTAGCGGTAATCCAACCCGCAAGGAACCAATTCAAATTGCAATGGAGGGCGCGCTGCTGGGATTTGAAGGGAACGAGCTCAAGCGCGGTTTGTGGGAGGTTTGCGTTTACTTTGGCAGCGACGGGTTTGTTTATCACATCACAGCTAACCAGGGTCGCGGGGGAATTCAAAAGACGATAAGGGGAAAACGCGCCGTGGGCGACTACCTGAGATGGGTCGATGGTCTGTTTCGCCCGGGAGAACTGCCAGGTGAAGCCAACGGCATTCATTACCGCGCGGCACGCAAATTGAGAGAGTTACTTTAGGAACCGGACCGGTCGCCGGCTTACCTGTCGTAACTGGAAGTTGTTCCCATCAAATGCTATATTGACGTTATGCTCTACAGAAAGCCTCGTGTGGGACAAGAACTAAATGCCTATTGTGGGAAGTGCAAGGACGAGCGCACGCATATCGTCGCTGCGATGGATGGCGAGGTAGTTCGCAGGGTCACATGTTCGATGTGCGGCGGGACTCACAACTATAAACTCAAGCCGGTCGCCGCTACCAACGGTGAAACGACGGCGCCAACCAAGCGAAAGAGCACGCGGCGCACGAAAGAAAGCGACACCTTCAACATCGATCCCAAGCGCCCGGTGAAGTCGTATGATATGAACAATATTTTTTCCACCGGTGACGTAATAAACCATCCGAAGTTTGGACTGGGCGCGGTTGAAGGCGCGATGCCGCCTAACAAGATTGAAGTTCGATTCCAGGAAGGCAAGAAGCTGCTGCTACACAACATGAAAAACTTTCACTACTGATACGCTGGTGAGAGTTTTGCCTGGCGATACGAAATGAGCCGTCGAATGAATTGATCATTCGGCGGCTCATTAGATTCTATTCCGATGAATCTCCGCTACTGAAAGAACGCCGCGTTCTTGCCGATGAAGCTTTGCCACTTGGCCGGCACGTCCGAATCCAAGAAAATCGCCGACACAGGACAGGCGGGCTCGCAGGCGGCGCAGTCGGTGCAGGCCGTGGGGTCTATGTACATCTGGTTTTCATGCGGGCCCCCCTGAATGCAGTCAATAGGGCAAACGTCAACGCACGCCAACTCTTTCGCGCCGGTGCAAGGCTCACAAATTACGTAGGCCAAAACTAATCGCTCCGCGCGCGCATTACTTGTTTGCGTACCAATCGGCGTTCATCTGGGTGAAGTGCTTCCACTGCTCGGGGAGATCGTCTTCGGTGAAGATCGCCTGGACCGGACAAGCGGGCTCGCAAGCGCCGCAGTCGATGCATTCGTCGGGATGGATGTAGAGCAGCTCGGCGGCTTCGAACTCCGCCTCGTCTTTGCGAGGGTGAATGCAGTCAACAGGGCACACGTCCACACAGGCTGTGTCCTTGGTCCCTATGCAGGGTTCAGCGATAACGTACGTCATTAAACGAAAGCCTCCTTTGTGTTGTTTGACAGCTTAAGGATGATTCCAACTGTTCCGCTAAATATTTGCTTGAATATTGGGAAAGAGTCAATCCCAATTTGAAGTATGTATTGCGTGGAGCGTGTCCGGATTCCTCATCGCGCGGCCATTATGTATCGGGTTCGCGATTCCGGAGTTTTCCGTGGCCGTTTTGCTTTGCGCGTGCCTGAATTTCGATTCGTCCGCTGTAGCTTGCGAGCGCATCGATTACGTAATGCTTGAGCCGCGTGAGCCGTGACCTGGTCGAAGTCATCTCGAGCAGACTCTGCTTTGCCTCGTTGTCGATCGGAAGAGCCGAAGAAATCAGCAGCGAAAACGCTTCGGGGTCTTCGGGCAGGTCTTCATCGATGGCCGTCGTTGATTCGTCCAGCGCCTGCGCGGCGAGCAGGAATTTCTTGCATCGCTCGAGGATGCTATCGAATATTTCCGGCAAATCCTCGTCAGCTTCCAAATCATCGGAAAACGCTTCGACGCGTGCTAACACAAACGGTGTGACTTGCCGCAGTTCGGCAACCTTGAATCGAATGAGTCCTATCGAGATGACATTCATCCTTCCTTCTTCGAGCGGCATCACCGCCTGAATCCTGGCGACGCATCCGATATCGCCCACCGCGGGCGGAGTGTCGCGCGCAACCGCCGCATCGCTTCTATAGGTCAGGCCAAACATGTTCCCGTTCTCTTTTGCGAAGCGCATCATTTCCTTGTACCGATCTTCGAATATGTGTAAGGGCAGGATCGCGCCCGGGAACAGCACCGTTGCAAGCGGAAAGATTGGAAGCTCTTCGAATATCTCGTTGGTCGTCGCCATTGTCGATGGATTATACCACTTACCTGCCGCTCAACTCGCTTGAACAAGAACGTCTAATCCGACACTGACACTTAATACCGGCGAGCGTGCAGGTTGTGATTATTGACTGAGAAAATTCGCTATGTTAGTTTCGACCGAGATGATAACTGGCTTTAATACAGATGTTCGACACCAGGGCCAGCTCTATCACGTACAGACGGAAGATCGCGGCAAACAGAACCCGATTCTCGAATCGCTGGTGTATATCGGCGGAACGATCATCGCGAAAAAACTCACGTCGTACTCTGATCAACTGGACAAGGGAGCAGGGGAAGACGCAATCAACGCGCTCCTCAAAAGACAGCATCAAGTAGTCATCGCCGCAATAAAAGCCGGCAGAATTGAAGATCTGATCAGTCATACGCGAAAGCAACAGGGAACCGAGATTTCACGGAAGAAGCGATCGACACAACCACTCTCGCGGCCGAAGGCAGCCATAACGCCGAGTGCGGCAAAGCTCACGGGTCAGATTTCGGTCGCCGAGCCTTCTACATCGACATCTGTCGCTTCCTCTGCGCATCACCCGGCTGTCTTGAAAGAGGCGCCACCCGCCGCCCCGAATCGCGGAGAAACTGGAGGACTCAACCTTGACAGCGTGATTGCGGACTATCTGAAGCGCGCATCGGGTGAGGCCAGGCTTGATGTGAAGGTGTTAACCCCTTCTTCCTTCACCGCCGGAAAGAACGTTGGATTGCGCGTTCAAGTTACGCAAGGCCCGACACCAGAGAGCGAGGCGATTGTGACCGTCAAGATCATCGGCACGGCATTCAAACCGCAGGTCTTCATAGGCCGAGTCGGAACCGATGGCGTTGCGAATTTTAGTCTTGCGTTGCCTTCGTTCACTACGGGCACGGCAGCAATAGTCATAGAAGCGCAGTCTGGCCGCGGGCGCGGCGAGTTGAAGAACCTCATTCGAAGAGCGTGACGTACGACACGGAAGGATCAGGTTGGTCATCATAGTAAACGGAAACGACACGGATCTGTCCGGCGGCTCGCGCGTTACGGATCTGATCGCACAACTCGGGCTGAGTCCTGAGCGATTGGCCGTCGAGGTAAATCGGAAGGTGATACGGCGCGCAAGCTGGGACTCGACAACGCTTTCAGAAGGTGACAGAGTAGAAATCGTTCACTTCGTGGGCGGTGGTTGTTGATTCGCGGGACGACACTGGAGCGAGCGATCGGAGTTCCTATCACGCATCACCCCTCACGCATCATAAGGAACTTATATGACAGATTCTCTCATAATAGCTGGTCGCGAGTTTAAGTCTCGTCTGATTCTTGGGTCGGGCAAGTACGAGAGCTTCGAGTTGATGACGAAGTCACTCGAGGCCGCGGAAACCGAAATGGTCACAGTGGCGGTCAGGCGCGTTAACATAACGGATCGATCAAAGGAGTCTTTGCTGGACTTCATCGACACCAAACGGTATCACATACTTCCGAACACGGCAGGATGTTACTCAGCCGATGAAGCGATTCGAACGGCGATGCTCGCGCGCGAAGTTCTCGACAACAACTGGATCAAGCTCGAAGTTATCGGCGACGAGAAGACGTTGTTTCCCGACAATCAGGGATTGCTCGAAGCGACCGAAGCATTGGTCAAAGAAGGCTTCGTGGTATTGCCGTATCTCAACGACGATCTGATCGTGGCGCGGCGACTCGTCGACGCGGGAGCGGCGGCGATCATGCCGCTCGCGGCGCCGATCGGCTCGGGACTTGGCATCCAGAACTTCACCAATCTTCGAATCCTTCGCGAGAAGATCACTGAGGTCCCTTTGATTGTCGATGCCGGCGTCGGCACAGCGTCTGACGCCACGCTCGCGATGGAACTTGGTGTTGACGGAATTCTGATGAACACCGGAATCGCCGGGGCGCGTGATCCCATTGCTATGGCGCAGGCAATGAATCACGCCGTGAAAGCCGGGCGTCTCGCGTTTAAGGCGGGGCGCATCCACAAGAAACTCTACGCTTCGGCTTCGAGCCCCAGTGAAGGCTTGGTCTAGTAACAACCATCCAGGAAAGCGACGCTAAGCTGTGGCTTGTACCCTCAGGTTCGAGCGAAAGCTATTCAAGAGCGGGTACCAGGTAATCGCCGGGGCCGACGAAGTCGGCCGCGGTGCGCTCGCGGGACCAGTCGTAGCGGCTGCGGTCATCCTCGACCCGAAGCGCGTGCCCCGCGGAATCAACGATTCTAAGCAGCTCACACGCCTTCAACGCGAAGCGCTTTCGGAGGAGATTCGGCGCCGCGCGCTCGCCTTTTCCGTGGCACGAATCGAGCACGACGAGATCGATCAAATCAATATTCTAAAGGCTTCTTTGCGCGCAATGGGTCTGGCGATAAAAGCATTGAGACCCCTACCTGACTATGTTCTAATAGACGGGCATACAGCGGTCCCCGATCTAGCCTGCCCCCAATCAGCCATCGTCAAAGGTGATTGCCTTTCCGTTTCCGTTGCCGCCGCATCGATTATCGCAAAGGTGGCGCGCGATCAGTGGATGCGAGAGTATGACGAGCAGTATCCGGGTTATAGCTTCAGTTCACACGCCGGATACAACACTCGCAGGCATCAGGAAGCCATCGCGCGGCTCGGACCCTCGGCGATTCACCGGTTGACCTTTCGAGGCGTACTCTTCTCGCAAGCTTCGCTGGATTTCAGCGCTAGCGATGAAGAGCCGTCGATATTGTCGCTTCCGACTCCGAACTGAAACGCCCCGCCCCTGAGCGATGTAGTTACGAACCGAAGGCCAGTCTCCTCGGGAGGGGTTTATGTCACTCAACAAGTCCAAGGCGCTGAGAACCGCTGAGAAGTACGTACTCCAGGGAAAGATACCCGCTGCGATCGACGAGTATCGCAAGGTGGTCAGCGCCGACCCGGGCGATCTCACGACTATCAACACTCTTGGGGATCTCTACGTTCGCGCCGGCAGGATTCACGACGCGATCTCGAACTTCTCACGCATCGCCGACAGTTATCGCGAGGGCGGCTTCACGCTCAAGGCCATCGCGATGCTCAAAAAGATTTCGAAGCTCGATCCGACTAACGTTGAGACCTCAATGAAGCTGGCAAATCTCTATTCGCAGCAAGGCCTGCTGGTTGAGGCGCGGCAGCAATATCTTCAGGTGGCCGATGCCTACGCTCGCGCGGGTCAAACACGCAAGGCGCTCGATGCTTATCAGAAAATCGCCGACCTTGATCCATCCAACACGTCGGTTCGAATGAAGCTGGGGGAAATATATTCGCGCGAGGGCATGACCGAGCAGTCTCACGAGAGTTTCATAATGGCCGGCGCTGAGTTTCTGCGAAAGGGCGACAGCGAACAGGCGCTGAACGCAAACCTGAAAGCAATTGTCATCAATCCTGATAGCCGCCTGGCGCTCACCGCTATCGCGACTATTTACACGCAGCAGGGACAGACCGACCGCGCAATCAACATCCTCTGCGAGGCATTCGAGCGAAACCCCGGAGATGTCGAACTGCTGACGATATTGGGACGCACTTATCTTTCCGCCGGAATGATGGACGATGCCGAGCGGACTTTCCTCAGTCTTGTCGAGCTGGACAAGAATCGTTATCACTACCTGCTCGAGGTTGGCCGCAGGTTCCTTCAGATTGGCGATCTCGATCGCGCGGCGGAGCAGATCGACGGCGCGATCGAAGTTCTCATCGCCAAGCGCGAGGAGGACAAGGCGATTGACTTTCTGCGCCGCGTTCTCGATCGAGACATAAATCACGTAGGCGCGCTCAAGAGGCTTGCCCAGATCTTTCTGCGGATTCGCGAGGATCACAACCTGATCGCCACGCTGAACTCGCTCGTCGAAGCCGCAATGCGCAAAGGGGATGACAAGGAGGCGATTGACGCGCTCAAAGAACTTGCGCGGCTGGAACCCGACGAATCGCTGCACCTTCAGCGGCTGTACAACCTCGGTGTGGCCGACATTGTCGAAGCTGATTCTCCCGACGTCGTCCGCGCGACCGGGCCGCTCGATTATCGTTCCGCGGTCTTTGACGATGCATTTGTGATCAGACAGATTTCGGAGGCTGAAATCTTGGCCGGTCACGGCCAGGTGGATCATTCGGTCGAGTTGTTGACCGAGATTCTTCGTCACGCGCCGGAAAATGTTCAGGTTCATATGAAGCTCAAGGATATCTATCTGCGAGCTGGAATTATGGACAAAGCGGCCGAAGAGTGCCTCGCGCTCGCGCGTATTCACGAGAGCCGGGGCGAGTCGGCCCGCGCAAGTGACTTCGCCGTTGAGGCGCGACAACTCAACCCGCTGATAGATGTCGCTCGAGCTGAGACACCGTCCGGTACCGCGGATGAATGGCCCGATCATCATGCGCAGTCGTTGATTACAGACGTTTCTCCGGAAATGAGCGAGCTGCCGCAAAACGGCGGTGGCGGCTTCGAAGTGAGCGATTCATTTGGAATGGACTGGAGCCGTTATGAGACCGGCGCTCTTGCAAACAGCGGCGGCTTTGTCACCGTGCCCGACGACCCCACAAGCGGCGCGGCGCTCGCGGCCGAAGGATCAACATACGAGAATTCCGGGGAGCCCGGTGGTTTTCGATACAGTGATACGTTCATCGGTGATGGCGGAGAAGCGGCAGCCGGCCCCGGACCGGGCGCCGAAACGGTGTTCAACTCGGCGAGTCTTTTGCCATCCGACACCATGCGGCGTGTGCTTCGCGATGAGCTCGAGGGAATAGATTTCTATATCGCGCAGGGCTATTCAGAAATAGCTCGCGATACGCTGGACAGATTGAGAGATGAAAACGGAGATCATCCTGAAATACTCGCCCGTTATAAACGGCTGGGTGTCGACCTGGAACCTCTCAGCATAGAGCCGGTTGAGGAAGCTGCGTCTGCGCCGCCGTCGGACGCCGCCGGCGAAGCAGCGGTCGAGTTTCCCGTGTTGGAGATGTCGGGTGCACTGGTGGACTTTGTCGCGGCGCCTGAGCCGACGCCGAGCGTTGATGAAGAATCCATCCAGTCAGAATTGGAGGTCGAGCCGGTTGATGAAAATGAAACCGATGGCGGGCCGTTCATCATACAAAAGGAGTCAGGCCCTCTTTACCCTGACTTGCTGGTACAGCTAGACACGAGCGAGCTGCTGAACCCGGCCGCCTTTGAAACGCTGCGAGCGTTTACCGCTCCGCCGCCGCCAGCACCCGAGCCACAGCCTGAGAGCGGGAATTCAGTGGACTCGATTGGCGCTCCTCCGCCGATGGTGCTCGAGCCGAGCGGCGCCACCGGAGATCTAATTGAGTCGATTGTATCGAACATCGAGACTTCGTTCGATGCAATCCATAGCGCGGACCCTGAACCGCTGTTTGGCGATGACGCTTCCGATTCTGAGCCTGAACCTGCCGTTACGGAGGCCTACACAGCTACAACACAACAGTCCACGGAATCTGACTATGTCGAGGTGGCCAACTGCGCCGAGGAGACTTTTGCGAGGGACGAACTCCAGGAGATATTCGAGGAGCTGAAAGAAAAGACCGGGGACCTGAAACCGCTCCTCGATTTCGAGACTCATTACAGTCTCGGGCTTGCGTACAAAGACATGGACCTGCTCGATGATGCGATTTCGGAGTTTCAGATGGCATTCAGAACGGCGGGCGTCGAGGATCTCGAAGGTGACTGCATCCACTGTTGCAACATGCTCGGTGTGTGTTTCAAGCGAAAGGAAATGCACAAGGTCGCCATAATGTGGTTTGAGCGCGGGCTGAAAATATCGAATCGCACCGAAGACGAGTACCAGGCGCTCAGGTTCGAGATCGGCCTTTGCTATGAGGAATTGGGAGAGACGGACAATGCTCTCGAAGTGTTCACTCAGGTGTACGGAACCGACGTGAACTACCGCAAGGTCGGCGAAAAGATAAAGCAGTTGCGGGCTTTACAGAGCGCGTGATACGTTGATGCGTGATTCGTGATAAGTCATAAGCCGTCACGAATCACGCATCACTGTTATGTCCGTCAAGCTAACGATAATCTTCTTTATTCTGATCTGTTTCGAGATTGGCATCCTGCTGGTAATCCTTCCCTGGGTTCCGAGTCCTTCCTGGAATGAGAACTATCTGCTGGTGCTCGCCGCCGACAAAATGCACTGGCCCTGGTTAGCGCTGGCGATGAAGAGCGGGTATGCTCGCGGTGCGGTCAGCGGTCTGGGTGTGCTGAATATTATGTTGGGTGTCTGGGAAATCGTAAACTTCAAACGGACCTCGCGCGCGTTCCAGGCGGAATGGGAACTTGAAGAAACGAATTCAAAACTACTCGCGGCCAATCGTTTATCTGATAACGGACCGCAAGCTGCTGCGCGGCCCGGCGTCGACTCCGGATCTAACCGCCCTGATTGATTTCATTGAGTGCGCCATCGCGGCCGGGATCGACATGATTCAGATTCGAGAACGTGATCTGCCGGCTCGTGAGCTGTGTAGTGTGATTGGCTCGGCAGCGGAACACGCCGGCATCCTGGTGAACGACCGTGCGGACGTGGCTGCTTCCAGCGCGGCTGGCGTGCACCTCACTACCCGCTCAATGCCGGTCGAAGTAGTTCGAGCTGCGTTCGGCTCGGAGATTCTAATAGGCGCATCGACACATACAATTGACGAAGTCGAAACCGCGGAAGCCGGCGGAGCTGATTTCGTGGTGTTCGGTCCCGTGTTTGAAACCGCGAGCAAGCGAGAGTACGGCGCCCCCGTTGGACTTGACGCTCTCGAGCGAGTCGCGGCGCGGTCAACGATTCCTGTTCTTGCTTTAGGCGGAGTGAACGTTTCGAACTACAAACGTGCGCTCGACGCGGGCGCGGCCGGCGTGGCGGGAATCTCGATGTTTATCGAGGCGATGGATCTGGCCGCTTTGGTGGCTGAGGTCAAAGCATACTCTTGAGATGTTCGCGCCGGAGTCCGGCGGCAATCGATGAATAACGATCCCGGCAAACCTCCAGTTGTTATGACAGTCGCCGGATTCGATCCGTCGGCGGGCGCAGGAGTGCTCGCCGACATAAAGACCATCAGCGCGTTCGGATGTTACGCTATTGCCGCGGTAACGAGCGTCACCCTGCAAAACACTCAGATGATTGCCGGCGCCTGTCATCAAACGCCTGCGAGTCTCCGGCAGCAGATGTCGATGTTGTTTGATGACTTCGATGTCGTTGCCATCAAGACCGGCATGCTTCCAACCGAAGAGATTGTGAGAGAAGTAGCAACGCTAGTCAGTGGCAGGGCCTTGCACGTGGTCGTCGATCCGGTGCTAAAGAGCACCAGTGGCCAGGAGTTGACGGATGAATGTGCGACGGAGGCTCTTTTGAATCACTTGTTGCCGCTTTCATCGGTTGTTACCCCTAACGTGACCGAAGCCGAACGTTTATCAGGGATAATAATTCGCGATCGACGATCAATGGAGCTGGCGGCCATCGAACTACGGAGGCGGGGCGCCAGCGCGGTTCTGATTACCGGCGGCGATTCCGAATCCGACAATTGCCTCGATATGTTAGCGGATGACCAGGGCACGGCAATCTATGACTCCCAGCGAGTTCGATCGCGGCACACACACGGCACCGGATGTTCGCTTGCTTCGGCGATTGCTTGCTTGATGGCGCGCGGAAGGCCGCTTCGAGAGTCAATACCCATCGCAAAACTGTACGTGGCGCAGGCAATCCTCCACGCTCCTCAATTGGGTCACGGGCACGGCCCGCTCAATCACTTCCCGCCGGGCTTCAATTGCGAGAGCTGATTTCTGAGCGAGCTTTGCGGCCATTCGATAACACGTTTGGAATCCCGGAATATCCTAGGAGCCATAAGTGTGATTTGCTATACTGCTTGCCGGTTTAGGCAGGAAGGGTCGTTACTCAACAAGAAAAATCGCCGAAAAGCCCGCACATGTGGCTTGAGGTGTCTGGTCCCCGGGAGGCAGGAGATCGAGTCAGGTGGCTGATGAGCTGACGGTCTTCCAGTTACTGGAGAGATGTCGACAGCGGCCTCTGGATGAGGCTGCCTGGAATGAATTTGTCCGTCGATATGATCCCGCCATCCGAGCGCACGTCGCCAGAACCTATCGGGTGAGGGCAAGTCAGGAGACCGACCGCCGTCCTCAGTTTCCCGATGATTTGATCGACGATCTAGTGCAGGCGGTTTATGTGCGCCTGGTCGAGCAGGGAAGCCTCGCGCTCAAGCGATTCCAGGGCAATCGTGAAAATTCGATTTACTATTATCTCGGCGTCATCTCGATGAACGTCGTCCGCGATTCATTTCGAGAAGCAAAGGCATACAAAAGACCCAAGGTCAGTTACTCGTTGGACGAGTTGCTCGAGCCAAACGGCGAAAGCGTTATCCTGAAGCACGCAATCAGCGATATTGATGGACGGCCGGTGACCTCGCACAGTGCGCCCTTTACGATTGAGGAAATCGAATCAGCGCTGAGGAGAGCTGTAAGCCGGAAGCATCGCGACCGTGACACTCTGATTTTCCAACTCCGTCATTTCGAAGGGCTGAGCCTTGAAGAGATTCAGCGCTCGCTCGGGCTGGATATTTCTCCCGTGGGCATTGGTTCCATCTTGAACCGCATTACCGGGCGGCTTCGAGAGAGGCTCAAGCGCTGAACCCGCTCATGTACAGTCAAAAAGAAACAGCCGCAGGCGGAAGGAGAAGGAGTTGACCTGCGGCTGAAAAAGGCGACCCTCTTGAAGCATTGTCAAGAGGCGGCCCAATGAATCTATTTGACTTTCACTTCGATCTGCTTTGGCTTCGCATTCTCGTGCTTCGGCAAAGTGACCGTCAACAGTCCGTCCTTGAAGTCGGCAAGGATCTTGTTCGCGTCGATGTAGGCTGGCAGTGTGAAGCTGCGCAGGAATTCGCCATAGATGCGTTCGACGCGATGAAAGTCCTCGCGTTTTACTTCCTCGGCAAACTTTCGCTCGCCTCGGATCGTCAGCACATTGCTCTCGATGCTGACAAATACGTCTTCCTTCGTCAAACCCGGGAGCTCGGCTCTAACGACGATTTCCTTGTCAGTTTCGTAGACGTCGCAGGGCGGCGTCCACTCCATTAGCGGAATTGTCTCCGCCACAAATGGAGCCATTGGCAAATCAAAGAGCCGATTCAGCCTGTTCTGAAGCAGGTAGAAGGGATCAGTCGTCAGGTCGCGGAGGCTCTTGATTGGAGCCATCGCTGTTCCTTGTTTCATGTTTGCTTCCTCCTTATTCTCATCCGAACATGGACGAGCCGCCAATCCGCGCACAAAGATAGCCGGTGAGCGGGCCGCCAACATTCTCATTTCTCGTAACTTTCAAATTGCCAGGCTCGGCAATACTCATCAGCCTTGCCGATCTTATTCGCCTGGATCAGATAAAATCTATGACGGGTGTCACGGCTTGCGGTGATTCCTATCACGGCTCGCGGTCGCCCCGTCGCCGCTTCAACTGGTCGAACTAATCTGTTGCTCTGGAGTAATGGCTGGGGCAGAAATGGCCCGGAAAGTTAGCGCGGCAACAAGCGAGCCGTGATAGCCATCACCCAGAGATGTGATGGCTGCGCTAGAGCGCGGGCTCTCGAAGATGGACAATCCAATACGGCTGCGAGCGCACAATGGTTGACCCCTGCAAATGATTCGAGCGGTGCGAATGAAACCCGTGCGCTTGCGGCCGCTTGCGCCGCGCGCTTCCCGCCCGCTGGGTTTCGTTGCGTGGCGCGACGTGGTATTTTTCACGTTGTAAGGAGAGTGAATGCCTTCAATCAAACCCGCAAATGCCGGTGAGGAGGCAGCCGTCGAGATTTCGTTGACCGGCCAGCAATTGATCGAGAGTCCTTTGCTCAACAAGGGCAGCGCGTTTTCCGAGGAGGAACGCATTGAATTTGGGCTTCAAGGGCTCGTCCCGCCTCACGTTTCCACCATCGAAGAACAGTTGGCCCGCACTTACGAAAGCTATAAACAGAAAACAACCGATCTCGAGCGGTATATCTACCTCGTGAGCCTGCAGGATCGCAACGAAACTCTCTTCTACCGCCTGCTCCAGGATCACATCACCGAAATGATGCCGGTCATTTATACGCCGGTTGTTGGCGACGGCTGCAAGCAATACAGTCACATCTACCGGCGGCCCCGCGGGCTCTACATTGATTATCCGCATCGCAATGACATCGGCACTATCCTCGACAACGCGGCTAAAGACATTGACGTGATTGTTGTCACCGATGGTGAGCGCATTCTTGGCCTCGGAGATTTGGGAGTCGGCGGGATGGGAATTCCCGTGGGCAAGTTGTCGCTCTATACCTTGTGTGCCGGCGTGCCGCCCGCCAGGACGTTGCCGATCATGCTCGATACAGGCACGGATAACCAGGAACTTCTCAGCGACGATCTTTATCTCGGATGGCGTCACGAGCGCGTGCGAGGTCAGGACTATGATGATTTCATCGAGATGTTTGTCCAGGCGGTCATCGAGAAGTTTCCAAACGTTCTTCTTCAATGGGAGGATTTTTCCAAGAACAACGCAACGCGACTGCTTGAACGTTATCGCGACCGCCTGTGTACATTCAATGACGACATCCAGGGCACGGGAGCAGTAACGCTCGCTGGATTACTATCCGCGATGGCAGCGATTGGCGCCAGACTCAAATCCCAACGAGTTGCGATTCTGGGCGCTGGTTCCTCGGCGTCAGGAATAAGCGATCAGATAGTCGCGGCCATGATGGGAGAAGGGCTGACGAAAGGTGAAGCCGAATCACTGATATGGCTGACTGACAGGCACGGACTGGTTCATACGGGCAGACAGGGATTGGAAAGCTTCAAACAGAGATATGCTCACGATGTTGAGCAACTGAACGGCTGGGTGCTGGATGAGCCGGGCGTCATCTCTCTGATGGATGTTGTGAGAAATGTTCATCCGACGATCCTCATTGGCACATCGGCCCAGCCGGGCGCATTCACCGAAAGTATCGTCCGCGAGATGGCGAAGCGCACCGAGCGGCCGGTGATCTTCCCACTCTCTAATCCAACGTCGAAGAGCGAGGCGGTCCCGGCGGATTTGATCAACTGGACCGGCGGCCGCGCCCTGATCGCGACGGGTAGTCCGTTCCCGCCCGTTCAGTTCAATGATCTGTCGATCTACGTCGGCCAGTGCAACAACGCATTTGTATTTCCCGGCGTCGGTCTGGGAGTCATCGCGTCGGGCGCCCGGCGAGTGACGAATGAGATGTTCGTTGCGGCAGCCCGCGCGCTTGCGGAGTTTTCTCCGGCACTCGATGATCCGTCGGCGCCGCTGTATCCGGCGCTCGAAGGAGTGCGCGGAATGTCGCGATGCGTGGCTTTGGCGGTCGCCGCAGAAGCTTGTCGACTCGAGCTTGCAAGTATCAGCCGCTCGGAGATCAAAGATCGAATCGCCGCAAAAATGTGGAGCCCGCGTTACGCGCGATATGTCCGCGCGAAGCAGTGAGCACGTTGTTAACGCGCGCTTTTGTACCAACCGAAAATGGGACGTTTTGACGAACACATCCAAGGAGCCAGCATGAGTTCAGATACACTGACGATCGTAGACAACCGCACGGGCAGGCAATATGAAGTGCCGATTGAAAACGGGGTCATCCGATCGATGGACCTCAGGAAAATCAAGGTCTCAGACGAAGACTTCGGGTTGATGAGTTATGATCCCGCGTTCATGAACACGGCGTCGTGCAAGAGCCGGATCACGTTCATCGACGGAGACAAGGGAATACTTCGCTATCGCGGCTACCCGATCGAGCAACTCGCCGAGCATAGTAGTTATCTTGAAGTCGCTTACCTGCTGCTGTACGGCGAGCTGCCAACCCCAACGGAGTTGACGGACTGGTCGTGGAACATAACTCACCACACATTCATTCACGAGCAGATCAAAAAGTTTATGGACGGGTTTCATTACAACGCCCATCCGATGGGCATGCTGGTTGGAACCGTCGGCGCGCTGTCGACTTTCTACACCGATGCCAAGGACATCTTCAATCCGGAATCGCGCCGCCATCAGATCTACAGATTGATCGCTAAGATGCCGACGCTTGCCGGGTTTGCGTATCGGCACAGCGTGGGGATGCCCTACGACTATCCCGATAACGATCTGAGCTATCCCGGCAACTTCCTCAACATGATGTTCAAGATGACCGAAGTAAAGTACAAACCTAACCGCGTTCTGGAGCACGCTCTCGATGTGTTGTTCATTCTGCACGCCGATCACGAACAGAACTGCAGCACCAATGCGATGCGCAGCATTGGCAGCTCGCACGTCGATCCTTATTCCGCGGTGGCCGGCGCGGCGGCGGCGTTGTACGGCCCGTTGCATGGCGGCGCAAACGAACAAGTGCTGCGCATGTTGAAGGAAATCGGCTCGAAGGAACGTGTGCCTGAGTACATAAAGAAAGTGAAGGGCGGTGAAGGGCGGTTGATGGGTTTCGGACACAGGGTCTACAAGAACTATGATCCGCGCGCAAAGATCATCAAGCAGATCGCCCACGAAGTCTTTGAAGTCACCGGCAAGAATCCGGTCATCGACATCGCGCTCGAGCTTGAGCGCATAGCGCTCGAAGACGAGTACTTCGTGTCCAGGAAGCTCTATCCCAACGTCGATTTCTATTCGGGAATCATTTATCAGGCGATGAACTTCCCGGTCGACATGTTTCCGGTGCTGTTTGCGATTCCTCGCACATCGGGATGGCTTGCTCAGTGGGAAGAGATGTTGCTGGATGGCGAGCAGAAGATCGCTCGTCCCCGGCAGGTCTATCTCGGTCACGATCAGAGAAATTACACGCCAATCGAGAGTCGCCGCCAAGCGCAAGAGGGCCAGGCAGCGAAAGCCGATTGAATCACGCAGGCTTCGAACCGTGCGCGACTCGAGTTGCTGAATCGACTCGATGTATGATCAACGAATTCGACCTGAGCACCATCACCGGCCTTTCGGAGGCAGAAGCCGCCGCGAGGCGCCTGGTCGAAGGCTTCAACGAGCTTCCATCCGCGGGACCGCGCAACGTGTTCGCAATCGCGCTTGAAGTTCTGCGCGAACCCATGTTCCTTTTGCTTGTAGCCTGTGGAGCTATTTACTTCATTCTCGGTGACGCGCAAGAGGCGCTAATGTTGCTCGGCTTCGTGCTCTTTATTATGAGCATCAGCCTTTTTCAGGAGCGCAAGACCGAGCGAACTCTCGAGGCTCTCAGGGACCTCTCCAGCCCTCGCGCGCTGGTTATTCGCGACGGACACCAGAAGCGGATCGCCGGCCGCGACGTCGTTCGCGGCGACATATTGTTGCTCTCGCAAGGCGATCGCATTCCCGCTGACGCTCAGGTCTTATCCTGTGGCCACCTGCTCGTAGATGAATCAGTACTGACGGGCGAGTCGGTGCCGGTACGCAAGGTCGCCGGCTCTGGCACTCCCGTGATGAACCCGCCGGGCGGGGACGGGCTGCCTTTTGTTTTTTCGGGCACGCTAGTCGTTCAAGGTCAGGGCGCCGGGCGGGCGATCCGGACCGGGGCGAGCACCGAGATTGGGAAGATAGGCAAAGCACTCCAAAAACTCGAAACCGAACCGACCCATCTGCAGCGAGAAACGAGCGCTCTCGTACAGAAGTTGGCTCTGCTCGGCTTCGCGCTATGCGCCGTGGTGGTGATTGTGTATGGCCTGACGCGCGCGAATTGGTTTGACGGATTTCTTGCGGGCATAACTCTGGCGATGGCCATCCTGCCCAACGAGTTTCCGGTCGTGCTGACGATTTTTCTGGCGCTTGGCGCGTGGCGGATCTCACAGAAACACGTGCTCACGAGGCGAATGCCGGCGGTTGAAACGCTGGGTTCGGCGACTGTTCTGTGCGTGGACAAGACGGGCACGCTTACGATGAATAACATGTCCGTCGCGAAGCTGTCCGCCGCCGGCGAGTTCTACCACCTGCGCGTCCGGTCCAACGAAGAGCTGCCGGAAGACTTTCATGAGCTTTCTGAGTTTGCGATTCTCGCCAGCCATCGCGATCCGTTCGACCCGATGGAGAAAGCGCTGCGCGAGCTGGGAAACTACTATCTCGCGGGCACCGAGCATCTTCACGACGACTGGTCTCTTGTGCGCGAGTATCCGCTATCCAGCGAACTCCTGGCGCTGTCGCTTGTGTGGAAGTCAATCGACGGCGAAGACTACGTGATCGCCGCGAAAGGGGCTCCGGAAGCCATTTTCGACCTGTGCCACTTCGATGAGCCGCAACTCGAGCGCCTGTCCAGCCGCGTCACGGCGCTCGCGGAGGAAGGGCTCCGAGTGTTGGGCGTCGCGCGCTCGAGGTTCAAGCAAAGCGACTTGCCGACGCAGCAACACGACTTCGACTTCGAGTTCCTGGGGCTCGTTGGACTCGCCGACCCTGTTCGGCCCGCCGTGCCTGCTGCGATCAGTGACTGTTACACGGCGGGCATGCGTGTAGTGATGATAACAGGCGATTATCCGGGAACGGCGCAGAACATCGCCCGCCAGATCGGGCTCAGGCCGGCGGAACAAGTCATCACTGGTCCGGAGCTCGACAGGATGAGCGATGCCGAGCTTCAACGCCGCATCGATTCAGTGAACATCTTTGCGCGAGTCGTGCCCGAGCAGAAGCTCAGATTGGTCAACGCGCTGAAGGCGAACGGCGAGGTCGTGGCAATGACCGGAGACGGCGTCAACGATGCTCCCGCGCTTAAGGCCGCGCATATCGGGATCGCTATGGGAGAGCGGGGAACCGACGTGGCTCGCGAAGCGGCGTCGCTTGTGCTGCTCGACGACGACTTCTCGTCAATTGTCGAGGCAGTCAGGCAGGGCCGCCGCATCTTCGACAACCTCAAAAAAGGCATGGCATATATCCTGGCCATTCACGTTCCGATTGCCGGAATGACCTTGATACCGGTGCTCCTCAAGTGGCCACTGGTGCTGCTGCCGGTGCACATCGCGTTTCTTCATTTGATCATCGACCCGGCTTGCTCGATCGTGTTCGAAGCCGAACCTGAAGAGGCAGGCGTGATGCGGCGGCCGCCTCGCGATCCGAACGAGCCACTGTTCGGGCGGCGCATATTGTCGATGAGCTTGCTCCAGGGGCTTGGAGTGCTCGTGATACTGGCGGCGCTTTACGGATTCGCTCTGCGTCGCGGCCAAGGTGAATCTGAAGCGCGCGCGCTCGCGTTCACGACTCTGATCATCGCCAATATCGGTTTGATACTAATTAACCGGTCGTGGACGCACACAGTGATGGCAACGATCCGGGCACCCAACGCGGCGCTGTGGTGGGTGATCGGGGGCGCGGCAGTGTTCCTGGGATTGGTTCTCGAGGTGCCTGTGCTGCGCGAGTTATTTCGCTTTGCCGAGTTGCACCTGATTGATGTCGGCGTTTGCCTGGCCGCCGGAGCGATCAGCATCGGCTGGTTCGAAGTGTTCAAGCTGATGACCCGGCGAGAGACCGCGATTTCAGCAAACTGAAGCAGAGCTTCGCGCACGCGCTAAGGATTCAGATTTGGGAATTCGCCCACAGTCAGCAGGCGACATTCACTCAAGCAGCCTTTGATTCAGAAAGCAGGATGGTGATATTCTCCGGCGAGTCACCTCACTGATACCTGGTACAACTCCGAGGAAACGCGATTGCTTTGCATCCTGATTTCCACGGCGCCGGCTACGAAGGACAAGACTTGAAGAAAATGCGACGGCAAGCTTCGTGGCGCTCGACGAGAGTTTCACCGAATACAAAGGGATGAGCATGAGCAAAGACACCACCAATCTTGAAACTCGCATTGCCCTGTTCCAGCGCAAGGAAGTTCGTCGGGTGATTCATAACAACGAATGGTGGTTTGTCATCGCCGACGTTGTGGCCGTATTGACGGATTCTGTCAATCCGTCTGATTACCTCAAGAAGATTCGCCAGCGCGACCCCTCCCTTTCCGAAGCTTTCAAAGGGGGGGGACAGTTTGTCCCCCCCCTTGGGCTGCAGTTTGACTCAGCGGGCGGACGGCAGGTGTTTCAATGCTGGAATACGGAAGGCATCTTCCGCCTCATCCAATCCATTCCCAGCGCCAAGGCAGAACCCTTCAAGCGCTGGCTCGCGAAGGTTGGCTACGAAAGAATTCAGGAGATCGAGGATCCCGAACTCGGAACCAAGCGTACACGTGCCCTCTACAAAGCTAAAGGTTACCCTGACGACTGGATCGAAAAGCGAATGCGCTCCATTGCCATTCGTGAAGAGCTCACCGGCGAGTGGAAGAATCGAGGCGTCGGCGAGCATCGCGAATACGCCATCCTCACCGCCGAAATATCAAAAGCCGCCTTTGGCGTCACGCCGTCTGAGTACTCCGAATTGAAGGGTCTCAAACGCGAAAACCTCCGAGATCATATGAACGATCTCGAACTGATCTTCTCGATGTTGGGCGAAGCTTCGACAACTGAGATTACTCGGACAAGGGACGCACGGGGCTTCTCAAAAAACAAACAAGCGGCGCGAGAAGGCGGCACGGTGGCCGGCAATGCCCGCCGCGAACTCGAAAAGAAGAGCGGCCGAAAGGTCGTGACTGGCGACAACTTTCTCGCCCTGACAGAGCCGGCGAAGAGAGCCCGGCCGCTGACCGCCGCCAAAGCCGGACGGAAAGGATCAAGGAAACGCTGATGTGAAAAGCTCACTCGGCGGAATGTCTTCTCTAGCGGAAGAACAGAGACCGCCGAAAAGGCGGCTTGTGTTTGAGATGGATATGCGGAATCGAATGAGTAGCTAAACCACCTGACCTTGATGGATGCCCTCTCTGATCCGCGACCGGTCCACGACCAGCTCAGGATGCTTCCGGCAGAAGGCTTCGGTGATGTGGCAATCCCAGCAGACCGGATAGTGGGTGGCCAGCACATCCGGGATTGTATCGGGAGCGAGGTCCGCCAATTCAATCGTCCGGCCATTGTCATCCAGCAGAGCAGGCTGGTGCTCAAGCACATGAGCCTCGCGCAGCTTATTGCCGCAGGACACGCAGTACTTTCCCGAATACCAACTGGTCAGGATGTTTCGTACGAGACAATCTTCGGGCGATAGCTCGACCTGTAGAAGACATTCCTGCCCGCAATCCTGACGCTCGGGCCAGCGAGTACACGTCTTCAATCTCAGATCCGGGTGACCCACGGCGGCCGTAAGCGCGGCGTGCCTGGCATCGACATCCACCGCGACTGTCTTGCGTGTTTCGGGACAGGTAACTAACCGCTTTCCCCGGTATCTGATGAAGGCGCCCGCGATCGGCGGAATCACCAAATAGAATGTGACAAGCAGGCCGATCAGCAATATGAGATAAGTCTCGATTGACATCGCATTACCCTCCGTCGGGGCTTTGGCGGCGCGTCGCGTGAGTTCTTAGGATATCGTTTGTGGCGCGCGGGCTCTTTCCAGTTTGGCTATGGTGGTGCGGAGCCAGCCCTTCACTGCTTCCTCGAGTCTCGGTTGGTTGTCGCTCCACTCAAGCTCATCGATTGTCTTGCCCGAGGCGGACATCGGTATGTGATGGCAGGGTACATCCTCGGTTCGTGCTTCCATCGGGACGAAGTCGATAAGGAGACATTGCTCACACGGATGTGGGCGGCCCGGATCCGCGAAGTTCAGGCAGATTGGAGCGTCCTGAAAGATCGAGGTCGGCTGCCACGGCGTCTTCACCGATCGGCCGTAGCCTCCCTTTTCAATGAACTCCAATTCGGACTTCAAGACCTCAAGAGTGTCGCGATTATCCTGACTCATGACGTTGCCTCCTTGTTTTCAAGTGATCGCCGTGTTCGGTTTCATCCGTTACATTGAATTCCGAAGCTCAGAAGCGGCTCCTGCAGCCGGTTTGGCTGCAGGAGCATCTCTCGGTGCGGCCACTGAGCGGGAGCGCATTCGGCAGCTTCTCGAAGAAGCCGAGCACGGGTTATGGAACCTGATGGGCTTCCGTGCTGCCGGCGAACTGGTATTCCTTGATCTCGCGCACTCCCTGCGTCGCGTCCATTCTCACAGTGAGAACTCGGAACCGGTCCGTCTTCGCGCGTTCTGCCGGTACGCAATGGAAAGAAACGACGAGTTTGCCGGTGCTGTCGTATACCGCGGTGCAGTCCTCGCCCTTTGCCATTTTCTCTTCATCGTGAACGAATGTGTATTCGCCCTTCAGAAAAACGTTCAAGAGTTTCACTGGCTCGTTGAACTGAATTGTCGCTCTATCGGTCTTCTTCGCTTCCGTCGTTGCGTGAGTTGCCAACACGCCAACGGTCATCATCAGTGCGGCGAACATGGATGCTGCAAAAAGTATTCTCTTCATGATTATTCCTCCTGATTTTGTTCTCTCAAGCCGCGCCTGCTTCGAGCTGCCTTTGCGCCCGCCACTGCCAGGCGATCACGGTTTTCATTACCGTGATGCCACTATACGATGACCGCCAAAATTAGCCTATGACCGCAGTCACGTATCGCTGTGACGGCTGTCACATATTCTTCGTAAGCTATGGTAAACAGTGACAGTGGCGAGCAAGATCCCGGCGTCCGGGCAGCCGGGATGCGCGCCAAAGAATCTCGATTTTGTTTGGGTGCGGATCGATTATCGGACTGGCGGATAAGACGCGAGCATTTTCATGTAGTTTGCTCGCTCGAACGCCGCGGTTTCGACGACGTTTTGCTGGCTCATGCTTCCGATCATTTGTCTGACCGAGCTGTACTCGTGCTCCTCCATCCACTGCTTCATTCCTTCGAGAACCTCGCCGATTCGGCCAATTCCATTCTGCAGGAGTTCGGACGCCATCATCGTTACTTTGGCGCCGCTCATCAGACCCTTGAGCGCGTCCTCGTGCGTATGCACTCCGCTGGTGATCGCAAAATCCACGCTCACGCGTCCGTACAACAAAGCGACCCAACACAACGGCAGCCGCAACTCATCGGAGTTGCTCAACACAAGACGCGAGACCACCTCGAGCTTCTCCAGATCGAAGTCCGGTTGATAGAAACGATTGAACAACACCAGTCCGTCGGCGCCCCCATCGGCAAGCCGCTGAACCATGTTTGCCGTCGAGCTGAAATACGGACTCAGCTTCATCGCCACCGGAATCTCTACGGCCTTCTTCACATCGCGCAGGATGTCAGAGTAGATGTACTCGACCTCGGACCCCATCAGATACGTGCTGGCCGGTATGTAGTAGACGTTGAGCTCCAGCGCGTCGGCACCGGCTTCTTCGATGCGGCAGGCGTAGTCGATCCAGCCTCCGGTCGATGTTCCGTTCAGACTGCCAATGAGCGGGATCGCAATCGCTTCTTTTGCCTTCCGGATCAGATCGAGATATTCATCGGGCCCAACGTTGTAGGTCTGCATCTCGGGAAAGTAGTTCAGCGACTCGGCGTAGCTGTCGGTGCCGTGGCTGAGATAATAATCGAGATAAAAACTCTCGGTTGTGATCTGCTCTTCGAACAGTGAGTACATAACCACGGCGGAAGCGCCCGCATCTTCGAGCCGGCGGATTCCGTCGACGCTGTGCGAGAGAGGCGAGGAGGATGGCACGATCGGATTCTTGAGCGTCATCCCGAGATAATCTGTTTGCATGTCCATATGAACTTCCTTATACGCTGCGTTGAATTGAGAATTGAGAATTGAAAAATGAAAATTGCAAATCTCGCGAGCCTTGTGCGATCGGAGCAATTTGCATTTTTCAATTCTCAATTTTCACTGTTGTTACTTCTCCGGCTCTGCGCCATTCATCTCCGCCAACTGTTTATAGTGCCTCCAGCGTTCGCTCACCGCCTGCTGAGCCTGGCCGAGCAGATACTTCGCGGCCGCGGGATCGCTTTGTTGAAGGATGCGATACCGGCCCTCGGTATAGATGTAGTCCTTCAGCGCAAGGCTCGGATCCTTCGAGTCGAGTTGGAATCCGTTCTTCCCTTGCTGGGCGCGGCTTGGATCGTAGCGATAGAGCGGCCAATACGCGGAGTCAACCGCCATCTTTTGCTGATTCATGCCTTTCGACATATCGATTCCGTGGGCGATGCAATGACTGTAAGCGATGATCAGAGATGGCCCGTCGTGCGCTTCGGCTTCGATGAACGCCTTCAGCGTCTGAGCATCGTTGGCCCCCATCGCGATCTGAGCCACGTAGACGTTGCCGTAGCGGATCGCCATCAATCCAAGATCTTTCTTGGGAGTCGCCTTTCCACCCGCCGCGAACTTTGCCACGGCGCCAAGCGGCGTCGCCTTGGAAGCTTGTCCGCCCGTGTTTGAATAGACCTCGGTGTCCAACACCAGCACGTTGACGTTTTGTCCGCTCGCCAGCACGTGATCCAGTCCGCCGTAGCCGATATCGTAAGCCCATCCGTCGCCGCCGATTATCCAAACACTCTTCTGAACAAGCGCGTCGCATACGGTCAGCAGGTCCCGCTCCTCCGGGCCGGTTGCGTCTTTGAGCCTGGCCTTAAGAGCCGCCACACACTCTCGCTCGATGTTGATTCCTTCTTCGGTCGATTGATTCGTTCCAAGCAGACACTCGGTCAGCGGGCCGCCCACGCGTGAGTGCAATCGCTCGATCAATTGCCGCGCGTAGGCCGCCTGATGGTCCAAAGCCATGCGCATTCCCAATCCAAATTCTGCGTTGTCTTCGAACAGGGAATTGCTCCAGGCGGGGCCGCGGCCTTCTGAGTTGATGGTGTAGGGAGTGGTCGGAAGGTTTCCACCGTAGATGCTCGAGCAACCGGTGGCGTTGGCGATGATCGCGCGGTCACCAAAGAGCTGCGTGGCCAACTTGATGTAAGGCGTCTCACCGCAGCCTGAACAAGCTCCCGAGAATTCGAACAGCGGCTGAAGCAGTTGAACGTTCTTGATGGTGTTGTAGTGCAATCCGTTTGGCTTGGGTTTGTCGGGCAACGTGAGAAAGTAGTCCCAGTTCTTGCGTTCGCTTTCACGGAGCGGTTGCTGGGGATGCATATTGAGAGCTTTGCGCGAAACGTTGCTCTTGTCCTTCGCCGGACACACCTCAACGCACAGCCGGCACCCGGTGCAGTCTTCCACTGCGACTTGAATCGTGTAGTTCTGCCCGGCAAGCTCGCGCCATTTGGCGGGCATGTGTTTGAAGCTCTCGGGCGCCGCCGCCAGAAAGGAATCATCATAGATCTTCGCGCGGATCGTCGAATGCGGGCACACTAATACGCACTTGCCGCATTGAATGCACAGGTCTGATTCCCACACAGGCACGTCGAGAGCGATGTTGCGTTTCTCCCACTGCGCAGTGCCGACCGGATAAGTGCCGTCTTCTGGAAACGCGCTCACCGGCAAGCGGTCGCCTCGTCCTGCAATGATTGGCGCAGTGACTTTGTGAACGAAGGCGGGCGCTCGCTCGGGAACGACCGAAGGGCGCTCAAAATCGCTGGTAACGCGGCCGGGAATCTCGACCTGATGCAAATGGTCCAGCGCTGCATCGACAGCCTTGTAGTTTTGATTGATCACCGCCTCCCCGCGATTGCCGTAGGTCTTCTTGATCGAGTCCTTGATCTTTTCGATTGCCTCATCGCGGGGCAACACCCCGCTGATTGCAAAGAAGCAAGTCTGCATGATCGTGTTGATGCGAGCGCCCATCGCCGTCTGACGAGCGACTTCGTAGGCGTTGATCACATAGACCGAAAGCTTCTTATCGATGATCTCTTGTTGCACCGAGCGAGGCAGATGATTCCAGACTTCGTCCGCCGAGTAAGGACTGTTCAACAACAAAGTCGCGCCCGGTTGCGCGAGTTCGAGCACATCGTATCGCTCGAGAAAGTTGAATTGATGCACGGCCACGAAGCTGGCTCGCTGAATCAGGTAGGCGCTTTGAATCGGCCGCGGCCCAAAGCGCAGATGTGACACCGTCACCGCGCCGGCCTTTTTCGAGTCGTAGACGAAATAACCCTGGGCATAGTTGTTCGTCTCTTCGCCGATTATCTTGATTGAGTTCTTGTTTGCGCTGACAGTGCCGTCGGAACCCAGGCCCCAGAATACGGCTCGAACTTCGTCATCGGGCTCAGTGTTGAATCCGGGATCATAATCGAGGCTCGAGAAGCTGACGTCATCGAGGATGCCGATGCTGAAATGGTTTCGGGGTTGGTCGTTCTTCAATTCGTCGAAGACCCCTTTTACCATTGCCGGCGTGAACTCCTTCGACGCGAGGCCGTATCGTCCGCCAACTATTCTTGGCGGTTGAATGAACTGTGATGCACCGTTCATCAAGCTCTCAGCGACGGCCGTAACAACATCCTGATAAAGCGGCTCGCCCGCGCCGCCTGGTTCCTTTGTGCGATCGAGCACAGCGATTGTTCGAACTGTCCGGGGTAAAGCATTGAGCAGCGCTTCGGGAGAGAACGGCCGGTACAGTCTCACCTTGATGAGTCCGACTTTTTCGCCGTTCTGGCAAAGAGCATTAACGGTTTCCTCGGCGGTTTCGCATCCCGATCCCATCATCACGATCACGCGCTCGGCATCAATCGCGCCCACGTAATCGAACAGGTGGTATTGCCTCCCGACGGTGGCGGCAAACTGGTCCATTACAGCCTGAACCGCCCCGGGCGTTTGTTGATAGTAAGGATTTGCGCGCTCGCGCGATTGAAAGAACACATCGGGATTCTGGGCGGTGCCGCGCACAATCGGGTGTTCAGGAGTGAGTGCGCGTGCTCGATGGGCTGCGACCAGGTCGGGAACAATCAACGCGCGGATGTCATCTTCTGAAAGCTTTTCGATTTTCATCACCTCGTGCGATGTGCGGAAACCGTCGAAGATGTGAAGGAAGGGAATTCGCGTATGCAGAGTGCTGGCTTGCGAGATCAGGGCAAAATCCATGACTTCCTGAATAGAATTCGCGAACAACATCGCCCAGCCGGTTGATCGCGTAGCCATCACATCGCTATGGTCGCCGAAGATTGACAGCGCGTGAGTAGCGACGGTGCGCGCGGCTATGTGAAACACGGTGCTCGTAAGCTCGCCCGCGATCTTGAACATGTTGGGGATCATCAGCAGCAAGCCCTGGCTTGCCGTGAATGTGGTCGTGAGCGAGCCGCTTTGCAGCGCGCCGTGTACGCTTCCGGCCGCTCCGCCTTCGGATTGCAACTCGCGCACGACGGGCGTCATGCACCAGATATTTTTTTCTTTTAAGGCGGACCAGGCGTCGGCGGATTCGCCCATCGGAGAAGAAGGCGTGATTGGATAGATCGCTATGACTTCGTTGGTTTTGAAGGCCACGTAGGCGGCGGCTTCGTTTCCATCGATCGTGACCAGATTGCGGTGCATGAAAAATCCCCCTATCGAGCGTGCACCTTTAGTCTAGAGAAAATGCTGTGCCGTGAAACGAAAGGGGGATCAATCGGCGCCGGCTTTGCGAAGAAGACGGCCAATCTCAGTGTTGCCTCGGGCCGTTGATTTAAGGGCCGTCCAGCCGTTCTTGTTTCTCAATCGCGCGTCTGCCCCGTGGGCCAGCAGGAGCCTCACGATGTCAACGCGCGACTTGGCCGCGGCTTCCATTAGAGCGGTCCATCCGTCGACGTCTTGTGCGTTGACGTTGGCGCCTCGATCCAGGAGCTCTTGAATTGCGCCTAATTGGCCGCCAAACACCGCTTCCATCAACGGCGTTCTGCCGTTTTGGTCGACTGTGTCGATGGGCGTTCCGCGCTCGAGAAGAGCCGAGATCGCCGCTGAATGCCCGATCATCGCCGCCCGCATCAACGCAGCCGTGTCCGTGGCAGGCGTCCGCTCGGGTGCGGCGCATTCCAATGAGGCCCGTACGACCTCCAGGTGTACACGTCCAATAGCGAATGCCACGTGGTATCCTTGTCTCTCAGCGCAAATGGAGCGATTGCCGCGATTCGGCGTGCTACCGCGCCAACCCCGCGGAATTCGCGGGCATGGACAGTCTCTATGAATTGAAGGTGGAAAACTATGACCGGGGTCACCGCGTCGAGTGACAGCGGTCACAACAGAGGGATTGTTGGCAACTGTGAAATTGGATGTTGGGTACAGGCTTCATACCGAACTCATCACCTTGAGTGAGACGGAGTACTAGGAGCTGACCATCGCCAGCAACGCCGGCTTATCACAGATAATCAAATTCGAACCCTTAACCTGTATGAGTTGTTTTTGTTTGAAAAGTCCAAGCAATCGCGTGACGGTTTCGCGAGATGTGCCGATTTGCTGAGCAATTTCCTCGTGAGTCAGCGTAAGCTTTACGGTAGTTCCCTTATCGGTTTCTCTTCCGCTTCTTGCCGCCCACTCCAGCATCAGCTTGGCCAGTTTCTCGCCGGCCGAATGCGATAGCCCCAATGAACGTACCTGTTCGAATGCGTAGTGATAGTTGTTACTGAGGTGTTCGGCGACGCGAAGACAGGCTGCGCCGTTGTTCTTCAGAAAGCGCACAAAGTCTTCGCTCTTAATGAAATTTACCTGACAGGGCGCCAGCGTTTCGGCGGTCGCCATGTATTGCTTGCCCGAGACGGTCGCGCTAAGCCCCAATATCTCGCCCGCCTCCGCTATTCGAGTGATAATCGACTTACCGTCGCTCGAACAAGTCGAGAGTTTGACCCGGCCCGTGCAAAGCATGAAGACCCCGCGCGGAGACTGACCTTCGACGAACAACACCGCGCCCTTCGGAAATACCGTAGCGTATTTGAGTGCTTCAAACGCCTTTACCAATTCCGCGTCGAAGTCGCAGAAGTAGCCGCTCGATCGGGTCGTGCAGGTTGTGCAACTGTCGCTGATTTCCAGCCCGTATGGTGCCTGCATTCGGTCCTCCCTTGCTCGCCGGGTCCATTTCCGCGTCACACTGCGGATGGTACCTGAGTGTTCAGTGATGGGAAGAGCAAGGCAGATGCCGAAACAAAAAAGTGCGGTTTAACGCCGGGGCGTTTGAGTGAGAGTTGGGATATGGGCGAACTTACCCACTAGCTGGGAGAAAGCGCCCGATCAGGCTGGCGCCACTTCCGGGGTTTCGATACGAGGAGTCGCGTAATCAGCGGAGAGCCGTTCCTTGCGGAGTGCGGCTCCCCGCCTTCTGTTCTCTCGCGCCACGCTCCCCGCTTGACGCGTGTAGCGAGAGCCCATAGCCTCGGAAGCGACTCAAGGGATGCGGTGCCCTTCAGTGCTTCCAGCGAACTGAATCTCGCGCAACTGGAACTGTCCCGCGGTGGTCATTCCATAGGTCAGGACTATCTGGCCTGCCTTGGGATGCGCTACCGGTTCACAGTGAAATGAAACCACCAGCTTCTCGGGCCGCGCCTCGGGCTGCCCCGTCTCGTTCTCGGTGTACTCATAAACATAGAAGCAGGGTTCGTCCTTACCCATTCGGGAATCATCGTGGACGAAAATGTACTTGCCTTGAAGTACGGTCTTACCCAGGTGCGTCTTGTCCTGCAAATCCACAACAGCCATTTCTTTGCCGGGCGGCGCGGCAGAACCGGCGCTCGCGCCGATCAAGATCACCATTGTGATCAAACTCAAGATCATCAGGCTGTGTTTTATCATTCGTTACCTTCTCGTCCTTCTGACGAACCCTAACGTTCGCCTCAAAGACTTGGAATAATCATCAGGTGTAGTTTAGTGGCGATAGGGTCGAAAACAATATGACTCGCATCACGATTCGTCGTGACGGCTATCACAGAGCCAGGACGCTGAACACTGCGTCGCCGGGCACTGGGTGTGCGTCAGATTTTCGCGCATTGACTCTATCAGCGACTGTGAAAACTCCGAGGATGCCACGCGCTTGTCCCGTTGGAGGTTCACAATCGCTGCCACAACGAATTGCAAGCGACTGGCTAGATGCCACGGGCTTGCCCCGTGGAGATTCACCTGTCTGCTAGTTTGGAGGGCAAGGTCTATTCGGCGATTAGCTGCGAGCGTGAAACCTCCACGGGGCAAGCCCGTGGCATCCCTGGCCCCCAGAGTCGGCCGTATGTGGCAGGCACCATGAACCTCCAACGGGACAAGCCCGTGGCATCCTCGAGTTTTCACAGTCTCGGGCGTGGAAGGTTTTCCCGCTCTTCCAACTCTCTTCTTTTTTGAAAGCGCGAAAACCTGACGCGTACCGCAGGCACTGGCAAAATGCCAACCGTCGCGCTTATCATGCACGCGCTCGCACTTCATCACGCAGGAGGTTCTCATGCAATTTGGAATAGCCATCTTCGCAACCGACTACGCCATCCGCCCTGACGAGCTTGCACGGGAGATCGAACAACGAGGCTTCGAATCGCTGTGGCTGCCCGAGCACACTCACATACCGGCGAACCGCCGCACTCCGTACCCCGCTGGCGGCGAACTTCCAAAAGAGTACTGGCATACGTACGATCCCTTTGTTGCGTTGACCGCCGCGGCGATGGCTACGACCACTCTGCGTGTGGCGACCGGAATCTGTTTACTCATCGAGCGCGATCCGATCACCACCGCGAAAGAAGTGGCCAGCATCGATATGTTGTCGGGCGGCCGGTTTATCTTCGGGATCGGCGGCGGATGGAATGCGGAGGAGATGGAGAATCACGGCACTGAGTACAAGAAACGCTGGCGGCTGCTGCGCGAGCGAGTTCTGGCGATGAAAGAGATTTGGACGAAAGACGAAGCCGAGTTTCACGGCGAGTTCGTCAACTTCGACAAGCTCTGGTCATATCCGAAACCTACGCAGAAGCCGCACCCGCCGATCCTGATGGGTGGTGATGGCCAAACGACGTTCGATCGCGTTATCGAGTTCTGTGATGGATGGATGCCTATCGGGTTCCGTATGCCGAACTTGCCCGAGAAGCTTGCGACTTTACATCAGCGTGCTGAAGCAGCGGGCCGGGACCCGAAAACGATTTCAATTTCTATTTTTGGAGCTAACCCGGACAAAGCGGCGCTCGATCAGCTTGAGGGCTTGGGAGTCGAACGAGCAATCTTTTTCGTACCGCCCGCTGAAAGAGACGTCGTGATGCCGCTGGTGGATAAATACTCGGGATTTATCGGATGAAATCTCTGGTTGTGTGAAAGTCTTTGGTTGTGTGAAACGAGACAGGTTCATACGCTTCGAAATGGCGAAGCGGGGTGTTCAAGGTAAGTGGCCCCATTGAAGCTCGGGCTCGCGCCGCTTGCGGCGCGGGCCCGAGCTTCAATGGGGCCACGCGTCTTCACGCGTGGAAACATTCAACGGTTTCCGCTTGGGGATGGGCAACTATTCTGCTTCAATGGGGCCACGCGTCTTCACGCGTGGAAACCCCTCTGGCGCGACGATCAAGAGTTCCGTTTAGCTCTGCTTCAATGGGGCCACGCGTCTTCACGCGTGGAAACCTACTCATCAGTGGGCTTGAGCTAGAAAAGCTCAGACGGCTTCAATGGGGCCACGCGTCTTCACGCGTGGAAACGTGCGACTGACGAAGACCTCGCTCGGTGTTTTGACGGCTTCAATGGGGCCACGCGTCTTCACGCGTGGAAACAACATGTCGCAGTGTTTCCGCTCGAACTCAGGAACGCGCTTCAATGGGGCCACGCGTCTTCACGCGTGGAAACAAGATACAGAGCTTTGCCCTTCAGCGGCTGGGTATCCCGCTTCAATGGGGCCACGCGTCTTCACGCGTGGAAACTTGAAACTCTTGCGCTCCCGATGTCCCACTAATCTTGCTTCAATGGGGCCACGCGTCTTCACGCGTGGAAACAGATGGAGGAGTGGAAATGCTAACAGCTAAAGATCGCGCTTCAATGGGGCCACGCGTCTTCACGCGTGGAAACTCGTCCGTATCTAGGTTTCGTACCCAGTTGATCCAGCTTCAATGGGGCCACGCGTCTTCACGCGTGGAAACCTAGCCTCTAGTGCGTCACAGACTGCGAGTCCTGCATTGCTTCAATGGGGCCACGCGTCTTCACGCGTGGAAACAAGCAACAGGAGGCTAATACACGCGGACAGGAGAAGCTTCAATGGGGCCACGCGTCTTCACGCGTGGAAACAGGTATCCATGTCGATAGCCCAACCGGAGTGCCCGGGCTTCAATGGGGCCACGCGTCTTCACGCGTGGAAACAGCTTTATTCACACCCGCCGACGCTGCTACGATAGGGTGCTTCAATGGGGCCACGCGTCTTCACGCGTGGAAACGCTTAAAGCGTGGAGCCACAATCCGAACGAGGAGGAGCTTCAATGGGGCCACGCGTCTTCACGCGTGGAAACGACGGCTCCAACGAAGGACTTTCCGGGTACGTGGTTGCTTCAATGGGGCCACGCGTCTTCACGCGTGGAAACAAGATTGACGATCAAGTAGACGATCATCGCGGGATGAGTGCTTCAATGGGGCCACGCGTCTTCACGCGTGGAAACGCGCGGCTGTTTGGCATCACTGGGCGATCGAGTTCGAGCTTCAATGGGGCCACGCGTCTTCACGCGTGGAAACCGCTCGTTACAGAGGGATTTAACGACGATTAGGCAATGGCTTCAATGGGGCCACGCGTCTTCACGCGTGGAAACCGCCGGTGCGCCAGTTAAGCAGTCTTGCCACTCGATAGCTTCAATGGGGCCACGCGTCTTCACGCGTGGAAACAACCCCTAGCGCAAAGGCATGGTCAGGGGAAGGACAAGCTTCAATGGGGCCACGCGTCTTCACGCGTGGAAACAGCCGGTTAGGATAACCGCCCGACTGATCGAGAAGTCGCTTCAATGGGGCCACGCGTCTTCACGCGTGGAAACGCAGCAATCAACGCGGCAGATATCAACGGGCAGACGAGCTTCAATGGGGCCACGCGTCTTCACGCGTGGAAACAGCGCGCATTCTAACCTCAACTATCAATGAGCTTGGTGCCCCCAAAACGAGAGCCTCCATTCAAACGCCTCAAGCCTAATCCTACTGCGCTCATTCTTCAACCCAACTCCTTCAAACTAAACCCCGCGAGCGCTCCCCACCAAAAACAACTTCGGTGGACCGCTCGCAGCTCGTTCACACAATCAATGTCCGCCGTTCAAGGTCTTCGGTGTTGAGGCGCTTCCCGAGTGTCTCGATGCTCTGCTTGCCTCGCCCATCCGCCGGTCCAATGTCTATCAGCATTACTTGATCTTCACGATGGTCCAGAATCGGGCTCAGATCCGAGATCAGCATTATACGCTGCGACGCTGAAAGGTCACAGCAAAACACAGAATATTGAAGCGGCTCGCCGTAGGCCAACATTGTCTTATGAACCAGCCGCAGCCGCTTAGGATCGCAGATGTCGTAGCTCACTATGTATCTCGTCTTCATCCCGCTACCTCGTACAGAACGGCGCGTAGCCCGTGATCTCGCCCGTCAAAAATCTTCCCAACAATCGAGCCTGCACCTCGAACACTCGGCGATAGCTGATCGAATAACCGAAGATCGGATGCGTTACCTCGGTGTCGAGCCTACGTTCGTACGCTTCAAGCACTCGCTTTCGGCCGTCAGGCCTCAAGGCAACAGACCCCGCTCGTGATATGAAATCTGAAGGCCTTATCTCGCCGTTGTTGATCAACCCAATCACAACTGAATCTGCCACCAGCGGGCGGAACTCTTCGATAAGATCCAAAGCCAACGCGGGCCGTCCGTATCGAGGCTGATGATAGAAACCGAGATACGGATCAAAGCCCGCTCCGACCAGCGTCACGACCATATCCTTAGTAAGCATCGAGTACAGAAACGACAACAGCGCGTTGACCGGATCGCGCGGCGGACGCCGATTGCGCGACGTGAGGTCAAAAGTCGCCAACGCGTCGTCGCTCACCTTGATCATTCGAGTGAAGTTCGCGAAGTAGTCACGCGCCGCGCTGCCTTCCAGCCCGAGCAACTCCCCCAGGCTCCCGGCTTTCTCCGCTCTGTGCCGCCACTCGGCAAGCCGATGAATGACGTGGCCGTCGAGCTCACGCGCGTTGCGGCGCAGCAGCGTCCGAGTGTTGCGAATCTTACCCGACACAAATGCTCGCGCCAGGTACAAACACAAATTCTGATCCCCAGCCGCATGAAATTGTCTTCGCCGGAGTTCGATGTTCTTATGTGGAGGTGGAGTCGTGATCGCTGAGAGCCATCCGCCATAAGACATATGAAGTATCGTGACGTCGCGCGCCGCGAGCTCGCGCAACGCCTGTGCGGACAACTGCACGTTTCCGAACAGGCTGAGCTGCGAAACCTGCATCAACCGCGCCTTGCCGACCACCTCTTTCCTGTCTCGAATCTCGAGCACCTCGCCCTTCAAACCAACGCTATGCCCCTGGCCCTGCACGTAGAGCGCAAGCTTGTCGTCGCGTGAGGGAATGAGATTGCGGATTGGTTTCGTAGTTCCGCCTTCACGCGGCTCTTCCTCCAACGGCAGCGCAAGCTGCGCCGGTCCCAGCAGGTTCACCTCATCCGGCAAGCATATTCCGACCAGCGAACATCGCGGGCACTTCGGCGAGTCCACCAGCGGCGGCGGTATCCGGCCCGACTCCGCCGTACGCCTTGCTTCGTTGAGCAAGTCGATCGTTCGCGCGATCAACTCGCCGGTGAACGGCACCGTCACGCGGTCTTGTGACTTCGCGTAGTAGAGCACTCCTTCGTCGCAGTTGTAACCGTTCTCGCGCAGCAGCAAGCCTTGAAGACAGAGCTGCACGCGTTCGGGCTCCCAGGCTCGCTCGGGGTTGTCGGGCGGCGACCCGCGCTTGTAATCAACTGGCGTCACCCATCCGTTCTCGCCTTCGAGCAGATCGATCTTCGCGATAGCCCCGAGCGCATCCGAGCCCACGTCGATCGAGCGCGCGTGAATGCGAACGGTTTCGTCCAGTTGATCCGCGCCGGGCGCGGTGCCTGATTGTGAATCCACACGGCGATGAACGAACTTGCCTTCGAGCGTGTCGGCTGAGTGATCCCATTCTTGCTGCACGTATTCGAGGTAGAACAAGCGCGGGCAATAGGAGAACTCGTTGATCATTCGCGCGGGGAATTGCTCGGGTGAGATGGCTGGTGCTGATGACATTGTGGAACTCCTTAGATTGATGCCGAGAGCTTCTGGTCGCCGTCCTGGGGTCTGATGCTTCAGATAAAGGCGTTGTGCGGTAGTTATTAGTGCGTTGAAGGCTCGGAGAGGATACGCCCGGTCAGTGAGAAAGTCCACACTATTTGAAGAATGCTGTTCACCGGCGAATCCGCCCGGGCGGACGCTTGGCCGGGCCTTTCCTGGCAGGTTGCTGAGCCACACGCAGCTTCTCGGCATCGGCGAGATCCTGATGTCTGCCTACCGCTTCTTTGTTGATGATGAGATCACCGGCAGAAATAAAGCAGGCCGCCACTCCACCCAGATCGGATTCGACTCGGCGACTCCAACACTTGTCAAAGTCAAGGTTCTTCAAGTCGAGTAGAATGTCCAGGCGAAGCGGCGCCATTCCCATCGTGTAGAAGAAGCCCTCTTTGGTGAAGTCCGCGGGCGACAGCCCTTTGAGCGGAGCGCCGAATCTGTGCAGTGACTGGAAAAGCCGTTCGGCATTCCTTCTATTTCGGCTCACCCAGATGTCGAGGTCTTTGGTGTAGCGCGGCTCGGTATGCTTGATGACAGCGTAACCGCCAACGATGAGGTACCTAACGCCGTCTTCGTTCAAAATGCTCAACAGCTCTTTGAAGTCTCGCTCCACGTAGGTCTTCTCCCTTGATGAGGTGAGCTTCGATGATCATGTCGTGGACAGCTTGAAACTTGACCGCGTCGGGCTGAGATTGCCAGTATTCAAGATCGGGGAAGAGCGGCGCGTCTTCAAGCCTTCCGTACCATTCGACTATCTTTGTCGCTCGCGTCTTACTGGTGCGGGTACGTTGGTCAGCCATGAAGTTTCTCCGCTGCTGGATTCGAGGCCTCGATTCTATCACAGTTGTTTCACTGCTCTCTCATCGCGCTGGGTTTTGCGGTGGATGCCGCCGGCTTGCCCGCGGGAGTTTCACGGCTGCTGCTACTAACCAACGCAAGCTCGCCTGAGGTGCCACGGGCTTGCCCCATCGAGTTTCACGCTGCCTGTTCCAACGCCAGCGATTGAGGGTCACGAGTAGCGATAAACGTGAGGCTCCATGGTGCAAGCCCCCGGCATCCCGCGGAACCGGCTCAGCTTGCGTTTAGCTGACACAGTGAGACTCCACCGGGCAAGCCGGTGGCATCGGTTCAGAAAGGAAGAAACAACCCCAATCCGAAGTGACACGCGAAGCCTACCGCGATTGGGCCGCGGACCGGCTCGGCGAATTCGATCTCGAAGCCCGCTAAGCCGTTGCCCTTGGTTCCGTTGTACCTGGTCGTATGAAACTCGAGCCATCGCACCAGAGGCCGGCCTTCGACTTGATAGCCTTCGATGCGTTTGATTGAAACAGGCTCCGGCAGTCCGCGATTTTTCAGCTCGCGAATGAGTTGACCTTCGGGGAGATCACGAGGTCTTGGAGGCTTGCCCCCTCCGCGATTAGGAAAGCGAGGTAACGAGAACGGAGTGACTGACCTCCATTGTCTTGCTTCGTCGAAGAGAGTAACCTCCGACTTCCTCGGAGCGCAGGCATCCCCGGCTGCATCGCGCGAGAATAGCTCCAGTCCCCCGAGCCCGGTGAGCACCATTTTGACTTCGGGCCTATTCCCCGAACGAAAGATAGTTTGCAAGCGCCCAAGCGCTTCGAGGTCGGCGTTATCAAAGCCTCGCGGAGCATAGATAGTGATGTGATCGATTCGCCCGTCGTGATCTTCGTCAGTAGGGAAGTAATGTGCGTGCTCGTGCCCATCGAGCGGAGTGCCGTTCTTTCGCTTTCCTGTAATAGCTTCGGAGTGAGAAGTGTCGACTCGATTACGAATGAGCACCCGCCGAACTTGCTCAGCGAAGGGCAGCGCATCTTGCAGGAGCGGTAGCACGGTTGAATCGAGCACATAGTGCGCGGCTTGCGTCGCAGCGGGAGTCGCGGGCGGGACCGCGTAGTCGATTCGATGCAGCAAGGGCGATTTGATCAGCGCAGGCGTGACTAAGCTCATGAATTCTCTTCCTCCAAGATTGTTGCTGGCTCTTTTGCCCAGGGAAACATCAGGCCGAAGCCGCAATGTCTGCCCCGACCAACCACGAGTGGGCCTATCACCGGGCGATTGAAGATTACCTCAGCGTGATAGCGCGGCGTTTCCGCCAGGTACCCGCTAACGCGGTAGTCCAGTGCGTGAACCGTCTTCGGAATGATTGGGCCACGGAACGTCGCCACCGAGTCGATGTCCGTCTCAGCGATGCCGGCTTGCTTGAGTGCACGAGCGATCAGTTGTCCACCAGGCCGTCCGCGTCTGGTCAGGCCGGTGAAAACGATTGGCGTGGCGGTACGCCAGACTCGACAAGGTTGTTCGCTACGGATGAACAGGCGAAGCACCGAATCACGGGTGTCTGATTCTGCTCGGCGCAAGTAGCCAATAACAGCGCCGTTGTCTTTCAAAGACCGTCCGCCCAGATTGCTTTGTGCGTCATTGAACAAGTCACTCGTAAGCCCATCTTCACATCCGTTGCCAATGACCAGAACCCGCCGGATCCAGCCGTCCGCCAGCCATTCCTGATTGAAGCTCGGAATCGGGACGAAGGCGATATGAGGTCCGTCATAAGCCTTGCCGGGTTGATTTGGTTCGTGGCCGCAGATCAGCCGTGAGGTCATCTCTTCGCCGTAGTAGGCAACGAATGATGGATTCGCCTTCAGCCACTCAATCATTGCGTTCCTGACCATCGCGGCAGGCACGCGAAGATCGCGAGGCTCGAACCTCAGCCGAGTGTCGTCGTTGCTCCACAACTCGAAGAGGGCCAGTGGCTGATCAAAGGAAATGATATCAGGCGACTGGTAGCGCACGCTTCGCGAAGGAATGACATAATCAAACGGTGACTCGCCATTGAGAAGCCCTCTATAGCGCTCCTTGTACGACACGAGCGCTCCTTCCGCAGGAACTTCCCACTCACCGTCAGTTCTTTCGGTAGGGTGAAGCACTATTCGCGCTTCACCCGCAGCGGTCATTACGGACTCTGTTTCCGTCACCTCGCCGCGAACGTAGACAATGTCTTGATGTTGTCCGAGATGAGTCACCAAGCCAGCGATTGCGCAGATAACGGATGCAGCCACTTGCGCCTCCGAGCTACTACCGAATCGCCAGTGATATGCGATTGTGCGATCGGACGTCATCGCCTTTGCGAGCATGGTCTTCGCGGTTCGAATGTGGACTAGTTCGTCATCGTTGTTCGGGACATAGTTCACCATGCCCTGTCCGCAATCTAGCGGCGTGCATGTCTCTATCACCGGCGGTTCGAGGCGTTCCAACCATCGGAGGGCCTCATCTCGCGTCGTCTGATTGACAAGATTGTAGGCGCCCCGGTGACTGCCCGCTATCAACGCCTGAAATAGACGCTGAGGCGACGGAGGCCACTCAAGCACGGATTCACCAGCCCGCCCATGGTAGCGGTTCATGGCAAACGTAACGCTCAAACTGAGTCGCATCCTTTGTCTCCTGATTGAGACGAGCTATGAACTGCTCTTCCTTTTCTTGGCTGACTTGTCGGCCTTCAACTTCTTCACTTCTTCATTCGCTCGCTGAGCACTGAACGAAAACCGTTTTGGAGATTCGCCTACCCCAAATTTATTAGCCGCAGCTTTGGCGTACTCCCATACCTGCTCCAGATCCCACTCAAACTCGTCGCGCTTGCCGTCGGTGTAAACAAGCTTTGACTCAGGCTCTCCGGAGCGAACAAGGAGGCAGCCTTCGCGCAGGGCGTAGTGCGCCTGACAACGTGCGGCCACAAGCGCCAAGCCAAGAACGTAGCGACGCAGCTTGAGTGTCGCCTCTTTGTCGATTTCCAGGCCGCCGCCGTCACTTGTCTTCTTAGTCACAGCCAACGAGCGTAGTGCGACCAAACTGATCTGAGTGCGCCTGACAATCTGTCCGAAGACGCGCACCCCACCGTGAGTGTTCACTGCAGGCGCGGCTCGCAAGCCGAGCTTCGACAACGGGTCTTTCCCGTCGCCCGCCTTTCCCGCTTCTTGCTCGGCGGTTTGAGTCGGCTCTCCGACTTCGGGAACTTCGTCTCCAAGACCAATTAGGGAGGGATCGAACGCGGGGCTGAACTGTGCCGATCGCTTTACAACCGCGACATTGGTTGCGCGGATGGTTGAAGAGAGCAGCCTCCCGTACTTGAACATTGTTGTGTCCGGGCGCGAGTCCCAGAACCCAAATACAAGCGAGGTAGGAGCCAGCTTGGCCAGCTTTTCGGCGTTTGCGTCCGCCTTCATAGCTTCGATCGCAGCGGTGACATCATCTCTAAGGTCAGAAAAGCGAACCGCACCATCCGCGATCCGATGCCCAATCTCCAGGAGATTCACCTTCACGTTAGTCTCGCCATCTTTGCTCGCCGTTCTGAGTTCCACCTCAATCTGCGGAACCAGTTCAGAGAGGGGCGAGGTCTTAAAGCATGGTTCCATTCGATTCGCCTGCGATCCGACACTGTCAATCAAGCAGTTGTTGACCTCCTCCTCGGGTTTCGCCGTTTGTGGAGGAATATTGGGATTCAACACGTCAATCTGGTATGGGTGCGGCGCATTCCTAACAGCAAACGTGGGTGGGAAGATGATCGCACTCTTCCCTTCAGACGGTTCCAGCACCTCAGTTAGCGTGATCGCTGCCGGAAGCACCGCGTCACTCAGCCAATCTACAGACTCAATGTGCCGGTCGTGCCGTTTCGTCAGGTCGTTTAGTTCGCTCATTATCTTTCACCTCGTTAGAGTAGTTGGAGTCGCCATCGTTAAGTTTGAGTACTTATCTCTCGACCCACGTTCGGACTGCATTGGGACGAGCTTTGACTCATCGTGAACAGGCGCACAGGAGGCAGCGGCTCTGGCGAGCGCAATCGGTAACGTTGCCGCCCACAGCCCATACCGAAAAGCGGTTTTCTCGATCCAGCCGCGCGTGGATTCAATACCGGCCGATTGTCTTGTGCGGTGAGGGAAGAAGTGATGGGCACCAATAACCGCAAGCACTTCTGCGAACGGATAGGTTGCTATTGCGAGCTTGAGATCGTTAGGCGAATAGCCTGCATCTAGGGCGTTACGCGAAGAGCGCGGATCGAAGCCGAATCTTCCTGTCATGCCACAGTTTAGTCCGATGAGCTCCGAGAGCGTGCTCAGTTGCGCGCTCATCAGTAGCCTGGCGGCGACACTCGACATATCTTTGGTAATACCCTCAGCCGTTTGCTGCCCCGCGTACATCTTCCACGCACTCTTCTCTTTGATTCGACCGTCCCGGTTGAGGTATTCATACCACCAGTCTAGGCTCACGGTCCTGACTTCGCCATTCAGAGTGAAACTTACATCGAGGCAAACAGTCTCGTCACTAAACGCGACTGTTCGCCAACAGTCCCAGTCCGTGATACCGTTTGCCACGGATTGCAGAGCATCAGCTTCGTTTATTTGGCCTGTAATCACAAAGCCCGGAGAGGCATTGCTTGTCCAGTGCGCCATCGCCGTGGTATCAAAGCGGGCAACGATCTCGAACACGCCGCAGCAAGCCAGATACTGTACGGGATTCTGTGGCGTCGTCTGAATTTCGATCCTATGCCGTTCTGTCATAACTCGCCTCTGCTGAAGTCCCGCGAAGCAAGCGCATCAGCGGCCTTGAGGACGGCTTCCAAATATGCCAATTGCCACCACCCGTACTTGCGCTGCAAACGTGCAAAGCGATGCATCGCCTCTTCGGCGGTTGTCTGATTGATTGCTCTTGGCTGTCTTCGATCGTAAGCTCTGGCCGGGAAATGCGGACGAGCGTACCCGTGATGCGCCGCGATGAGGTGGAGAATCAAATCTCGATCTGGATGGTTGCGCAGTTCTTCGTCCCGCTCTGTTTCTACCAACGAACCAAACTCGTGCCGGTATCCCTGATTCAGCGTATGGTCGAATGCGGTATTGGTGGATTTCGCCAGTGGCTTGTCGCCAAAGTTGCCGATTGCCTTTTGCCACCAATCCCGATCCTTTCCGCGATCGTGTCTCGCTCCGGCAATGCCGAGAAGAGTGGCCGTTCCGTCATCGAGCCCTATTTTCTGCGCGAGGGTCTTTGCGTAGCGCTCAACATCCGCATCGTGTTCGTCGACAGTTCTAGGCTCGATCCCGAGTGAGCTCAAATCGTCGTCGCCGTGCAGATAGTGATCCGGGGACTTCCGGTTCAGAAAATATGCAATTAGAATCGGTGCTTCTGTTGGCCCAGCGCTTTCCTCTTGCGCTTCGTGCAGTTCGGAGAGGGCCCTATTAAGCTCTCTTGCGTTGACGCAGATGGCGAGGCTTTCGTTGGCGCATGTTCTGAGCGCGTCTCCTAATCCGTCACCATGTTTCCACGTGTCGATTTCACCGTTTCTTTGGAGGCGGGCAAAGTCGCACTGCCCGTCCGTGCCGAATCTCAGCGCATAGCGGGTCCACTGGTTATCCACGACATCATCAGGCTGCCCAGAGAACTTTGCAGAGACATTTCCCTTAGCAAGTCCGCCAATCTTCGTCGGCAGAACAATCGTCGTGTAGGCTAGAGTCCCGAAAAGGGCATTCTTGTTTTCAGTCAACTCTTGGAGCGAGCGAGGCGTCGCTTCACCTCCCGCGTCGATAACGACCACCGTTTCGGTGCCCGAACGCCTGGCCATTTCTTTGATTGTCTCAGCCGCACGGAAGGTAGCAAGAACCGCACGCTCTTGCGGAGCAACGCGAATCATTGCCGCCATCTCTTCAGCCTTTTGATAGTGGCTGGCGTAGTTGAGGTCGGCTCGCCAACAGAAAGCAGTCTGAGCCGTCTCGTCATCGATTACGCCCCGCAGCCAATATGAGACCAGAGGACGGCGATATTCGCTCTGGCTCAGCGTTGTCAGCGACCAGTCATCAATGCGCGATTCATCAAGCGGCGGGCAAACTGGAGCTGTTGGCCACGCTCGCGGATCACGCAAGTTGCGCAGATTGAGCGGCGAGGCACTCACTGGTTGGCCGTCGTTGGCTAGGCTCTTCAGCGCTAGATAGGTGTAATAATAAGTTCGATCTAAGGGAGTGACTTTCGCGAGTTTGTCATTTGAATCAACACCGGCGGCCCTGATTAGTTTTGCCGACTTCTCGGCTTGCTTCAACGTCTCCCTAGCAGCCTTCGCATCTCCCTTTGCCTCTCTTGTGTTGAGAGTCTTCGCCTCTGCCGCCAATCGCTCTGCGTCCTGTTTTGCGTCGATCACTGCGGCTTCGGCCGCCGCGACCGCAGCTTCGTACTTACGCTCACGCTGAATGTCGTCCTTGGTCGCTTCAAGTGCCTCGCGATCAACTACGACTGTAATGGTTGAGGATGTATTCCCGAAGCGGTTGATCCTACCGAAGCGCTGAATCATGCTGTCCATCGAGGAGAGATCACAGATGCCGTGGTCCGCATCGAGATCGACGCCAACTTCAGCGCAGGATGTAGCGATCAGATACCAGGGACCATCGGATAGCTGCCGGTCTTGCTGAGGCTTGAATTTCTGAAAGACCGGGTCCTTGGGAATAGCGTCACGCTCATGGCCGCGCATCTCACCGGTCAATTTGAGGATTTGCTCCTCACCCCCATCGCCAAGCGCATCCGCCAGAAGTACTGCTATCTGATTCACCATCTCGATAGTCTTCACGTAAATGACCACAGCGACCTTTTGGCCGTATTCGTTGTACCGGGCGGCCCGTTGTGCAATCTCTTTCGCGATCGGCTTGTGACTTCCCGGAGTGGACTGGTCAGATGTCAGCACGTCCACCCACTCGATGGTCTTCTCTGCCTGAATGCGACGTTTAGCGACCGGATGCCTCAAGTCTTCATCATCTATTACCAAAGGCGCGCTGCTGGCAGGCTCGTCTCCAGTCGGGATTGTTGCCGAGAGAAGCATAACGGACCAGGGTCTGATCTGAGGGAAGCGGCGAACTTCACGTCGCACCCCTTTCAACAATGTCACATATGCTGGGGATAAGTGGGCTTCGTCGATGACGATCAAGGCGTCCTGTCCAAGCAGCCCTGCCTGCAAGCTGCGATGGTTCCTTCCTACTCCGCCATACCCGGAAAACAGCAATCTGCTGCCGACCATGTCAACGGTGCCAACAAGAATGGCCGGCCGCGATGGATCAAGACACCAGGTCCTATTGTCAGCGTGTTGTCCACGCAGGGTCGATAACGCTACCAATGATTCAGTCGAAAACGTCGCCCCGCGGATAGTTTGCGCGTTTTCGCGGAGGGAGGTCCGAGCTTCGTTATCGCCGTGGAGCACACTTTCGAATCGCTCCATTAGCTTCTCGGCTTCTTCTGTCGCTTGATCAACGATCACTCGGCGGTCGACTACATAGACCAGCCGAAGCGGGATTCTTCGCGTGACCGGATTCCTCAGTGCATAACCGAGAGCGAGCAGCCAGATCGCCATCACTGACGTCTTTCCTAGACCGGTGGGGATATCACACGCTGCAGGGATTGATCCGCCGATCAGTTCTGTGAACAAGCGGCGCTGCCAGGGAAACGGCGCGTGGCTTGTTAGGTACTCGAAGCAGCGATCAAAATCCTCAGCTTTCATTGTTCCTTGGTTCGTCTTTAGAATGTCTACCGGTTGACGCCGTGTGGTCCATCAAGGCAACCCGGCGGGCTGTGCGCGTATCTGCTGTATAAGGCTTCCTGTGGCTGGGGCTCCATTGAAGGTGAATGTTTTTGGGATACACCGATTGGGCAACACAACTCCCCAGCCACTCAAGCGCCATTCCCTTTAATTCGTCCATCTCGGCCCTCCCGCTAGCGTCGTACTGCAACACGAATCGCTTCACTCCATCAAGCGCCGTTACCGTCCCGATTCCCCCTGGCTGAACCGGGACTACAGGCATCATTATCGGGGCGTTCGCCTTTCATTGATCCTTCTCGTCCTTCCCTTGGCGTACAACCTCAGGCCGCGTGATAGCTCGTTACGAATCTCATCGCGCAACTCTGAAGGCGCGAGCACTCGCGCGTGTGAGCCGTACTGCATCACAAATCGCTTCACCCCATCAAGCGCTGTCACTGTCATTCGGATTCTCAAACGGCCGTCGGACAACTCTTCGCGCTCTTCGGTTGCGTGGAACGGCGCACGCTCGCGTATCCAGCGCGATTGATACTCATCAAATTCGATCTCGACTTCGATCGGGTTGCTGCCGCGAAACATTCCGAAACCTGAATCGAGATAAGCACTCAAATCGAAACCAGAAGGCCACTCGAACTGTTCGTCGGTTACGGTCAACTCTCGAATGCGGCTCGCGTTGAAGTCTCTTACTTCGTTGCGATGATGATCGAACGCAATCACGTACCATTCACCCAAACGGTTCCTCAAATGTAACGGGTCACAGCGCCGGCGAGTCACCTCGCCTCGAGCCGCCCTGAAATAAGTCATCTCGATTCGGCGGCGCTCGATTGCCGCTCGGCCGAGGCGCCGGAACAAGTCGGGATCGAGATCCGTGCCGGCCGCCGCTTCAAACGAGTGAGCTTCGGCGAGCGCGGCCAGGTCAATCGAAACCGTGTTGGTCATCGCGCTGAGAACCTTTGAGAACGCTTGTTCAACCTGTTTGCCGATAGCCGTGCCTCGGTACTGACGCGAGAGCTTTTCAGCAAGCAGTATCGCTACGAGATCGCCTTCCGTTAGCTCGATGGCCGGCAGCGCGTATGCGGGTTCGGTGTAGTACCAGCCTCGATGCTCGCTTGAGTAGCCGAGCGGAAGCCGGAGCCGGTCTCGCATGAAATCAAGCGAGCGCTGAGCGGTCTTAGGCGTGACTTCGAAGTGCTCGGCTATCGTGCGCGCGTTCGGGTAGTGACTGGCGCGCACTTGCTGGTCGATCCAGAAGACTCGTTCGAGATGGATCAGGTGCTCGCGTGGCTGCTTGTTGGGCGATGGCTTCATGATTGGGGTCATGATCTTCACACAGACGCGAGGACAAATAAGGTCCTACTTCGAACTCTTCGATGGCGGCTACTTGTCGCTGCTTTGGATTCGACTGTTCGGATCAATTCGCGAAAGGGGCGACAAGTCGCCGCACTTCAAAAGTGGAGCGCAAATCTATCGGAAGTGAATGCGGCGTGTCAAACATCACCGTGGTTCCGGTAGTGGTGGGGCGTCAGAGTTTCGCGCATACCCACCTCGTCAGATGTGGGTCGCTGATGCTGGAGTCCAACCTACGAGCCGAGTCGTTGTCCCCTCTTGTTGTTTTCTCTCTCTTTCCTCGCCTCGCGAGGAAAGGGAGATTCAAACCGCGTATACGCCGTCCGTCGTGTGTAGGCTGTGCTTGAAGCATCCACCCACTGCCTTGGGTGGGATTACCCTGGTCTTGATAGTTGCTTGCATTAGTGCGCGAAGAATCTGACGCGCCCAACCCATCAGTCAACTTGATTACGGAATTGAAAGTGGCGTAGTATACGCCCGCCCAAAAATCACTATCGCCACACAAGGAGAAAAAATAAATGGCTTGTTCAATGGATATGCTTGCCGTAATTTCTATGCCCCGCCCGAACGGGCCTGTTCCGGATGGGTTGAAGGTCACCGCCATTTCCAACCCGGATACCACTCAGTCTGCCCCGGCCTGTCCGGCGCTTGGCGTTGGCGGCTTCACGCTTTGGCCGATGAGCTATTATGACAACCGCGTAAGCTTTGGCATAGTCATGTACGACCCGAAATGGAATGTTATCGCGCAAGTGGAAAAGCCCGGCGCGCGCTACATCTACAAAATAACGCTCAATACCGCGGGTTCGGTGACGTTCACAGGGCAGGCTAATCAGGCAGTTACAATGACGCTCGACGAGATCTGCGGAATGCTGTAAGGAGACAATCGCCGGACCAATTGCCCTCTGCTCTAAATGCTTGGGCGCCCGGAAAACTCGGTCCAACAAGATTCAATTTGTGCCTTCAAGTGATCGTCTCGAAAGTTGTGTACGTACGGTGAGAGCTTTTTCTTTTTCGTGTTATATAGATCGAAAATGCCCACGGGTTTGTCATCACGAATGATGAACACTCTCGCGAACTGGTCGTTGTAGATTCGATCGAAGCTCGCTTCGATTCCTTTCACCATCAAAAACTCGATCCAGGAGTCAGTGGTTTTGATCAGTTCGCCGACAGTGTCGTCCGCGAGCCCGGCCGAAGCCATTGACGCCGTGCCTTTCTTTGCGAGCACGTCGGCGCGTTCGTTCCAGCGATTGCCCGTATGTGCCGCGACTTTATGCCAATGAATCCCGATCCCACATTCGCGAACGAAGCGCGCGTACTCCTGAGTCAACGGCTGGTTCGCCTTGTATCGGCCAGTGGCCCATTTCTCGATGCCGAGGTAGTCATAGTAAATCGATACTTCATCGATTGAATGCTCCCGGCACCACTTCAGAGATTCCTTGACCGCGGCAAGTTCTCCGGCCACCTGATGCGTGCCGCCAACCTCGGAGATGGGAACGGAGCCCGACAACTCCGCGATGACCTTGCCGTCTTTTAGTATCACGGCGCCGTAGCCGGTGACGCCCCCTAGGTACGAGCCGTCGGCATAAATCTCGTAGCCGGCCGGCTGCGTACGGCTCGTTGACACCGCACCGTGCCAGCACTCTTCAAGCATCGGCGTGATTGATTTGTCTTTTATCTCGTGTGGGCTCATCGAGAAGGAATCGGAGCGGGGCCGATAGTAAATGTTGACGTGGCCGAACGCCTTTTCCGGCGAGGAGAGCGATACCTTGACCGAGTATTCACGAAAGGCCCCTTCGACGATACCGGCATTGAATCCGGCGGCCGCAAGCTTGCGGATGAACTCTTCCGCGCGCTTTCGAAGCTTTCCTTCAAATCGGTATTCAGCCACGAGGCAATTGTCGATGAGCGATACTGTAGCGTCAAACCGGTCTACGCGGTGGTGTTGGGATTATGCCGCTCCAGCGCGCTTTCCACTGCAGTCAGGACTTCGCTTAAGTTAAATGGCTTGGTTAAGTGATAAATTGCGCCGGCCCTCAATGCATTTGCGATGGACAGGTCGTCCGTGTCGCCCGAAATCGTTATTACCGGCGTCCGCGGGTAGCGGCTAACGATCATCGTACACAGAGTCAGCCCTGACATTCCCGGAAGCCCGATATCAATCAGTGCGCAATGAAATGCCTGAGCATCCATGATCCGAAGCGCTTCTTCGGCGCTTTCAATGCTGACGCAATCGTATCTTGGGCCCAGGGTTTGTTCGAGCAAAGAGCGTATTGCAGGCTCGTCATCGACGATGAGGATCGAGACTCGCTGGTTCAGCATAGTAAACCTCCCACTTTCTGAACGCGCCTCAAATATGTTCAATCACAACAGGTCAATCACAGCCAATGGACAAGGGGGCGACGCTTAGTCGTCTGGACGCAACGTTCACCATTACTCATTTTTTGTCGTGAGCGTAGGATATACCACGTTGTAAAGAATTGCAATAAATTTCGAAGGCGGGTTAGAAATTCTCGAACGTTACCTGTCCCTGCTCGTTGCCAAGCGTAGTTGGCTGATTGGCGCCCGGTTCGCGATTACCTGCGTGGACCCATGCTATGCGGAGCTTTCGCTTTCGGGCGCGCGAGACAATGTCCGCCGTGCCGCCCAGTCCCTGCCCCGGCCGGCCGTCCCAGATCGTAAGAAGCACATCCGAGTTGTTCAACACGTATTCGCCGGCCGCTTCGTAGGCCTGGTCGCGAGCGGGCGCGGGAGGCATTCGCTCTATCTTGGACGCTCGCTCGAGAAGGATCGAGAACTCGGCTCGAGACTCGTCAGACCCGAAGTCGCGGATGTAATCTGACTCGTCGAGCGGCAATGGAACCACGAGAGAAGCTCCCGGCCGCGCGAGAACGTGCCAGGCTGCTATGCGATCCGCTCCTTCGGCGAGCGCGGATACTACCGCCAAACTTTCGCCGGGAAACAACTGCTCTACTCTGCCGAGAGCTTCTTCGACGCCGTGCTCAATCTTGCCGCGCTCGGCAAGTATGCGATGTCCGGTGACTCCTATTCGGATCAAGCGTTCTCCGCTGACAGTTAGTCGGATTTCTCAGTAGCGTCACTTGTCGTCGAGTACCTTGACGACCGTGTAACCGGCACGAGCCAGGATCTTTGGTATGCCGCGAACGAGTACCCGGTCTTTTTCCTTTTCGGCTTCGGGCAAGGCTTCGGGACCTATCGCGGTTTGTTCTTCAGGCGTAAGCGCGGCTCTCTCATCTTCGCTTAGCCTATGCCACGCCAATATGTCCTCGTGGAGCTGATTCGCTTTGTCGGTATGAGGCGCCCATCGCCACCCCGCTTCGATCTTCGCTTTCATCCACCGCTCGTGCTCCATCGAGGACAGCAACTCGAGATCCGCGCCGGGAAAATCGAACGGCGGTTCATTGCTGCGAGCGGGAATCATCACATAACCTGCACGCGCCAGCTTGTTGGAAATGTCACGAACATTCCCGCGGTTCTGAGCCTTTTCATCTTCGGGCAGCGCGGCATACGGCTTAAGCGAGCTGTGTGTCTTCTGGACCTCATCAGTTTTGGGACCCAGCGTGTAGCCTTGATCGAGAAGTTGCTGCACAAACAATTCGTGGGCCGCTTCCGCGAGTTTCTCAAGCAGTTCGCCTTCGAGTTCTATGCGTTGCACCAGCGCCTGGAAATCATGGGCATCGACGTGCAAGTCGAGTTGCGCAACCGCAGGCAGACACGAACGCTCGAATCGATGTTTTCCCGAAAGCTGGCTCATCGCGATGACCGATTCCATCGAGCGAGCGCCATGTTTATAGCGGCTCGTGTGCAGCAACGCGCGGAGCACTCCGCTGTCAATGTTCAGCACTTCCGTTTCACCCTCACGGTCGAAGAGCTGTGCGGCGTCGCGGTGCAAAATCGAACGCAGCAATATTGCGCGGCGAATCACATAATACGGATCAGAGGAATTCTTCTGGCGATTTGGACCGAGGATGTTTACGTAGCCCTTCAGCCGGCTGACGAAGTCCGGGCACTTCGCCTCACGGAAATCCCGCTCGCACAAGTCCTTGCCGAACGATTCCATACTCTCGCTTATGCCACCCGCGAACACGAAGATCGAGCGGCCAATTGGGTGGCTGATCTGGCCTTGCTGAAATTTGCCGTCTTGCATCGGCGCGAGAAAGTGGCGCAGCCACCCGAATCGTTGACGATCGAGTGTCGTATCGAATTCATCCCAGAAAACCAGCGGGATCTTCCCGGACAAACCCGCGTCGCGCACCTGATGGAGCGCGTCCAGCAGCTCGTGAGGATCGCTGAATTGCGAGAGGTTGAATTCGAGAACCTTGATCTCGCCCGGCCTCAGAGATTCCGCAACCTGAATGATGCCGAATGACTTGCCTGAGCCCGGTGTTCCAAAGACCGCGATCGACAGCGGGCGTTTGGCTGGCGTTGTCTGAATGTACTCGCTCGCGAGTGCCCGAATGCTGCGGAAGCTTTCTATCTCGCGGCGATCCACGGTGAGCAGATCACCGAACTGCCCAAGCGGAACGCCCTCGAGAGCGGCTTCGGCGCCGCGCTCAACAATCTGCTCGGCTACCTTGCCGAGGCTGTCGGTGTATCGGTCTTCGAGTATGGTCCAGAAGCCCGCGTCCGGAGCCGGTTTTGTCGCGGCGCTTCGGTCGGACACGTAAATCAGCGGATCCTGTACTCCGGCAACCGCGAACCCCGATTTGTCGTTGGCGAGTTCAGAAGCGATGACAGAAATGGGAAACGCGAGTTTGGAATCGCGTGCGGATGAGCCTCGCTCGCCGTAGCCTTCGAGATGTAGCTTACGCATCGCGGCGAGTCCGCTTTGAATCCCTTGATTGATATCCGGTCCTTCATTCGCCAGCATCAGCTCGCGTGCAAGCCCGGCGGTTAGACACGACGTGTAGCCGACCATTCCGCCCTTGTAGCCTTGTCCCCACATTCCTTCAACTACCTTGGGATCGAAGAAGAGCTTGCTCGCTGGGGCGCCGTTCTGTTGGCTTGAGAGCAACAATGCGCCGGCCGTGTCAAACGAGATCACCACGTGGGCGCAATGCGACAGCGCGTTGACTCGAGGGTTGTGAACCAACTCCCACGCCAGGTCCTGTGCGGTCCGCTCCCAGGACAGTTCGCGGCTGATTTGTACTTCGGTCAGGCGCAAATCATTGACCGACATCACGACGATCAGCCGGTCAGCAAGATCCTTGTGAAGCTGATCCCACAACGATCCCACGGCAACGGGCCGAGCCATCTTTAGTAGGATCCAGGGCCGATTTCCGCTCGCGAGCGCCTTCGGCCACAGATCCCGGTCATCCCGAAATCCAAGGTCCGCATCATCGAGCACGATAATCTCTGCATCGGGCGTGTCATCCTGAACGTGCTTCCAGCCGGCCGAGACCGTTGAAGGATCAGCGTCGCTCTTATCCAGACCGAGGAACTTTTCGACTCGCCATGATTTGAGTGGTTTGTTTTTGTCCTTCGAGCTTTTGACATCGTAGTCGTGGAGTGACCACATCGCATACGAGTGATGAAATCGAGCATCGCCGGGCCTGGTCTCCTCGCGCGGAGCGTTCATCTGGCGGACCGTGTAGTCGCCTTTGCCGTCACGGCGCAATCCGTCAGCGACGCCGGCTATCAAATCCGCAAGCAGCGCAGCGCCGCCTCTCTGCCAGTGTATGCGAGTGGAATCGTCGGCATTCCAAGCCGCGCCGCCGCTGTCCGAGCGCCGCGTACGGGCAAGATTCCAATCCATCGTTACGTCTCCGGTGACTACAACGACTTTCCGCGAGTTCTTTGTCATTCTCTGGTCCTCGTTTTCAGCGTTTAGTCTGAGGTGCCGAGTATCCAATTGGATAATAGCCGGGTAACTCGATCGGAAGCTTCCCTTTGAATTCAATCTCACCGAGCACGGCCTTGAGCGCTGCTTCCTCGGCGGCCGGGTAATACTCATAAGCCAGTATGTAAGTCGGAAGCTCGGGCACGAACGAAAGCAAATATGGACTGCCGTAAAGCACAAATGCGAATGGCTTTTCGACGGCGGACAGATGCTTGAGAAGGTTGACTTCGCCGTCACTCATTTCGATCGAGCCCTTGAACGAAGAGACTCGAATAAATCCGTTGACGATTACCGCGTCCGAAAAAACCGCGAGCTTTCTTATCAACTCGAACTCAGCCGCCGAAGTGCGATCGGTCACATAGACCGTGATCGAGTTCGCGTGCCGTTGGTGCAGACCGGCGAAGAACGCGCGGCCGGGCACGCCATCGCGCCAGCCCTCGCTGTTATCGACCATCGAGATGACCAGCACCTTTTGATCGGGCGAGAACTTTAACGGAAGTACATTTCGTTTGTCTCGCACCAGCGTGATCGCGCTCTCGATGATCTGTTGCGCCGTGTGCTGATGCTCGCTGCTGCCCAGCGCTCGATCAAGTTTGTCGATGTTGACCAGTCGCTCGCGGTCGAGTCCAAGCGTCGCCTTTGCCTTCAGAATGCGCCGGACTGATTCATCTACGCGCGACGCTTTTATGTCGCCAGTTTCAACGGCTCGTTTGAGCGCCGTGAATGCCTTCTCGACGCTCGGCGGATAGAGCACGACGTCGGCGCCCGCCTTGATCGCGCGAACCGCCGCTTCGCCTTCGGGGTAATGAGCGGCGATGCCTTGCATATTCATCGCGTCGGTGAATATTACCCCGCTGAATTTCAGTTCCTCTCGAAGCACGTCCGTGAGCATCTTCGGCGACAATGTGGCGGGAAGTTTTTCGCGCTCGATCTGAGGAAGCGCAATGTGCGCGCTCATAACTCCGCCGACTCCTTCGCCAATCGCCGCGCGAAAGGGAGGCAGTTCGATAACATCCAGGCGAGCTCGATCGACGTCGATAACGGGCAGTTCGAGGTGTGAATCGGTCGAGGTGTCGCCGTGACCGGGGAAGTGCTTTGCCGTCGCCATCACGCCGTGCTCCTGCGAGCCTCTGATGTAAGCGCGAACCATTCGAGAAACCTGCGCGGGGTCCCCGCCGAATGATCGAATGTTGATGATGGGATTTCGCGCGTTGTTATTCACGTCGGCGACGGGATAAAAATTGACTTGAACCCCAAGAGCGCGAGCCTCTTCGGCGGCGATGCGTCCCGCTTGATACGCCACGTTGGGATCGCCGGTCGCGCCCATCGCCATCGCACGCGGCAGACGAGTCGCTCCGATGTAACGAAGCCCGACGCCTCCTTCAAAATCCGCGGTGATCCACAGCGGCACCTTTGCTAGCTCCTGAAGATGATTTATCAGCAGCGCCACGCCCGCGGGCTCATGGAGATTGTTGACCTCGCCGAGCATGTGATAACCGCCAACATGAAACTCAGTGACGTCGCGGCGAATTTGCTGAAAGGCATCAGTGTCCTGGCTCAGGAACATTCCCACCACTGCGGGAATGATCAACTGTCCGATCTTCTCATCAACCGTCATCGATGCGAGAGTCCGCTCGACCCACGAGTGATCCGGTGCTTGCGACTTGTCTTTTTGCTTTTGCGCCGCGCCAATCGGAAACGCGCCGAGCAGATTGGAGATGCTGATGAGCAGAGTTGCTAGCAGAAGTCTTTTTGTGAAGGTCACGTGAACCTCTTTGACTCGATTAACTTAGACCTCGGCGACGGCGTCGCGAACAGTAGTTGACTCGTCCGAAGTAGTTTGCCAGCCCGCGCGTTTGAGATTTCGCATGATTGCCGAAAATGCGAGAACTCCGCCCACGAGATAAGCCGATCCCTTCAACACTTCGCCCAGGATGATGTAGCCGATGCCGAATAGAAACGCATATATCAAAATACATCCGAGAAACCAATTCAGAAACTGTATCGCAAGACCGCCGCTGATGCTTGATTGCTTGAGGTCCGCCTGCTTCCTCACGCGGTTCCATCCCGGTCCTTCTGGTTGGACATGTTTGTAGAACCCAACGAGCTTGCTGACGGGTTCGGCCGCAGTGAGCATCGTGACAATGAGCCAGACCGCCGTCGTGAAGGCGACGGTCACGAGCATCAGATACGCGAAATCTCTCGGGCTGTCGCTGTCCCACTTCAGATAAAGTTGCAGGAACAGCGAGCAAGCCGCCGCGGCGATCATAGCCGAGACTTCCGACCACGCGTTGATGCGCCACCAAAACCAACGGAGCAGCAATACGGTACCGGTTCCGGCGCCTGTCACCAGCAGAAGCTTCCACGCTGAGCCGATCGAGTCCAAATAGAACGTGACAATAAGCGAGACGATCATCAGCAAGACGGTAACTAACTGCGAAGCGATTACGTAATGACGTTCGCGGCCGTCTCGCTTGATGAAGCGTCGATAGAAGTCGTTGATCACATAAGAAGCGCCCCAGTTGAGCTGAGTTCCGATCGTGGACATGTAAGCCGCCGCAAACGCAGCCAGCATGAAGCCGCGCAGGTAAGACGGAAACACGTTCGGGTCCATCAAGGTCTTGATGTATCCCGTCTCTTTGTCCGCAAGCTCGGGGTAAAGAATCAACGAAGCGAGCGCCGTCAGTATCCACGGCCACGGCCTGAGCGCGTAATGCGCGACGTTGAACCACAGAGTCGCAAGCAACCCGTGACGTTCATCCTTCGCCGAAAAGATCCGCTGCGCCACGTAACCGCCGCCGCCCGGCTCGGCGCCCGGATACCAGCTCGCCCACCAGTTCACCGCAAGATAAGTGAACAATGTGATGGCGGGCATCCACACCGAGTCGAACTCGGGAAAGAATGCGAGCCGCGAACCCGCTTGTCCGCTCGATGCATCAAGCGCGGCGATCTTCGTCTTGAGCGCATCGATGCCGCCGACCGCGTGAACTGCCAGGATCGCGAGCACGATTACCATTCCCATCTTCAGCACAAACTGAAACAGGTCGGTCACAAGCACGCCCCACAATCCCGAGATCGTTGTGTAGAAAGCGGTGAAGATCAGAATGCCGATGACGACGGTCAATGCGCCTCGTTTGTCGAGACCAAGCGTGGTCTCGAGAATCTTTACCATCGCGAGATTGACCCATCCCATGATGATGCAGTTGATTGGCAAGCCTAGATAAAGCGCCCTGAATCCGCGCAGGAAGGCCGCGGGTTTTCCCGAGTAACGCAGTTCGGCAAATTCGACGTCGGTCATCACGCCCGCGCGTCTCCAGAGGCGCGCGTACAAAAACACCGTGAGCATCCCGCTCATCACGAAGTTCCACCACAGCCAGTTTCCCGCGATGCCGTTCTTCGCAACAAAACCGGTGACTGCGAGCGGCGTGTCCGCGGCAAATGTGGTGGCTACCATCGACGTGCCTGCAAGCCACCACGGTACATTGCGCCCGGACAGGAAAAACTCAGTCGTGCTCCCACGCGCGCGGCGTGCGTAGTAGATTCCGATGCCAAGATTGAAGAGAAAGTAAGCGGCGATGATCGACCAGTCGAGAAGAGATAGTTTCACAGGTGCCCTCGAGGTTTGCTCGGCGGCGATTCTAATTATGTGGATGAAGTGAAGTCAACAGCACACGACTCGAAGGGAGCCGGGTGTGAAAGAACCCAACAAGTGTGAAGAGGAAATTACGCTCTGAGCTTTGAAGCCTTTCGATATCGTTTGGACGGCGCCGCTACGGTCGAGATCCTTGATTTCACTGTGGTGTGTGGTGCGGCGCTTGCGATTCTATTCACCGCTTTCTTACGGCCCTTGAACTTTGCGAGTCTCACCTGACATGTTGATTGAGTCTTTGCTATTGCTTCCTTGGCGTTGTGATACCCGTACTTTCGCGGGTCGGCTTCGAAATGCGCCGGGTCAGCCAGCCCATACCGCCAAGTGAAACCGTTTTTTCGCATTATGCCCACGATCCGGCGGCCCTGCGGCGTAAGTCGTTTATCTCCGCGTGGTCCGGCGGCGATGCCTGCCATATCCACGGCAAAGCCAGCCTCGTGAAGCGAATTTCCGGGAGGTAACGCGCGATAAAGCCCGGGGTTCGCTCGGCGGCAGCGAGTGCTGAGCGAGCAACGTCGAAGCTGAGCCTGGCTATCCGATGACCGCCACACACTGGTTATCTTCGGCTTGATCCCGGCGCGTTTCATGTCGCGAAGCGCCGCATTGTAGCGGCGAGCAACCTTCGGATCCACGTAGTCCCTGGGATGGCAGGGAAGCGCAATGGCCTGCGCGGACTTCTTTGATGCACGGCCCTTGGGACGAGTTTGAGCAGCCGTCGCCGCGCACGGCAAACAGTGTTGTTTGCTTTTCACCGCGACGGTCTTAGTTGCCCGATTCTTATCTGCCTTTGAAGATCGCAACAGGGATTTGATCGCGATCGGTTTACGTTGTGAAGATGTCGCGGGCGCTTTCGCAATCACCACACTTGCCGATGCAAGAATTGAAACTGCGAGTGCCGCGCAAATCGAAAAAGATCGAGTGCGCATAACGTGGATCCTGTTCCGTTGTTTCCTGCGGGCTAAATTTGGGCCGGAGGGCCTAACTCAAGCGTCAGGGCTTACGCTGGCAGGGAGCAATCCGCAAACAGAGTATAAAGCATCAGTCAATATGTATAGTCAATTAAGGCGCTTTTAACACCGTCGAGGCGTAACAGTGGCTGCACGCGGTGTAGCCTTCGGACTTGGCTTGCGACAGGCCTATCGAGTGCTTCTTCTTCTTATCGAGAAAATCACAGGCTGATTTGTGATACATCCTGTCGCTGGGCGATACCCATACCCCAGGTTCGCCGGGTGTGCTTGTGGAAAGCGCGGGAATGTTTGCGCCGAGCGCGGACGGCGACAGAGGCGCAAGTCTCTTTGCTGACTTGTCCTCAACCGGCGGCGTTGTAATGCCAGGCGAGGCAGTGGCAAGCGTTGATGATGACGAGCCCCACACACCCCGCATCGATTGCATCGCTTCTCGCTCGTATCCGCGAAAGTCATTGGCCTTTTGAAATTGTTCGCTGCTGCGCACGAGGGCGAGACCTTGCTTTACCATCTCGCTGTTTAGCAGTGTGCCGTCGCGTGAATAGACGTAGGCGAGCGCCTGGCCTTGCTCATCTTTGCTCTTGCCCCCGGGCGTTGTGTCGTATTCAAGCCGCACCTCTTGCCCGAGTACGGCCTTTTCAACGAAGCTCAGCGCACGTTGCCCGTGAGCGGCGTAAATCTCGCGGGGCGACTTGCCGTCGGGCGTTTCGATTCCGATTAAGCGAACCGTCCCCACCCCCTCAACCTCCAGGGTGTCGCCTCGAACGATTCGAGTTACGCGGTGGAACTCGGCCGCGGGCGTCTCAGGTTGCGCCGGCCGTCCGGACGCGCGAGCGTTTTCGATAAGCGCTGGTGGAGGCGCTTCTTTGCGGGCGAAGTATGCTCCGGCAAGAAACCCACCTGCTGAACCGGCAATCAAAGCTATCGCTACATACGCCGCAACGTGACGGCGATCAATGCCGATACTCCATCTGGGAGATAACTCTTCGGTTTCAAGATGACGTTGATTGAGTTCTAACATCGTTTGCTCGTGCAACGGGGACTTCGCCCTTTAGGCCGGGCGTTTGAGTGAAATTAATCTGCGAGGAGCTTGCTTCACAAGACGGAATTCTCTCACCGTGAGCCACCTCAGTCAATCATTAACGTCGGTGACCCTGGTTATGAAGCCAGGCTCAGCCAAAGTTCTAGTTCAGCGAATTGCTTCCGGAGCGATCATCAAAATTCCTCGATGGGCAGTTTCGCCTAATAAAAATGCGTGTTTCTGACGCTTTTCTGTTGCAAGTTGGGTTCGGGTGTAGTAATCTTCGCGTCGCAGAAATCCCCTGTTTTGCTGGCCCGAATAGATGGGGCGGCCAAAGCAGGGGCATCTTTTTAATTGAGCTAAACGACGCGCCTGCCGCGCGGCGTCCGCATACGAGTTCCGATAACCTGTGTAACGTCACAGAGATCAAATCTAGAAAAGAGGACTGTACGACTTATGGCAAACGGAAAAAAAATGTCGAAGACGCAACTCATGACTGAGCTGGCGGAAGCGACTGGCACAAACAAGAAAACCGCGGCCTCGTTCGTTGATGCGCTTTCAAACATCGCGTACCGCGAAGCGAAGAAGGTCGGCGAGTTTGTAATTCCCGGAATCGGGAAACTGGTCAGGAAACAGACCAAAGCTCGATTAGGGCGCAATCCGGCTACCGGAGCTGAGATCAAGATCCCGGCCAAGACCGTGATCAGATTCCGAGTCGCAAAAGCCGCCAAGGATTCAGTGATCGGCCCCAAGAAGTAGCACAGCAGAAGCGCGCCTTTGCAGCCCAGGTGAAGAACGGCGCGCGAGAGACCTTCCTTGTTTACGGAGCTGCCTGAAGAGGCGGCGCGGGTGAAGTAACACCGCAACACAGAAGGTCACCGCCATCGATCAATCAGCTTCGAAATCGTGTAATGGGCAGAGGGGATGCGCCCTCTGCCCACACGTTTTTTTATCCGAGTGAGTTGAGCCAACTTCTACACCTCAGCCTTGGTGCCCGCGGTATTACTCTCAACAAAACTCTACGGAATAACCCGTGCGATACAAGCTTCCCCGATCGATTCAAGTTGTAATCTTCACGGGCGCGGGCGAAGAACGCCGATACCTTTTATTGAGGCGCGTTCCGGAACACGGTGCGTTCTGGCAATCAATTACCGGCTCGCTTGAAGAGAACGAAACGCACGCTCAGGCCGCAATCAGAGAACTGGCGGAGGAAACCGGACTCAGCCGGGTCGAAGATGACTTGCTCGAGTTGGGAGTAGTCACCACATTCGAGATTGCTCCGTTATGGCGAGATAGATACGCGCCCGGCGTCACTCATAACGAAGAAGTCTGCTTTGCGCTGAAGGTGGCCGAATTCGAGCCAACTCTTGATTCACGTGAACACGATTCGTTTAGATGGGTGCAATATGATGACGCAATCAAGCTCTCGTATTGGGAGAGCACGAAGCGCGCACTCGCGGCAGCACGAATGCTGGAAGATTAATTCTAGGTTCGAGAGGTGAGAAAAAGATAGAGTCCTCCGGCCCCGAACAACATATTGGGTCCCCAGGCCGCGAGCATGGGAGGCAGCATTTCATAGCGTCCCATCTGCTCGAATAATCCCGTGAGCCCCCAGTACGCCAGTCCGATTGCCATCCCGGCGGCTACGCCATAGAGAGCGCCTCGCTTCCCGACCGAAAACGAAAACGGCAATCCCACGATCACCATCACCAGACAGGTGAGAGGGAAAGCTATCTTGCTTTGAAGCGCGATGCGCAGGTCGAGCACGTCGAAACCAGAACGTGACAGATCTGAAATCGCGCGGCGCAACTCGGCCAGCGTCATCGATGAGGAGCCTACCGTTTCCTTCTTGAAGTAGTCGGGGCGTTCCGCAAGCGCGACCCGCCGCTGGTCGAACGGCTCAAACGCTACGAGCGCATCGCCTTCAAACCGGCGCTCCCAGCCGTGTTCAAGGACCCATTGCTCGGCCGCGTCATCCCACCAGGCTCGGCGCGCGTACAACCGGCGTTTGATGCTGAACGGCTCTCGCGACAAATCTAGTACGCTCAGACGCGCAAAACTATTGGTGCCGGGTGTGAAATACGCGTAATTGAAGATCCGCGAGTCGGCGCCAAAGATCCACTTGTTGGTGGTTTGATAGAACGTCTGCGGCGGTTCCTGCCCCTTGCGAATCAGATAGCGTAAATTATTTTGCCGGCGATTGGTGAACGGCATGATGTAATCCTGATTCACGAACACAAACGCCGACAACAGGACGGATGCCGCGAGCGCGGGAGCCGCGAGCCGGAAGATCGATTGGCCGGATGCCTTTAGTGCAACCACCTGACTCGTCTTATGCAGGATGCCGAACGTCACCATCACCGCAACCAGCGCCGCGATCGGCGCAACGTAGTTCACAATCATCGGCAGCAGGAATAGAAGATAGTTCGCGACGACCATCCATTCGATTTTGTTTCGGGTGATGTAGTCGAGCAGTTGGAACAGAGTCACGATCAGGAACAGCGAAGAGAACCCGGCGAGAATATATATGAAGAACTTCGAGAGGTCAGAGAGCACCAGCCGGTCGAGTAACTGCGGTCGCGCGGATCGCCGTGTCGAGGAAGCTCCGTGCTCGGTATGATCCTTTTGCACCAGTTGACGAGCGGGCCCGATTGCGAATGCGACAGACTCGAGTGACGTGGCGGCCGCATAGTCTGCCTGTCCCCCCGTCTCGCCCTCGCTCTTCCTGGCAGGCCACGCGTGTCGAAGGCTACTCAGAATCGACAACGGGTCTGACCCGGGCCTTCTCCCCGCAACCGTCACAAGCACTCCAAGCGCCGCCAACAGGATGTTCGCCAACCACATTCCCAGCCACACCGGAACCGTCCCGGCAATCGCCGCGTGCTGACCCCACAATGCTAAGAGGTAATACGCGATCGTTATCCCAAGTCCAAGCAGCAAGCCGAATGAGCGTCCCGTGCGGACGTTGCTGATTCCAAATCCGACTCCCAATAGTGCGAACACGAGACACGCGGCCGGCAAGGCAAGCCGCTTATGAATCTCGGCCCGCCACTCGCGAGAATCTTCGCTTGCGGGGCTGAAGCGAATCAGATCACCCCACTCCATTTCCTCCACCGGCCGCGCATCGCGATCGATACCCGAGGCCTCGTTCTTTTTCTCCTCGGATACTTCCAACCCGTAGGTCATCTCATCGAAGCGAGCCGCGGTGTAGGGCGGCGGCCGGTTCGCGTTCTCTCGTTTCCGTTCCTTCTCCTTCTGCTTCTCCGTTAGAGACTGGCCGGGACTCGTTGAAGTGGTTGATGTGGCGCTTGCTGAAACTGGCTCTGGAGGCTGATTCTGCGCCTCGGGCGAATCCTCGTGATCCGGAGAACTCGTGTCGGTCTGATGCAAGGCAACTCGCTGCAGATGCAGCTCGGGCATCTCAGACCGGAGGCCTTGCCTGAGTGAACCAGACGTAGCGGTGAGAATCTTCATTTGAGAAGGCTCGCCGGCCATGTCAACCAGGAAGATGTTGTGCCACAGGTTATTCGCGCGATCGATGTCCTCGATGTAGATGACCTTTTGCGGGATGCTTTCTTCAAACACCCGAGCCTTGATCTCGGTGTTTAGTCCTTCAAAGATCAGCGACTGATTCGCTTTCAGGTCCGTAAGGTTGTGAATCGATCGAGGGAGCACGCTGAAAGTGATGTACAGCATGAGGGCCGCTACCATCAGTGAAAGAAACGCCACCGGCAGAAGGATGCGCAATCGGCTGGCGCCGCTTGCGCCGAGAGCCACGATTTCGCTGTCACCCGACAGCCGCCCCAGCCCGACTAGTGTTCCGATCAACAGCGAGATGGGAAGCGTGAACACGAAGATCCCGGGCACCAGCGCCGACATGACTCGCCCGAGCGTCTCCATGGGCAAGCCTTTTCGCGAGGCGACGACGAGCAGTTCCGAGAATCGGCTAGCCTCCTGGGCGAAGATTATTGCTGTAAGCAGCAACAGCCCGAGCAGCAGGTATGGGACGATTTCACGGATCAGGTAGCGATCAAGCAAGCGGAACATCGGATTGGAGGATATCACGTGCGCATGTGGGCATCAACGTTTGCTCTCAGGGCCGTCGTCATCTCGAATCGCACGACAACGCAACACATTTGAAGGGTGAGAGCTCGTTGTGTATATTGAAGCTTAGCTTAACGGTACGCATTGAAGTCGATTCAATACTCACTTCCAAGCCACGCACGAAACTTTATCGTGGCCGAAACACCTGTTCTTTGTTTCATCTCAATCAATTTCATTCACCGAGGTGTGCTCGATGGAACAGCCTGCCAGAACCAACCGGGATTTGATTCAAGCGCTCGAAGCAATGGGAAATAAGCTGCGGGTTCACTCGCTCGTCGCGACTTCCGAAGCAGGATCGGGTCATCCGACTACCTGTATGTCGGCCGCCGATTTGACCGCAGCGGTGTTCTTTCACGCGATGCGATACGAAGTCGCGAACCCGAAGAATCCGGTGAATGACCGATTCGTTCTTTCGAAGGGTCACGCCGCGCCGTTGCTCTATGCCGCGTGGGCCGAAGCCGGCGCGTTTCCGGTCGAGCGGTTGAAGACTCTGCGCGAGTTCACCAGCGATCTTGAAGGTCATCCGACTCCACGATTGCCGTGGGTTGAAGTGGCAACGGGCTCGCTGGGGCAAGGCTTATCGTGCGGCGTTGGGATGGCGCTTGCGGGCAAGTATCTCGATAAGACCGGCAACAGAATCTTCGTGCTGATGGGTGACGGCGAAGTCGCGGAGGGAGCAGTTTGGGAAGGCGCGGAGATCGCTTCGTACTACAAGCTCGACAATATGATCGGGATCGTGGATGTTAACGGGCTGGGTCAGAGTCAGCGAACGATGTACGGGCACGACACTGAGGTGTACCGGCGGCGCTTCGAAGCGTTTGGCTGGCACGCGATCTCGATCGACGGCCACAACGTGCCCGAGATCATTGCCGCGCTCGATGAGGCAATGTCCGTGAAGGACAAACCCGCGGCAATTATCGCGGCGACAAAGAAGGGCAAGGGCGTTTCGTTCATCGAAGACAAAGACGGCTGGCACGGCAAGGCTCTCAAGAAAGGGGAGGAACTCGAACGCGCGCTGGCTGAGTTGCAACCAGGAGTCACGAGCACTGAAAGTTTGAAGGTGAAGGCGCCGGAGGGACGATCAGCAAAGGGTATCCCGACTGAGAGTGCCGGCAAACTAGCAATCACAACCTACGACGAAGGCGCGCAAGTCGCCACGCGTGAGGCTTACGGCGCGGCGCTCGCGGCGCTTGGCGATGTGAATCCCCGCGTCGTTGTGCTGGATGGTGATACAAAGAACTCGACGTATTCCGAAAAATTCATGAAGGCTCACCAGGATCGGTTCTTCGAATCGTTCATTGCAGAGCAGGGAATGGTAGGCGCGGCGGTTGGGTTGAGCTCACTGGGCAAGATCCCGTTCGCTTCGACGTTCGCCTGCTTTCTGACTCGCGCTTACGATCACATACGAATGGCCGCGGTGTCGCAAGCGAACTTGAAGTTGTGCGGCTCACACGCCGGCGTGTCGATCGGTGAAGACGGGCCTTCACAGATGGCGCTTGAAGATCTGGCGATGATGCGCGCGATCGAAGGCTCGACGGTGCTTTATCCGTCAGACGCGATTGCGACCGAACACGCGGTGCGGCTCGCGGCTGAACATCGAGGCATTGTTTACATTCGAACGAGCAGGCCCAAGACGCCAATTGTTCACTCGGCTGACACGCAATTCGAGATCGGCCGCGCCCACGTCATACGGCGAAGCGACAAGGACGTCGCGACGATCGTCACCAGCGGCGTGACTCTGTTCGAAGCATTGGCGGCGTGCGATCAACTCGCATCGGAGGGAATTGCCGTGCGAGTGATCGATCTGTTTTCGGTGAAGCCAATCGACGAAGAAACGCTTCGGAGTTCTGGCAGCGAAACGAACAACGTGATCATAACGGTCGAGGATCATGCGGCGTGGGGTGGAATCGGAGATGCTGTGGCCGGAGCGGTTGCTCCGGTGGGGATTCGCGTTCATCAGCTCGGCGTCCGCGAAGTGCCGCGCTCGGGCAAGCCTGAAGAACTGCTCGCCGCGTTTGCAATCGATCGCACCGCAATCGTGCGAGCGGTGAAGTCGGTCGTCAGCTAGGACGTACAAGCCGTGAATATGTTGGCGCTTGTGAAATCCTGAACGCTCACTTGGTTGTTAATGCGTATAGCGATGCTTGCGCCAATATCGTGGCGAGTCCCGCCTCGGCACTACGGTCCGTGGGAACGCGTTGTCTCGCTGTTGACCGAGGGACTCGTCGAGCGCGGCATCGACGTAACGTTGTTCGCGACCGCCGATTCGATTACCCGCGCCGCGCTCGCTTCGGTTATTCCTCGACCATATTCCGAAGATCCCACGCTTGACGCAAAAGTCTCCGAAGCTCTGCACATCTCATCAGTGTTCGATCGCGCTGGCGAGTTCGACCTGATTCACAATCACTTCGATTTTCTCCCGCTCAGTTACAGCGGGCTCGTCAGTACTCCGATCATTACTACAATTCACGGCTTTTCATCCGAACGCATTCTGCCGGTGTATGAGAAATACAACGGACGCGCTCACTACGTTGCGATCAGCAACGCCGATCGCAGCTCGAGGCTGGACTACATCGCAACGGTCTATCATGGCATCCCGCTCGATGAGTTCACGTTGGTTCGCGAGCGAGGCGATTATCTGCTTTTCTTTGGGCGCATTCATCCGGAGAAGGGAACTGCCGAAGCTATCGAGGTGGCTCAACGCTCGGGGCGGAAGCTGATCATCGCCGGCATCATTCAGGATCAGGAGTATTTCGAGCGCGATGTCGAGCCTCACATCGACGGCGAACGCGTCCGATACATTGGATCGGTCGGACCGGAATCGCGCGATGAAATTCTTGGAGGAGCACACGCGCTGCTTCATCTCATCAGCTTTGCCGAGCCTTTTGGCTTGAGCATGGTCGAGGCGATGGCTTGCGGAACTCCGGTCATCGCCTTTGGGCTCGGCTCGGTTCCTGAGATAATAAAACACAGTGAGACTGGTTTCGTTGTCGATTCGGTGGACGCGGCGGTTGAAGCGGTCAAGCGGGTTCCTGAGCTTGATCGAGAGCGAGTTCGGCAGTTTGTGCAGGAGAACTTCAGCCGCGAACGAATGGTTGAAAACTACATCAAGGTTTACAAAGAGGTTTTGCAAATGGCAGAAGCCGATTCAAACAATCCGAAATTCGATCAGCGTCCCTGGGGAAGCTTCACAGTGCTGGATGAATCCGGCGACTACAAAGTCAAACGCATCGAGGTGCTCCCTCACAAGCGGCTCAGTTATCAGAAACACGCACAACGGGCCGAGCACTGGATGGTCGTCGAAGGCGCGGGCAAGGTGACGCTCGACGGCACCGACAGAGTCGTGCGTGTAGGCGAAGTGATCGATGTGCCTGTCGGCACCGCGCATCGAATCGAAAACCCCAATGATGAGAAACTCGTCTTCATTGAAATCCAGCGAGGCAGCTATCTGGGTGAGGATGACATAGTGCGTATTGAAGATGACTTTGGGCGCCTGTCATCCGAACGATCCGCGCATAAATAACAAATCGATCGGCGGCCCGCGAAAGTCCATGGACGCCGGTTGATCAGTAATCCTCCCTCCCCTTCATTGCAAGTCATGAGATTTCGTCTGGGCATCAACTACTGGCCCGTAAGCAGCGCGATGTACTGGTGGGATCGCTTCGACATGGACGAAGTGCGCCGCGATTTCGCGCTCATCGTCGCTGCCGGATTCGACAGCGTGCGGGTGTTCCTCCTCTGGGAAAATTTCCAGCCTTCGGCGAACAGGGTTTCCAAGCGAGCTTTGGAACGCCTTGTGACTGTTGCTGACGCTGCGTCACAAGCGGGGTTGTCGCTCGTGCCGACGTTTTTCACCGGGCATATGAGCGGCGTGAATTGGGCTCCCGAGTGGGCTCTTGCTGTTGGCGTGGAATCCCCAAGATTCCCGGTTGTATCAGGCGGCAAGATCGTTCGCGCGACGCTCAAGAACTGGTACGCCGATTCGAATATTCTTAAAGCTCAGTGTTTGCTTGCGCGTGAAGTCGCGTCCGCGCTTAGCCAACATCCGGCGGTGTGGGCGTATGATCTGGGCAACGAGAATTCAAACTGCGTCGTGCCGCCGTCACGTGACTCTGCAAATAGGTGGTTGGACCAGATAACCGGAGAGATTCGCAGAGTCGATTCAACTCACGCGATCACGATTGGTCTACACATGGAAGACCTGGAAGAGGACCGGAATCTCGGACCCGCCGAAGCCGGACGCGTGTGCGAGTTTCTTTGCATGCATGGTTATCCGATTTATGCGAACTGGGCTGCGAGCGAAACGGACGCATTGCTGTTGCCGTTTCTGGGGCTGATCACGCGTTGGCTTGGCGGCCGCGATGTATTGTTTGAAGAGTTTGGCGCTCCGGCAGTTAAACATCCGAGACCGGGCCGGCCAACGCTGCTCGGTGAAGACCAGGCAGCGAAGTTCACGCGCGGCGCAATCGAGTCGCTGCACGAGTTCGGACTCATGGGCGCGATGCTTTGGTGTTACGGCGACTATGCGAAGTGGTTGTGGAGTTGGCCGCCGCTCGACAGCGCAGAACACGAGCGCTATTTCGGGTTATGGCGCGCGGACCATTCACCGAAGCCCGCGGTCGTTGAGATAAGCCCATTCAAAACGCTCGAACGCAAGCAACCACTCGAAGACTTTGGTTGGATCGATATCCAGCCGAGCGATTATTACAGAGATCCGCGCGCGAAGTTGGCGAACCTATACGCCAGATTCCGAGAGCGATTCGCGGGTTCTTCGAGCACGTCTTCAGCATGAGATATCCGTCGAATGCGCGCGAGGTTTTCGCCTCTCGGCATCCGACGGATCCAGGCGAATTAATCCAGGTGAATACTCGATTCGCATTTCAGTGCTGGCCCGCTGCCGCCGGCGGAGGCGTTTCCATCTGTTGCCTGAAGTACCCTGCGACAGCTCTCATCGCGCCGACGAAACTCTGAACCTGCTGTTTGAGCTCCGTCGAAGTGACCTTCTTCATCGCCGTTGGAACTTCGAACATCGAAGCGTCGGCGGTGAGCTGCAGATTGTCGGTCGATGTGACGATTCGCGCGCCCGCTCCGCTCGTCGATGAAGTGTCAATCTCTGATCGCAGAGGCAGTCCGGTCTCCTGATCGACATAAACGATGCTGTTTGCCTCGGCGGTTCCCGCTTGCGTATGAGTGTCGACTGCGCCCGAGAAACGATACTTGACCGCGGTTCGGCCGTTGACCGTTTCAGTGCCCAACATCTCGTAGCGGGATTTTTCTTTCAGTCGTTGAATGGCCGACGCCGGGCTCATCACCTCGCCAAGCTGGAATCCCAATTCATTCGGATCGAGTTCCACGTACTGATTTCGCGCCGGAAAGATCAGGTATTTCATCGGCGGTTTTTCAAGGTAAATCACTTCGCCGACGGGATCAGGCAACTTGAATGATACGCGCCGCTGGTCTGTGAGTCGCGCGAAGGTGAACTGCATCGGGGGGATGTTGGTCTTCGGGGCGTTGCCCGTCGGTTGAACGGTGATGGTTGTGGCCACGCTGTAACGGTCCGGCTCGCGCGCTTCGAGCGGCGCCGGAGGCGGAGGTGGCGCGGGCGCCGCGGCGTTGGAATTAGAAACCGTCGCTGTGTTGGTCCCGGAAGTCGCGCAGGCGGATGAAAGAATTGCACCCAACGTAAAAAACGCTACGCCGAGGATCGTGATGTAATTGCTGGCGATTCGAGTCTGAAACATTGTTTCTCCTTCGGGATTAGAAGATTCTGCTCACGTCCACCTGGATTTGCGGCTTGCGTACGTCTCCGACAATGCTGATAGGAACTGATAACTGGTTGTTGGTTTCGAGGATGGTTACGAGAATTCCGAGCATCGAACTCGCCGACTTCACTCGCGATGTCGCATCCGAGTTGAGCGTTATTGACGCGGAATAATCAACCGTCAGCGCGGATTCAATCTTAAAGCTTCCGCTTTGCGCCGACGCATCGCCGAGCCCGTCCAGTTGTTCGATTCGCAAACCGGGCGTTGTTATCACATCCTTTGAGAGTTGAAAGCCGGTTTCGAGATGCGCCAGATGTGAACCCGGGCTCATATCGCCGATTTGCTGGAGCTTGAGCGCCTGGGCAACCTGCTCGCTGATGTTGATTGTCGGGATGAACATATCGTCAGCGGAGATCTGGCCCTTGCCCGCTAGTTGACGCGAACCCGCGGCGGCGCTTACTTCACCTCTGATCACGAAGTCTGCGATGCTCACGTTCTTAGTCTCGACGGGGCCCGGACCGACCGAGCCACTGACGTTGAGAGGAAGTTCCGCGCCGATCTCCAGATCGAAAGGAAGACTCGCTTTGAGCAACTCCGCGCCGTTTGTTTCATCAGACTGGACTATCAGCTCTCCCGTCGCGTGCCTGTTGGATCCGCTTTGTCTCATTTGAGTGCTTAGCTGGATTCTGTTGTATCGAGAATCTTGCTGTTGAGCAGCGGTCCGGTCAGTAAGCGTGACTGATCCCTCGAGGATGCTCACGCCGTTTAGTGACGTCTTTGAAAGATCGGCTGAAATCAAATTGAGCACTACCGCTGCTGCGGCGCCGGGGTTCGCCGGCCGCCCGTTGCCCAACGTAGTCCAATTCCAAACGCCTTCTTCGTTTTTGACCAGATGAATCTTCGGTGAGGTCAACGTCAGCGTATCAAGCGTCAAATTTCGTGACCGCAGGAATTCGAAGACCCCAAAATTGGCGCGCACCTGATCGGCTTGAAGAAACACGCCCCCGCCGAATTCACTCGTTTCTTCCACGCTCATGCCGTTGAGAGAAAGGTACGGTCCGCCGATCATGTTGAGCCGGGCGGATTGTATGGTGACCTTGCGCCCGAGCATTGAAGAGAGTCTGCTCTCAGCCGCCTCCTTGAGCATGGGAAATCGTATCAGCGGGGCTGCGGCCGCAATGGCGAAGACAACGAGCAATAACGCCAGCAGAGTAAACAATCGACTTTTGGATTTCGCCATTTTCTCTCCGGCGCTGTGATCTGACTAAACGTAGAACCTCCGAGCGACTGAACTGTGCAAACAAGAGGCCCGATGAAAAAGGGTTCAATAGCAAGGAAAGAATTGCGGGGCTGCCCAGTAAGCAGACAAGCGGGGAATGTGCGGTGTCTGTTTTTAGTGCGATTGGGGATTTGGAGCAACAAACAGTTTGAAGCGTGCCTCGCCACTCAGATCTTTGAGACCTGCACGAGATTATCGTAGAAGGTCGCGCCCGCCCCGATGTCAGTCAACGCTTGTGAGACGGTTTGATTCACGTTCGTACGGCCGGGGCTGAGCTTGTTCCACCAGATCGACAGCGCGACCGCGACTCCGGGCTTCACGCGATCGCTTATGAGCGCCTTGAGCCGGCATTCGCCGCGGTCGTTCCAGACTCTCACAGCATCGCCGTCATAAATGTCGCGATGCAGAGCGTCTTCGGCGTTGAGCTGGATAAACGGCTCGCGCTCGCTCCTTAGAAACGAAGGCAGGTGAGAGAACGTGGTGTTCAGAAAAGAATTCGCGGGCGGACTCAGAAGTTGTAAGGGATATCGCGCCGCAAGCTCGGGCGCGGAGGCCGGCGATTCGCGAGGCGGTATGTAAGCGGGAAGCGGATCGAGCCCCGCACGTTCGAGCGCTTCGGAGTAGAACTCGCACTTGCCTGATGGAGTTTCGTAGCCACCTTCGGCAAACGGCGCGAAGGTCTCAGGCAGATTCAATCGCGCCCAGCCGTTTTGTTTCAGTTGCTCGAGCGTGATCCCCTTGATTGGCGCGTAATCTGTGGCAAGCGCCTGGCGAAGGATGTCTTCGTCCGTATCCTTGAAGCAGTTTTCCTCGAAACCCATTCGTTTGGCGAGTAAGCCGAACACTTCCCAGTTGGGTTTTGCTTCGCCAAGCGGCGCAATCGCGGGCTCGTTGTAGACGAGATAATAGTGGCCGTACGGCTTAACGATGTCGCGCTGCTCGAGCTGAGTCGTCGCCGGCAAAAGTATGTCCGCGTAGTCCGCGGTGTCGGTTTGGAATTGCTCGTGTACCACGGTGAAGAGATCTTCACGGCGAAAGCCTTCGAGTACCTTCGACTGATCGGGAGCGATAGCCGCGGGGTTTGAGTTGTAAACATAAATCGCGCGAACCGGCGGGCGAGCTTCGGTGAGCGCTTCGCCGATACGAGACATATTGATCGTTCGCGGATTGCCGAGCGTCACGTCAGGCCGCTGAAGTGCCCCATCATCGAAGCCGAATATTCCGCTCGTGGACAACAGCACGCCGCCGCCCGCGTCCCGCCACGAACCCGTGAGCGCGGGAAGACACGAGATTGCGCGCACGGCCATCCCTCCTCCCGCGTGACGTTGCAAGCCGTAGTTGATTCTGATCACCGCCGGGCGCGTCGTCGCGTACTCGCGGGCGAAGCTCACGATCTCGTCTTTGGTGACGCCGCAAATCTCAGCCGCGCGCGCGGGCGGAAACGCGGCGGCGCGCTCGCGCAGCTTATCGAACCCGAGAGTGTAGCGCTCAATATAGTCGCGATCCTCGAGACCTTCGCTGATGATCACATTCATCATCGCGAGCGCGAATGCCGCATCGGTGCCGGGCTGGAGTTGAATCAACTGATGACAGTGATCGAGTGTGTGATTGCGATAAGGGTCGATGCCGATAAGCCGCGCGCCGTTTTCGACCGCAGCTTTGATTTCGGGCCACAAATGAATGTTCGACGCGAGCGTGTTGGTTCCCCATAAGACGATCAGGCGCGCGCGATGAAAGTTCTCCATGTCGGTTCCGATTTTGATACCGACCGTGTACTTCAACGCGTCGCCGCCGGCTTGCGAGCAGATCGTTCGCGCGAGTTTACTCGCGCCGAGTCGATTGAAAAAGCGCCGATCCATGCTTCCGTTGTTGACGACTCCCATCGTGCCGCCGTAGCTATAAGGCAGGATCGCCTCCGGGCCGTCAGGGGATTCGGCGATCTCGCGAAAACGCCGCGCGATGGTGTCGAGCGCCTCATCCCAGCTTATTCGCTCGAAGCGTCCTTCTCCTTTTACTCCGATTCTTCGCATCGGATAGAGCAAGCGATCCGGGTTGTAGACGCGTTCGAGGTATCGAGTGACTTTTGTGCAGAGGAAGCCTTGGGTAGTCGGATGATCGGGATCGCCGCTGACTTTCGTAGCTCGGCCGTCTTGGACTTCGACGAGCATAGCGCACGTATCCGGGCAATCGTGCGGACAAGCGGCGTGGATTGTTCTTGTTTCGCTCATCGAGTTTCCAATTTATAGCACAGCCGAGCGGTGAACCGTAACAGTTCGTCGGCGCGGCTTCTAAGGCGGGGCGATGTTGAAGGATGCTATGTCTTTCGGAAACCTTCGAGCGCTTCAATCATGTTTCTCTCCAGCGCTTCAGCGATCAACTCAACCATCGGCTTTGTGTTCATTTGAAAACCCTCCGCCAGCGCCGCCCGAAAAGTGGTTTCCAGTTCCGGAGAAATGTTGATCGGCGGAAGCTCGCGGCGAAGGGTGAAGAGACTAGCTGCAAGTAACGCTGTTCGCTCGTTCCCGTTCTCGAAAGGTTGAATCTCGATCAGGCGCAGCAACACGATCGAAGCCTGCTCGACAGGATGAAGCTCGGCGAACGATTCCGCCGCATACCAGCGGCAAGCGCCGTCGATGGCCGCGGCGAGATGCTCGGGCTTGATTGCGCGACTCGCGTTGCCTGCGGTTGTTCGAAAGGAACCGGCGCGGTTGAGATTGAGCAGCAGAGCAGGTGATAGTTCGGCTTCGCGGCCGCGTGATTGAATGAGAGCCTCAATCATTCGAAGCGACTGAATGACTTCGAGAATCGCCCGGGCATCGTGATCAGACTCGCTCGCTTTCGCAGGAGAAAGTGAAACGAGAGCGGCAACTTGTTCGCGCGAGACTGTCAGCCCCTCGAGCCGCAGCGTCGAGTAAGCGAATTCAATTTCGTGTCTTCGAGTGAGTCGTTCTGTTTGGTCGCGCGACAGCTCGAGCGCGGCGAGTTGCTTCTGACGCTGATCCACACGGCTCAGCCACTCGTGTGTGGGGCGCGTGAACAGAATCGGCGGAGTTCTTCTGTTGGGAGGGCCTTGCATTGTTAACCAGGTATCGCGGGAACCTGGATTCGAATATCCGGTTCGTTATGTATGAACGTGATCTGCAGTGAGCCCGCGATGTCGGATTCATCGGAGCGGTGCTGCGCAATTGACTCGAGGCTTGATGTGGTGAGATGAAGCTCGATCAACGCGAGCGCATCGCGCAGTGATCCTATTCGACTGGCCGGAATTTCAAAGCTCAGATTTATCGAGACGTTTGAAAACAACTTCGCGTCGAGAATCCACCCGCCGTTCTCGGTGATCGCACTTCTCGCACGAGCGATCATCTCGTCGCGGTTTGATCTGGTTGTGCCGTTGATTCTCAGAACAGGACTCACGATTCATTTATAGCGAGTCCCGTGCTTGATTACCATCGAGACGTTTTGCAGCAGGTCTATGTAGCGAAGCACATCGCCGCGCACCGCGATAATATCCGCGTACTTGCCCGCCGTCACGGTGCCGACTTGACTGTCTGCTTTCATCAACACCGAAGGCCAATAAGTCGCGGCTCGAATCGCCGTCATCGGATCGACTCCGAATTGATTCACCCACGTGTCCAGCTCGCGCCAGGTGCTCTGGCTATGAAAGTTCATCGGGATGCCGCTGTCGGTGCCGATCAACAGCACGACTCCCGACTCATTGAGTTGTTGAAACTTTCTCTTCAGAGTCGGTCTTCGGTTAGGCGTGATCTGAAAATATGAAAGGCGATCAAGATGTGTGAGCGATTGCCTGATGTCGGCGATGATCGAATCGGGCAAGCCAACCTGCCACGCAGGATCATCAAGCGATTCGGGGTTGTCGCGAAGGTATTCGTAGTTCAACAAGCCTTCGGCGGTCGGAGTCCAGAACAGAGGGCCGAGGCTCATCTTCGCGGTGCGCTCGCGGATCATCGCGATGATGTCCGGCGGATACTCAGGCGCGGCCGCAAGACCCGTGTGCTCGAAGCAATCGACGCCCGCTTGAAGACCGCGGCGAATCTCCTCGGGGCGATGCGAGTGCGCAACAACGGTGAGTCTGTGCTTGTGAGCTTCATCGACAACGGCCATTACTTCTTCCATCGTCATTTGATCCTGATCGATCAGCTTGATGCAGTTGACTCCCGCGTCCGCGAGCTTTTTCACTTTCTCGCGAGCGTCGGCCGCGCCGTTGGTTCCCCACCTGAAATACTCGGTGCCGGGATAAGGTTCGTGTTGAATGAACGGGCCGGAGACGTAGAGCGTCGGACCGGGAATGTTGCCGTTATTGATTCGGTCGCGAATGGAGATGCTTTCTTTCAATGGCGCGCCGAGGTCGCGCGCGCTTGTGACACCGGCCATCAACAACTGCTTTGCCGACGCCGGCATGATCACCGATTCCAATTGCGAAGGATAAGTCTTGTCCCAATGCGCGTAGTCGCTGTGGCCGTTGATCATCAAGTGAACGTGCATGTCCCACAAGCCTGGCAGCAAGCTCATGCCTTCAGTCGAGATGATGTCCGCGCCTTTTGGAATCGCGAGCGTGCCGACTTGCCCGACGGCCTTGATTCGCTCGCCCTCGATCAGGATCACGCTGTTGGTGATGGGTTTGCTGCCGTAGCCGTCGATGAGCGTGCCGCCCACAAGCGCCTTGATTGGTCGTGATTGAGCGCCAGTCGGAACCTCTGCCGCGAACAGAGCAAGCATGGCAGCGGAAAGAATCAGTGGTGATACGAAACGCCATACAGCTTTCATTTCATTCTCCAATCTATTTCAAGTCCATTCGAGAGACGGAACTGTTACCGACGGTTTTTGTAACCGGACCGGGATATTAAGTGTTGCGGACTGACGGAAGTCAAGTGAGCTGCGGAGAAAGTCCCTGGCGGTTTTCCCGGCTTGGCGCCGGGAATCAACCCGCAGGGACGCGTGGGAGCTGCCGCAATCGCGAGTTAACAACACGTTACGCCACCGCTGCCTGTCGTTGTCGAGCCGTGTTTGTCGTTTCAACAGCGCATGTTGTAGAATGCGCCGGCCAATTAATTTCAGAGACATCGCAGCAAAACCTGGTGGCACCTGGAGCTTTCATTTTACGCGGTGAGCATCGGCGATGTCACACTCTTAAACCCGGGGAAATTCAGGTAACAACCAACAATTTCGTGTACTCTCTTGCAACCGATGAGACGATCCCGACTGATCTACGAATTTGGGCCATACCACCTTGATTTGAGTGAGTGCCGTCTTCTGCGTGGCGGAGAGGAAATTACACTGCGACCGAAGCTGTTTGATCTCCTTGCTGTTCTTATCGAACACAGCGGCCAGATGCTGGAGAAAGATGAGCTGATCCATTTTGTCTGGCCGGACACGGAGGTAGAAGACAATAACCTCACTGTCAGCATCAACGCATTGCGGCGCGCGCTGGGCGAGGATCAATACATCGAAACCGTATCGCGACGCGGCTATCGGTTTTCTGCAGTTGTAAAGGTGCTAGCCGCTGATGGCTACGTGACAGCGACAACGCGGCCAGCGCCGGAAGACCCGGACCCGCCGGGCGGCGCGCTTCCTTTGCACTCCAATTTCTACATCGAGCGAGAGACTGACGCAGAGTTCAATCAGGCGCTGGCTCGTAACGATAGCATCGTGCTGGTAAAAGGCGCCCGGCAAGTCGGCAAGACTTCGCTGCTGGCAAGAGGTATGCAACATATGCGCGAAGCGGGCGCGGCAGTTGTGCTGACGGATCTTCAGCACCTGACTGCATCCTCGCTCGAGAATGTAGAAAAGCTCCTGCTCACACTGGCAGAGCTGATTGCGGATCAACTTGAGTTGGGTATCGTCCCAAACCGGGATTGGAATAGCTTTCTCAGCCCGAGCAGTAACTTCGAACGCTTCTTACGCCGCGCGGTGCTGGGACGGTTGCCGACATCTCTGGTATGGGGACTGGACGAGGTGGACAGGCTGTTTAGTTGTGACTATGCGAGCGAAGTGTTTGGTCTTTTTCGTTCGTGGCATAATCTTCGCGCGCTCGATCCGGCCGGACCATGGCAGCGGCTGACGCTTGCGTTTGCATATGCGACTGAAGCGCATCTGTTCATTACCGATCTCAATCAATCGCCGTTCAATGTTGGCACCCGATTGACGCTGGAAGATTTCACACCAGATCAGGTGGCAGAACTCAATAGCCGTTACGGCGGCCCGCTGCGCACGCAAGAAGAATTGACGCAGTTCCACAACTTGATCGGCGGGCACCCGTACCTTACGCAAAGCGGGTTGTACGAGATGGTCAAGCGAAAAAGCGATCTATCCGCCGTTCAAGAGCACGCAGCCGAGGATGAAGGCGTGTTCGGCGACCATCTCCGCCGGATGTTGATTTCGCTTGAACGCGATCCAGTGCTGCGCGAAGCGTTACGCAAGCTCCTGTATGGCGAAGAGGAACTTTCGAGGATCCACTTCTATCGCTTGCGTAGTGCGGGTGTACTCTCGGGTTCTTCGCCGAAGGATGCAAGGCCTCGCTGCGAGCTATACCGCCGTTATCTCACGCAGCATCTATTGTGACATTGCCATCATGAGACTGCCATCTAAACGGCGATAGGCTTGTTTTCGTAGATGGGAAACTATCCGGTGCACGCGTATACGAAGCGCGCTAATCGAGATTCCCAATTCGCCGGCCAGCATTTTTCTACTATCGATCTTGTCTCGCCCATTCCTCTGGTAATAAGTGAGAATCAATTCTCTGTCCTTTGGCGGAAGCTGCTCCAGGCACTCGTCAAGGTGTGCAAACAGTTCTTCCGCTTCGTGATTTGCGGAAGATAAAGAAGGCAGCTCGAGAAACGAGAGCGATTTCTGAACGGAGGAACTACGCAAATACTCCAGGTAAATCTTCCGAGCTACTCCGAAGAAATAGTTCTGAGGGTTCCCGATGTAATGTTCTTTGATCTGCGATAGTCTCCTGGCTACTCGGTTAAAGGTCTCATCCGCCAAATCCTCGGCAAAGAAGCACCGCCTGCTTGAATAGAACATTATCAGTTTGCGACGGATTATCTCATACTGTTGTGCCGCCATTTCGAGGTCCGGATCAAGCCAGTGCAGCAACCGCTCAAATGAAGCCTCGTCAATTAACCAATCGGTTGTGCCCGAAAGATCATGAGCTTCCAGGCTCGCTTCTGCGGATCGCAGAGAGGCTGAGGACCGGGTTGGGGCAGGCAAGATCCGCACGGTTTTCCGCACAGATATCATCTCAGAGCCTACGTTCATAGGATTCTCCGTGTTGGTTAATCTGGATTGAATCCAGAGTTTTGACTATTTGAAGATGTAGCGCGGCGTCAGCTAGAGGACGCCGGCAAATCTAAGCAAGTCGGAAAGATTGCACTTGCCGTCAGTTGAAAGATCGGGATGCGGACTCCAGGGGTCCTTCGTATACGCGGGACCCAGAATCGAATGTTCGCTCTGACGCAGGATTCCGATGAGGATCTCGGCAACCAGCGTGCTTCCGACGGTCCCCAGGCGGCCTTTGCCATCATGCGCAGCTTCTGCCAGGACGTAGAACCAGAGCGGTGTCTGCGTCGTGAATTTCGATACCTTCACAGCTTCCAACAGTTCCTTGCTGACTTGTTTAGAAACTGACTCGATATCTTTGCCGGTTAATGGCGTAAACTTGATCTTCTTGAGCAACTCCCTGGCAACCGCCTGCCCTGTTGGGAGTTTCCTTTTATATCCCCGGAGCAGGTTCCTGACGGAGAGCTTTACCTGGCCTTTCGGATCGCTGAGACCTTGCGTGGGTAGATCGAAAAGCTCTTTGACGAGCGTTGTATCGATCGGCCGGGCGGTGTTGTTTGCTTGACCTGGATTTACGAAGTTCTTCCAGTCTATAACCCAGTCTTCAGGCAGGCCATTTCTTCCCCCAAGGCCACCAGGGCCCGTAAAAGTAAAGAGCTGATTGAGCGTTGCGGACCGATTTATCCCATTTATCGTATTAAACTGGTACCCTGAGCGCACCATACTGTGGCCGAACCTAAAGGCCGCCATCGAGAACTCCATCGGCATACACAGGAGATGCTTGGGAAGAAAGAACTGGTTTTTCTCTTTGGTCCTGTCCACAATGTCAGGGTCAGCGATCTTTTTCAGGAAATCATCAAGCACGATGCACTGATAATGCTGCGTGATCAACTTGCGTGCTGCATCGAAGTCGAATCCAAGCTTCTTTACGGCATTATTGTGGGCACGCAGGAATGCAACATGCAACTGAGCAATAATCAAATTCTCGTCGTTTCTCGGCTCACAGATCTCAGCCATACAGTCCAGACTTCCTTCTGAACCTGCTCTGGGGAGGTCCTTTTCATTGTCTTTATCTGGAACCGGCACGAATACTGAGCGTACGACGGGGCCTACCTTCATTAATCTGCTTTCCTCCACCTTGACTGAACCGGGCCCATATACGCTGTCCAGATCCAAGCGAGGGGTTCTAATGTTCAAGGGGACCCCAGCGACGACCAGTTCGGAAGTTATGTCATGATCCACAAATTGTCCGAAGTACGTATAAGCGGCAGGAATGTCAGAGTTGGATGTTCCTACTCCAGTTGCGGTCGGAAGGCCGGGGTCTCGCATCTGGTCGCCCAAATTCTCGAGTGCTTTTTCAGTATCGGACGATTCGTACACAAGATTGGATGCGTCCGATTGAAGATCAAAAAGGAAAACAAAGGGCGTCGCGCCATCCGCTATTGCCTGCGCCACGGGGTCAACTACTGGACTAACAGCGTTGATATTGGCGGAGAGGCGGATTACCTCTTCAATCGCTCCCTCTCCGCCGTCAAACGGAACGTTCCGAATGTGACGAGTTAATCCCATAAAGCTCCTTATTGACGAATAGGGAATCTTCTCTTTCGTATACCCAGGCGGTCGCCTGACAGACGTATTCGTAGCGGTCCCGCCACAGTGAGCATGCGGCTTCAACGAGTGAGCGACTAGTCTACTCCTTCAAGCGCGACCAGCGGTTACTATTTCTTCAGCTCCAGCCAATCCCTATCTCAAGGTTCGACCAGGGCATTGAGGTCATCCCGAATGGACATCTTGTTATTCGGTTGGAATAGTCTTACGAACCCCGGGATGGTTGCCCAGTCAGGCAGAAGTTCTTCTGGTAGCGTCCTGACTGCGGTCGCGATGAAGAATAGACCGCCGTCAGCTTTTTCGTGCGCGTAGAACCTTGTGTCGAACAGTCTGGATGTCCTGACCCAATCTATCACCCCGGTCATTGGAAGGCCGGTCCCGGGGTCCACTACAACATTACCATTCGCATCTCTCTCTCCTTCCTTAACAAACCTCAAGAAATGCTCCTTCTTGTCGGCGCCAATGTTATACAACAAGAACGCCCTTGCGTCTCGTAGCGTGTTAAAAGCCATACCTGTTCTCCTTTGCGTACTCGGTTTTAAGTGGTTGTCGATAGACTTGCCCTCAAGCAGTCTGCCGGTTTGTGCGAAACGGTTGCGTTAAAAGACAATGTTGTTAGGAAAATAGTTGTGCGTTCGGTAACGCGCCTCCGATCTACCGGGCGGCGATAATCCAACCACCCGCGTGCAGTAACTTTGCTCGCCAAAGTCTCGGGTTCTCGCGCCGAATTGCCGCATCGAATCGTATCAAGTATGATTCCGCCTCATTGAGTCCGGTCGTTTCTACGACCGCTATCAGGGTAGCTTGCTCTACTGTTCCTGATGTCAGGAGGATACAACCAATACTCGTTTATAGTCTTTAAGAATCGGAAAAAAAATAATAAAAGTTTCCTTAAGCAGCGTTGCATCAATATGGACTGAATCCAACGTTCATCAACAAGAAGTCTGTTATGAAACCCGCAATGAGCCAAAGCAAACCGAGTTTTTTCGTGGTCGGCGGTACGATGCGCCATGACGCTCCGTCCTACGTGGAACGCAAGGCGGACAGCGAGCTACTGGCTGCGTTGCTGCGGGGAGAGTTCTGCCATGTTTTGACCGCCAGGCAGATGGGCAAATCGTCATTGATGCTGCGTACGAGGGCCAGCTTGCGCGCTTCAGGCGTAACGGGCGCCGTAATTGATTTGACCGCGATCGGCCAAAATCTCACTCCCGAGCAATGGTACGCCGGCTTGATCTTGCAATTAGGGGATCGCCTTAAAATAGAAGACGACCTGTTGGCTTACTGGCATAGTCAATCGCGGCTTGGGCCAATGCAAAAATGGGTTAATGCTATACGAAAAGTTGTGCTTCCGCTGTTCGCCGGTCCGTTGGTGATATTCATCGACGAGATTGATGCGGTGCGCAGCCTGACGTTTTCTACAGACGAGTTCTTTGCTGCGATTCGCGAATGTCATAACCTTCGAGATGAAGATCCGGAAATGCAGCGGTTGACATTCTGCTTGCTCGGTGTCGCCGGAGTGTCTGACCTTATCCGCGATACTCGCACCACTCCTTTTAACATCGGAAGGCGAATTGATCTAAACGACTTCACGGACGAGGAAGCACTAACGCTGAGGGATGGATTGGGAAAAGGTGAGGAGCAGAACCGGGCCCTTCTGAGGCGAGTTCTCTACTGGACCGGCGGACACCCGTATCTCACCCAGCGAGTTTGCCGCGCCGTCGCCGAGGATGCATCAATACAGAATGCGCGCGGTATTGATAAGCTGATAGAAGAATTGTTCTTCGCAAAACGAGCAGCCGATCATGATGACAATCTCATCTTTGTACGCGAGGCAATGCTGCGGAGCGAAGCAGACGTGACCGGACTGCTCCAGTTATATTCGAAGATCAGGCGCAAGCGATCGCTAACCGATGACGATGCCAATCCACTAGTTGGCATTCTGGCCCTGTCGGGAATTACGCGCTCAGAGAAAGGGCGGCTGCGTGTGCGAAACCGCATTTATGAGCGCGCATTCGACGACTCGTGGATCAAGGCGAGCCTTCCCGGCTTTGAAGTGAGGCGCCAACGCGACGCCTATCGCCGCGGTCTGTTGCGCGCCGTGACCATCAGCACAATCATTTTGGCGTTCGTCATTGCGCTGGCGCTAGTTGCTCTCAATCAGCGCAACCGGGCAAAGGAAGAGGCGCTCTCAAAGCGTCGCCTATCATATGACGCGCAAATGAACCTGGCTCTCCAGGAGTTGGAGCTGGGCCTGATCGATCGCGTGGAAGATTTTCTTGCCGCGACCACGCCGCTCCCTGGCGAAGAGGATTTGCGTGGATTCGAATGGTATTTGCTATGGTCCGCAACCCACAACGACGTTTTTCACTTAAAGGATAAAGACCCGATCGGGGCTGTCAGATTCCTTGAGAACAATGCCCTGGCAATAGTAGAGTCGCAGCACGCGCAAGGATCGGCCTGCCTGATTATCTATGACACACAATCGAATACGGAGGCGTCCTTTAGCGTAACCGCCGGCACTGGCTTTGATGTGGTCTTGATTTCGGGTGACAAACGATATCTTGTCGCCGATGGTCCAAACTACGACATCAATATTTGGGAGATTCATTCACGCCAGAAGATAGCCTCACTCCACGGGCACCTCACCACTGTTACCGCGGCGGCACTCTCGCCTGATATGCGCCGGCTCGTGTCTGCTGATCAGGATGGAGTCATAACGATATGGGACGTGGCAACACAGAAAGCGAAGCTCTCATTAAAGGGGTCTCGCCGAGTTGGAACTGACGAAGGTGATCCAGAAAAGACACATTGGATCAGGGGAGTGGATATCTCGCCCGACGGAAGGCTGGCCGCAATATCCGATGGGACGCGGAGAATTCGCATCCTCAATATCGATAGTGGAATGTATGAACAACCCTTTGAAATCGACGATGGATCATTGATTCGCACGGTTTTTTCTCCCGGCAAGAATAGCCTGGTGGCAACGGCCGTAGACGGTCGCTTGTATGTATGGGATTTGGCTACAAGGCGAAGAATAGCAAGCAGGGCCGGCCACACTAACGAAATATCGTCGTTCTCTTTTTCCCCCGATGGCAAGAGGCTTGCTACCGGTTCCCTGGATCGAACAATAAGGTTGTGGGACTTGACGACATGGCAGGAGATGGAAACAATCCGCGGCCATGGATCCTGGGTTACCGCGCTCGACTGGTCGCCGGATGGGAAGTACTTAGTGAGCGGAGGGCGCGATGGCGCGGTAAAAATATGGGATATCTCAATCAAATCATTACCGGTCTTGCCCAGGGAAAAGGTCGCTTCTTATTATGCGACGGTATTCTCGCCCACTGACGAGTTGCTCGCCCATGGTAGAACAACTGACCTGTATACCAAGGTGTGGAATCTTTCGACGGGGGAAGAACTCTTGCGTCTTGATGGGCCGGGAGAGACCACGCTCTGTGCGGTCTTTTCAAACGATGCCAAACTCGTCGCCGCGGGTGGAATGGACCGACAGGTAAAAGTCTGGGAGGTGTCGACCGGCAAGTTGGTCACCAAGATATCTGGAAGAGAGGCGTTTTATGGGATCAATTTTTCGCCCGATGGCTCTTTGCTCGTCACAGGCGATAAAGACGGGGAGGTGAAGGTGTGGGAAGTTTCGACCGGCAGCGAACTTGCGAACTTCACTAGCAGCAATAGCTATTTTCGTGCGGTCTTTTCGCCGGATGGAAAAATGATAGCTACAGCGGGGCGGGACGGGGTTATTAAGTTATGGGAGATAGCTTCCAAAACTGAACTCAGAGAATTCACGGGTCATTTGGACAGAGTAAGGACCATTGCGTTTTCCGCCGATGGCCGGATCATGGCGACTGGAGCCAAGGACAACACCGTTAGGTTGTGGGAAGTCGCAACGGGGAAGGAACTAAGTCTCCTGGGACGATCCGACTCTATCGAGCGCGCGGTCTTCTCCGCTGACGGCAGGAGGCTGGTTACGGGTGGCTTGGATGGCCTGGTCAAGCTATGGGACCTGACAACGATGCAGGAAGTTGCCACACTGCGAAGAGAAGGAGACGAAGTTAATTCAATGACCTTTTCGAGGGAATTCAATACTCTTGTAGTGAGTGGCAATGGCGGCGTTGTGAAGGTCTGGCAAGCAACAAGGAACGCAACCAGAAATGCCCGAACAGAATGATGATTAGATCTTCCCGATGGGTCGCAGAAATAAATCAGCATCTGAGACGGGTGGCCGTGGCCGGCGCCGAGGAGTTTCCTCCCGCGGGGGACTCCGCTTATTACTGTATCGAGAATTCTAGCGGCTGATCCGAGGCTAAGCCTTGGCAGTCAAGACAAGCAATACCGGAGACCTCATATACTTCGACGCGGCGGGGATTGATCTGACCAACTCTTCGTCGCCTTCAAAATCACGGGCCTGGATCTCGGCGAAGCCCGCGGCCTTGATAAGGCCGGCGTGCTCCTCGACCGAATGGTGAACGGCGCCCAATCGATACTCGATACCTGAGCGCTCGAAGTTGGCTTCGATGCCGGCGGCTGACATCGCAGGATGATAAACCGAAAACACCATCCTCCCGCCCTGATTCAAAACGCGGCGGAACTCTCGCAACACCACGGCCAATTCGGATAGGTGCTCGCCTACGAGCGCGCACAACACCGCGTCGAAGCTTGCCGCGCTGAAGGGTAGAGGCCGCTCGAGATCAGCCAGTGCGACCGGGACATCTGGATGGCACCGACGCGCGACCCTGAGCATGCCTTCGGAGAAATCGATGCCGACGGGCCTGCTCCCGACAGGAACAAGCTGTCTCAGATTTCGCCCGGTACCACATCCCGCGTCGAGTATCAGCTCACCAAACGTCGGCGCGAGAAGACTGATAGTGTGGCGAGAATCCATTGACACTACCGGATTGGGCGTAGAGTCGTAAGTCTCGGACCACAAATCGTAGCCCTCTCGCGCACGAACACGTTCGATCTTCTTCTCAATCATAGTCTGGCTTTGAGTGCGCAATCTTAGCACATGGGAGGCTCGTCAGCTTGACAGCGACTTGGGCAGCACGTGACACTTTGAGGCGCTCATCGCGATTGTTACAATCGATCAGGGATTAGCCCCGCTACAATGCAAACTGAACGCGAACTCAGACAACAGATCGTTGAAGTCGGCCGCCGAATCTATGAGCTTGGCTTCGTTGCGGCTTCGGACGGCAACGTGAGCGCGCGGCTTTCGGATGGGTCGATACTCACGACACCGACGATGGTCTGCAAGGGCCGAATGACCGAGGACATGATCGTGCTGGTCGACGGCGACGGCAACAAGCGCCGCCGCGACGAGCGCAATCCCTCGTCCGAGTTCGCGATGCATAAGCAGATTTATCAAATGCGGCCGGACGTTCACGCGGTGGTACACGCTCATCCGCCGTTTGGGACGGGATTCGCGGTGGCAAATGTGCCACTCGACAAGCCGTTGCTTTCGGAGGTGATCCTGACGCTGGGATGCGTGCCGCTGACTGGCTACGGCACGCCGTCAACCGAGGAGCTGCCGCAGTCGCTTGCGCCGTTCATCCCGCATCACGACGCTTTGCTGCTTGCGAATCACGGAGCGGTGGCTTACGGACCTGATCTGGAATTGGCGTTCGCGCGGATGGAAACGCTTGAGCACTTTGCGAAGATCACTTTGGTTGCTCGAATGGTCGGGCGTCCGCACGAGTTGCCGCCTGAGGCGATTGAAAAATTGCTGGATGTTCGCGAGCGCGCCGGGTATATGAGTTCGGGCGCGCGCGGCTGTCAGGCGTGTGGATTTTCGCAGGGACACTCGTCGACATGCGCGGTGGGAAGCGCGACGCGCTCGTACGGCTCAAACGGCGACGATACGGTGACGTTGACTCGAAGGGAGTTGACGTCGCTGATAACCGAGGCAGCGCTGCTGGTCGCGAGGGAGATGAAGAATTAAGATTTGGGATTTAGGATTTAGAATTTGGGATTTGGGATTTAGGATTTAGGATGGAAGTGCTCGTTCTTTGAAATCTCAAATCTCAAATTTGAAATCCCAAATCCCAAATCCCAAATCCCAAATCCAAAATCCAAAATGAGGAGACTCTATGGAAGCTCTTGGAATGATCGAAACGAAGGGATTGGTCGCGATGATTGAAGCGGCCGACGCGATGGTGAAGGCCGCTAACGTAACGCTTATCGGGTATGAGAAGATCGGCGCCGGGCTTGTGACCGCGATCGTGCGTGGCGACGTAGCGGCGGTGAAGGCCGCGACCGACGCGGGCGCCGCGGCAGCTCGCCGAGTGGGCGAGCTTGTGAGCGTTCACGTTATTCCGCGGCCACACACCGCGGTGGACGAGAACATGCCCGTTACGCCCGAGTCTCGCGAAAAATGAGAGGTGGGGGATAGGGGTTGGGGGTTAGGGGCTGGCTCGCGGCCGTCCCAACCCCCAATCCCCAACCCCCAACACCCATCATGATTCTTGCTCGAATAGTTGGAACCGTAGTGGCTACGCGCAAGGACGAGCGCCTTCACGGGCGCAAGCTCCTGGTCGCGCGGCTAGTTGGCGTGGACGGCTCGGATGAGAAGGGGCACATCGTTGCGGTCGATACCGTCGGCGCGGGTGTGCATGAAGTTGTGCTGATCGTGCAGGGCAGCTCCGCGCGAATGGCCTTCGGCTGCAAAGAGTGTCCCATCGACGCCGCCGTTGTTGGTATCGTCGACACGGTTGAAGTGAGTAGTCCTTAGTACACCTACGCCATGAACACCCTCCGAATAGCGCTGGCCCAGATCAATCCCACCGTTGGCGATCTTGAGAAGAACACCACGCTGGTTCTCGATTACATCGACCGCAGTCGAAAGGTTGGCGCGGACATCGTTGCATTTCCTGAACTCGCGCTGACCGGCTATCCCCCGGAAGACCTCCTGCTCAAGCCACACTTCGTGCGTGAAAACATCGAAGCGCTAGACCGAATCATCGAGGCGGCGAAGGACCTTATCGTCGTTGTTGGCTTCGTAGACACGGACGGCTCGGATATCTACAACGCGGCTGCGGTGATCGCCGGCGGAAAACTTGTGGATGCTTATCACAAGAACTTTCTTCCTAACTACGGCGTGTTTGATGAAGAGCGCTATTTTCAGAGCGGCACTCGTTGTCCGGTGTTCTCGTCGGGCGAAGCTCGAATTGGAGTGAACATCTGCGAAGACATCTGGTATCCCGGGGGTCCCGCGAAGTTGCAGGCCTTAGTCGGCGATGCTCATTTGCTCATCAACATCTCTTCGTCGCCCTACCATGCTCGCAAGACCGTCGATCGCGAGCGAATGCTGTGCACGCGAGCCGAAGACAATGCGGTCGCGTTGGCTTATTGCAATGTTGTCGGCGGGCAAGACGAGCTTGTGTTTGACGGCAACAGTTTGATCATCGATCAGGATGGCAGGCCAATCGCGCGCGGCTTACCGTTCGCCGAGGACCTGATCGTCGCCGACATCGATATCGAGCGAGTGTTTTCCGAGCGATTGCACGACCCGCGCCGCCGCCGCGAGAGACTCAGGGTAGAGGCCGATGGATCGTTGTACTCGATCACGCTTCCCGACATCGCGTCTTCGGCAAGCAAGCCGGCGCTTGCGTCGAGCGCGCCGAAAATTCTCAGCGACATCGAGGAGGCTTACGCGGCGTTGGTCATCGGAACTCGCGACTATGTGAGAAAGAACGGTTTCGATAAGGTCTATCTTGGCTTGTCGGGCGGGATAGATTCCGCGCTCACTGCTGTTTTGGCTGTTGACGCGCTCGGCGCCGACGCAGTCAACGCGGTGTTCATGCCTACGAAGTATTCGTCATCTGAATCAGCCCGCGACGCGCGCGAGCTCGCTACCAACCTTGGGATACATTTTCAAGTCATCGAGATCGAAAAAGTTTTCGATGAGTACTTGCGAATGATGTCGCCCTCTTTCGACGGCCTTCCCGAAGACGCCACCGAAGAGAACCTGCAGGCTCGCATTCGCGGAAACATACTGATGGCGCTCTCGAACAAGTTTAACGGGCTCGTACTCTCAACCGGCAATAAGAGCGAGATGAGTGTTGGGTATTCGACTCTCTACGGCGATATGGTCGGCGGATTTGCTGTGTTGAAGGATGTGCCTAAGACGCTGGTATATGAGATTGTGAGATTCGTGAACGCGCGACTGCCGAGGCCTGTGATTCCCGAGTATGTTATCACTCGCCCGCCGTCGGCTGAGTTGCGGCCAAATCAAAAGGATCAGGACACGCTGCCGCCTTACGATGTGCTCGATGCGATTCTCGAGGCGTACATCGAGAAAGACATGAGCGCGGAAGCAATCGGCGGCCTGGGCTTTCCGATCGAAACGGTTCGCTGGGTTGTTGACCGGGTCGATTCGGCTGAATACAAGCGGCGCCAGTCACCGCCGGGCATCAAGATCACCCCTCGCGCATTCGGCCGCGACCGCCGCATGCCGATCACGAACAAGTATCACAATTAACGCGCGCTCTTTTCGTAGTCCGGCCTTCTGAAGGCCGGACTACAAACTCCGGGCATCCAATATATGGCGAACAGTCCTATTCATGTCTCAACGCGGTCAACGGATCCACACGCGAAGCTCGTCGGGCCGGCAAGTAACCCGCCGCCGCGGAAACACAAATCATGAAGAAGACTCCCAGCGCGATGGTGATCGGATCGGTTGGAGTCAACCCGAACAGCAGGCTCTCAACGAAGCGCGTTGTGGCGATCGCCGCGCCCACTCCAATCGTGACTCCAACGAAAACAAGCAGCATTGTCTCTCGAAAAATCAACCCGACCACCTGCGAAGCACGCGCGCCTAACGCCATTCTGATGCCGATCTCATTCGTGCGCCGCGCGACGCCATAGGACATCACGCCGTACAAACCAATCGTCGCCAGCAACAACGCAAGCAGACCGAAGAACCCGGAGAGCGTCGCGAACAAGCGCTCCGAAGTGAGCAACGATTCAGCCTGCTGGGTTTGTGTCTGGAGAGCGAATATCGGGAGATTGGAGTCCACCTGCCGTACCGCTTCACGTATTGATCCGGCGAGCAGAGTGGGATCAGCAGTCGTGCGAATCGCGAAGTTCATCTGGCCCACGCCCTGTGGATCCTGAAGGTAAGGCAGGTACACCGTATTCGGGACCTCCATTCTAAGGCTGCTGTATTTTGCGTCGCGCGCGACCCCCACTATTTCAATGTCGCGGCTATGTGCCGGGCTGTCGAAGCCAAAACGTTTTCCGATGGGGTTCTCATCGCCGAAATGCTTTCTCGCCATTGTTTGATTGATCACCGCGACTTTCGGGGCGCGTTCGTCATCGTTCGGCAGAAGTCCGCGGCCCATCACGATCGGAATCTCCATTGTGTCCAGGAAATTCGACCCCACGCGCTGCATCCATGTCATTTCTCTCACCGACTTCGGAGCGCTCGGTGCTGGTTTTCCGTCGACGAACGCCATATCGATGGCGGCGCTCCCGCTCAGCAAGGGGTGACGCGATATGGTCGCGCGCGCTACGCCCGGAACGGCCTCGACGCGCTCGAGGATTTGTTCATATAGCTTCGGTATCAGGTCCTTCTTGTATCCGCTCAATCGAGGGTCGACTCTGAACAGCAACAGATCCTCAGCATTGAATCCGAAATCGACACTGTGCAGGTTTGAAAGAGTTTGAACAAACAGTCCTGCTCCGATCAACAGCACCAGCGAAAGCGCAACCTGCGAAATCACGAGACCCTTTGTGAGTCCGAAGCGGCCTCCCGCAGTGAAACTACGCGAGGTGTCTTTCAGAGCGGGCCCCAGGTCCACTCTCGTCGCTCGAAGCGCGGGTGCAAGGCCAAAGAGAATCGCGGTCAACATTGACAGCAGCGCGGTAAAACCGAGCACGCGCAAATCGAGTTTGAGCTCCAATCCGAGCGCGCCACCACCCCACGGCCGCAACGCGAGAAGGATATCCTTTCCCCACAGTGCAAGCACCACTCCAAGTGCGCCTCCGATAATTGCGAGCAGCAGGCTTTCTATCAATAGTTGCCGGATCACTCGCCAGCGGGTCGCTCCAAGCGCGAGCCGAACCGCGATTTCCTTGTGCCGGGTTGCCGCGCGCGAAAGCAAAAGCGTCGCGGCGTTCGCGCAAGCGATCAGCAGAAAGAGTCCCATGACCGCAGTCAGAATCAGCAGCGACGGAGCATATTCCGCGCGGGCGTCGTCCAGGCCCTGGCTGCCTGAGACAACTCTCAAAGTTGGCATGGAAGGTTCCCCGGGATTCGGCTCTTCCGTCTGAACTTTTTGCTTACGTGCTGCTTGCGCGAGCGAAGCCCGATAACCGTCGAGAGCGCTTTGCTGAAAGACTCCTTCGAGTGCGGCGTGCGTCTGTTCGAATGTCGATCCTGCTTTGAGCCGGCCCATGATTTGTAACCACCACGTCCCGGGTTCATCTATTAGCGAGCCGCTCAAGGCTCTTACCCGCGGCTCCATTGAAATCGGGATCGTGATGTCGGGCGACGCGCCAATCTGTAGCGTTCCTTCGAATCCGCGCGGAGCTACGCCGACAATCTCGAACGGAACATTATTGATGCTGATTCTTTTGCCTACTGCACCCGCATCGAGACCAAATCGGCGTTGCCAGTATCGATAGCTGATCACCGCAACCGGATCGGCTCCCAACTGATCGTCATCAGCCGCGAGCGCGCGCCCGGCAATTGCGGAGACTCCCAGACTCGAATAGTAGTTGCCCGAGACCACCTGCCCCGTCGCAATCGCCGCTTGTCCATCGATGTTGACAGTGAGTTGTTCGAGTTCGGCAAAGGCCAGCACCTCCGTGAGCGTCCGGGTCTGATCGCGAATTTGTTTGAAGGTGTCATATGAAAAGGAAGTACTGGTGGAAAGGCCCGTCGCCTTATCTTTGTTGAGGGTACCGCTGATGCTTCGCGCCATGAAAGCTTCGCCGGAGAGCCAGTTGAACAGCACCAACTCGTTTGGCTTCTCTACCGGAAGCGTCTTCAACACTACCGCATCGACCAGACTAAAGATGGCTGTGTTCGCGCCAATCGCAAGTGCGAGCGACACGATTGCAACAGCGGAGAAGACCTTGCTCTTCACGAGCATCCGAATGCCGTAGTTCACGTCCTGCAGGATAGATCCCATCACCGTTCCTCCGGTTCTGCTCTGCCATTGAATCCGCGCCTCACGTGCGAGCCGAGTATTGATTAGCGGTTCTGCGAGGGGCCGTTTCGACCGAACTAATTCGCATTCGAGCAAGCGCCAATCCTTGATGTGATTGGCGGCCCGGGCGAACGCGGTTTGCTCGGAAGCGCCCGCCGCCAGTGCGTCTTCAAAAACGGCCTCGAGGTGCTGGGCCATCTCGTCAACCATCTGAGACTCGCGCTCAGCGTCCAACGCCAGGGGCGCCAGATGATCGCGCACATATTTGTTCCAATCAGGCATTACTCGTCTTGCAACTCTTTATTCGTATCTCAACGCGGCCATCGGATCGACCTTCGAGGCTCTTCGCGCCGGCAGGTATCCTGCAAGAGACGCAACGCCGATCATCAGGAAGGCGGCGGCGATGATGGTCACCGGGTCGGTGGCTACGAGACCGAATAGCATACTCGCGATCAACCTCGTGCCTGCCAGTGCCGCGACCAACCCAATTGCGACTCCGATGAAAACAACGATCATCGTTTCTCGCATAACCATTCGCGTGACGCGAACCGCCGTGGCGCCCATCGCCATGCGAATGCCAATCTCGTTTGTTCGACGCGCGACACCGTAGGACATAACACCGTAAAGTCCGATGCACGCGAGTAACAGCGCAAGCAAACCGAAGAAACTCGACAGCGTCGCGAACAGCCGTTCCTGCGTCAGCGATTCATCGGCCCGCCGGCTTTGAGTCGTCACTTCGAACAACGGCAAATTGCTGTCGACTTCGTGCACCGCGCCGCGGATCGAGCTGGCCATCGTCAGCGGATCGCCAGACGTTCGCACAATGAAGGTCGCGAACCTCGGAATGCTCTGTCGATATGGAAGGTAGACCGTAGCCTCTGTTGCAGTGCGCATATCGACATACTTTGAGTCTCGTACGACGCCGACGATTTCAATCTGTCCGCTGGTCTCGGGTCCCCAACCGAATCTGCGCCCCACCGGGTTTTCATCGCCGAAATACTTTCGCGTGAGCGTCTGATTGACGACTGCCACTCGCGGTGCAGGAGCGTCATCACGCGAATCAAAAGCGCGCCCCATCAAAATTGGTATCTCCATAGTCGCAAAGAAATGCTCGCCTACCGAGTTCACTTTTGCGTCGTCTTCATTGTCCGATGCCGAGGCGCGGCCTTGAACGGAAATGCTTCTGGTTTGACCGCGGCCGCTGAGCAGTGGAATAAGCGATACAGTTGCTGAGCGCACACCCGGCAACGCTTCGAGCCTGTCGGTCAATCGCTGGTAGAGCTGCCCCATCTGAGGCCGCTCATATCGGTTCAAGCCCGGATCTACATTGAACAGAAGAAGGTTCTCACGGTTGAATCCAATATCCACGTTTTGCAAGTTGCGAAGAGTGCGAACGAAGAGCCCCGCGCCGATCAGCAGCACCAGCGTCATCGCTACCTGCGCGATGATCAGCGATTTGCTGAGCAAGGAGCGAGAACCTCTAGTCACGCTTCTGGAATTGTCCTTGAGCGCCGGAGTCAAATCGACCGCGGTGGCGCGCACAGCGGGCGCGAGCCCAAACAGCAATCCGGTTGCGAGTGAAACGGCCATCGTGAAGCCAAGAACCCGCAGATCAATCTTCATATCCAGCACGAGTTCGCCGCCGCCCCACGGACGCAGCGTCAGAAGCAAGTCCTTGCCCCAATAAGCGAAGAGCACGCCCATCGCGCCGCCCAGTATTGCCAGAAGCACGCTTTCGGTGAGCAGTTGCCGAATCAATCGCCCGCGGCTTGCGCCAATCGCCAGCCGAACCGCGATCTCTTTCTGACGCGTCGCCGATCGAGCGAGTAGAAGATTGGCTACATTCGCGCAGGCAATAAGCAACACAAATCCAACGATCGCCATCAGGATCGTCAATGGCTGCGAATACGCGGTGCGCAACTCGGTGAGGCCCTGACTCCCGGACCCGGCCCTGAGCTTCGGAATATCACGCGGCGCGGGATTCTGTGATTCGCCTCGCGGTGGGAATCGCGTTGCCGCAACTGACCAACCTTCCTGCGCCGCTTCCAGGAAGACGCCCTCGAAACTCGCCGCCGCCTGTTCATTTGTGACGCCGGGCTTCAAACGGCCCATTATTTGAAGCCACCAAAACCACGGGCCGTTCAGATCGGATTCGTGTGGAGTCACCTGCGGCTGAGTGGAGAAGGGAATTGAAAGATCGGCGGGTTCGCCTACCTGTAACGTGCCGAAGAACTCGCGCGGGGTAACTCCGATGATTGTAAATGGAATGTTGTTTATGTTGATTGTCTTGCCCACGACTTCGGGATCCGACCCGAAACGGCGCTGCCAGTATCGATGGCTGATCACTACCGCGGGACTTGCGCCGGGTTGATCGTCAATGGTTGAGAGTGTCCGCCCAAGGATGGCTTGAACGCCGAGTCCCGAATAATAACCGCCGGAAACAAGTTGACCGCCGGCGATCTCGGGCTGACCGTCCACGCTCACGTTTAGTTGGCTGAGCGATGCGAACGCGAAGATGTCCGAGAGAGTTTGGTTATTGTCCCTAAATCGCTCGAACGTCAGATAAGAGAACGACGTGCTCGTTCGTAATCCGCTCGCGGGATCGGGGCGGATGTTTCCCCTGATTCCGTACGCCAAACCTCGTGGCCCGCCTAGCCAATTGAAAAGCACAAGATCACCGGGCTTCTTCACGGGCAGTGTCTTAAGCAGCACCGCGTCAATCACGCTGAATAGCGCGGTATTCGCACCGATGCCGAGCGCGAGTGACAGCACCGCAACCGCGGTGAAGCCCTTGCTCTTCATCAGCATTCGCGCGCCATAGCGCAAGTCGAGTAACAATGAGCCCATGACTATTCCTCCGGTTCTCTGCGATTGAATTCTCGCTTCGCGAACAAGACGGTTGTTTATTATCGGCGCAGCAATCGGCCGCTTGGACCGGACGAGTTCGCACTCGAGTAACTGCCAATCCCTGATGTGAGCCTCCGCGCGATTGAAGGCCCTTTGTTCAGAAAGACCGGCGGCTAGCGCGTCTTCATAAACGGCCTCGAGGTGTTGGGCCATCTCGTCGACGATTTGCACTTCGCGCTCGGCGCCGAGTGCAAGCGGGGGAAGATGCTCACGAACGTATTGCTTCCAGTCGGGCATGCCTGAAACTCGATGCCGTTGGTCTATGCCGTGTTGACGCCCGCCACGCGATCAAGCGCGGCGAAAAAGTCAGACCATGTTTGCCGCTGTTCGGTCAGCACCTTTCGCCCCGCCGCAGTCAGCTTGTAGTAACGCCGCCGGCGCTGGCCAGCTTTTTCGACCCAACGGCCCTGAATCCAACCGCGAGTCTCGAGCCGGTAGAGCAGGGGATAGAGCGAGGCGACATGAAACTGCAATACGCCTTCGGACCTCTGCTCGATCAGCTTGGCGATTTCGTAACCGTGTCGCGGCCGGTCCTCCACCAGTGCAAGGATCAACATCTCGGCGCTGCCTCTTTTGACTTCCTGATTCAGCATAAGGCATCTCTATATATGGTGTCGCCATATATACTCCGCCTTCACTCCTCAAGTCAAGGGGTATTCTTTTGATCACGCTCACGGGTCTGGCCGGGAATGCCTGGACGGCTTGCGCGCAAGAGGATCACATTCGGCAGCGACGGAAAAAAGAGTCTTCATACTGAAGACGCGAGAAACGGCGCCGGGGCGTTCCTGCTGCTTCTGCCCAATTGAACCACGCTGTCAGAAAGCGCGCCCTTTGATTGATACACCTTTGTTGATCGGAGCCATTGCGGTAACACGCGGCCTTCGGAGTCGGTGACCTGCCAGGGTTCCATGATCGAGGCGCGCTCCTCTTCGGATTCGAAGTCGGCATCGGTGAGTGGAACGCTTGTCATCTCCGGCGGCACGACATCGGTCTCCGGAAGGTAGGTTCTATCAGGATGCGGCGGGCGATAGACGACGGAGAATTGTTGAATCAAGTCCGTCGCGATTGACTCCCAATAACCACGGCGAATGAATCTGGGAATATCATCCGCAAGTTTTCTGAGCTTCGCGGTGGTGGTGAACGTCGCCTCGAGCACCGACCGGTAGCCCGCGATGAAATCGTCCACCGATTCTCGTTTGGGCCTGACCACAAGAGTGTAACCAGTGAAGTCGCGGAGCAAGGTGTTCGGCATAAACGCGGGCTCAGGTTGCGATGCGAGCCGCTGAAAGTATGGCGTCCCCGGAATTGGACATTCGAAGCATATGAAACTCGGAAGATGAAGCCCGCATTCTCGAAGCCGGCTCGGAATCGACTCGATGTAGGTGAGATCGTCGATCATCGGATTGATCAGCATCCCGGACAGCACGAGAATTCCGTGATTGCGGCATTGATCAAGTACCGATTTAGTTTTGTCGACCGCGTTCTGATACTTGTGCATGTCGGCTATGCTTTCGGCATTAAAGCTTTCGAGTCCCATGAAAAGAAACCGGCACCCGGCTCGCTCGAGCATTCGAACCACGTCGGGGTCGCTCACGACATTGAAGGTTATCGCGGCGCCCCATCGCAGCTTGAGCGGGGTGATCGCTTCCATCAGCTTGGCGAGATGCGGAAGATTCCCGCCGATGTTGTTATCAGTGAACGCGGCGCCATAGCGTTTCCAATCAGGGACCAGACCCTTAAGCATTTGCTGGGCCGCCTTGATATCGCGCAGCACCATTTCAACCGGCCGCGTATGGAAGCGCGTTCCAACTCCGGTTAGCGAGCAGAACTCGCAGGTGAACGGACATCCGCGCGTGGCCTCGATCGACACGGGCAGCATCTGGTTTGCGAGCAGATCGAAGCGAGGCACCGGAACCGACGCAGGATCGTAGGGCCTCGAAACATACAGCGGTTTCAACTCCTCCGCACAAAAGTCGTGGTAGATTTGCTGCACGACGCCTTCGGCATCGCCGATCACGACCGAATCGAAGTACGGCTGACAGATCGAGAAGTACGTACTCGCCATAATCCCGCCGAAGACAGTCTTCGCCCCTCGGCGGCGATAGTAGTGAGAGATTTGCCGGGCGCGATCGAAGTCCGAATGAGCGCAGGAGATAAACAACAGGTCGTAATCCCTGCTCCAATCGGGTTCTACCATTGTGTCGTTTATTACTTCGACGTCGACTGATGGCGGAAGAAGCGCGGCGATCAGCGGTCCGATCTGGGGTTGAAGGACGCTTCGATTGTGCGCACCCTTTCGGTTGTAGTCCATGTAAGCGAACAAAACACCAACTCTCATAGCGGGCCTTTCACGCGCGAACTCGACGCGCGAGTCTATCGAGATATCGTTACTGAGAACTCAGAACTCCAAACCCTGAACGATTCTTAGCCGGGCAACCCAATGCGTTGCAGCAAATCCTTATACCTGGGGTCCGAATGAAATCGTTCAAAAGCGTGTTCACAATTGATAAAAGTCAGGAAGCCGTTGCGCTCCTCGTACGCCTTTTCGAGCCACTCAAAAACTTTGTCCGGATCGTCCAGCGCTGAATAGAGCGCGGCGATGTAATATGCGGGAATATATCTTTGCTGCTTTATCTCGAGTAATTTTGCCAGCCCCGCACGCGCGTCGTCTAACTTACCCAGACGCCCGTTGGTGAACGTCAGCACGTTGAGAGCCATCGCGCCTCCGCCGAGGGCGATGGATTTCTTCAAGTATTCCTGAGCTTCTTCGTACATCTCCTTACCGCTGAGAGCGTAGCCTATAACCGTGTAGCCTCCGTGAAATTGAGGCTCGAGATCGATCACCCGCCGGCCTTGTTCGATTGCCAGATCATATCGGTTGGCGTACGAGAAAATAAAGCCGAGATTCATGTTGAGCGGCAATGATAACGGGTCCATTTCCAACGCTTGCTGGAAAGCCTCGATCGCAGCATCGGGGCGTCCCGTTGAAATCAAAGCGTAGCCATAGGTCTCGTAAGCAAGGGGACTTTGTGGATTCAACTCTATGCCCAACTTGAGTTCTTCTTCCGCCGCTTGCCAGTCCCAATCGTGAAGCGATTTCATAGAACCCATCGAGACGTGAGCAGCGGCCAAACCTGGGTCGAGCTTGATCGCCGTTTCTGTTGCCGCTCTCCACCGGGGCACTGCTTCGTCCGGAGGCAGAAAACCAAAGAACCAGAGCCTGCGATAGGCATCTCCAAGCCCGCTATAGGCCAGCGCGTAGCCGGGGTCAATCGCGATTGCTTGCTCGAAGTATTCGACGGCCTTCCTGCCTCCTTCTTCCGTGTGCTTGTTCAAATGGTATCGGCCCAGAAGATATATCTGATAAGCCTCAGCGTTGTCCGTCCTGCGCCTCAAGAGTGAGACTGTTTCGGCGTCGAGCAGTTTTACCTTCAGAACATCGGTGATGGCAAGCGATATTTCGTCCTGAATATCGAAGATGTCTTTCATCTGCCGGTCGTAACGCTCGGACCATATGTGATAACCATCGCCGACGTTGATGAGCTGCGCCGTGATTCTCAATCGGTCCCCTGCTTTTCGAACGCTTCCCTCGAGCACCGCGCTGACGTTGAGCTTCGATCCGATCATTCGAATATCGGCATCCTTTCCTTTGAACGAGAATGCCGACGTGCGTGCGACGACGCGCAAGCCGTCCAGTTTGGCAAGCGCATTGATCAATTCTTCGGCGAGCCCTTCGCAGAAGTACTCGTTCTCGGCGTCAGCGCTCATGTTCGTGAAAGGCAAAACCGCGATCGAAGGAAGAGGCCTGGGCGATTCGCCGGTGGTCTGCGCCGCGATACCTGAGGGGTAGCTGCGTTCGATCTCAGCCTGCACTTCAAGCCGCTGCTTCAATCGCTTCAGATCGGCTAACAGATCCCTCGCCGTTTGATATCGCGCGGATCGCTCCTTTTCCAGCGATCTAAAAACGATTCGTTCGAACTCAACTGGGATTCCCGGCGATAGTTCCGCGAGCGGCGGCGGTTCCTTTGTCATCATTGAAACAATCAAGTCCAGCGGCGTCACACCCGCGAACGGCGCCTTGCGCGCGATCATCTCGTACAACACGACACCCAAACTGAAGATGTCACTGCGGCCGTCAACCTCGAGACCTCGCGCCTGCTCGGGCGACATGTAGGCGACGGTTCCCATGACCGTGCCCGGTTCCGTATTCAGCTTCGCAAGAGTCGCCGCCTCGGGATCTGACGAGGCGCGATTCTTCGGTTCATTCAGCTTTGCCAGTCCGAAGTCGAGCACCTTCACATAGCCGTCATCGCGCAACATTATGTTCTCAGGCTTGATGTCTCGATGTGCGATGCCCGCCTGATGTGCCGCCGACAAAGCGCTCGCTACCTGAATGCTGATATCCAACGCGGTGTTCAGATCGATAGCCGTCTCAGCCGCGTATTGGCGGAGAGTCTTGCCGTCGATGTATTCGGTCGCTATGAAATGAACATTATGGCTGTGGCCGACTTCAAACACCGTGAGAATCCCGGGATGGTTGAGCGCCGAAGCCGCGCGAGCTTCCTGTTCGAAACGGCGTAGCCGGCTCTCGTCCTTTGTGAATTCGGCTGGCAGCAACTTGAGGGCAACCTTGCGGCCCAGGTGCGTATCCTCGGCCAGATAGATTTCGCCCATCCCGCCGGCGCCGATTTTTTTGATGATCCGATAGTGGGAGATGCTCTGCGATGCCATCCGGTGTTTACGCCTTGAGAGTAACTTGACAGGTCAAATCGCAAGATCCACTTTAGGTCAGGAGTGCTGAGTCAAGGCTTTGCCGACCTGCCTTCAACGACGACATTATACGCGAATTGATGGTTGAGGCCAGTTGCAGTGGCGAAGGCTCGAATTCGAAATGGAAGAAACGGTGCGGCCCCTCCGTCTAATCCGAAAACCGGAAAGGAGATCCCTCTATGATCACTCGAAGAATCTTGATCATCGCGCTAGTCACTTGTTTTGCGCTCGGTCTGTTGACTATGAACACGCAAGCTTCCGACTGGATCGGCGTTTACGCCCGCATCGACAAAGTAGTCTTTGAGCCTAACGAGGCGTCGCCCGAGCGAATTCAGATTTGGGGCGCGTTCGTGCTGGCCACTAAAGAAGACCGGAACAACTATGACCCAGCGGCGCGCGGCTACCTGTATTACTCACTCAAGCCCGGTCAGGAGGACGCGTGCCGAAAGGAATGGGCTGATCTCAAGCGCATCGCGGGCACCGATGCGGTGATCGGCCTGGGCGTCCGCAACCGGCCCAGCCGATTGCGAAAGGCCGGCGTCAAGCCAACCGATCCCGATGTGTATCCGGTGGGCTCAGGTCTGGTTAAGATGTCCGATCGAGGCTCGGAGTACGGCCCGATTCGTGAGTTGAGGTCGCTTCCGAGGAAATAACAATGGGCACAATGATTTTGCGACGAACAAGCCATGCATATTGGGATGGCTTGTTGATCGCGCTCGCCTTGGCGCACGGCGGGTTGATTGTGTTAAGCCCGTCGGCCCCTCTGATCGCGATTGGTCTTTGGTGGAACGCGAACACGATTTCGCACAACTTCATTCATCGGCCGTTTTTCAGATCGCGCGTTGCGAACTCTGCGTTTTCGCTTTACCTGACTCTGCTTCTGGGCTTTCCTCAAACGCTGTGGCGCGCGCGACATCTGGAACATCACAGAGTTCGCGATCGGAGTAAGCTCAAAATCGAGCCCCTTGATTTAGCGGGAGCCGCCGCGCTCTGGGGAACGCTGATCTTGTTGGCGCCTGATTTTGTCTTCGCTGTGTACCTGCCAGGCTTCCTTGCGGGACTTGGACTATGCTTTGTGCAAGGCCACTACGAGCACGCGCACGGCACGATCAGCCATTACAGCTCGCTCTACAATCTGCTGCTGTTCAACGATGGATATCACGTCGAGCATCACAGGCGTCCCGGTGTCCATTGGCGCGAGCTGAGATACGAGCGCGTTGCTGAGGCGAGTGAGAGCCGTTGGCCCGCGGTGTTGCGCTGGCTTGAATGCGCGAACTTGTGCGCGCTGGAACGATTGGCGCTCCGTTTCGCCGCGATACGGAGATTCGTTCTTGCGTGTCACGAACGCGCATTGAGAACACTGGCAGTCGAAGCATTGCCGATCTCTAGCGTTGGGATTGTCGGCGGCGGATTGTTTCCGCGAACGGCGATAATCCTCGGCAGGTTGATTCCTCGCGCGCGGCTTTCGATCATCGAAATGAATCCCGCGAACATCGACACCGCCAGAAACTTTCTGGGTGAGGTTCATTATGTCCGCAAGCGATTCGAACCAGCGTCGAATTGCGATTACGATTTGCTGGTGATTCCGCTGGCATTCGTGGGAAACCGCGATGCGCTCTATCGAAACCCGCCCGCGAAATTTGTGCTGGTGCATGACTGGATTTGGCGGCGGCGCGGCGAGAGCGCGATAGTTTCCCTGCTTCTGCTAAAGCGGTTGAACATGGTGAAACGATGAGGGCGGTGGCGCTACTTGGTGTATTCATTGTCGCAAAGCTGCTGATCCTGGCGGGGAGACCGGTTCAGCTCTCGCCGTGGGCGCCGATTGCTTACTTCTGGCAAGACTTGCTGGTCGCGCTATCATTCGGCTTGCTTGATCGCGTGGTCAGGAGAGCCTGGTTTGGATGGACGCTGTATGGTCTAGCGGCCGCATACGTGACAGTCAACATGCCTATTACGCGCTTGCTCTCCTCGCCTCTCACGCGATCGATGCTTGAAGCCGCCGGGGCAGCGTTATCGGATTCGATTAGACGGCACATAACGCCGGCGAATCTCGCGCTGATGTTGTTGGTCGTTGGGTCGGCCGTTTTGATCCCCGTGGTCCTTCGACGTCTCGAACTGAAGCCTAGAGGCTGGGTGGTGGTTAGTGCGCTGATGATTGTCGCGATCGGACCGCTGGCGACATCTCGAATCGAGACGGACGGTTTCGGACGCAATGCGATTATGACTCTGGCCGTTAGCAATCTGCCTCGCATCTCCGCGCGCGCAACCGCTGACGAAGCAGCGATCGATTGGCGGGCGAGTCCCGTCGATGCGAGCGCAACGCTCGAAGATCTCTCTTCATTCGCCGGCCGGGCGGCCGGGCGCAATGTTGTAATGATTGTTCTCGAATCGGCCGGAGCGGAGTACTTGCGGCCGTATGGCGCGAGCCGCGATCCAATGCCCAATCTTTCCGATCTTGCGCGGCAAGCGATTGTCTTCGAGAACGCGTATGCCGTCTATCCCGAAAGCATCAAGGAATTTTTTTCGGTTCTGTGCTCGCGATACCCGGCGATGGGCACTGACAGCGAAAGCTACGCGAACCTGGCGTCGCCGACGCTTGCATCGGAGCTTAGCCGCGAAGGATACAGCACCGCGCTTTTTCACTCCGGCCGATTCATGTATCTGGGGATGTATGCCGTGGTCGCCGATCGCGGCTACGACGTGCTCGAAGACGCGGGAGCAATCGGCGGAGATCGGCAGTCCAGTTTCGGCGTAGACGACAACACAACAGTGCGCCGGGCGCTCGAGTGGATCGACTCGCTTCCACGCGATCAGCGATTCTTTCTGACTTATCTTCCGATTGCCGGTCATCATCCATACGACAGCCCGGAGCCGGGCCCGTTCCCGGAACAGACCGAGAGCGATCGCTATCTGAACGCCCTGCACTACGCCGACGCGGCGTTGGGCGCGTTGATCGAAGGCTTGCGCGCGCGGGGACTGGATCAGCGGACGCTGTTTGTAATCTTTGGCGATCACGGACAGGCATTCGGTCAGCACGAGGGGAACTACGGGCACTCGCTTTTTCTGTATGAAGAGAACGTGCGCGTTCCTTACTTGATAGTTGCGCCGGGCGTTATCACAGCCGAGAGGCGCGTGAGCCGTCCTGTCAGTCTGATCGACACCGCGCCGACTATTCTGAATTTGATCGGCTCGACTTTGCCCTCCGCGTTTCAGGGAAGCACCGCGCTCGCGCCCGATGTAAAGATGCCGCTATTCTCGACCGATTATTCTCTGAGCTTGATGGGCTTAAGGGACGGCTGTTGGAAGTACATCTATGAAATGGATTCAAGCCGGTCAAAGCTCTTCAATCTGTGCGAAGACCCAATGGAGTCAAACGACATGTCTTCGACTAATGGGGGTCGCGTCGCGGCTTATCTCGAACGAGTTGTGCGTTGGAGCGCCGCGCAGAAAGCGTCGATGACGGGAAGGCGCTGAGGATGTCAGGAAAGAAATTTACGGTTCTGCGAGCTGAACGACATCCGCGCGCTGGCGAAGGGAAGTCAGATAACGATCCAACTCGTCGTTGATCTTCTGAACGCGAAGTAACTCGCGAATTCTGTCGTGAACTGTCGTGCCCGCGGAGTCGAGCTTCTGCTCCGGAGGAGGCGGCACTTGTCCTTTCGCGCGAATCTCCGGCGCGAAAGTCTCGTCGTAGTAGCGTTGGATTTCCTGTTCGGTCACCAGAACGAAAGAGCGAAATCTGAAATCAACAAACCTGTCGATCACTATTCGTTGGCGTATCAGCTCGTCGATCCTCTGCGGAGTCAATCCTACCGAACCGACCCGCTGGCGAAACTCGGCTTCCGAGCGAAAGCTCTTGATCAAATCCGCGCGCTTCTTATCAACCTCGTCCTGAGTTATGTCGGAAGCTGGAATGCGTCCGGCCTCCTGCGAGATCAATCGTTCGTCGATCATCACATCGAGTTTCTGACGCAGAAGGTCGGGCCCGACCGGGCCTGCCGGACTCGGCGCCCTCGAATCCATCGCGATGCTCCACAGAAGGTCCGTGCGAGTGACCACTTCGTCGTTTACCAGCGTCAGTATCTGATCGACGATTTCCTGGGCGCGAAGACTGGAGGTCATAACCACAATCAGGAATGCAAGCGCGAATACACCACGGATCAGACGGATTGGGCGGACCGGCTCGGACATCCACGCAAATCGGTCCGATCCGTTTGATCTGCGGTCCAGGCTTCTCAGCATAACTAAAACGTCTGTCCTATCGTGAAGTGCTTGTGTGAACTTGAAACGCCGCCAGGCTTGTTCAACACGATGAATCCATAATCGAACCTTATGGGTCCGACGGGTGTCTTCAATCTCAAACCAAAGCCGACGCTCTCGGTGATGTTTCCGGGTTTCATATCGCGGACGCGCGCGAACACATTGCCCGTATCCGAGAACAGAGTCCCTCCGATCGGTCCCCACAGCGGGAATCTGACTTCGTTGTTGATCACCAGCAAGCCGTTTCCGCCAAGCGGACTCGCGACAAGAATCGGATTTCCGTTCGAGTCCAATACCAGATTTCCTCGGACATCGCGCTTGCGCACGGGTTGCTGAGGCCCGGCTTCTTCAAAACCGAATCCGCGGAGATCACGAGCGCCGCCGGCGAAAAACCGCTCGGAAATCGGCAGTGTTTGCTTGCCTCCGAATGGTGATGCGAGTCCCAGTCGCACGGAGAACGAATACACCGTGTCGCGGAAGCGGGGAACTGCATAGAAGCGATCATGTTCGATGAAGAGTTTCACGAACTGCTCGTTACCTCCCAGCGCGGAGGCGGCGAAGAACAAGCTGCCGAGTGTCTGATTGCCCGCGGTCGGATCGAACTTGTTGTCGCGCTTGTCCCGTATAAAGCTCGGCCCGACTCTGCCAAGCCTGATGGGTTGTGCGTTGCGCTGAATCTCCGTTGTAGGCAGGTCAGGGTTCTGATCGAATATGCTGATGCGCTCGAAGTAGTAGCTCATATAAATGATGAAATCGAGCGACAGCCTCTTCTCCAGTTGCAGGTTGATCGTGTAGCGGTCCGTGCCAAACTCCCGTTCACCGAGCCTTCGCGCGAAGATCGATATCAGTGCGGGATAGTTCAGACCAAATGGCCGGGGATTCTGAAACGAAACCTGGCCAAACAACTCGTTCTGCGACGCGCGAATCTGCGCGCTCCCGGTGTAGAGCTTCCCGAAGAGGTTGTAATGCGTGAGCTGCGTAAGACCGCGCACGCCGCCAAGCGAGGTCAATCCGGGAATCGTCTTTGCGCTCGATGTGTTGGTCTGGTAACCCAATCCGTAAACTATGTCGCGCCGTTTGGCTTCGAGCACGTTCACCGTAACGTCTCGCTCTTCGATCCCATTTACGTTTTGCCCGACCGCGTCTGAGTTAATTGTCACAGAGTTGAACGCGTTGGTCTCGTACATCTGCCGTTCAGTTTCCTGAAGCAAATCGTTTCGCAAATAGTCGCCCGTCTTGAACAAATAAAAGTCGCGTTCGAGCCTTCCGGTGTTGGTCACCGCCGCGCCGCGCGTAGTCACATTGTGAATCCGAACCCGGTTCGCCTCGGCGATGTTGAACATCAAACGAACCCGGTCTTGTCCGTCGATACTTCCAAGGTCGACCACGTCGTAGACGACTTCGGCTCCGGCAAATCCCCGTGTGTTGTAAGCGGCGAGTAATTGATCTGAATCATTTCTTACTGCGGTTTCAACAAGCGGGTCGCCCGGCTTCAATTGCAAGCGGCTTGCAAGCTCGCCGGTCGTCATCACCTGATTGCCGCGGATGCCGACTTCTTCCACGTGGCTGCGCGGTCCCTGCTCGACGTCAAACGTTATGATCAGGCTGTCGCCTTTGACGGAGACGCCTCGCCTCACGTCGACGTGCGCCTTGCGATATCCCAACGCGCGCAGCCGCTTCGAGACCAGGTTTGCGTCCTGCCGGAGCAAATCGTCGCTGGTGATGCCTCGACTGCCGAAGAAGGGAATCGACGTTGCCAGCTTCGACTTCATTTGGTCTTCGAGAGTCCTGTGAGGAATGGCGTCAACGCCTTCAATCTCGATGTCGCTGAGTTTGTAACGCCTCCCGGGTTCGACCACGTACTTCAGGCTGACATCGGCGCGGGTCAGGCCGGGCGTATCCGGCCGTGTTACCGCGGCGAAAAAATATCCCTTGCGCTGAGCGTAATCGAGCAGGCGCCGGCGGCCTTCTTCAAGAGTGAATTCATCGATGCCGCCCTGGGAGTAAAAGGGCAAGGTTTTTTCCTTGTCCTTTTGATTAATGTCGAGTCCCGCGACTTGAACATCGACGCGCGGCCCCGAGTCCACGTGAATGGCGACCGCTACCCGATTGGTGCTCGCATCGGGTGTGATGTCGGTAGTTACTTTTGCCGCCAGATAGTTCTGTTTCAGGTACGCGGTCTTGATGTGATCCACCGCGTCCTGCACGAGAGCCGAGTTGAACGGCTGTCCCTCGTTGATCACTGGCTTGACCTTCGATAGATCGACCGTCGCTCCGCTTACGTCCAAAGCGTATTTCGAGACGCGAGCCTCTTCTCCCGGCGTGATGTTGTAAACAACAAGTGCCCGCGTGCTCGATGGATCGAGCCGCACCTCGTAGGCTATCCTGGCCTGATAGTAGCCTCGCGCCGAATAGAACGCGTTGAGCTCACCGAGACCCCGTGTAATATTGCCAACCGAGAGGCGTTCGCCGGGATCAAGCTGATTCAGCCGCGCCCGAAGCTCCGCCGCGGGGAAAACGGGAGTCCCTTCGAAGATTACGTTCTCGATGCGCGCCTGAGGCTTCACGATGAATCGAAGCGCGACGCCGCTTGCACCGTCGGCTGTTCCCTCGACGCGGGCGCTCGATACGACACCCGAGCGATACAGTCTCACCAGCGAATCGTGGATTCGCACCGGCGAATAATCCTGTCCCAAAGTTACTTCGATAAGCGAGCGCATCTCGCCGACGTTCGCGTTTGGAGCGCCCTCTATCACGACGTCGACTCTCGTGACTCGGCGTCCGAGAAAATCCCCAACCTCACTCGCGCGAACAGACGGCAACAGGCAGAACGCAAAAAGCAAAGAGGCGAGCGCCAGGCTCGGCGCACGTCGCGATCTCGTCTTTAATGACACGCTTGTGCTCAAAACCTCTTCCTCAATCGCACATCAAACCCCAACTCACCTCGTTCATTGCGGAACCCGACCACCGAGAATCGATTGGTCAATCGATATTCGACCAGCACAACGCGATCGATGCCGGAGACGCCTGAAGTGAGATTCTGTGAATAAGTCACGGTGAGATCTTTTGTGATTCGCTGTCCGATGGTGATCCTCGCGGTCGGGTCGTTGCCTCGCCCGACAAGTAGAGGATCGATCGAGAAACGACTCAACCCGAATAATCTCTGCGTGCCGCGTTCCAGTTGTTCAGATAATGAAGCGGACAGAATTGATTGTGCTAAGCCCAAACCGGTTTGCGCGACCGAAGCGTCGGTCGAGCGATCCGTAGAGATGCTCCCGGTAAGTATCAACGAGACGATGTCCGGCTCAGGCAACTCGGGTTCTGATCGGACGTTTGTCTGGAGCTTTGAGATTGCGCCGTTGAAGGTGATCGAGATGTGATACCCGCGAATGTCGGCTTCTGATTGGAAGTCAATGTAAGGCTCGGCGCCGCGGCGTCCGGGTATCGTGATCATTCCACGCGTCAATTCATATTGCCCGTTTCGGAAGTTCAGCGTTCCTCGCGAAAGTAAAACGCGACCCGAAACCTGGGGCTCGTCAAGCGAGCCGCGCAGATTCAAGTAAGCGCTGCCAACGGCGTCGGCGAGATTGTTCTTGATGATCAGAGTGTTGTCCGCGGTGACGTGAAGATCGAGCACGGTCGGCAAGCCCGACGGGCCGCCCGGTCCGCCGGGACCCGCTTCGAGAAAGTCCGATTGAAACGGGCCGCCCGTGGTTATCAGTTCTTCAAGCGTGATGTCTTTTGTGTACGAAGCGCGGCGCACCTGTGCGTTGCCGCTAAGCACCTGTAGTTTGCGTGTGCCCTCGAGCGTCACCTGGGCATCGACGACCGTGAGCGTGTCCTTCGGGTACTCGGCGCCGATTTGATCGGCCTTTGCCTCGAGCCTCCATTGCACGGGCGCGAGTCCCGACAGCGCCGCGCCGCCCTGAATCGATATGGTGCCGCCGCCCGGCGTCGCTGCGACGAAGTTCTCGACCACGGCTTGATTCGAAGTGAAGCGGATCTGTCCGCTGCCTCTTGCAATCGACAGCGGGAAATCCACGATGCGCAACCCGATGTCGCGCAGGTTCGCGACGCCGAGCAACTGCGGCGAGTCGAGCTTCCCTACGATTGAGGCCTGCACTTCCGCGATTCCGGTCGTGAATATCGTCGGTGTGAATGATGACAATAAACGCAGATCGATTTGCCCGTTGACCGCAAGACTGGAGCGGGCCGCGTCGCGCGATAGAGTGCCTTCGAGCGTGACGCTTGTGCCCTCGCCGGTGAACACCACGCGATCGAGCCTGATCTCGCGCGGAGTCGCCGTCAGGACAATGTTGCCTTGATTGACTACCTTGTAGGTCTTTTGTTCGGAGATGGCGCCGCCGAATTCAAGCTTGGTCAGTGTCGCAACCGCCTGAACTTTGTCTGTATCAAGCAGCGGCCCGGCAAGCTTTATCGTTCCCGTTGCCGTGCCGCTGATTCCCGAAAGCTCCGGTGCGATCAATCCCAGATACGGTCCGATCTCGGTGTCGGTGAACTCGATCGAAGCATTGATGGGATAATGCTCGCGATCGCGAAGGTCAATGGTTGCGACGAGCGTCCGGTCTTGATCCAATAATCTGCCCGATGCTTCGACCTTGAGGATTCCGCCTTCGGTGAACGCAACCAGCTTCGCGTCGCCGAAGTCGCGTCCTTCAATCGCGACATTGTGACCCTGAATAGTTGCGTTGACGCGCACACCGGACCAGTCTTCGGCCTTGCCCCATTGGCCTTGCCCCACAACCGTGAGGTCAGCTTTGCCGGTAATGTGCACGGTGTCGGCCGCGTCAGACAGTTGCGCGAGATCGACATTCTTGCCCTCGGCGTTGACCGAGTATTCGTAGGTGTCGAGGTTGTAGCTGCCCTGCCCGCTGATATCGCTATCGCCGACGCGCATGCGCAGGTTCTGAACGTTAATCACGCTATTTGCCAGCGTGATGTCACCGGTGAATTCGGGAACTGATATTCGTTTAGGTTCCTGTCCTTCTTCCGTGGAGGGTTGATTGAACTCCGCCGCCGCCAGGGTTAGCTTCGCGGTTCCCTCGACAGTGCGAGGCCCGGGCAAGCCCTTCAAATCGAGTGTGCCATTGATCACACCACGGCTGACGTAGTCTTTGAGTCCCGGCGATACGCCAGCTAGAATCGCCGCAAGATCAAAGTTCTGCACGTTAGCTTTGAGCGCGACATTGTCCTTGATCGGAAGACCCGCATCGACGCTAAAGTCCGCTCGAGATCCGTCGGGCCGCACGAGCGAGGCATTATCAACCCGCAGTCTCGACGGACTGTAGGCGATGTCGCCTTCGAAGGACCCCGTCTCCTGCTCGTGCGATTTTATGGTTTCGAGTTTCAGGTGGCCGGAAACGCTGGGCTCGGCAAGCTTGCCTTCGACTCGACCAGTGAATGAACCCGCGCCTTCGAGGCCGATTTCGTATTGGTCCTTGAAGTCTGCTGGGATAGCGCCGAACGCTTCGATCGCGCGTTGAACCTCGGACATATCCGCGGATTTGAAATCGACGTTGAGAGAAGCCCGTCCGTCCCAGCCGATTGAGCCCGTGATCGTCACATCGCTGTGTTGAGATTTGACGAACGCGCGCTCGATCGTGAGCGGCCCGCGACCCGTTGCTATAAGGCTGATCTCTCCCTTTGCGGGTGATGCCTCGCCTTCTTTGTCGATGGGCGAGACCGACGCGTCGAACGTCGCCTGAATTCTGCCCGCGGCTGCTTTGTAGTCGAGACGCGGAAACGTCAGGATAGCGCTACCGTTTGCCTCGCCGCGTACCTTGACGTCCTTTGCCGATGCAAGCGTAGCGGCTTGATCGAGATCGATCGAACTGAATTCGACGGCGACCTTCGATGCCCCGCCAGCATAAGCCACGGTCGCGGAGCCGGAGACTTCACCGCCCATCGTTTGAGCCGAGAACTGCGAGAGGTTAGCCCTCTCCCGGTCGAGCGAGAGCGCGCCCTTGAATCCATTGACTGAAATCTGCCCGCTCCTGAGTGACGCGAGATTCAACCCGCCGGTCACATCAAAGTCGAGTCGTTTTCCTTTGATCGCATCATTGAATGTCAACGAACTGATCGTGACTCCATTTCCACTGATCTCGGATGTTGCGGCGTTCGCCCTGCCTCTGTATTCATCACCGTGGCCCGAGATGTCGCTCTTAACGCGAACGCCCGCGATTCGAAACCCGGCCACCGAAATCGGCGCCTTCGCTTCAAGCGAGCCCGTCGCGTGATAGTCACTGCCGGTCCCGTCGACTCGGCCGATGAATCCAATGGAACCGTCCATCTTTGTCTCGGGAGCGAACACGCGCGTGATCTGGTTGAGCGCGGCGTCGAGATGAACATCGTGAAACTCGTATTTTAACGGCTCAAAGCTCTCGACTTTGCCGTTGAGCTTTAGCTGACCGAGATCGGATGTGATCTTGAACTGCGGATCGTTGTTTATCGCTAGAATCTCGACATCGTGCTCGGTAACTTTCGCCAGTATATTGGCTGTGATGTCGTTTATCTTTCGCCCTTCGACCGTCGCCGTAGCTCCGGTGAACCCGATCTCGAGACGATGATTGAGTTCGTCGACGATAGATTCGGGCGCGAGCGGCACAAGATGAATCCCGAGGTTAGTCATCCGCGCGGTTATGTCGCGCTTCAGATCGACGAGGTTGATTTCGGCATCGCGAATCTCAAAGTTCGAAGTCAGAAAAGTTACGCTGGACTCCTTAACTTCCTGCTTGCTCGGAGCCGCGTGCAGCGAGGCAAGGTTGAATCGACCTTGTTCATCGAACTCGAGCCACGCGTGTGGATGAACGATCACGACTTGAGTGATCTTGAGTTTCTGATGCAGATACGAAAGGACAGAGAACTGCGCAGTGAGGCTGTCGATTTCGCCGAAGGGCTTTTGCCCGTCGCCGGCGTAGAGTTTTATGTTCTCGAGCGTGACCTGGTAGCCGCGAAGATCGATGTGCGCGCTGCCAAACTCGGCGCGAATGCCGAAATCAGCCAGCGCGTCTTTGACCTGGGCTTCTAGATAGACATCTAGCTTTCCGCTTCGAATGTAAAACAAGATCCCTATAATGAGCAGTAGAAGCAGGCCCAGGAGGGACAGCCCACCGATCAGTAATTTTCTGCGCATAGATCAGCCCGAAACTGTGACAGGTTGGTTCGGTGGTTCGTGGTTTCTTTCTCTCCGCGGAAAACTCAGCGTCCTCAGTATCTCAACAGCTCTTACACTTTAGTGAGAAGGTGTCCGAGCTTTTCCTTCCTCGTCCGCAGCACTTTTTCATTCGACTCGTTTGGCTCCATCTCGATCGGAATGCGATCCGTAATCTCGAGGCCGAATCCTTCGATCGCCGCGCGCTTCACCGGATGATTTGTTATCAATCGCATCTTCCTCACGCCAAGGTCGTGAAGTATCTGCGCGCCTATGCCGTAATCGCGCGGGTCCATCTTGTGAAGACCCACGACCGCTTCGTCGGCTTCGACCGTATCCTTATTCTGTTCGTCCATCAGACGGTACGCCTTGAGCTGATTGACCAGACCAACGCCGCGCCCTTCTTGTTTCAAGTAAAGAAGCACACCGTGGCCCTCGCCTGCGATTACTTCCAACGAGCGACGAAGCTGCCAGCCAGTATCATCTCGCAGTGAACCGAACACGTCGCCGAGCACGCACTGCGAATGAACTCGCACCGGCATGCTTTGGTCGGAATCGATTTCTCCCATCACAAGCGCAAGATGAGTGTCCTGATTGATATCGTTGGTGTAAGCGACCGCATTGAACTCGCCGTACACGGTCGGCACTCGCGATTCGCCCGCGCGATGCACGAGGACCTCGTTCGACATTCGATAGCTCACCAGATCGGCTACCGTGATCATCTTGATGCCGTGGGTGCTTGCGAACTCGCGAAGGTGAGGCAGTCGCGACATCGTGCCGTCATCGTTCATCACTTCGCAGATCACGCCCGCGGGTGTCATCCCGGCGATGCGAGCAAGATCGACGACCGCTTCGGTCTGGCCTGTTCGAACCAAAACGCCGCCGTTTCGCGCACGCAGCGGAAAAATGTGCCCCGGCCGCGCAAGGTCCGAAGGCCGCGTTCTTGGATCGACTGCGACTTGAATTGTCGTCGCTCGGTCGGCTGCGGATATTCCGGTGGTCACGCCGCGCCGCGCTTCGATCGAGACACAAAACGCCGTGCCTCGCGAAGCCGTGTTGTCGGACTCGGAAACCTGCAGCGGTATCTGAAGCTCATCGAGCCGCGCTTCGGTCAGCGACAGGCATATGAGCCCGCGTCCGTAGCGCGCCATAAAATTGATTATGTCGGGCGTGACTTTTTCGGCGGGACACGCAAGGTCTCCCTCGTTCTCGCGATCTTCGTCATCGACGATGATCACCATGCGTCCCGCGCGAAAATCTTCGATGGCGTCCTGTATGGTTGCGAATGGCATTGTTGCTCCGCGAATAGTGATGGAGTGAAACGTGATGCGTGATGCGTGAAGAGTGATGCGTGAA
>Ga0070706_100000088_pt1 | contig 107818 bp, 93 predicted proteins | sample KBSK5501metaG_FD_65476 | JGI IMG/M metagenome (GOLD analysis project Ga0070706, IMG submission 65476) | Corn, switchgrass and miscanthus rhizosphere microbial communities from Kellogg Biological Station, Michigan, USA - KBS K5-50-1 metaG | ecosystem: Host-associated > Plants > Roots >...
GCGCGCCAACGGACATCTTGTTGCCGAAGTACCTCTTCAGCCTCCGGAGACCGCGTTGACCCTGTACTGGAAAAACGGCAAAGTCGCGACCACCGACGGCCCCTATGCGGAAACCAAGGAACAGCTCGGCGGCATTCAGATCTTTGAGGCGCGAGACCTCAATCATGCCGTTCAGCTTATCTCACAGCTTCCAGGCTTTAAGTATGGACTCGGACCGGTTGAGATACGTCCGGTTGCCGATTTGAGCGAAATGATGAAGGAGAGCGAGCAGCGGCGGCGAAAGGATACTTCGCGATGAGGCCGTCCAACGAGATTCCAGATCACATTTTGTGATCGGTTGGGTCTCCTTACGAGGAACGCAGCGCCACCTGATCTTCCGAGTTAATACCCAGCACTCGAATAGTAGTCCTGCCAGTGGCTGTCTTCCCGACTAGATAGAGCCCTGCCAGTGAAAATGGTCTTCCCACGCATGCCGTCGCGGATGAAACAACTCAGTAATCACATTTGTCTCGGGATCGAACCCGGTGAGATTTGTTCCTTTGTGAAGATTGCAATCGATGCAGGCAAGGGCGAGATTTTCGACATCGTCACTGCCGCTGTGAATTTTGGAATGATGTGTTCAACGTGGAGCGCGGCGAGTGGCGAATCATCCTGATGCGGATGACACTATTCGCAAGCGTTTTGAGCACGCTGGCGGACTGAGCCCTGATCTGTGCACTGATCATCTACGACGTGAGTTGGCGATCTGCTGCGCTTGTCGTTTGAGAATGGCGACGAACTTGTTCGCCCGCACGTAACCCGCGTATTCGGCCCGTTCGTCTTCCTTGAGCTCGCCTTCCGTCGATTTTCGGGCGAGTTCTTCGATACGAGCTTGCAGGTCAGGATCGGCTTGAAAACCGATTACGGCGTCAGCCTTTCCCGGCAAGACAATTTCCAGCATCGGCCGGACGCCGCGATCAAATGCCAGACTCTCTGAGGTCGTTGCCATGCGCCAAACCTATCACTCCGATCGGAGTTTTGACAATGATTGGGTTGAATCCAGAAGTGATGTGCCGAACCATCTGCACTAGAATCGCGAAACGATGAACAGGCTGCCACCGATCGCAACCAAGTCCTCGAGCAAAGCAACGTTGAAATCTGGCTGGCGTAGGGACCTTACGAGCCGAGCGCGGGCGTGAAAGCCGGCGAAACAACCAACGATTCCGCCGATCAGTCCCAGCCCAGCACCAACGAAAGCCGACTGTCCACCGCCATGAGAAACGCATGCGCCCGTTAAGCCACCTGTCACGATGCGGCCGATAAGTCCGAGAGGAGCAGTGCGGTTTGGAGTATTCGGCAGCTTATCAAAAATAATTTCTGTGATGGCCAACAGGCTCAGAATTATTACGGCAGGAAGCGAGCCGATGAGAGACAGTGGCCGCGCAAGTTTGAGCCAACCCATGTGCACGGCCCAAGCGACCGCCGCCGGAGGCGTAAGCGAGCGCAACCCGGCGAAGAGTCCAATTAGAAATGCGAATAACAGCGTCATCTCTTACCCAACATATATCTTAAATCCAGTGATCGCAAAGAAGACGTTCGTGTGAGTCAAATCAATTGGTGACAAACGAAAACTTTTGCGCTAGGTTGCTGATCACCCACCTGATCAAAAAAAGAAGTGCGATAGGCCGTGTGTACCAGCCAGCATTAAGTTCAACCCCTCAGAGGTGTTGAGATCCGCAAGCCCCTAGGGTGCGAAGTTAGCGAATCGCTACTTAGGCCACTGGCTCTTGTCTCGGCGCTTAGAAGTCAACCCGCTGTTGACGTACACACGCCGATGTAGTTCGGAAAGGGACATTAAACAATGCGAGTGCCGAATTGGGTCACTCCTCGACATTCTCACACTATTGGGCGTTTGGATCGACGGTGATAGACTGAGAGGCAGCATGGCAACGCTGGAGCAAATCATAGAAGAAGTGAAAAAACTTCCGACCGAGGAGAAGCTTCGTTTACGAGCAGCGCTTGAGCAGCTTACCGGCAACGGCGACGAACTATCACCGTATCGAACTCGCGAAGATGAGAGAGCGTGGCTGGAAGCGCATGGGGATGAATTCCTTGATCAGTGGGTAGTGCTTGAGGCAGATCAATTGGTGGCGCACGGCACGGACGCTCGCATTGTGTACAACGAAGCTCGAGCTAAAGGCATAGGCACGCCTTACCTGGTCCATGTTACTCAAAAGGCTGATCCTTACGTCGGCGGATGGTGAGCTCGGTGCAGCTACTCGAATTTGAAACTCTTCACAATTATGGCAGAGAGAAGGATCGCATCGAGGTGCCGGTAACACTTCGCTTTGGCGAAGAAAGCGTGAGCTTTCCCGCCCAACTCGACACCGGCGCTACTTATTGTGTCTTTGAGCGCAGCTACGCAGAAATTTTGGGCTTATCTGTCGAATCGGGCACGCCTCTTCGTTTCACCACCGCCATGGGCAGCTTTGAAGCTTACGGCCACACGCTAAGCTTGGAGACGCTGGGTTACTCGTTCGACTCAACAGTTTACTTTGCAACGCATGAGGGGTTCAGGCGCAATGTTCTAGGCAGACGCGGCTGGATCGATCACCTTCGGCTCGGCCTCATCGAGTACGAAAGCAAACTCTATCTGAACCGGTCTGACGAATAAGCGCACGGCCCACGCGACCGCCGCAGGAGGCGTAAGCGAGCGCAACCCGGCGAAGAGTCCAATTAGAAATGCGAATAACAGCGTCATCTATTTGCCCAACCTGTGTTTGAAACCTACTCAGCGATCTCGATTATATAGACCTTAGATCCAGTGATCGCAAAGAAGGCGCTCGTGTGAGTCAAATCGATTGGTGACAAACGAAAACTTATGCGCTAGGTTGCTGATTACTCACCTGATCCAAAAAGAAGCGGGCCGACTTGTGCTACCAACACAAATCGACCCTAGATCCTCAACCTTCTAGAGAAAGGATAAGGACCATGGCAAAACATGGTAGCGCATCACCGCGCAAACAAAAATCTCGCACACTCGACGCTGATCTAAAACGACGCGCTCGAAAACTCGCAACCGACAGCAGAGTCGATCCAAGAACACGCTCACTGATCCGTTATGGATTGGAGATCAAAGACCAATACCTTGAGCAAATAGTGAATCGTGTTGAGGCCGGCGAAATGAGCATCGACCACATCGACTTTGATAGTGATTAAGAATTCTTCGCGCCGCACCGTGTCTCTGCGGCGCATAACCGCCGAGACGCGGCGGCCGTTGGGTCGACGATCAGGTTTCATCTGCATCACAGCCCGCCATGGAGATTTTGTTATGGAAAGCTTCGACCGGTTCCAGCTTGCCGGCCTGCCTTAATCTGCCTGAAGAACGAAACTAAGACCGTCACCTGAAATCTGCCGACAGAGCACACCCACTGGAATTAGCTAAGTACAGCCTGGAACGAGCTGGAACAGCTTCGGAGATGGACATAAAACAATGACATTGCCCCTTGCCGATTCGAATCGCACCGCATAGAAGGCCACCTGCGTGCTTGATTCTGACAATCGCAAAATCGCAAGCCTGACCCCAATCGTGAATTGCCGAGATTGTTGCAGCACCGCCGAGAATCTAGAATGGCTCGGTTAAGAGCCGTGCGAACTTCTATTGTGAACGCAAGTCCTAGCCAATTTAGCGTCAAGTAAGATCGCAGAATCCCAGGCCTAGCCCATATCAGACTTGCAAAAGATTTGGAAAGCTTGCTTAACTCAGCGAGACAATGGAAGTCTAGATTTATGAATCGTGCTTTGCAACCCACACATTTCTAACCTTTGAGGTGCTTAATGGTATGGCTAAAGAACTCACACAAGAAGTTGAGTTTGAGGACGAGTCTGATGACCAAGATGTAGCGGAACAGCTCATGCCCGGAGCGACTGCTGCAGTAGTCAGCGGTACGGACTGGACGACAGAAACAATAGTGTCTCAATTGGAGAGAGGAAACATTCAGTTGAACCCTCGCTTTCAGCGGCGAGATGCCTGGAAGAGAGATCGCAAGAGCCGCTTCATAGAGTCTTTGATTGTAGGATTGCCAATCCCCCAAATCGTTCTTGCTGAATCGAAACAGGAGCGGGGGAAGTTTATCGTTTTAGACGGCAAGCAGCGACTCTTAACCATTCTGCAATTTTGGGGACTTGGCAAAGGCGACAACAATGCCTATAAGCTGTCCGGCCTCACTCTCCGCGCCGACCTAAAAAAAATCACTTTTGCTAAGTTATCAACAGACGCCGCGTATGAGGAAGACTTCAACGCTTTGTCCAACCAAGCCGTGCGCACCGTGGTGATTCGAAATTGGAAAGACTCGGATTTTCTACATACGGTATTCCTACGGCTCAATACTGGAAGTGTGAATCTGTCGCCGCAGGAACTACGTCAGGCGCTGCTTCCGGGCTCGTTCTCGGACTACATTGATGAAGCGGCTGGTCGCTCAGCGAGCCTTCGACGTCTGCTCGGCATAACAGAACCAGATCCCCGTATGCGCGATATTGAGATCCTAGCTCGCTTCCTAGCGTTTAGATTCTTCGCCGATGTATACCCCGGTAGAATGAAGAAATTCCTCGACGAATCGTTCGAGACATTCAACAAGAACTGGAATGACTATAAACCTAAAATCGAGGAGGCGGAATCCGATTTCGAGAAGGGGGTCAACGAACTTCTAGAAGTGTTTGGAGGGTCCGTGGCCAGAAAGCCAACCTCAACACAATTCAACCGCGCGATCTTCGATGCGCTGATTTTCTTTCATTCCCAGTCGAGTGTACGCAGCGCGCTTCGCACGAAGCGCGATCGCGTGAAGAAGGCTTACGAGCAGCTTTTTCTTCGAGACGCTGGGTTTCTAAAAGCTGTCGAAAGCGACACAGCTGGCGCCCCCAATACTCTGGCCCGGTTACGCATCTGGGCCAACACTCTCTCGGCTATCGCGAGGCAAGCTTTCAAAGCCCCAAGGATCCCAATTGCAAGCTCTACAACGCCCAAGAGAACGAAGATGGCAAAGAAGCAAACGACTAAGGGCAAAGGCACCTCTCGAAAACCAGCACGCCGGTAACTACAAGTAATTTCTATGTCGAAGCGTTTGACCAACCTCAAGCGAGAAATCGGCACACTGCGACAGCAGTTCCTGCCCGATCCGTTTAACCCTCTTGGGGTTTATCCAAAACCTACAAGAGTTCAAGCGCACACGAGGGCCTTCCTCGTTCTGAGCCACGCGGAAATCGAGAGCTTCTTTGAGGAATGGGCTAGGGAGATCGCACGCGCCTCTGAGGTGGTATGGCTGTCCTCGAATAAAATAACGGAGCCGCTCGGCTTTCTACTAGCTACGCTGGCGGATCGTATAGAGATACCCGTAACCCTTGTCGGCCCAAACATAAAAGATAGTCCGACCAGACTAGCCGAGGCGTCGGTCAATCTGTTTCAGAGGTACTACAAGCAGATCAACGCGAATCATGGAATAAAAGAAAAGAACGTCTTAGGTCTGCTTGCACCACTTGGTCTGCCATCTGCAGCTGTTGGATCAACTCTTCTCCCAAACCTTGACTACCTAGGCGCACTCCGAGGCACCCACGCTCATAACTCTGCTAAAGCAGTCTTGTCTTGGCTTGACCCTGAAACAGAATACAAGCGAGTTACGGATCTTGTAAGTGAATTGCTGGTACTGGATCAATGGCTTGTGGCCTACAAACGGAGAATCCGCTGACGACGCGAAGGGAATCAGTTTTGTTTCTCTCCACCCGCATTCCCGTAACGTGTTAAAAATTCCCTCGGTTTTTAACATATCTTTTTGACGTGTTAAAAGGGCCAACATAAGCTCTTCGCCATAGCAGCCTCCCGAACACGCCTCAATCTCCGCGACGCGCACCTCACGGGCTTGAAGGCCCTCGAGGAACCTCAAACACATTTTCATTAAGTGAGGAATCTATTTTGATCTCACTAAATCTGCGGACCACCGTGTCGTAAGAGGAGACGTCGGATGTACGAATGAGGAAAGGTAGCTTGATGCCGCTTACGTCCCGATAGTCGCTGAAATCCCATGCACGTTAAGCGGGCCCAGCATCGTGTTGGTCACATTAACTCTCCGTAAGAGAAGTCCGCTCTCTACATCGAAAAACAATTGAATCGATTGTGTCGGACTGTCTTCAATGATGAGCTGGTAGGATTCGCGATCGTTAATTCTGGCGACGCCAATCAGTGTAGCTCGACTCGGAGAATCCGGAATCTTATTCGGGCTAAAGAGACCATCCGAAGCGATGGTTGTCGTGGGCGTCGCCTTCATTGCTTTTAGATTTTCACCCGTCACCTGGTTCACGCCCCTGCTCGATTGGACCCATGCCGTCGTGCCGTTCCACCCTCGAGTAACGACTCCGGATGTTAGCGTTCCGTCATCCGTGCCTTGTTTGGTTGTTTGAAAACAATTTCGGTTGGACCTGAAGCCTTTGCCCTTTCAATTCTTTCGACTGTCCCGCGTATCACGATAGCTTGCGACAAAATGTGCTGGCGGTTTGCGCAGACGCTCGAGAGATACTTCGCGATAACTTCCTGGGCGGTTGGCAACACGCGCTTCGGTTGAGGTTTAAGCGCTTCGCCAAAATAGTCATGCGGCGGGAGTGGCGCCATGCGTTCCGGACGCGCGCTGCCTCGATGACAGGTGTAACAGGTCACGACAGCTTCCCGATTGAATCTGGTGCGATTCAACTCCAGCACCATTCGCATCATGTCGCGCCCCACTGCCTTTTCCTTTTTGTCGTCTCGTTCCCAAAGCCAGGTGTCCTCTCCGGTCTGCGGGTTCTTCTCACCTTTCACGTGGCAATAATCACAATTAACGCCAAGTGAATCGCCAACGAAGTTCATTAGGAGGAACAACTGGGAATCAGGCAGTCCTTTGAGGACCTGAATGTTCTTCCTAACTTGTTCGACCGGTTTGTCGCCTGTCGATTGGGTCTGAGCGGTTTTCGCTTTCCAGCCGATCACCAGAAAAATAAGGAGGAGCACGACGCAGAGCCTGCTTGTGATGTTGAAATCAAAACATAGCGAGAATCTTCACATAACGAAGAGAGTTAGCTACCGCCCAGATAAGCGGGACACCCCCGGACCCGTAGTCAAAAGCAGGAACGGAATGGTCGCTGCACAGACAAACCACCGCGGCGGAACGCTCATGTCGTCCAGACGTGCCCATTCTTCAATCGCGCATCGTGTTGCCTGGTCCAGATCACATGCCAGGCGAAGCTCTTCGTGGTATGCCTCCGGGATTTGGTTAATGGTGCCGCAATAGCGACATACGAGTGTTGGGGCGCATTACAGTGAGCGCACTGGAAGGGAGCGATCATTCGTCGCGGGCGATAAAACTCACGCGCAAGGCTTGTTGTTTCGGACTCTTCAATGAGACGTCAAGATTGAGGCGACGATCTTCGTCTATGAGGGTAGTCACCTCTTTATTGTCGCTGGTATGCCGTGAATGCAACATCCGTGTCCGACCGCTGATTGCTTCAGTGATGTCGGCGCTGGTGCTGCACATTGGATTTACTTGAAACCATCTTCGGGCCGACTCTCCGTCGATCATCAAACGCTTGGCGACGATTATCTCCACCCCCAGATCGTCAGGCACGTCACCCCAGTAAGAGATTGGCAGAGCGCGCAAATGAATCTCTGCATGCGCGGGCAACAACAGCGCTTGAAAGCCACCAGTTCCAAGAAAGCGGCCAAGCACAACTCGACCCTTTCCGGCCGGCGCAAAGACTTCGAGCGCATCGACACCACCGATGGCCGGAATCCCGGTTTTTTGAGGATTAAGGTTGCTTGGGATCAGGAACCATCTTGGTTGGGCGCGATCATTGCGCAGCACGACGTCAAACACGAGTTCGACCAACGGAGGTGTGCGAAAGTGCATTTCGTGGAACTGAATTTCGGCTAGAGGTCGTGACTGCGCCAGCGTGTCAACACAAAACGACCCGAGAACCGCCGCGAAAATGGAGAGTCGAACGAATTGGATTATCTTCAATTGTTATCGCGCCTTTCGAACATCCTCTACTAACAACGCCCAATCGAAATCATCGTTACTGATTGTCGCGCCGAGACGAATCAAATACAGGTCCAGAACGTCACCCTTCTTAAACTGGCTCTTCGCGGAGAGAGCAGAGTTCTTTTTAACCCCCAGCCAGTAGCTGGCACCATTCTCGCTAAAAAGCATTTCGGTTTGATACGGCTGCGTGTAGTGCTCGATAGCTCCTGCATACAGGCGCGCCCATTGGCGAATGACTTCGCTCTTGAGTTTTGGAATGCGCCTGGTCTTGCCCATGAACGTCACTCGCACTCGAGACGGCAGATCGTCACGCGTGACTACGAGTCGGTCTTGTTTGTCACGAAGGTCTTCTGGTCCAGGTTTCATCCTAACGATCTCTCCGATTGTGCGAGGCTGATAATCCTCGGGAGTGCGCGGTTTCTTGTTGCCGGACTGACTGGCATCTTCTGCAAAGACGACACTGCCGGTTATGACAAATGCGAGAACCACAGAATTCAATCTGCAATATTTCATCGTTTCCGAAACGCATAACTACTTCACGGGCAGGTTAAAGTCAATCGAATGAGCGCACGCGTCAGCAGACAACTGCCCGCCAGTCCTCTTCTCGCTGGCTCCAGCACGGCGCGGGAGGGCATACTTGCACCCGGCAGAATCAAACTTGACAATGCTATACCATTCGAGCGTTTGCTGATTGCTCAGAGTATTGAAGAAGACCTTTCCCTTGTCACCGCAGATTGGCAGTTCTCAGCCTATTCGGTTAAGTTGCTGCAATGATCGTGGTGAAACAATCTTAGTGTTTACGCGGATGATGTTAAGATTTATGCAACTGAAGTTGATTGTTCTTCTTCTCTGCTCTTTTGTCATCACTGGCTGCAAAGCGTCTGACACTGCTCAGAAGCCCACCAATACGGACGCTCTTCGTACCGTGCAGCCGTCACCTACTGCCACGACAAGCCCCTCGGTGCCGTCAACTCAGCAAGGACCCGTGGCCATCGATTCGACTGAGGTGAAACCGAAGCTGGATGCGTGCGCGACGCTCACGAGCCAGGACATTCAGTCAATTCAAGGTGAGGCGTTGAAAGAGACAAAGCTGAGCGAAAAATCTGCGGACGGCTTCAATGTTTCCCAATGCTTTTTCACCTTGCCAACGTTTACCAACTCTATCAGCCTCGCTATCACGCAAAGAGCCGACGGCCCAGGGGCGCGCGACCCAAGGAAGTTCTGGAAAGACGCATTCCATCGAGACAAAGATCGCGATCGAGAAAAAGACCGAGAGGAAGAAGAAGAGTCGCGGCCGCCACAGAAAATAACTGGTATTGGCGATGAAGCTTTTTGGATCGCCAGCCCCGCAGCCGGGGTTCTCTATGTTCTTAAAGGTCCTCGTTACATCCGCATCAGCATCGGCGGACCCGCAGACCAGCAGACCAAGATTAAAAAGTCGAAGGCGCTTGCCCGAAAAGTGATCGACCGTCTGTAGATCGATCACTTTTCGTATGCGCGCCCAACCATCAGCGCCTTACCAGTGGCGTTGTGGTCGTCGTGATTTGTAAAGGTCCAAGACTAAGGTTCACCACCTTGATCACATACAGCCCACCCTGAGTCACTGGACGATCGATGACTGCCATGCCCCCAACGGCATCCACAGTTTGCACCGTTAGGCCCGATGGATCCACGAGCAGCAACTTGAACGGCACGTTCAGATTCGACTCCGCTACAATCGAGATCTCTTGTGAACCAGATTGCATCTGATATTGGTTGCTGCCGGATTGTCCAGCCCCCACGCTGTTGGACTGGTTTGTTGTGCCGCCGGGCCCAGAGGTCGGTTGCGCACTGGAGAGCGAGTTTTCAAGACTGAAGCGATCCACGTAAACTACACCGCTCATGTTCTTGATCTCGAGCCTGTGTGATCCCGCCACCAGACCCGTGAACTGCACCTTGTAATCGGCCCTGAACTCGGGTTGCTGAGTCGACCCTACGGTGCCCGCGTAACTGATCGTTTGTTTGAGCACGCCATCCAGGTAGACGTCAGCGCTGCCTCCCTTTGGACTCTTCGCAAACGAATAAGTTATCGATCCGTTGTTTCCGTTAGGCACATCGAAGTCAAGTCGCGCGAAATGCTGCGAACTATTCCCGCTGTGATAACGGAAGTGTCCGTCACTAGCCGCGCCCGAATTGATCAGATGCCAGCCGTTTGAATAGGCAACGCGCGGATCTGTGTCTTCTATATTGATCGGCGGCGGGTTGACCTGGATGTCTACATTAGCCGTGTTGATGCTCTGGCCGCCTTCGTTATCGGTGACCGTGAGTCTCGCGCGGAAGATGCCTCCCGTGCCGTACGTGTGTGAAGTGGTCGGCGTCGATTGCGTGACTGGCGTACTGCCATCGCCGAAGTCGAAGGTATAGCTTGCAATCGAACCGCCCGGATCGGGATCCGCAGAGGTCGATGCATTAAAGCTAACGGTCAGTGGCGCCGTTCCGGTTAGCGGCGCAGCCGTCAGCCTGGCAATCGGAAGCTGATTGACCCGGCAGAAGGCATTACCGACCAACGTGTAAGTTCCATTGTCCGTGATGTCACTTGAAATATTCTGGGATCTTGGCCCAGCGTCCGGTCGAACGAAGAAGGTCCGCGCATTCAAACCGGCTAGTTGCTGACCGGCTTGAATGTTCTCTGCCTTCGACGTAGCCAGCGTGATAGTGATCCTGCCGGTTGCAACATCGTAGCTACCGGCATCAGCATCTCCGATTCTGACCGGAGTGTTCGCGTTCGGATTCGGACTAGTCGTGACCAGCGGGACTCCGAACTTGCCGTACTCGAAACTCGGCGTGCCGAGCGCATCGGTCTTCATGGCTACATACAGGCGATCAAAATCCGCGTCCGGCTGAATCCGCTGCCAGATGATGTACCACTGGCTGCTGGGCGGCGCTGAAGCGGCGGTTGATGGCGCCACCTGCATCGTGAATACGAGTTTGTTTTGGCCAGCACCTAAGAAGGGTTCGGCAACAAAAACTTGTCTGACATTCACTCGCGGATCCGGCGTCACCTGTTGACCGCCATCCACATCCGAACCGTCGCTATTGATATCGCTAACAACTAGTTTGCCCGGAGCTTCGCAGAAGCTTCGATCTGGCCCAACTGGCGGCAGGAAGTCTGCGGCGTATGGGCCTTCACCCACAGCGTTTACTGCTGTGACGCGATAGAAGTTCTGTGAATTAGGATCGGCTGTGCTATCTGTGTAGCTCGACTCATTGATTGTAGCTAACAGACTGAAAGAACCGGACGTACCGACTCGGCGATAGACTCTGTAAGCAGTAATCGTAGAGCCGCCGTTATCAGGAGTGGGCCAGCTTAGCTCAACCACGCTGCTCCTGAATCCTCGTACTGCGGGAGCGCCGGGCAATCCGGGCTCAACCGGATCTAACGCCGCGAACATTCGCTTGCCACCAGATTGACGGGCGATTGCTCCCTTCGCAGTGAAATCGTTGTCGTTGAAGTCGACCTTACCATCACCATTCTTGTCACCCTGAATACAGCCCGCGGTGATGCAGCCATCGTCGTAGCCCACCAGCACCCGACCCTGCTTGTCGATGGTGGCGTCGAAAAAGTCCAGCAAGTTGCGACAGGTTCCGTCGTTGCAGATCCCGCCACGCTGAATCGGATCACTCGGCGTAACGTTCTGCGTGTTCCAGTGTAGACCGCCGTCATAGGTGGTTGAAATGTACAGATACCAAGTGCCCGCAAAGGTTGGTAGGGCCCAATCGTCGCCACCGGTTTCGGTGCCGAAGTAGGCAACCGCCGCCCTCTGGCCATCACCAGCTACTGCCGCCTGGAACAGACTGTTTTGCACTCCAGCCAGAGCGCCGACATCTGTGTCATTGATCCAGGTTAGACCTTTGTTATGCGACACCGCTACACGCGAGTGGCCATTCTTTGCCTTGTATGCAAAATACAGCGTGCCGTCTTCGGCAACCGCTACCGACGGATCGCGATCGCTCGCGGTATCGGCGGTGGGAATCTCACGAATGTCCCAGGTGATACCGTTGTTCTCTGAGACGATCACTGCCTGCCGCCCTCGAGTATGGAACAGAAGGTCGTCATCGTTCTCGATAGGTCCACCGCAGCCTTTATTTGGGACGTAGACGGTACCATCATTAGGAGCGACCTTGACGTGCCCGTGTAAGCCGGCACAATCCAAAGACGTGTACATCGGTACAAAGGGACCAAATGTTTGTCCGCCATCAACGCTGAGTGAGCAGCCCGCTTCGGCAACGCTCTGTGAACAGTAATAGACTGCGTTCTGATAGAGCGGATTCACGCCATTCGGAACCGGTGCGTGATATGGACCACCTCCAAACGTCTGGTGATCGATATTTGAAGGTAGCCCTGAGCCCTCACTCGGATGGAACGTACGCCCGTCATCGTCAGTGAACTCGGTGGTACTGCCCAAAGTCGTCAGTCCGAGCAACTGGGAAACAAAGGTGCGTCCAGTTTGCCGATCGGTGAACAGAATCGGATCTCCGAAAACCCTGGTCAGCGTTGGCAACGTCACGGGCGCGCGATCCCAGTTCACAGTTGCCGGCGAAGTAGAATCGTCAAAAGTGACTCGAACGGCGTAGGGCAAAAAGCCTCCGAAGTACATCACCGTTCCGCCATTGGGTATTGGACCATTGCTGTTACTGAACGACTTTTCGGTCTTCCAATTGACTCCAATCGACGGCTCGCCCGCGCTGTCTGCAACACCTGGAGGCGTCATGTAAGTAAAATATCTTGGCGCTTCGCTTGGTGTTGGTGTGGGTGTCGGCGTAGGAGTGGGTGTCGGAGTCTGATTGCAGCTCTGATTGCTCTGAACTGTAAAGCTGCTGTTGTCGTCGCGGGCGGGCGGAGTTGTGTCGACGAAACCGTCGCCACCAGCCGGCATCCAGTCCAGAATCGCGGTAATTGCACCGCCAACGGTCTGAGCCACTGCTCCGTTAAAGCGAGTGAGTGTCTTGCCCGCGATTGGCTGCGTAATGCCAATGTTCTCCGGCCGTACTATGATCGTGATAGTTCCATCGGGCTTAAACGTGCTGCCGGGTTCCGCCGCTATCGGCGTACCTGACACGAAGCGCCCATCGACCGTGCCCGAATTACTCGCGCCTGCAAGGTAACTCTCGAAAGTCGCCGCGCCCGTTGCGCCCACAACCATTCTCACACCATAAACGTTACCGGCCGCCGCAGCATTTCCATTATTTGTGAAAGAAGTAAAGTAGATGCTGCTCGGCGTAAGCGTGCTGAGCGAGGCTACCTTGATGGTGAAATACAGTTTATCGGGATCAGATGATCCGTTGAATGGATATGCTACTGACGTGCTGACGATGTCGTGGATTGCCTGACCGTCCGTTGCATCGTTCGTGCGATCGTCTGTAACCACAGTGTGCCCCGGGCTGACGCAAGGATCCGGTGTTGGCGTCGGCGCTGGCGTTGGTGTCGGCGTAGGCGTCGGCGTCGGTTCACCGCTTGGATCAAACTGCTTGAAGAGTCGACGACCGTTCACCTGACGTGCAACAGTTGCCTTGCTTGCGCGTGACGTGGATGGACTCGTGCAATTTATGCAACCATCCGCATACCCAATAAGCACCCGTCCTTCTCTGTCGACTGCGGATCCCATGAAATCCAATAGGTTGCGACAAGGATTGCTGCCGCCCTGCATCCAAATACAGCCGCGCTGAACGGGATCAGTTGGCGTGGCATCAATGGTGGTCCAAGTTTGTCCGCGGTCAAATGTATGAGAAACATAGAGGTGCCATTCGCCGGTAAAACCGGCATCTTGAAATGGCCCTTCAGTCGGTGTCCCCAGAAATGCGAAGGCTGCACGATCGTCATCGCCGGCTACAACGCGCGGGAAAACGGTGTTCTTGATTCCATACGCCGCGCCAACGTCAACCGGCTCAGTCCAGTTGAGTCCTTTGTCACGTGAGACCGCGACGCTCGGCCGGCCATCGCCATTTTGATAACCGAAATAGACGGTGCCCTCAGCGCCGATTCCGACTGCCGGATCGGTAGCAGCAGGCAGACTGCCCGTAACTGTGCGAACGTTCCAGGTAATCCCATTATCCTCAGAAACAACCACACCTTGTTTACCACCACACGCTTTGTTTGGTACGTAGACCGTTCCGTCATTTGCGACCATTGGATGGCCATGCAATCCGCCGCACTCGGTCGTGTAGATCGGCACACCGGGGCCGTAGGTAACGCCACCATCGTCGCTGCGAGAACAATAGGCCGTGATTCCCGATTGCGCGCAATAATAAGTAGCGTGTGAGTAGCCGGCCAGATCACCCGGCAGTGGCAATTCGCCTGGTAAAGGTTGGTGAAATGGTCCACCTCCGATAGATTGGTGATCCGCGCCACTGGGCAGGCCACAGCCCTGATCGACAACCCACGTGTCTCCGTCATTATCAGTGTAAGCGGAGAGACTACAACCATCAGTGAGCACAAGGGTGCCGGTCGCGGCTGCTGGCGTCACCAATTGCGAGACGATGGTTCGGCCTGTTTTCCGATCTGTAAAAAGAATCGGATCCATTGTGATCACATTGGTCCAAGCGAAGCTCTTGTCTTCCCAAGTCGCCTTGGCCGGGATTGTAGTGTCGTCGAAGGTGATACGGAGAGTCTGTCGAAGCGCAATAAACATTGCGCGGTTGGTGGTCCAGTTAACGCCAATCGAGGGTTCGCCGGCGCCATTTCCGAGGGAGCCGGTAGCGGCAAAATTGTGATAGCTGATGTTTGTGTCTGATCCCTGTTGGGCGGAATTTGCGATGTGGTGTTTGAGTTCAGCGCTGGCTGAATAGCTGTTGCCATCCGTTCCCTGCATGGGGGCGAAAGGCGCTGCCGCAACGGTGTAAGTACCTGGCGTTGGATTTAACAGCACTACAAGTTCCGACTGGCCGGGACTGTTTCCGGATCCGTCCACCAAATTGCCGGAGGGTCCATACACTTGCATGTCCCAGTCGCCCGCAGCCGCGGGTTGGAGCTTGATTTCAACCAGGTATGGGCCAAAGGCTGCTGACGGAGCCTCGATGGTAAGCCTAAAATTATCGCAGCCGGTATTGTTCGGATTGCTACAGTCTGCTGAGCCGGTAGGAGCCTTAAATAGGCCACTCCAGGTAACCTGCGGATTGGCTTCTGATATCGTGCCGCCGGCAGGATTGGCGCTGAACGCTCTCGGCATAAATAAGACGGCCGAAGTTATGGCACAGGCTATAAGCACGACCAGGCGCCAATTCGAGTGTTTTGTAACAAAGGTTGACGGCTGCACGGGACGGTCCTCCTTTTTCGATCACATGGAAGAAATCGGGGGTGTGGGGGTTGAGGTTGCGCCCGGTGTACAGAGTTGGGGTTGCGCCGGGAATGAAGTACTAAAGATATTCTGGAGGTTGAGGGAACATACGACGGGGTGAGGTAGTAGTCAATAATGAGGGGAAATCTTAATAATAATGCAAACTCGTCTTAATCAAAGCTGCGGTACCGGCGTGGAGCCTCGAAGACCAACTCGGGGAAAACGAATCCTCTCGCCCGATCACCTCGCCCGATCACCTTGGGCCCTCCGATCCGCAAAAAACCTAGTGAAATGCTGGATTTGTTGAAGACTTTGCCGCTTGAGTGTGATATATGAGTGTGCGAGTGTTTTTCACAATCTAAGTTCTCGTTGGAGGTGCTACACCAGACTATGGCGACCAAAGCCGCGACAGGCAAGAAGCGCATGACTCAATCGGAAGTAATCAACCACTTCTCTGAATCCACAGGAATGAAGCGAGCCCAAGTCAAGGAGTTCTTTGAAGAGCTGTCCAATCTCGCCGCACGCGAAGTGAAATCAAACGGCGAGTTTGTTCTCCCCGGATTCGGAAAACTCGTAAAATCCGAGCGAAAAGCCCGAGAAGGCCGGAACCCGGCAACCGGCGAAACCATCCAGATTCCCGCGAAGACGACATTGAAGTTTCGAGTTGGCAAGGGGATGAAAGATACCGTGCTTCCAAAAAAGTGAACCGACGGCACTATTATTTTTCAGCATCGGCGCCGCCCAACTACCTTACCGGCAATCGGGCGGCGCCTTTGTCTATAACCAAATAGCAGCTTTGCCTCAAAAGCCGATTTAGCCACAAAGAAGCACATAAAGCACAAATATTTAGCCAGCCATTTGTGTTTCTTGTGCTTCTTTGTGGCTAGATCCACTTTGAGGCAAAGAGCGAAGCACGCTAAACGGATTTAACAACGGCGAAGAAGAAAAAGTATGGACTGAGCAGCGTTCGTCCAGTATAATGTCGCGTTTCGCTGAACACCCCTGCGGCAAAGCACCATACGCCAAACCTTGTTTTGGGGTTTTACCCCTGAAAACACGGCTTTGTCTGGGGCGGAGGCTGCATCCAAGGGGGTCGTCAGAGCATCTATAGTTCATACATTGAAACGTAAGATTTTTAATGGGAGGAGTGAGGGGCAATCGTGACTTTTGATACACACCTGCCGCTGAATGAGCGGCTTATGAAGATCGATCATATTCAGGCGCGGCGCTATTCAAAACTTAACGGCGTCGCTCTCGAGATAGCAACCGAGGGTATCATCCGGCATTTGAAAGCGTGCGACCGAATGGACGTTAATCCGGAAACTTCCGCGGTGCGCGAGATCATCGACGATGCGCTGAATGGTCGTCGCGTGTTTGCTGAAACCAAGGAACACACGCGCGCGGCATAAGTCTCGTCTTTCGTGTTTAAGCAAAGAGAGATCGCCCCCTTCGGGCGGTCTCTTTTTTGTTGCTTTTAGCTCAGACTGGTGCGGTTGACTTCAGTTTTCGACGTGTTAACATGCCACGCTATTGAAAATGTGCCCCTGTAGCTCAGTGGATAGAGCATCTGCCTTGTTGGAGCCTTGATGGGGAATGCGATCTGGAACCCATTGAGTGGACGACCCTGTATGCGGGGACGCCCTGAGAGCCTCTGGTACTTCGATCATCGCTGGTCCAAGTAACAAACCGTGAGGATTGGGTAATCCGCAGGAAACCATCGCGACGTGTTTGCGAGTGGGCTCCTCAGAGACTATACGGGTCGGGACTGCGACGTCCAAGATATAGTCCAGCCAGCAACCCCAGCTTTGACGGGCGGTCAGGGAAAGCCTGATGCTGGAAGCTAAGCAGAGGGCCGCAGGTTCGAGTCCTGCCGGGGGCATTCAGAAAAACATATGGCGGCATTAGTTCAGCAGGTTAGAACGCCAGATTGTGGATCTGGAGGTCGTCGGTTCGAGCCCGACATGCCGCCCCAAAGCCATTTTCAGCCACAAAGAAGCAAAAGAAAGAAAGATGTTCAATGCCTGACGAGCAACGAGTAGCGAATAACTCACAAACTTATGTCGCAGAGGCCGATAGTTTTCAGTTTGAGACTCTGAAGCAGGAGAATGGGCAAGCGACCGTGATTCGCTTTCGACTTCAAGATCCTAGATACCACGCAGGCGATGTGCTGGTGGTGCTAAGCGGCACCGACATCCACTTTCACGGCATGATTGGACAACTCGCGGATGGTTGGGCCATCGCCAGCGATCATCGCGGGTCGCTACTCGCGGCTACGGTCCAGTAGCCACAAAGAGGCACAAGTTTATCTCACGTAGCCTGACGGAAATGCGACGCGCACACCTGGCGTCGAAGAACGAACCTCAAGGCGGTGAAATCCTTTACCGAGGTGTGTCGACAGAAACGTCAGCGCGGCCTGTTTTTGCAACGAAACATCAAGCTCGCGTATGAAGGGGTCGAAACTCACCGGCGCGCCCGTGCCCTGAAAGAATGCGAGTCCGCCAGTTTCATTTGATAAGCGCAATAGCGAACTCTGGGCATTGCTAACCAGTGCGGGATTGGATGCCGCCACGAGTGTTGGCGCGTAAAAACCATAGATCGCAACTCCGCGACGCTGCGACTCGTTAATTGCGCGTTGCAAATCAACGCTCTGCGTCGGCGAAGAAGAGTCGACTCCGCGCGAAATATCCAAACCATCCGACACCAGCAGTATCGCTCGCCGTCCCAAAGGTTGTGACTCAAACCTCTTCAGCGCCTCAATAACTTCAACGTAAGGATTGTATGGACCAGAGTTGGCGAAGCCGATGGGCGGGCGCAGTGTGTCCGCTGCTTTCTCGAGATCGTTGGTGAATTTCTGTTTGACTTGTAAACTTCCGGTTCGCAGGTATCCGATCATTATCCGCGATCCTTTGGGCAATCGCCTGATGAAATCGCGCAGTGGTTTGATCTCATTCGAGACGGAGGGAACGAGATCCTCCTGAATCAGAACCGCGAGTGTTATCGGCGAGTTGGTGCCGATACCACGCAGCGACAAGATCGTCTGTGGCTCGCCATCTTCGCTAATGGTTAGATCGATGTTCTGTAATTCAGTCGTTTCTTCTTTCACCCTGATTGTCAGTGGAATGGTGACTGGCCTGCCTGGACCATGAGAGGAGTTTGTGCCATTGATACTTTCCGGCTGCGCGAACACCGGCGTGCTCGTAAAAGCGAAAGCAACAATCGCAGATACCAGTAGCAAAATCGGGTGAAATCTTCGGGTCTTCATTGGATCTTCCTCTATTGTCTGGTCGACATTATACAGACGCGCTGCGTAAATGGCTTTGGCAAAACCGTTCGCTGGCGGTCACCTGCTTCATGAGCTAAGATCTCGAACAACCAAGATGGAAACCAGTTTGACGAACCAATCGAGAGGCAAACTTTCCGGCAGAGATGCCACTAAGGCACGACTGTTGAAAATTGCTCCGTGGCTCGCAGTGCTTGCTGCATCGCTCCCGGCTCCGCTCATTTTCTTTGTACTTTTTTTGGCAGCCACAGCCACTGAAACGGCTGCCGTTTACCTGTTGCTGGCCGGTCTGTCGTTGGTCTTTGGCTTTGCGTTGGGGGTAGTGATTGCCATCATTCTCCTGATTTATCGCCGGAGCTGGCTGGCAAAATTACGAGACCGGTTAGCTTCGGATGGAATCACGGCGAGTGAGGTTGCATGGTTCAGGTCAGAATTGACATCAGCCGAGCGAAAAGCGCTGGCTGAAATCGAAAAAAGTAACCCACTTCTGGCCGATGCCTATCTCGAAACACTGGCTAACCGGCTGACTGCTTCACGCATAATTTCTCGATCTAAACGGGAAATGTTGAAGGTCGAACGCCAACTGAACCGCGCGCGTATGCTGCGCACTCCTGAGGCAGAGTCACTCCAGCAAGATCTAATGGCCGATCGCGAGCGGTTGGAACACCTGCGACAGCAGGCGACTGACCATCTGGCTAAGGCGAAGACGCGGTTGCAAGTGATTGAAGCGACAGCGAGCCGGAAGCTGAACCAGGGCGAAACGGATTTGATGATGCAGCGACTGGGAAACGCGCAAGATCAACTGCCGTTGGTGCTTGAGATGGCGCAGTTGGAGCAACAGGCGCTGCTCGAAGCGGGACAGGATTTACAGAATTAAAGGGAGCCTTGTCTAAGGTTTGTAAGCGTGTAGACGCCGGGCGCTAATCTCTTAGCGAAGCCCTCATCCACCAATCCCCAATTACCCAGTCCAGCCTCAGGCGACCTCAAACCAGTAACGCGCGCCAGTTCCCCACGCAGCGTCATTCCCGCGCCGACGAGATACGACCGGGCAATCTCCTTCAACGCCTCTTCCCTTTCCACACTCACCTGGAGTTGTTCGGGAAAACGAGCCTCGGGAATGGACCAGATGTAAGTAAAAGTCGGTTCGTACAAAACGTCGCTGGGAATGATCTTCAACGCCCTTTGTAGCTCGGTCATTGCTTTGTTGAAGCGAGTCCGATCCGAGATTCCGCTCGCCTCTCGCAAGTCGCGCGTGGCCATCTCCCATTCTCGCCGCATGATCTTCAGGACGATCAGCGCGTCGCTCGAAAGTCTCTTCTTTTCCAACTTCCTCGGAACACCAAATAACGCGTTAAAAAACGGCAGCAAACGCGGCGCAATAAACGTCGAACGACCGCGCAGCAACTTACCGTAAAAACATTTACCACGGCGCATCACTTCATCCTTGATGGTCCAGGTCAAGCTGCTCTCCGGATCTTTCTGCACGTTGCGGGGCATGTGCGCATCTCTCCGTCCGCAAACCGCGACGTAAAGTGACGGTCCAGGCCGGCGCGAATCAGTCAGCGCTTCGCAAAAACCGACTTCCTCAATGAAGCGCTCCGCAGCGTAGACGTCCTCGACGCGGTTCTCAGGATCGCGACGCCACATGCGGTCGCGATGGACCTCGACTTCTTCCGGCAGCATGGGACCGATTCTATCAAAGTGAATTGTGCGACCAGTCAAACTGCCTTCATCGGTCAGACCTGCCACCCTCAACCTTCTCTTGAACAATCACGTTAAGTTGTTGCTGCCCAACGAGCTAAACAGTGTTTGTGGACTTGGCACAGTCAATGCAAAGCGGAATGCGCCGATCGTTTGTCCAGAGTCGGCAAACCTCAGTACGGAGACGACAAAGTTGAGACCGACGAATAAAACAAGACGCTTCCTGGTGCTGGCCTTGCTGGCGAGCCTCGCGCTGGGACCCGCGCTCCTTGGCGGCAATCTATTGACGACTGCCGACGCGAAGGGCAAGGGTTCGCAGCGTGGCAACAGCCAGAAGCCAAAGAAGGTCGCCTCAGATCTCGGCGATCTGCTGGCAAACAAGAGCGGCGATAGCCTCGTCAAGGTGATCCTCCAGCTCGAACAAAAGCCCAGCGGCCAACTGAATGCACTGTTGGCGGCAAACGGCGTCAAGATCCGAAGACATTTCAACAACCTCAACTCTTTTGCCCTCGAACTGCCCGCTCGCCTGGTCGATACTCTGTCAACTTTTCCTGAGGTCTCGTTTGTTTCACTTGATAGCGAAGTCAGAACGCTGGGCGGCCATGTGGCCCATACTACCGGCGCAGACAATGTCCGTCCGATGAGTGCTGATGGAGCACTGGACGGAAGTGGAATCGGCATTGCAATCGTCGACTCGGGCATTTACGGCGCACATACATCGTTCGTCGACATTCAAACCGGTCTGTCAAGAATCGTGGTTAATCAGGATTTCACTGGCGAAGGCCGCACCGACGATCCTTATGGTCACGGAACTCACGTAGCCGCAGCAGCCGCGGGAAGCGGCATCGTCGCTCGCGGTGAATATATTGGCATCGCTCCGCGCGCAAAAATCGTCAACCTGCGCGTACTGGATTCAACAGGTATCGGATCGGTCTCGAACGTGCTCGCCGCTTTCGATTGGCTGATGACAAATGCGTCCGCGTACAACGTTCGCGTCGTGAATCTCAGCATCGGTATGCCGGCGGTTAACTCCTACAGATTCGATCCGCTTTGCGTCGCCGCACGCGCGCTTGTCGACCGTGGCATCTTCGTCGTAGCCGCAGCCGGCAACAATGGCAAGGACAGCGCCGGTCAGAAGCTCTATGGTCACATTCATGCGCCCGGAAACGAGCCTTCAGTGCTCACCGTTGGCGCCGTCGATACTCACGGTACGGATCAACGCGGCGACGACACGATTGCTACTTACAGCTCGCGTGGACCAACGCGCAGCTCCTGGACTGATGTCGACGGCGTTAAGCACTTCGACAACCTGATCAAACCAGAGATTGCAGCCCCAGGTAACAAGACTATCTTCGCCGAGGCTCCGGGCAACTTCATTCTTTCGCAAAATCCTACGCTGGATGCGAGCGTCAGCAACAGTCCGACTCGCAGACAGATGATTCTAAGTGGCACTTCAATGGCCGCGCCAATCGTGTCAGGCGCAGCCGCTCTCTTGCTGGAAGCCAACCCAACTCTTACCCCCAACATGATCAAGGCGCTGTTGATGTATACCGCTCAGCAGCTTCCAAACTTCAACATGCTCGAGCAGGGATCGGGCGAACTGAACATCGACGGCGCAACTCGCCTCGCGAGACTCGTTCGCACTGACATCAACAGCTTAACCGCATTGGGAGCTCCACTGCTTACTGGTCCAGTTCCTGCACCGCAAACGAGCATCCCGCTGATCGGCGGTGTTTCGACGTTCCAGTGGTCGCAAGGAATCGTCGTGGGCAACACCTACGCTACCGGCACTGCGCTGATTAATCAGTATCAAAGAGTCTATGCGAAAGGCGTGTTGCTCGGTGACGGTGTGCTGCTTGGCGACGGCGTGCTCGTCGGCGATGGTGTTTTGATCGGCGACGGCGTTCTGGTAGGTGACGGCGTGCTCGTCGGCGACTCGACCATGTTCTCCGAAGGCGTTCTTATCGGCGACAGCATCCTGGTGAGCGACGGTACGACTATTGGCGCCGGCCAATCGTTCTGTTCAATTTCTCTTCTGCTTGGAAATGGTGTGCTTATAGGCGACGGCGTGCTGATCGGCGATGGTGTGCTGATCGGTGACGGCGTACTCATCGGCGATGGCGTCTTGATCGGTGATGCGATTCTTCAGGCATTCACTGCTCTGGCCTACGGCGATGCCACCAACTCCATGGCAATTGTGCCCGACGACTATACGGACTATCTGGGTTACTAAGCGGTACCAACTACTCAGAACCCCAAAACAGCGAAGGTAGGACCAATGTTGCAAACGAGCACAGCACCGAGAATAAGAGAACTGTCAGTAGCCCAAGAGTCAGTCACTGTCGAGCGTCTGGCGAATATTGACGAAGCCGAAGTGCTACAGTTCCTGTCTCAACGTCCGATTCATACCGTAGCGATGATGAGTATGATTCGTGACAACGGAATCGTGAGTTCACACAACCGAGGCACCTTCTACGGCTGCCGCGATTTGAACGGACAACTCGAAGGCGTGGCGCTGGTGGGCCATGCGACTCTGATGGAAACCATCTCGGATCGTGCGTTGGCAGCTCTCGCGCAAGTGGCGCGCGAATGCCCGAACACACACATGATCATGGGTGAGAAAGAAAGAGTCGCCGACTTCTGGAGTCATTATTCAGAAGCCGGACGCCGCCAACGTCGTGCTTGTCGTGAATGGCTGTTTGAATTGACGTGGCCCGTCGAAGCACGCAAACGAGTTTCCGGCCTGCGACATGCGACGCCAGGCGAGTTGGATCTAGTAATGCCGGTTCAGGCTGAGCTTGCCTTTGCTGAGAGTGGAGTCAATCCCCTGGACGTCGATCCAGAAGGTTTCCGGCAGCGTTGTTTGCGACGCATCGAACAAGGACGCACCTGGGTTGTCGTTGAAGACGGTGTGTTGATTTTCAAAGCAGACGTTATCTCGAAAACGACCGAAGTTATCTATCTCGAAGGAATCTGGCTGCGCGAAGATTGCCGCAATAAGAATGTCGGCATTCGCCTGATGTCAGAGTTGATGCGACGCTTGCTCGACGATACGAAATCGATCTGTCTCCTGGTGAATGAGACGAATGAATCGGCCCAGGGCTTTTATCGGAAATGTGGTTTTCACTTCAGGGCCACCTACGAGACGATCTTTCTTCCCCGGAAGGAGCAAGTACAAAACTGAGCAAGTACAAAACTAATTCAACCCCCGATCTGTCCTGATATAGGCTAACCTGATCTCACACACAACCACCGTACAGACGGTCAACCCTTTGGCGCCATGGGAAATAAATTCTTCGGGCCATTCCTCTGGGTAGTAACTGGATGCGGTATTTTCGCGTTTCTTTATTCCTGTTTCCGCCTCGACTTTACCTCCTTTGATCCGCACTTCATGGTGCTCGCGGGCATGACGTTGCTGCTGACCTGGCGCATCACTGTTCCAATTCCTCGTTTCAGCTCACAGATTTCAGTCTCCGACACTTTCGTCTTTCTGATCCTGCTTCTTTACGGAGGGGCGCCGGCGGTTGTCGTCGGTGCTGTTGAAGCATTTCTCTCGTCGCTGCGTTTTAGCCGCAAGCCACGCATCATGCTCTTCAACTGGGCGTCAGCAGCCGTCTCGATATTCATCACCAGCAGCGTGCTGCAACTTCTCTACGGCAATGTCGTCGCTCTGCGCGCAAAACCGATAACGGCAAGTTTTGCTGCCGCCATCTGCACGATGGCCCTCGTTCATTACGCCTCGAACTCCGGCATCGTCGCGATCGGAGCAGCTCTCAAAACCGATCAACCGATCTGGCAAACGTGGCGTAAGCATTATCTTTGGAGCTCGATAACTTACCTGGCGGGCGCGTGCGCTGCCGGAGTGATCGCCGGACTGGTCTACTTCATCGGAGTCTATGCTTTTGCAATCGCGCTTCCAGTCATCGCTATCGTCTTCCTGACTTATCGCACCTATCTTAAAAACGTCGAGACCTCGGCGGCGCAGGCAGCGCAAGCTGAAAATCACGTCAAGGAACTTTCGCATTACATCACCGAGCAGGAACGCATTCGCGATCAGTTCTCGCAGATGGAAAAGCTCTCCGCGCTTGGTGAGCTCGCGTCGGGAGTCGCCCACGACTTCAACAACACGCTGGCAGGCATTCTCGGACGCGCACAACTGTTACAGCGCACTAACGATCCGGAGAAGATCAAGCGTGGCCTGGACATCATCATCAAGACCGCGGAGGACGGTGCAAAGACTGTCAAACGCATTCAGGATTTCGCGCGCCAGCGCCGCGATCATAACTTCGAGCTGGTCTCGATCGATCAAATCCTGCTCGATGCGAGCGAGATTACGCGGCCACGCTGGAAAAACTGCGCCGAAGCTTCAAACATTCACATCACGCTCGATCTGCAGGTCGAGTCGCATGCCATGGTCATGGGCGATGATTCAGAGTTGCGCGAAGTGCTGGTGAACATGGTCTTCAACGCGATCGACGCCATGCCCGAAGGTGGCACGCTCTCGCTCATCACGCGCGCCGTCGATGAGTCCGTAATCATCAAGATCGTCGATACTGGAGTTGGAATGTACCCCGAGGTCCGGTCACGAATCTTCGATCCATTCTTCACGACAAAAGGCAAAGCAGGGCTTGGACTTGGTCTGGCAGTAAGTTTCGGAATTATCAGACGGCATAGCGGCAATATTGAGGTCGAATCTCAGTACGGACGCGGAACCGAGTTTTGCATCACTCTGCCGCTGGCGAAACTTACCGACAAGAGTGTCAAAGCAGTCGAGCCTGTTGCACCGGCATTGCCGCCGGCAACTCAGAGTGTCTGCCTGCAACCACAGGAACGGCAAATCAGGTTGCTCGTCGTGGACGACGAAGACTTCGTCAGAGAGCTGTTACGCGAGATTCTTGAAGGCGAGCACTGCGATGTTTGTGTCGCGGAGAGTGGCAGCGAGGCGCTGTCGCTCTTTCGCGAAAAAGAGTTTGACGCAGTGTTCACTGATGTCGGCATGCCTGGCATGAGCGGCTGGGAGCTGGCGTGCGAGATACGTCAGCTCAACCCGCGAATTCCAATCGCGGTGATCACTGGTTGGGGCGAAGCTGTCGGATCAAATGAACAAAAAGCCGCCGGCGTGGATTGGGTAGTTGCCAAGCCATTCACTGCCGACCGCATCGCCGAGCTGGTGCGCGAGGTCAATCGAGTCGGGGGCCCAACGCCGCAGAACTCATTCGCAATCGTCGCCGCCTGAGATTCTCGCGCTCAAACCTTAGCTCGCCGCAACTCGACCGCCCGCCTGACACTGTTCTCCACCACTTCGAGCCGAAACGGTTTCAACAGATAATCAAAAGCGCCGAGTTCGAGGAGACTCTGTGCTTGCTCCTCATCAGCCAGTCCCGAAATGATTATTACGGGTGTGTCCGGATACAACCGTCGCACTCGACTGAGCAACTCCATGCCCGTCAAACCCGGCATCGAGATGTCAGTCAGTACAACATCGAATGGTTGCGCTTTGAGCTTTGTCAGTGCTTGTTCTGCTGTGTCAGCCGTCTGACAAGCGTATTCGCCTGACAGTAGCTCACACAGCGTATCGCGGATGACGTCGTCGTCGTCCACGACCAGGATATTTGCCATGATGGTCCTCCCACGTTACTCACCAAAGGCGTCTCCTGGGCGGAAACGTAATTGAGACGTGACCTTTGAAATTGTCTTCTCTATGAGGTGCCGCTTAGGTTCTGGCGAATCATACCACTCTCTGCGCGGAACATCTTGTAAATTCTGCTAATCCTGTATGTTATTCTCTTACGCGTGAAAGCTAGTGTGCGGTTTGTCGTCGAAGACTTGTTCCTCGGGATTACTCCTTCCGGACACGCACTCCCGCTCGACGCCAATCAAGATCGATCCTCAGCACCTTCTCCAGTCGAGATTTTGCTCGTCGCTCTCGGATCGTGCACCGCTAGCGACGTTGCAGGCATTCTCGCGAAGAAACGGCAACAGGTGACAAGCTACGTTGTGGAAGTTTCGGGAGAACGTCGCGAGGACTATCCACGACGTTTCACTTCGATGAAGGTCCATCACATCCTGACCGGTAGATCCATCTCCGCGAAGGCGGTAGCACAGGCCATTGAACTCTCCGACACCAAGTACTGTAGCGTGGCGGCAACGTTGCGACCCACAGTGGAAATCCAATCGACTTTTGAGATCATCGAAGAGCCAGCAAACGAAACCCGGGTGTAGTTGAGGGTGTTAATGAGAGTCGTAGCTTTTCTTGTTTGTCTGAGTGGCGCGATTACTGTTGTCGCTGCTCATCGATCGACAACCACGATTGCCAAACAGGCGGCGAGCGAGACCGCGCTCGCGGCCGTTCGGCGCAGTGATGCTGCCGATCGCGACGCCAACGGAAAACTCAGGAAGCTAACACAGGCGGAGCACATGCGGCGCGCAGCCGTCTACTTCAGCGTTCGCGCCTTCGCCGAGGCGCGTGCCCACTGGCAGGCGCTAATCGATAACTATCCGCAGGATCCGCACGTTCCCGAAGCTTTGTTCGGCATAGGCCGGTCTTACTTTCTGGAGAAGAGCTATCCGGAGGGTTACGTCGTCTTCAATCAGTTGGTGCAGGACTATGGCACAACCAAGGAAGGCCGCGAAGCACTGAACTTCAGCGCGGCTTCACTGCTCCGCATGGGACGTTTTTCTGAGTCGGCTGACCGCTACGCTGAATACGTCAATCGCTTTCCTAACGGTGAGCGCATCGACACAGCCTATCTGAACATGATCGACACGCTGCGCGAGGCAAACAAACCTGCGGAAGCGCTCGACTGGGTCACGCGGACGCGACAGCGATTCGCCGGCTCTGCAACGGAAACGAATGCCATATTTGGCGCGTTACGTTTGTACATTGCTGAAGGTGAATGGACGGATGCGGTTGTCATGGCCGATCAACTGTTGAAGCGTTCATTTTCGAAAGCAGTGCTGACCACGCCTGCCGAGGTTGCTTACCTCAAAGCGTTCAGCCTCGAGCAAGCCGGCAAAAGAGACCAGGCGTTTGCTGCTTACTTGTCGGTGCCTGACGGTGTTGAATCGTATTACGGTTGGCTTGCCAGTGAGCGTCTCGAGGCGCTCGCTGGTCCATCGCGCGCGGAGATCGTCGCTAAACGCGAGGGGCGCGTGAACAGCGAGATTGCGTCAGTCGCGGATTCGTATCCAGCGCCATATCGACAGGCGATACTGAGTGCCGCGAAAGCACGCAAGCTCGACCCGCGTTTTATACTCGCGCTCATTCGACAGGAGAGTGTTTTCCGGCCACTTGCGAAGTCGCCTGCCGGTGCGCGCGGGTTGCTTCAGTTGACGATGGACGCGGCGCAAAAGTACGGGCCCGCTGCGGGACTGAACTCCGTGCGCGAAAGTCAGCTTTATCAGCCAGAGACGTCGATCAGGTTGGGTGCGGAGTACATCGAGCATCTGACGACACTCTTTCCGGGCATGCTCGAGCCGATTGCGGCGTCGTACAACGGTGGTGAAGACAACGTTGCGCGTTGGTTGAAACGCGCGAAGCATGCTGATCCGGGAGTGTTCACATCTGAGGTTGGGTTTGACGAAACGAAGGGTTACGTGCAGAAGGTCATGTCAAACTATCGCGTCTATCGCGCGCTCTACACGCCGGACTTGATCAGAAAGTAAGCCGCGGGTTTTCGCGGATGAACGCGGATTTTTTTCTGATCCGTGTTCATCCGCGAAAATCCGCGGCTTACTTTCTTACGGTTCCGGACAATATCGTCTCGAAACTTCAGGCCGAGAGTATTCATACCTGATCGTAACCTCAGCCGCAGGTCGTGAATCAAGGTCCATATCGATCCAACTAACGTCGTGATGGACTGAGCGCCCGATACCTGTTGCTGCATTTCGCTCTTTGCTGCCCGAGCCCATCGCTGACGGCGCTTCCTCAACTCGATCCTGATCACGCGTGATCGGCACAACACGCCGTCGCTCCCTGAAAAACACTGCCGAGATCACGCCGAGATCTGCTGCTTGACCCAGCTTCGCCGCGTACGAATCTCGTTCGTCAGTGAAGTAAAACCGGCGTGCCCGCTCAGAGCTAACCTGCCAACCGCTGATTGTTATCGTCTGATACGGCTCGATCACCCACTTGCTCGCATTCCATGCGGACGTACGACGTGCATCAATCGTGTTCAGTCCATCAACCGCGAGCGCCACCGCGACTCGATCCGGAGAGGAATTTCTCAAGCGCACCTCGTATTCGGCGCCCTTCGGTGCTTCAACATAGCTCCTGCCCCGCTCGTAATACGTGGGCAATGTTCTACCGTCCACCAGCACTTCGACCTCAAAACTCTGGTAAGGTTTTGTGACTCGTTCGCCTGGCTTCTGCGCGGCAGCGGTGACGATGAAAATGGCAGAAACAACTGCGCCAACACTCGCTAACAAACGAATTCGACTCATGGATCTCCCCTCCTGCACAGTCAAGTTGATCACAGTAAGAACGGCTGCCCGCAAGCTTCTTGCACCGATAATGGCCCGCATCTTGCTGGCTGTATTTGTGGTGGTGCCCTTTTTAGTTGAGTAAAATCGACGGGAACGCTACAATTGCGCGCCGCGTCCGGCGATGAAATAAAGACAACTTTCGTCGAATTACTGAGTGAGGCTTAAGAGAAGCTGATGGAGTATGCCCTGACTGCCACCAAGACCGAGGCGCGCGCCGGGTCTTACTACGACCGGATTGCACGCCTCTATGACCTGACGTTCAAGCTGAACGGTTATGGTCGGGCTTTGGATCAATACTTCGCTACTCATCCCCTGCCCGTCTCGCGCAGCGCACGCATCCTCGATGCAGGATGCGGAACGGGGCTGCTGACTCTTGCATTGCTGCGTGCGATCCGTTTTCCCGTGTCGATAACGGCGCTCGATCTTTCGTCGACGTCGGTCGCGGCGGCGCGGAAGTCGCTGTATTACAGTTCAGGCCGCAAACGCGACGTGACGTTTACTCAGGGCAACTTGTTGTGTCTTCCGTTTGCAGATGAGTCGCTTGATTTGGTGGTGACTTCGGGAGCGATTGAATACGTTCCACTCGCCGATGGTCTGACAGAACTGGCGCGGGTGATCGTGCCTGGCGGTCATTTACTGCATCTTCCGGTCCATCCCGGGATAGCGGGCGTGGTGCTCGAGATACTGTTTCGCTTCAAGAGCCATCCACCACAGGAAGTGATCAGCCGGACTGAGGATCACTTCCGCATCATGCATCAGTATCGCTTTCCACCGCAGCAGGCGATCGGGTGGAGCAAAACGGCGATTCTCGCTCAGAAGGTTTAGCCACAAAGAAGCACAAGAATCACAATAACTTTCCTATTGTGGGACGATTCTCAAGATCCGGTCGTCGTCCGAAGCGGGCTTGCCGCGCCCATCGCGATTTGAAGTGGAAAAATACAGGTACCCATCCGGTCCCTCGGCTACGTCGCGGATCCGGCCGTAGTCTTTCACCAAACCTTCCTGGCCCAGGACTCGTCTTCCATCCAACACCACTCGGATCAGCATCTCGCCGCGCAAGCAGCCAAAAAAGAAATTCCCTTTGAACTTCGGAAACGCCGAGCCGCGGTAGAACATGCCACTCGCCGGAGCACACGCAGGCGTGTATTCGAGCAAAGGCGACTCGAGCCCGGCGCGCGTTTGCGTGTGATGGATGATGGGCCAACCGTAGTTCTTTCCTTTCTCGACGATGTTGACTTCGTCTCCTCCTTCTGGTCCATCAAATCCACTTGGTCCATGTTCAGTCTGGAACATGAGGTTCGACTCCGGCTGCCAATCCATGCCTTGCGAGTTGCGATGTCCGAGTGACCAGATCTCCGGTCGCGTATTCTGCTGGCCCACAAACGGATTGTCCTGCGGAACGGTGCCGTCGTCGTTCAAGCGCAGCGTCTTTCCGGCAAGTGAGTCGAGCTTTTGGGCGAGCTCGCGACGCGTGGCATCTCCGGTTGTGACGTAGAGTTTCCCATCAGGTCCAAAACGAATGCGACAGCCGGCATGAAACTGTGCCGCCGGAAGATTCTCGATAATCACTTTGCGATCGACGAAACCTTCGGGAGCCTCGCGATAACGAACCACACGCACGCGCACGCCGCCACTCGTGTACGCATAAGAGAGATAAACAAAATGATTGCTACTGAACTGCGGATGCAGAGCGACACTCATCAATCCGCTCTCGCCTGACGATTCGATGTCAGGAACCACGAACAAAGGCTTCGGATTGAGCGTGCCATTTTGAAATACGCGGACGCGCCCAGGACGCTCAGTGAAGATCATGCGACCATCGGGCGCCCAGACGATGGACCAGGGCACTTCCAAGCCACCAATGACCTTCTCGATTTTGAACCGAATATTTGATTGTTCAGAAGTCACTACCTCACCTGCTCCACGTCCAGCAGGCGGGTGACTACAGGCAACGGAGAGTACGACTAAGATCGCGATTAATGAATATGTTTTCATGATCCGCGTTCATTCGCGAAAATCCGTGGCTAATGCTGAATGTACTCGTGAAGCAGTTTCAACTCGTCACCCTGTTCGCCCAACTCAACACGGAGCAGGTCGCGGATCGAGAGCATTCCAACCCAGCGGTCGCCATCAACCACCGGCAGATGGCGCGTGCCGATTAGCTCCATGCGTTCGAGAGCCTGGTGCGGAGTCTCGTCACACTGAATCACGGCCCGCAACTCACTCGTCACATCTCCAACCCTCACGGTGTGCGGGTCGCGTCGTGCCACTACGATGCGATTGAGCACGTCGCGCTCGGAGAAGACGCCCAGCAACTTGCCGCCTTCGTCGACCACGCAGACGGCGCCAATGTTTTTCGCGGCCATGAATTCCGCCGCTTCCTGCACGGTTGCCGAGGCCTTGGTCGAGTAAGGCTCGCGGTTGCGAATCACATCCCGGATTAGCATCGCAGTTGCCTCCTGAGTATTTGGTTGTGGGAAAGGGATATTATAGAGAATGATCGGACGCGTGTCTCTATTTAACTGAGCGTTAACTGAAGAGGGAAGCCTGGGCGGTTGGCCGGCGAAAGGTGGTGCCGGTTGAGGTCTGGTGCGTGCGTTTCTTGTTGAAACCGAGCCGTTCGCAGTGGATTTTGAAGAGGCGTTCGGTGGCTTCCCAGTATTGACCTTTGCCGCGCATGCGCTCGCCGAAGACGCTCGAGTTGAGTTTGCCGCCACGCGCTTCGCGGATTCTGTTCATCACTCGATCGGCTTTAGTCGGCAGTTTCTCGCGCAAACGTTCTTCGAAATACGGCGCAACATTGCCGGGCAAACGCAGCATGTTGATGAACGCGTGCTGCGCACCGGCATCTTTCGCGCGTTTCAACAACACCGGAATATCGGTCGACAAACCGGGAATCACCGGCGCAATGCCGATGCCTACAGTGATTCCTGCCTTCGCGAGCGCTTCCATCGCATGAAATCTTGCTTCGGGCAGCGGCGCATAAGGCTCGACCGCCCGCGCAACTTCAACGTCCGTGAACGGGATCGTGAAGAACACGCCGACGCTCGCATTGCGGGAGAGATCCTGTAGCACGTCGATGTCTCTGCGAATCATCGCCGACTTCGTTATCACGCCGATAGGTTGGCGAAACTCAGCACAGACTTCCAAACAACGGCGAGTCAGTTTGTAGTTCGCTTCCAGCGGAATGTAAGGATCGGAAGTGAACGAGAAGACGATCTCGTCGCCCTTCCACGAAGGCTTCATCAATTCTTTCCGCAGCAGCTCCGGTGCATTCACTTTCACGATGATCTTGCGATCGAAGTCGGTGCCGGCGCCGTAGCCGAGGTATTCGTGTGTCGGACGGCTGAAACAGTAAGTGCAGCCGTGGATGCAGCCGCGATAGCAGTTGACGGTGTAGTCGAAGCCGACGTCCGGACTATCGTTGTGAGTGATGATGTGTCGCGTCTCGGTTTCTTCAAACACTTCGAGCGCGGCTTCGGGCGGCTCGCCGATCCATTCGACGGAGTGTGTTAGCCACGGGTTTGGAGGATTCTTTACCGGCCTCATTACTGCAACTTTATTAGCCGCGGATTGACGCGGATGACGCGGATTAGAAATCTGATCCGCGTTCATCCGCGTGAATCCGCGGCTCAATTATTCGCTGTCCTGTCATGATCATTCGTCCAGGTCACAAAAAAGAAGCGGTACTTATCAGGATCTTCCAGCGTCACAAAACGCCCGCCCCAACCTTCATCGACAGGCGGCTGCACCTCCGCTCCTCTTGCAATCAACTCTTCATAAAACTGATCGACATCTTCGACGCCGACGAAGAAATGAACTCCTCGTCCTCTTCGTAACATCGTCTCGAGATGCTGGGCCAACGTAATCCTCAGCTCACCGCCTCGCAACCTTGCCATCGGAGGTTCCGAGTCGTTGCTGAGCGACTCGACCTCCATCCCGAGCACTCCTTCGTAAAAAGCGAGCGATTCCTCCAGACTGTTGACCTCCAGAAACAGCAGGTCTAAACCACTAATCATCCCGCTTCCCTGCCTCAGAGCGTCATCACCCAGTAAACGCCATAACCGCTGCTGACGATCACCAGCCAGAACGCGGCCTCTTGCAACCGTGTGTGACGTTTGAACCGATTCGTAATCGGCAGCGAGTCGTTGACCGCAACCATCGCGCTACGCGCCAGCATGACTCCAAATCCGAGCACCAGCAACGCGAGAATGGCGAGCGGCCAGAGAAAGAACATCCACTGAAAACGTACCAGCAACAACAAAAACAATCCCGCCCCAAGACAAAGTAATGCGCTGAGACAGTGACCAAAGGCGCCGACATCGCGAGCAGTCGGCGTCGTAAGAGGAGTAAATCCATGAGCCGTCGCACGTGGTTGCCGTTGAGCGTCGTAAGAATTACGCCGAGTCTCATCTTTGAGAACGCCGTAAGCCTCGTTCAACGACTTCATTTGCTCTTCGTTGCCACCTCGATCCGGATGATGTCTCGACGCCTGACGTTTGTACTGGCGATCGATCTCGGCCTGGGATGCATCCTTGTCGACGCCCAAAACACCGTAGTAGTCTTTGTTCGAATCGAATTGGCTCATCGCGAATTGTCAGATTCTAGAAGGGTGGTTTTCGTTTGGCAATATAGCCACAGATGAACGCGGATTTACATGGATTGAAGGTTGAGAACGTTTCGAAGGAGTATTTCACTCCCGCCGGTCCACTTCGAATCATCTCGGAAGTTTCTCTTGCACTGCCGCCTGGATCGGCGGTGTCGATCATGGGACCATCGGGCAGCGGCAAGAGCACGTTGCTCTACATACTCGGTGCGCTCGAGCCACCTTCGAGCGGCACCATTAGTCTAAAAGGACAGAATCCCTTCCTGCTCAACGCGAAACAGCTCGCCGCATTTCGAAATCGACAGATCGGTTTTGTATTTCAGGATCACTGCCTGCTGCCCCAATGTTCAGTCATTGAGAACGTGCTGACACCGACGATGATCTCGACGACAAACGGTGCCGAGCCAACACGCCGCGCTACCGAGTTACTGAAACAAGTTGGTCTCGCCGATCGCTTGGACCATCGACCCGCACAACTCTCCGGCGGCGAGAAACAACGCGTCGCTCTCGCTCGTGCGCTGATTATGAAGCCGCAGCTTTTGTTGTGCGACGAACCCACCGGCAACCTCGATCAAAAATCGGCGGAAGTGGTCGCTGAGCTGTTGCTCGAAACTCATCGCCAGTCTGACACGATTCTGATAGTCGTAACGCACAGCCGCGAGCTTGCCACCCGTTTTCCCCAAGGCTTCGAACTAAAGAACCAGCATCTCGAACAGCTCTGATGCAAACCACTCGTCTGATAAAACGCAGCCTCGCGTACTATTGGCAAACCAATCTGGTTGTGGTGCTTGGTGTCGCCATTGCGGTGTCTGTGCTTGCAGGCGCGTTGCTGATCGGCGAGTCAGTGCGTGGCAGTTTGCGAGATCTCTCTTCGCGGAGGCTGGGCAAGACTGATGACGTGATCTCGTCGTCGGACTTTTTCCGCGAGCAACTCGCGGCCGACCTGGAACAGCGTGGGCAGTTTGTGGCGGATGGGATCGGCGTTACGTGTCCGATCGTAGCGCTTGAAGGTGCCGTGGTTCACGAACCGAGCAAGCGACGCGCAAGTGAAGTTAAGGTTTATGGAGTTGACGATCGGTTCTGGAAATTCAATGGCGTCGCTGGTGTGGAGACACCGCAGAATCGCAACGTGCTGCTGAGCGAGAGTCTCGCAAGTGAGCTCGGCAGCGGTCCTGGTGATTCCGTCTTGTTGAGGATTGAGAAACCTTCTGACATTCCGGTGGAGTCACTGCATGGACGCAAAGAGGATCCAGGAAAGACTATCCGGTTGAATGTCGCAGGCGCGCTCAGCGGCGAGCAACTCGGCGAGTTTTCACTGCAACCTCAGCATGACGCAGTGCGCGGTGTTTTTGTGTCGCTCAGTTTTTTGCAGAAAGAGCTGGGACAAAACGAAAGGGTTAACACGATTCTGATCGCGCGATTCGCCGGTACGCAGTCATCCGATCAGCAGAGATCCGCGGCAGCGCTACTCAAAAACAAGGCCACACTTAAAGATCTCGGATTCAATTTAAGACCTCTTTACGACGCGCAAAGTATCTCGCTTGAAAGTCGCAGCAAGATTATCAACGAGCACGTTGCAAACGCAGCGAACGAAGCGGCAAAGACGCTGTCGCTGCGAACAGTTCCGGTGCTCTCATATCTTGCCAACAGCATCAACTCCGGTGATCGCTCAACTCCCTATTCACTCGTCACCGCGTTGGACGATGAAACGCTTGCGAAACTCGCCAAGCCAACCGGCCAATCGCAGCATCCTCCGATCATTCTCAACGACTGGACCGCGCGCGATCTCAACGCCAAACCTGGCGACACTGTTTCGCTCGAATATTATCTTTGGCATGAAAACGGCCGGCTCGAAACAAAGAAAGCTGATTTTGAGCTGGCCGCAGTGGTGCCGATCGCCGGTCTTGCTGCCGATCGCGATCTCGTTCCTGAGTATCCGGGCATTACGGAGTCAGTGGATATGTCTGATTGGGACCCGCCGTTTCCGATCGATCTCGGGCGAGTCAGAAAACAGGACGAAGATTACTGGCACCAGTATCGCACCACGCCGAAGGGATTCATCCCGCTCTCGGTCGCACAAAATCTCTGGGGAACACGCTTTGGCAAACTCACCTCCGTTCGCATTGAAGTGCCGGACAATCAACACATTCCGGAATTCGTCGAGCTGTTCAACGAAGTTCTGTTGAAAAAACTCGATCCTGCGCTGCTCGGATTTCAGATCGTTCCGGTGCGCGACCAGGGAGCGGCAGCTTCGCGCGGCGCGACCGATTTTGGGGAGTACTTCTTGTACTTCAGTTTCTTCCTTGTGGTCTCGGCGTTAATGCTGGCGACGTTGTTTTTCAAACTCGGTATCGAGCAGCGCGCGCGTGAGATCGGCACGCTTCAGGCAATCGGATTTTCAGATTCAGGTATTCGACGGCTCTTTCTGATCGAAGGAGTGCTGCTGGCGGGTGTTGGGAGTCTGCTCGGACTAGCAGGAGCGATCGGTTATGCAGCGTTGCTGATGCGTGGACTGCGGACGTGGTGGGTCGGCGCAGTCGGGACTACTTTGTTGACGCTGCACATCTCATGGTTCTCGATGGTCGTTGGTGCTGCTGGGGGAGTCTTAGCGGCGGTCGTTTGCATCTTCGTTACATTGAGAAGACTCGGACGCTCTTCGACGCGCAGTCTGCTCGCAGGAGCTGTAACGTCGGAAGAGTTTTCCCGCAAAGGCGCAAAGGCGCAAAGAAGATCTTACCTTGGCGCCTTTGCGCCTTTGCGGGAAACCTTTTTCGCTGTTGCCCTAACGATCATTGGAGGGTCGCTATTAGTCGCGGGCTGGTTTCAATTAATTCCGCAAACAGCAGCCTTCTTCGGCGGTGGCGTCGTCTTGCTCATCGCCGCTATCGCTTACGTTTCGAGCTGGCTGCGCCGCAAGAAGCGCAAAGCAATTCACGGCGGTGGCTGGTGGTCCATCGCACGTCTTGGCTTTCGCAACGCCACCTATCGTCCGGGTCGCACCGTGCTCTGCATCACGTTGATCGCTTCAGCGGCATTCATCATCGTCGCTGTCGATTCGTTTCGACGCTCGGGTGTTTCGGCTGCCGACAAGAAATCAGGTACCGGCGGCTTCCCATTGCTTGCCGAGTCGTTACTGCCGGTGGTCCATGACGCAAACACGCTCCCCGGTCGCGAAGCGTTGAACCTGAATACAAGTGAAGCCGCGCTGAAAAACCTGAGCTTCGTCAGCTTTCGCGTGCGTTCCGGCGACGACACAAGCTGTCTCAATCTCTACCAGCCTCGCAATCCGAAAATCGTCGCTCCGCCTGACAGTTTCATCCGCGACAACCGTTTCAGTTTTCAAAACTCGCTGGCCATGAGTAATGAAGAGAAGAACAATCCGTGGCTTCTCCTCGATCGACAATTTCCCAACGGCGCAATACCAGTCATCGGCGATGCGAATTCGCTGACTTATGTTCTGCACCTGAAAGTCGGCGACGAGCTGGTGATCGATCACACTGGTGGTCCACTTCGTCTGCTGATCGTTGGAGCTCTATCAGACAGTATTTTCCAGAGCGAGTTGTTGATGTCGGAAAAGAATTTCCTGCACTTGTTTCCACAAGAGGAGGGCTACCGGCTGTTTTTGATCGATGCTCCGGTGGCGCAGGCGGGCGCAGTGTCAACTGCTTTGGAAGATCGGTTGTCGGATTTTGGTTTTGACGTCGTCTCGACCGAAGAACGGCTCGCAAACTTTCATCGAGTTGAGAACACGTATCTCTCGACGTTTCAGATGCTAGGCGGTCTCGGCCTCGCGCTGGGTACGTTGGGAATGGCTGCGGTTCTGTTACGCAATGTCTTCGAACGACGGCGAGAACTGGCCCTGTTGCGCGCGGTAGGGTATAACTCTTCACATTTCGCGGCGATGGTGATTACAGAGAACGTCCTGATGCTGTGCTGCGGCCTGGCGGTGGGATTTGTGTGCGCGCTGCTGGCAATTCTGCCGGTGCTTGTCGAGCGCGGTGGCCGGCTTCCAAACGTCTCGCTTGGTCTATTGTTGCTGGCCGTTCTTTTGTCGGGCTCGATCGCGTCGCTCGTAGCAACCCTCGCCGCTTTGCGTTCACCGTTGCTTGCCTCGCTCCGGGCAGAATGAGGTCACAAAAATGCACAAAATGATCAAAAAAATGCGGAGACAAACTTTCGCGGTCCTGGCGACGGTTTTGCTCACAGTCACCGTCGTCCACGCTGATAACTGGCCGCAGTGGCGTGGACCAACCCTCAATGGCGTGAGCAACGAAAAGAACCTTCCGGTTAAGTGGACCACCGAAGAAAACGTCGTCTGGAAAGTCGCCATGCCCGGTTGGAGCGGATCGACGCCAATCATCTGGCGCGATCGCGTCTTTCTGAACGTAGCCGAGGGCGACGACCTCTCGCTCTGGTGTGTCGATAAAAGTAAAGGCGAAGTTCTCTGGAAGCGACCACTAGGCGGCGGCAACGTGAAGATGCGGAAGCAGAACATGTCGTCGCCTTCACCTGTTACCGATGGCAAAAGCGTCTACGTGATGACCGGCACCGGTGTTCTCAAAGGTTTCGACTTCAACGGCAAGGAGCTGTGGGCCAGAGACATTCAAAAAGACTACGGGCAGTTTGGTCTCAATTGGGGCTACGCGTCGTCGCCACTGCTCTTCGACGACTCGCTGTACCTTCAGGTGCTTCACGGAATGAAGACTGACGATCCTTCCTACGTGATGCGTATCGACAAGCGCAACGGTAAGACCGTTTGGAAAGTGGATCGTCCAACGAACGCGATTCGTGAATCTCCCGATTCGTACACCACGCCCGCGCTACTGCGTTACGGCAAGACAACCGAGATCGTGATCACTGGCGGTGATTGCGTCACCGGTCACGATCCTGCAACCGGTAAGGAACTCTGGCGCGCCAATGGTCTCAATCCCGACAACAATCCGTCGTATCGCATCGTCGCCTCGCCGATCGTTTTTGACGAGATCATCTACGCGCCGACGCGCGTCAGGCCGTTGCTCGCGCTCAAAGCCGGTGGTCGTGGGGATGTCACAACGTCACACCTGTTGTGGTCCACTCTGAATGGACCAGACGTGCCCACGCCCGTCACCGACGGAAAGTATTTTTACGTCGTTAACGATCGCGGCATCGTTTGGTGTCTCGACGCGAAGACGGGAGCCGAAGTCTACAGTCAACAACGCATCAAGCCCGGCACGTACAGCGGCTCACCGGTGCTTGCCGATGGAAAGATCTACATTACTAACGAAGACGGTTTGACTACAGTCATTGCCGCCGGACCGAAGTTTGAAGTTCTCGCCGAGAATCCGTTGAACGATTACTGTTTGAGCTCACCGGCGATCTCTGACGGTCAGATCTTTATTCGCACCGCGATGAGTCTTTACTGCATCGGTAACCACAAAAAGGCACAAAGTGGGGTTTGATATGTTGCGCTCGCTAATTCTCCTCCTGACTCTATCCGTCGCTGTTAATGCACAGCAATCCCAACTGGGCCGGGTCGAGTTTCCAACGTCCGGCTCACAAAAAGCGCAGGCGCACTTCCTCCGCGGGCTCGCTGCGCTGCACTCTTTTTGGTACGAGGAAGCGCTCGAAGCATTTCGTGAGTCAACCAAAGTGGAACCTGACTTCGCGATGGGTTACTGGGGCGAGGCGATGACCTACAACCACCCGCTCTGGTCCGAGCAGGATCTCGCCGCCGCCCGCCAGGTACTCGCTAAACTCAAAGAAACACCAAAACTGACGGATCGCGAGCGCGCTTACATCGCCGCAGTCAGACTGCTTTACGGCGACGGCGACAAACAAACTCGTGACGCCGCGTATTCAGCAGCGATGGAGAAGATCTATCGGGCGTATCCGGAGGATCTCGACGCCGCTGCGTTCTATTCGTTGTCGCTTCTCGGTATGGTGAGACCTGAGGAGAAGAGTTATCGCTTGCAAGCGAAGGCCGGGGCCATCGCGCTCGAAGTCTATCAAAAGAACCCGAATCACCCGGGAGCAGCTCACTACATCATTCACGCGTTCGACGATCCGGACCACGCGATACTGGCGTTGCCGGCCGCGCGACGTTACGCAGACATCGCGCCCGAAGCACATCACGCGCGCCACATGCCGTCGCACATTTTTCTCCAGTTGGGAATGTGGCCTGAGGCAGCGGCGTCGAATGAATCGGCGTGGCAGGCGTCCGACGCGTGGATGAAGCGCAAGCACCTCTCAGTGAGCGTGCGTGATTATCACAGTCTGCACTGGCTGCTTTATGTCTACCTGCAACAGGGTCGTTACAACGACGCCGAGAAGCTGCTCAACCTGATGAAGAAAGTGATGTCGGAATCGACTTACGACAACAAATTGAGGCCTGATTACTACGAAAACAACTACGCCAATATGGCTGCTGCTTTCACCGTCGAAACTGAGCGATGGGACCTGGCCAACGAACTCTTTCCGGCGAACACAACCCCGGCCACGTCGGACCAAGCCTCAATGAGCGGGAGTCACGGCGCTCACGGAGCTACAGTTCGTTATTCCAGCGCGAGTCGCACCTTGCCTGCCTTTATCCGGGGTCTATCCGCGGCCATCCGTGGCTTAAATAACGTCGATTCCAATCCAAGCGGGATTAGAGAACTCGAAGTGGCCGCACTCAGTGCTTCGATGAATAACGATCACGCGCAAGCGATCAAGTTGATGAAGCTGGCGACGACTCTCGAAGAGCAAGGAGGCGCGCCTTCCGGACCTCCGCCACTCATCAAACCCACGCACGAGCTCTTCGGTGAGATTCTCCTCCGCGCGGGCAAACCCGCTGAGGCAGCAGAGCAGTTTAGGATCGCGCTGCTGCGGCAACCCAATCGCGCGCGCTCACTTCTCGGCGCAGCCCGCGCTGCTGCGCAAAGCGGTAATCAATCCGCCGCGCTTGCTACTTACGCCACGCTGATTGAACAGTGGAAACATGCCGACACTGGACTGCCCGAGTTACGCGAAGCACACGATTATTTGAAGCAAGCTAAGCGATAACTTTTTGTGCTTCTTTGTGGCTAATCGTTTGTGCCTCTTCGTGGCTCCCGGACGTCAAACGCGTAGATCGTATCCTGATCGCGCAAGTACAACCGTCCTCCTGCAACCACAGGATGCGTCCACGTGGGCAACGAGTCTTGCGGAATCCGGAAGCGCCCCTTTTCTCGATACCCAGTCGGCGTCGCTTCAACCAAACCCACTACACCGTTCTCACTGAAGCAGTACAGATTTCCATCCGCATAAACCAGCGAGCCTTTGCCGACACTGCGATCGCGCCACGCAATCTCGCCCGTATCAAATTTCATGGCGGTCAAGATCGCGCTCGAAAAGCCGTACAGGTAATCGCCAACCAACACCGAGCTGCTGTGATGATTCTTCATGTCTTTGGTGAAGTAGATCTCCTGCGCTTTGTTGTCAGGCTTGATCTCAACAACACCGCCGCCGGTGCCGTAATCAGATGAGATGAACACGCGGTTTGCACGAACGATCGGCGTTGCAACGTTCGCCACATTGTTCGCGGGCCGCGCATATTCCCACAACAAACGGCCGTCGTTAAGGTCGAGGCCGACAGCGCGCTCAGCAGTAAAGAAGACGACCTGCGTGCCGCCATTCACTTGCAACGGAATCGCCGAAGAATAGCCCGGTGCGTCGCTTTGACTCTTCCAAATGACTGAACCGTCTGCTTTGTTGAGCGCGACAATCGATGCGCCTCGACCGCCGGCGTTGACCAGCAGTTTGTTGCCGATGATTAGTGGCGACTCACTGATGCCCCATTGAATATTCGAGCCACCAAACTCCCTCAGAACATTCTTAATCCAAATGATGCGACCGGTACGCGCATCGAGCGACGAAAGATCGCCGTTGCCACCGAGTGCGTAAACTCGATCGCCATCAATCGTTGGTGTGCCGCGTGGTCCATCACCGCGATCATTACGAAACGCGGAGCCGTGGGCAGTGGCCCATGCTTCCTTGCCTGTGGCGACATCGAATGCCACTACAAACTCACGATCGCCGCGCAAACCCATCGTGTACAACTTGCCGTTTGCAACAGCGAAAGACGAGTAGCCACGTCCTGCGCCAGTTGTTTTCCAAACCAGTGGCGGCCCTTCGGCGGGCCACTGTTTGAGCAGTCCAGTTTCTTTCGAGATACCGTCGCGATTTGGTCCACGCCACTGCGGCCAGTCGCCGGCCGTCTGGGCCGTCGATTGATGGGCCAGAAACAACAATGCTACCGTTGCAAAAAACCAGGCCTTGATTTTCATTCTGATCTCCTTCGTGTAGAACAAACTTCGAACGGGGAGACACGAAAGATGCCGCGAACCTTACGACGCGGGTTTGAAGTAAAGCACCAAACCGCCGCCGAGCGCGGCCAAGACAAACCCAAGATAGAGCAACGGATTCGGCGAAGTCTTTGGCGGATGCAACCACATCGAATACAGCACGTTGACGAGCGGCGCTCCTGCAAATACGAGCGGCATGACGTATGTTGGTAAACCGCCCGAACGAAAAGCAAAGATGATGCAAACCGCTCCCGCCGCGCCCAATGCGCCCGCGACCGTCGCACCCACCGAGCCTTTCGTCGTGAAGCCGTTAAGCTGGCCTTGCGAAGAAAGTGTAATGAGGGGAACGAGCACGCCAATCAGAAAGTAAGCAAGCCCGACACACAAAAGCGCGCGCATCGGATTGCCGCCGAGGTTAGTTTGGCCCTGATGCAAGGCGGGACCGTACAAGCCCCACGAGAGCGCGGCGCCGAGAGCGAAAAGGATCCAGACCATTAGGACCTCCGAGATGGGAAAGATGAGCTTCGCCACAAAAAGGCACAAGAAACACAAAACCTCAAGAGAAGATCGCTACATGAACTCACTTGTGCACTTTGTGCCTCTTGTGGCGCCAAAACTGAAACCCAGATAAGACTTCTATCGTAACGGCATTCTAGCATTTGATGCTTAGACATAATACAGAACCTTTTGATAAGGTCTGCCGAACACGTGGGTCCATCCAAAATCTCGAACGGGAGCTTTAAATCTTGAAGTTGAACTTTCGCCGCTTCTTCCTAGTCGTTCTAACCCTTTTGCTGCCGGTCGTCGTTGCTGCTCAAACTCATCACGCATCGTTGCGAGGGACGATCTACGACCCGAATCGTGCCGCGATTCGCGGCGCCAGGGTCAGCGTGACGAACACTGCAACCGGCGACGTTCGCACGACCAACACTGACAACAATGGCGAGTATGCTATCTCATCGCTTCCTGCCGGCGAGTATCAAGTCGAAGTCGAGGTGAGCAATTTCGAGAAACTCGTCAGGAAGATCGAACTGCTCGTCAATCAGGATCAAAGACTAGACGTGACTCTGGAAATCGGTCCTCCTTCCGTTCCTGAAGTCGAGTCGATCTATTCTGCCGAATTGAAGAAGGATTCAGCTTCGCTAGGCACCGTGGTCGACAATCGACCCATTACCGGACTGCCACTTGACGGACGCAACTTTTACGAGTTGAGCCTGCTCGTGCCTGGTGCAGTGCCACCCGCGCCGGGTTCAGCCGGATCGGTTCGTGGTGACTTCGCGTTCAGCGTCAACGGCGCACGCGAAGATGCAAACAACTTTCTACTCGACGGTGTTTACAACGTCGATCCAAAGCTCAATACCTTCGGCGTGCGGCCGTCGGTCGATGCCATTAAAGAGTTTGAGATGTTAACCAGCACCTACGACGCGTCGTTTGGACGCAATCCGGGCGCACAGGTAAACGTCATCCTAAATTCCGGATCGAATCTGCTCCACGGTTCACTCTTCGAGTTTCACCGCAACGCGGCACTCGACGCGCGCAATTTCTTTGCGCCGGCGTCGGAATCAAAGCCAAAGTACCTTCGCAACCAGTTCGGCGGTTCGCTCGGTGGTCCAATCAGTCGCAACCGCACGTTCTTCTTCGCAGACTACGAAGGCACACGTTCACGCGAAGGAATTACTCGAGTAACGAATGTTCCCACGGCCCAGGAACGCGCGGGCAACTTCTCGCAGAGTCTGTTTGGTAGCGGTATTATTCCGGACTTCTCGATCAATCCTGTAGGCCGTGCAATCGCGGCACTCTATCCACTGCCCAATCGCAACGTGCCGTTGCAAAACTTTGTCTCCTCGCCGACGCAGCGTGACGATAACGATAGCTTCGACGCGCGGGTCGATCACAATCTGTCATCTGGATCGCTTCTGACGTTCAGGTACAGCTTCGGCGACCGCAATCTGTTTGAGCCTTTTACCGGTCCATCTTTCTCGCTCGTGCCGGGCTTTGGCGACACGGTGCATCGGCGCAGTCAGAACGCCATGATTGCATGGACTTATGTGCTCACGCCTAAGCTCGTCAACGAAAGTCGCGCGGCTTTCAGTCGAGTTGCCGCGTCAGTAAAACAAGAAGCAAGCGTTCTCAATTCACAGGTTGGTTTGCCTACCATCTCTCCGCGCGCTCGCGACGCAGGCTTGAGCTTCATCACCATCACGGGCTTCTCACCGCTCGGCGACGAAGGCAACAATCCGCAGAACAGCGTGACGAATGTTTACCAGTTTCTCGACAACGCCAGTTACATTCACGGCAATCACTTCTTCAAATTCGGCGTCGATCTGCGCTTCTCACAACAGAACGCGTTTCGCGACGTCGAATCGCGTGGCCGCCTTCAGTTCTCACCATTTGCACAGATCACAGGGAACGCGCTTGCCGACCTGCTACTCGGTTTTCCATTTTTGACGAGCGTTGCACGCGTCGATAATCCGCAACAGATTCGCACTCACAGTTACAACTTCTTCATCAACGACAGTTACCGCGCGACACCGCGACTCACGCTCAATGCCGGCCTGCGTTACGAATACAACTCGCCGCCGGTAGATGCCAAAGATCATGCGAATGTTTACGATGTTGCGACCCGCAGTCTGGTACGAGTCGGAACAAACGGCGTCCCGCGCAGTGGCTTCGAGCCTGACAGGAACAACTTTGCGCCGCGCGTCGGATTTGCGTGGACCATCGGACATGATGAGGCGACGGTTGTGCGCGGTGGTTATGGCGTCTACTACGATCAATCGCCACTCGCGCCGGCTGAAGCGCTCTATTTCAACTCGCCGTTCTTCGACAACAATATCTTCTTCTCATTGCCCGGATTGCCGTTGACGCTCAACGATCCGTTTCCGTCGTTCTTCCCATTTCCGTTGCCTGATTCCGCGCTGGCGATTCAACGCGATCTGCGCACCGGTTACATGCAGCACTGGAACTTCAACGTCGAAAGGCAACTCGGAAGCAGAAGCGTGCTTGAAATCGCTTACGTCGGTTCGAAAGGCACCAAGCTCCTGACCGCCCGGGATATCAACCAACCGCAGCCAAGCGTGTTGCCGCCCGGTCTGCCGTTTGTGCCACGACCCGATCCGCGCTTCGACGACATTGACTTGCTCGAGTCGCGCGCGAACTCTAACTACAACGCGTTGCAAGCGCGTTTTCAGCGACGCCTGGCGCGCGGCTTTTCGGCGCTCGCCTCTTACACATGGTCCAAGTCGATCGACGATGCTTCAAACTTCTTCAGCAGCGCCGGCGATCCGAACTTTCCGCAGAACAGTTATAACGTCGCTGCGGAGCGTGGTCGATCGAACTTCGATGTGAGCCATCGCTTGTCGGTGAGTTACTCGTACGCGCTGCCGTTTGGCAAGGGCCGGCAGTATCTCGCGGAGGACGGTTGGGTCTCGACGGTTTTGAGTGGTTGGGAGACTTACGGCATCGTTACGCTTCAATCAGGACGACCATTCACAGTCGCATTGCTATCAGAGATCGACAATAGTGGCACAGGACGGTCGATTCTCGGCTTTGGCGCAAACGATCGACCTAACCTCGTTGGGAAGCCTGAGCTTTCAAATCCCGGCACGCTGCAATGGTTCAACACCGCGGCCTTTGCATTCCCTCCGCGTGGGACTTTCGGCAACGCTGGTAGGAATATTTTGACTGGTCCGGGTTTTCAGAACGTGAACGCGTCGTTGGTGAAGAACACCGCGTTGACGGAGCGCGTGAAGCTTCAATTCCGTGCCGAGGCTTTCAACCTATTCAATCATCCAAACTTCAATCTGCCGGACAACTTCCTCGGCTCCCCAACCTTCGGCCGCATCACCTCCGCCCGCGATCCGAGACACATACAGTTCGGGTTGAAGCTACTGTTCTAAGCCACAGACTTCGCCACAAAAAGGTACACAAGGCTCAAAAAAGCTTGACCTCTTTTTTGTGTCTTTTGTGCCTCTTTGTGGCCTAATCCGTGGGTTGGGGGCGGTCGTCGTAGTATCTGTATTGAGCTGTTAGCAGAAGATCGGACTCTTCGCTGCTCGGACTTTGCGGGGCCATTGTGCCGTCGAGTTGTTCGTAGAGTGGCGGCGGGATTTCGGCGAATTCCGACATTGGACCATACACCGCATCCACACCTTCGCGGAACACGTCTCCGATCAGCAGATTGATGATGTGCATTCGCTCTTCGGGATACTTCCGCAAGAAGCCGGAGAAGCTGAATCCCTCGTTGTAGAACGCATAGACCAGCTTGCGCATCGACTCGATTCCGCGGTCGAGTTTTGCCTGATACTGTCCCAGGCGCTCGGCGGAAAAGTCGTCGTGATTGAACGCGTCGTGAATCGCGTCGGCAGCAAGCTCAGCCATCTTCAGCGCCAGCAACACGCCCGACGAATAGATCGGATCGAGAAAACCATAAGCGTCGCCGATGATGATGAAGCCGTTGCCGGCGTTGTGCTTCGAGCGATACGAGTAGTCGAGAATCGAATAGATCTTATCGACGCGCGTGCCGGGCGCTGCACGACGCCGGACCGCCTCACACTTCTCGATCTCTTCGTGAAAAATTTTCGCCAGATCCTGGCCGCGACCCTTTAACAGATACTCCGGATCGGCCACGATGCCGATGCTCGTGATGTCGTTTTCGAGCGGGATATACCAGAACCATCCGCCGCTGCCCGGCTCCGTGCGCAAAACCAGCGTCGCGCCACCATTCAGATCCGGCTCGCGATGCGCTCCTTTGAAGTAAGAATAAAGCACCGCCTTTTTGAGTTGCGGATCGCGCACACGCCAGCGAAACTTGTTTGACAACATCGCGCTCTGTCCCGTGGCATCGACAACCACATTGGCAAAAAACTTCTCGCGAGTGCCGTCCTGCATCTGCACTTCCACACCAACAGCGTGGTCTCCTTCAAACAACACCTGCTTCACTAAAACGCCCTGATGTACAACTGCGCCCTGGTCCACCGCGTGATTGATCAGCAGATGATCGAACTGCGCGCGCGTGACTTGCCACGTAACCGCACTCTCGTGATGCACGGCTTCGAAGAAATAGAACGGCCGCGACTCCTTGCCCGCAGCATTAGCAAACTGAACGCTGTACTTGCGAACGAACGGACTCTCTTTGAGTTTCTCGAGCAGGCCGAGACGACGGAAGGTCCAATAAGTGTCAGTCATCAACGACTCGCCGATGTGATGACGCGGGAACACTTCCTTCTCAAACAAGATCACGCTGCGCCCTTCGCGCGCTAGCATACCGGCAACGGAACTCCCTGCGGGTCCACCACCCATTACGATGACATCGAAATTATTATTATTCATGCGTAGCGTACAGTCCTGAGCTCAGGTTCGAAGAAATCGACTAGCAAGCGATCAACTTCCAAAAGGCCGCGACGAGTCAGCGCGATCGTGCCGTTTTGACGTTCGAGCAAGCTGTTGTCTTCCAATCTTTCGTAGACTGGCCGGAAGTCGCTCCAAACATCAACGCCGAACTTCTTCTGGAAGTAACCGGTATCGAGCCGTCCGGTTTTTAGTTGCAAGATCATCTCGCGAATGAGTCTCTGCTTCGGCGTGAGCGAGATGGCGCGCAGAAGCGGCAAGCGATCCTCGTTAAGGATGCGCACATACTCCTCGAAGTTGTGCGCGTTCTGAAAATTAACGCCGCCGAAATGAGAAAACGAGGAGACGCCGATGCCGATCATATCGCCGCCATGCCACAGTGCGTCACGATAAATGAACCGACAAGTTTTCTTACGGGTCGACACGATATCGCTGCCGGCAATTTCGTAGTTGTGTTTCAAAAACTGTTCGAAAGCGTAATCGAGCCAGCGACGCTTGGTGGGCCAATCAGCGATCGGCGACTCGACACCTTTCTTCAACATGTCTTGCGAGATGATCGTGTTGTAAGGCAGCTCCATCTGGTAGATGGTGACTGAGTCGGGCTCGAGCTCGATCGCGCGCTGCACTGTCTCGCGCCACTTTTCTTCAGTCTCACCCATCATGCCCGCGATGAGATCGACATTGATTTGCGGAAAGCCGACTTGTCGCGCCCACTCGTAAGCGCGATAGATCTCCGGCGAGAGATGCGCGCGACCGTTTGCTGCGAGGATCTCGTCGTTGAAGTGTTCGATACCCAGACTGAGACGCGTGACTCCAATGTCTTTGAGCGTCTCGAGCTTCGTCTTGTGCAAGGTGCCGGGCTCGCACTCGAAAGTCACTTCTTCCGCGTTCTGCCAGCTCACATGTCGGTTGAGGCCGTCGACGAGATAACGCAACTGTTTGTCGCTGACGTATGAAGGAGTGCCGCCGCCGAAGTATGCGAAGCGCAGTTGGCGCCCCTGAAAGGCCGGCATGCGGCTGTAGAGCTCATTCTCTTTGATCAACGCATCGAGATAGATCTCGATCTCCGAAGCGTTTTTGTCTGTGTAGACTTTGAAATAGCAGAAGAGGCAGCGCTTCCGGCAAAACGGAATGTGAATGTACAAGCCGAGCGGATCGTCGACTCTCGCGGGCTGGTTCAGCGCGTCGAGCGCCGCGGGAACAAACTCAGGTTTCCACTGCGAGAACGGCGGGTAATTCGAAACAAAATAATTCCCTACTTCAGTTCTGGTTGGAGCGGTGTCGACGGTCATTCCAAAATCAACTTAGCATTAATGCGAATAACGAGCAATTTGGCCACGGATGACGCGGATGGCACCGATGTACTACGTGGTGGCTGAGTTATAGGTTGCGCCTTCTTGACTCGGCGTTGTATAGAAAGCCGATGCCCCCGCCAACCCGATTCACTTTTTTGCACGCCCGCAACTATTTGCCGTACTTCCTGTTACTGCTCATTTTTGTCGCAGGCGTTTGGCTGATCCTGGTCGCGGGTTCGCGTTTGAATCCGGCGAATCCGGTCGTGACGCAGACAACCCCGCCGTCGGCGACCGACACCCTGTTGGAGAACTTCCGGACTCCGCTCAGCATTTTACTCACGCAGATTGTCGTAATCTTAACGATCGCCGGACTCTTCAGATGGTTATTCCGCCGGATCGGCCAACCACCAGTGATGGGCGAGATGCTGGCAGGCATCGTGCTCGGGCCGTCCGTGCTGGGACTCATCTCGCCACAAGCGTTGACGTTTATCTTTCCTGCGTCATCTTTGGAAACGTTGCGATTGCTCAGTCAGATCGGCGTGGTGCTTTTCATGTTCACTGTCGGCATGGAGTTGAACGTCAGGCACCTACGAGAAAAAGGATCGACAGCGGTGATGATCAGTCACGCGAGCATCGTCGTTCCATTTCTTCTCGGCGCCGCGCTCTCACTTTTTCTTTATCGAGAACTCGCGTCGCCAGGAACCTCTTTCAGCGCGTTTGCGTTATTCATCGGGGTTGCGATGAGCATCACCGCGTTTCCGGTGCTGGCGCGAATTCTGGAAGACCGCCGCATGTCGCAATCCTATCTCGGCTCAATCGCGATCACATGTGCTGCCGTTGACGACGTCACGGCGTGGTGCATTCTGGCGCTGGTGATTGCGTTGGTCAAAACTACAGGAATCGGGATCTCAGCGATTACGATTGCGTTGACTTTGATCTTCGCGGCCGCGATGCTCTTTGTGGTGCGACCGCAACTGAGTCGAATGATTAAAGAGCCCGACTCGCAGGTTCACCGGCGTCGTTTGATACCGGTCATTCTCGCGTTTGTGATCGCCTGCGCGCTAATCACAGAAACGATCGGCATTCACGCGCTCTTCGGAGCTTTTGTCGCAGGCGTGGTGATGCCGCCGTCAGTCGAGTTCAGGATCTTTCTCAAAGACAAGCTCGAGGCTTTTAGTTCGTACGCACTGCTTCCGCTCTTCTTTGCATTCACCGGATTGCGCACTCAGATGGGCTTGCTGAACGATTGGCACGACTGGCTGATGTGCGTGCTGATAATTCTCGTAGCGATCGCAGGCAAACTCGGCGGCAGCATGCTGATGAGTCGTTGGACGGGAATGAGCTGGTCGCAGTCGTTCTCGATCGGCGTGCTTATGAACACGAGAGGCCTGGTCGAGCTCGTCGTGCTGAATATCGGCTACGACCTTGGTATTCTCTCCGGACGAATCTTCACGATGATGGTGATCATGGCACTCGTAACGACGTTTATGACCGGACCACTTCTGTCACTGGTCAGGACGCGCGATTAAAAGGAGGACGGCGATGGGTTGCCGGCAGATATGACCAAAAAACAGTAATCCACAGATTACACAGATTACACAGAAAAATGAATCTGCGTAATCTGTGGATTACTTGCCCGAGATATCAAACGCCGCCATCTCGTTTGAGTTGCGCACGAGCAACCGGCCATCAGCGATCGCGGGGTAATTCCAGGTCTGGCCCTCCAGAGCCACGAAGCGCGCCAGTTCGGTGTACTTATCAGGCGAGGCCTTGACCAACGCAACGCCCCCCTGATCCGAAGTCACGATCAAGTGCGAGCCCGCCAATATGATCTGACCGTAACCGTAGCGCCCCTCTTTCCATTTGCGCTCGCCGGTGTTGACGTCGAGACAAACAAGAATTCCTTCGTCGAGACCATAAATATAACCGTTATAAAGAACAGAGCTGTTGAACTTGTTCTTCATGTTTGTGTTTTCCCAAACGGTCGTGGCCGTGTAAGTGTTGCCACTGCCTTTCACTTCAACCAGCGCCGCGCCCTTGCCGTAACCTGAAGAGATGAAGAAGCGACTCTTGTCCACGATGATCGGCTGCGAGACGTTGATGCCGTTGTCAGTGTCCCACTTGTAACTCCAAAGAAGCGATCCATTTTCGGGCACGAGTCCGACAACACGCCAGGAGCTGACAACCACGATCTGACGGCGTCCAGCAAGCTCGACAAGCATTGGCGACACGTAAGCTTGCTGGTCGTCGAGCACTTTCCACACCGGTGCGCCCGTCATTTTGTTGTACGCGACCACAGACTTGCCGGAAGCACCGCCGGGAAGGACGATCACTTTATCGTCGACGATCAGCGGCGACGCAGCCATGGCCCACGGAAGGTTGCTGGCCCGATTGTCTGAGAGAATGTTCTTGCCCCAAATCACTCCGCCGGTATTGGCATCGAGACAGCGAAGCTCGCCGGTCGCTCCGAGCGCGTAGAGACGGCCCTGATCCCACGTCGGCGTTGCTCGTGGTCCATCGCCGGTTGAATCGGTGTACTCCGCGTTCCATTTCTGAGTCCAGAGCTCGCGACCCGTTCCTGGATCGTAAGCTGCGACCACTTCCTGATTGCGTCGTTGCTCCATTGTGTAGGCCTTGCCATCGGCGATGGAGAAGGAACCGTGCCCGACGCCTAATGGCTCCTTCCAGATTAGCGGTAAACCTTTGGCCGGCCAGTTGGTGGAGATGGTTGTTTCATCGTACTTGCCATCGCGTTTCGGACCGCGGAAGTTGGTCCAATAGTTTCGCGAAGGCGTTGGCTCGGTGGAGGCGGTTTGCGCAGGCGAAGCCGTTGGGTTCGCCGCCGGCACGGGGCTCGTTGCGGTCGCTGGTGCGCCACTCGGCTGAGCTTGAGCAGCCTGTTCCTGCCGGTGTTTTTCAACTAAATCGTCGTGCGCGTCACGCGTGGCGGACCGGCATCCTGCAGCAACCAGCAGAACGGAGACTAGTAGGATAAGTAGTTTCATCATCCGATAATCCGTGTTATCCGTGGCTAATATAACCACGGATTAGACGGATAACTACTGATTTAGTTCCCGATCGAGTAAAGATTTTTCTCGCCGCGAATGAAGATTCGACCATCGGCAATCGCCGGCGACGCGTAAACCGGTTCGCCAACGGAATTCGTCCCGAGGATCTCGTGCTTCGGACCCGACTTCACGATAAACGTGTCGCCATCTTCACTCGTCATCAAGATCTTCCCTTCAAACGCGACGGGCGAAGCAGTGAAAGTCGCCGGAATCGGGATTCGTCCACCCTCGTATTTGACTTCACCCGTCTTCGCATCGATGCAGGTGAGCACTCCTCGATCCGTCATCAGATAGAGATAATCACCGTAAAGAATCGGCGACGGCACGTACGCCGTGCCTTTCGCATATTTCCACGGCACGTTAGGCGTGTCAGTCAGGTCGCCACTGCCGCCGAGACGAATCGCCATCGCGATCTTTGCCGGAAAGCCCGCCACCAGAAACACCATCTCGCTGTTTGCCACTGGCGAGGGAATCGCATTGCTCTCGACGCCCTTGTGTCGCCACAGTTCCTTTCCCGTGGCCGGATCATAAGAGATCACAAACTCGGTCCCGCTGGTGATCAACTCCGTTCGCGTCGCAGTGCGCACGAGTATCGGAGTGGACCAACTCACCTGCACTTTTCGTGGCGTCTTCCAGACTTCTTTACCGGTTTTCTTGTCGAGCGCAACTATGAATGACGACGCGCCATTCTCTTCGTCACACTGCACAATCACCAGATCGCCGACGAGAATCGGCGAGGTACCGGTTCCCATGCCAACCGTTCCGAGGTTTCCAAGCTGCGCTTTCCATGCGAGCTTGCCCTTGAAATCGTAAGCATAGAGACCTTCGGTGCCGAAGAACGCGTAGACCAACTTGCCGTCGGTTGCGGGAGTCGAGGCGGCGTAGGAACTCTTGCGGTGACGGTTGTCGTACGGCGTGCCTTCCCATGCAGTCGCTTGCCAAAGAATTTTTCCCGTGTCGCGATCGAGGCACAGAACTTTGAAAGTGTGTTTGTGATCTGCGCCGACACTGTCGGGATGGTAAAACTCTCTGTCGCCGTCCATGTGCTTCACAGCCTTCGCACCGGGAACGACTGCTCCTTCGATCGCGGTTGTTAAGAACACTCTGTTGCCCCAAACAATCGGCGACGAATGCGATCGTCCCTCGATCGGAGTTTTCCACTTGACGTTCTTCGTCGGACTCCACTCTGACGGTAGATTCTTCTCGTTCGAGATGCCGGAGCCATCAGGCCCGCGCCACTGCGGCCAGTTACCGGCTGATGCTGTGCTCGCGAAAAAACTAAGCGTCGCGAGCGAGAATCCAACCATGAGCGTAAATACGATGCGGTGTGCTAATTTCACTGACTGATCCCTTTCAGTTTTAATCCGCGTTCATCTGCGTAAATCCGCGGCTCACTTTTCCCCAAACGCATACAGATGCGAGATCGTGCGCACGATCACCAGACCATCCGAGATTGCAGGCGTCGCCATCATGACTTCGCCAACCGGGTTCTTCGACAGCAATTCGTATTTTGGTCCAGCCTTCACTACAAACACGTCTCCGTCTTCACTCGAAAGATAAATCTTTCCGTCAGACGCCACTGGTGAGGCGGTGAAGGCTCCACCCGTACCGCCGAGCCGTTCCTGATAAACACGCTCACCTGTCTTTGCGTTATAAGCAGTCAACACACCTTGATTCGAACAGGTATACAGCAACTCGCCGTAGACGATCGGCGTCGGCATGTATGGACCACCACGTTGCTTGCTCCACGCAATGAACTCGTTCGATTCCTTGCCATCCTTAAGCGATATATCGCCACTGGCGCCCGGTCTGATCGCGTATATCGGTTGTACTTGCGGATAACCGCTGGTGACGAAGATCAGATCCTGGGCCACGAATGGTGTAGGCGTCGTTATCTCTGACATCGGGCCGAGCCGCCACAACTCTTTTCCGGTTAAGGGATCGTAGCCGCGTACAGCCTTGGAGCCGTTCGTGATCAGTTCGGGGCGCAGTTTTCCTTCGTAGACTGTTGGCGTGCCCCACGAAGAGAACTCCTCGCGCGGCGTTTTCCAAACGAGTTTGCCCGATTTGATATCGTAGGCGGCAATGAATGAGTTTTTCTGAATGTCGGCTTGAACGATGACGAGGTTTTTGTAAATGATCGGCGAGCTGCCGTACTCCCACTGGTAATCAACGTCATAGAACCAGCCAGCATCGAGCACGCCGAGATCCTGTTTCCACAGGAGCTTGCCGTTGAAGTCGTAGGCGTAAAGACCTTCAGAACCAAAGTTGGCGATTATGTATTTTCCGTCCGTAACAGGCGTGGACGCGGCATGTGAAGACTTCGGATGGCGCTTCACTTTCGGTATGCCTTCGTAAGCGGTCCGCTCCCAAAGAATCTTGCCGGTCAATTTGTCGATGGCAATGACTTTCCACGCGTGCTGGGGATCGTTCTTGACGGGCTCGACGTCGCCGAACAATCCATATCGCGTTTCATCTTTGACGCTGTTGACGGCAGTGGTGACGAACACCTTGTTGCCCCAAACCACTGGGCTCGAGTGGGACAGACCAGGTATCGGAGTTTTCCAACGAACGTTGAGCGAGGTTGAGGCGTCCCACTTCACCGGCCTGCCGGGTCCCTCGGCAACTCCAGTCGCATTTGGACCACGAAACTGCGGCCAGTTCTGTGCGTGAGCGGTGATCAGAACAAACGCCACGAGTAGGAGAGATGCTGTTATACGTTTCATAGAGTCACCTTAAAAAGAGGTTTCTCTGTGCAATCTTTGTGTCCTCTGTGTCTCTGTGGTTCAAAGTGCGGAAAAACCACAGAGACACAGAGGACACAAAGATTGCACAGAGAAGATGATCACTGGCTTTCGAGCCGCTTCATCTGGGTGGCCGTAGGCCCCTGCTTCAAAGTGAGCCCAACAACTTTGCCCGCCTCGACGTTGAACGTCAGAGTTATGCCACCGAACGCGAGTGGTCGAAAGGTCGTTTGGTCGATTGGCATCAGCACCACCTCCTGCCGCCCAAAACCGCTGACCACCAACTTCCCTTCCTTCACCGCTATAGATACCTCCGGCCCCGGGTCGCCTTTGTACTTGCCCGCGTATGACTGAAGCGTCGCTGCATCGATAACGAGCGGCGGTTGCGCGCCTGCCTTCTTTAACAATTCAACGATGCTGGCGTTCTTTTCATTACCTTCCGAGACGGCAAGCGCGACCGTCAACGTCTCAGGTTTGACTCCACCACGTTCGAGAGCGACCTTCACCAGCTCCTCGTTACTCTCACGCGCCCCTTCCATCAACACATCATCGACTTCCTCCGCGCTCTTTTGCAGCAACAGGCGCACAACGTCGAGGTGTTTACCATTGAGCGCCCAGGTCATCGCGGTCGCGCCATAAAAAGTGTCTTTCACTTTGACGTCGGCGCCGCGTGCGAGCAGAATGCCTGCCACCTCCGCATTCCCACGCTCGGCCGCTTTGAAGAGCGCCGTCGTCCCGTAGCGAAACTTCGCATTCACATCAGCGCCACGATCCAGCAGCGCGGTCACCGTCGCAGCGTCGCCCTTACGAACAGCCTCGAAGAGCTGATCGTTCAGTTCCTGTTTTGAGGTCGTGGTATTTTGTGGAAACAGCAACAGGGCAAGCGACAAGAGGAATATCTTCTGGAGCATCGACATGATTTCTCCTCGCGGTGATCAAAACCAAATCAGTCACAGATTAACGGATGAGACGGAACCTGCTAGAATTCAGAAAAAATGTAAACGCAGCAACGTGAGCTTACGTATTGTACATCCACAAGGTTGCAAGCGCGCATATACTTCTAATCCCAGTTCAGCTTTTTTCCAGTTTCGATGACGAGCCTTCAAAATGACTAACTTTATCTCCATTTCTTTGAATCTTTGCCTGGCGTTGTCGCTCATCGCCGCGAGCGATTGGGCTGAATGGCGGGGTCCCGCCCGCGACGGCATCTCGACGGAAAAGAATCTGCCCTCGAAATGGTCTCCGGCGGGTGAGAACCTCGCGTGGAAAGCGCCTTACGGCGGCCGCTCCGCGCCGATCGTGATGGGCGATCGCGTCTACCTTCAGAACATTGCCGGCAAGGGCGAGACGGAGCAAGAGCGAATCATGTGCTTCAACGCCGACACTGGAAAGCTCTTGTGGGAACATCGCTTCAACGTCTACCTGAGCGACGTTCCTCCGCATCGCGTCGGCTGGGCGTCTCCGGTCGGCGATCTCGCGACGGGAAACGTTTACGCATTCGGCGTCGGCGGCACCCTGATCGGATTGAATCGCGATGGAAAGGTTCTGTGGGAACGGTCGCTTGGCGAAGACTTCGGATTATTGACGACGCACGGTGGCCGCACGGTCTCGCCCATTATCGACGGCGATCTCGTCATCGTCAGCGGCGTGACGTTCCAGTGGGGCAAGCAGCATGGGGGCGGCGCGCATCGCTTCATCGCGTTCGACAAGAAGACTGGCGAGACTGTTTATGTCAGCGCGCCAGGCGGCCGGCCTTACGATACGACGTACGCGCCTCCGATCATCGCGAATATCAACGGCACACGTTTGCTCATTCAGGGAGCGAGCGACGGTGTGGTCCATGCGATCAAACCGCAAACAGGCGAGCCCGTGTGGAAGTATGAGATCAGCAAACGCGGCCTTAACACCGGCGTGGTAGTGCACGGTACTACCGCTATACTGACACACAGTGAAGAGAACCTCGCGTCAAGCGAGATGGGAATGATGGTCGCGGTCGACGCCACAGCCAAAGGCACGCTCACAAAAGATCAGATCAAATGGGTTACGTACGGCTGGCAGGGTGGCTTCTCTTCGCCCGTGCTCGATGGCGATCGTCTGTACCAGATCGATAACAGTGCAAACATCGCCGCGTTTGACGTAAACACAGGTAAGCAACTGTGGCTGAAAAATCTCGGCACGATTCAGAAAGCGTCGCCGGTGCTTGCCGACGGCAAGCTTTACGTCGGCACCGAGAATGGAAAGTTTTTCATCCTCAAACCAAGCGCGACCGGATGCGAGATTCTGGATCAAGAGCAGTTAGGTACTGAGGCACAGCCCGAAGCGATCATCGGATCGGCAGCAGTGTCGAACGGCCGCGTCTTTTTCGCCAGCGACTCGAATCTCTATTGCATCGGTAAAAAAGCAAACCACAGTACTTCCGACAGATCGTCGTCGTCAGCAGTCGGCAGCAACGTGAGCTCAAATGCGGTAACGCACGTGCAAGTTGTGCCGACTGAGTTGATACTCAAACCCGGCGACAAGGTCAGTTTCCGCGCGCGATTGTTTGACGAACAAGGCAATTTTGTTCGTGAAGAACCCGCTGCAAGTTGGTCGCTCGAGGAATTGAAAGGCACGATTGCGAACGGACAGTTCACCGCCGGCTCGGAGTCAATCACGCAGGCGGGTTGGGTGAAAGCAACCGTTGACGGTGTGACAGGCACGGCGAGCGTTCGCGTCTTTCCGCCGTTGCCGTGGAGCGAAACGTTTGACTCATCTCCAGTCAACACACTGCCGATTGGCTGGGTGAATACGACGCTCAAGTTCAACATTCAGGAACTGAATGGAAACAAGGTGCTCGCGAAGTTAACTACCGGCTCGTCGTTGCTCAGTCGCGCGCGCGCTTACATGGGACCGTCTGATTGGTCCAACTACACGGTTGAGTCCGATGTCATGGCGACGCAGAAACGACGCCAGCAGGGCGATGCCGGCGTAATCGCGCAGCGTTATGGTCTGACCCTTTTCGGCAACAGCCAAACGCTGCATATCGAGCCGTGGCAACCGGAAATCGTTCGCACGAAGAGCATGCCGTTCGCCTGGAAGCCCGACACCTGGTACCGTCTGAAACTTCAAGTCGAGAACCTGCCCGACGGGACAACTCGTGCGCGCGGAAAGGCCTGGGCGGTGGGCGAGCCTGAGCCTGCCGCATGGATGATCGAACGCATTGATCCGATTCCTAATCGTCAGGGAGCGCCCGGAATCTTCGGCAACGGTCTCGCCGAACTCTACTTCGACAACATAAAGGTGTACGCAAACAAATGAGATTCAAGAATATCAAGCTCAACGCAATTATTAACCGGCGTGCTTCTCTGCTCGGCGTCCTACTCCTGCTGAGTGTTGCTGTCTACTGTCTCGCGCCCGTAGTCTCCGCCTCCGATCCAGGTACCGGCGATTGGCCCATGTGGGGCGGGACACCCGATCGCAACATGACTTCGAACATGAAGGGACTGCCGACGAGCTGGGACGTGAAGACCAAAAAGAACGTTAAATGGGTGGCCCAACTCGGCTCACAAAGCTACGGCAACGTCGTAGTTTCCGGCGGAATGGTCTTCGTCGGCACGAATAACGAAGGACTGCGCGACCCAAATGTCAAAGGCGACAAAGGTATCTTGATGGCGTTTCGTGAGTCAGACGGCGCTTTCATGTGGCAGATGGTCCACGACAAACTCGCCGCTGGACGCGTAAACGATTGGCCTTATCAGGGTGTGGCCTCATCGCCACTCGTCGACGGCAACCGCGTTTACTACGTTTCAAATCGCGCCGAGCTCATGTGTCTCGACACACAGGGTTTCCATGACGGAAAGAACGATGGCCCAGTAACCGACGAAAAGCTGCACGGCGAGTTTGATGCAGACGTGATTTGGAGATTCGACATGATCGAAGAGGTCGGATCGTTGCCGCACAACCTCGCAAACTCATCGCCAGTGATGTATGGCGATCTGATCTTCGTCAGCACCTCAAACGGACAGGACGAGAGTCACGTAAACATTCCCTCGCCAAAGGCACCGGCGATCATCGCCATCAACAAAAAGACCGGAAAGCTTGTTTGGGAAGACAACCCAGTCGAGGATCGCATCCTTCACGGCCAGTGGTCGTCGCCGACAGTTGGAACGATCGGTGGTGTGGTCCAACTCATCCACGCGCAGGGCGACGGTTGGATTCGCGGCTACGAAGCTTTGACGGGAAAGAAGCTTTGGGAGTTTGACACGAACCCGAAAGAGGCCGTCTGGCCCAAGACGCGCAACGAGCTCATCAGCACGCCGGTCGTCTACGAAGATCGCGTTTACATCGCCAACGGCCAGGATCCGGAACACGGCGAAGGCGTGGGCCACATGTACTGCATCGATGCCACAAAGCGCGGCGACATCACCAAGACCGGACTGGTCTGGCATTACGACAAGATCCGCCGCTCGATCTCAACACCCGCGATTAAAGACGGCATCGTTTATGAAGCGGATTTCAGTGGCTTCCTGCACGCTCTCGATGCGAAGACAGGTCAGGTTTACTGGACACACGATCTCTTCGCAGCGGTTTGGGGTTCGCCGATGTTAGTCGACGGGAAGATCTATATCGGCGACGAAGACGGCGACGTGGTAATCATGCAGGAAGGCAAGACGAAGAAAGTGATTGCGGAGATGAACATGGGCAGCTCCGTCTACTCGACGCCGGTTCCGGCACACGGAGTGTTGTTCATCACCAATCGCAATCAACTTTACGCCTTGTCAGAAGCGGCCGCGGCCAAACCTGCCACCGCACGCAAGTGAGTCCGGGGAATAGCCACAAAGAAGCACAAAAGTCGCTACAAAAAAGCTCAAAATGCATTTCGATTTTCAACCTCGGACGCGCGTGATCTTTGGCGCGGGCGTCATCGAACGCCTCGGCGAGTTGGCACGTGAGCTCAACTTCCGGCGCACGTTGCTCGTTGCGGATCACGGCCTTGTCGCTTCAGGCCATGTCGATGAGGCAGTTGGTCCATTGCAAAAAGCGGGGGTGGAGGTCTTTCACTTTCACGAGTTCGAAGCCAATCCTGATACGCGAATGATCGAAGCGGGCACCGAGATGGTTGCGCCGTTGAAGATCGATTCGATTATCGGTCTTGGCGGCGGCAGCTCGATGGATTGCGCGAAAGGGATCAACTTTCTGCTGACCAACGGTGGTCGCATGTCAGACTATCGCGGCTACGGCAAAACGACGCGCCCGATGTTGCCGATGATCGCCGTGCCAACAACCGCCGGCACTGGCAGTGAAGCACAGAGCTACGCGTTGATCTCCGAAGCTGAGAGTCACGTCAAAATGGCTTGCGGCGACTCAAAAGCAGCTTTTCGAGTAGCACTTCTCGATCCGACACTCACGATTTCCCAACCGCGAAGCATCACGGCCACGTCCGGCTTCGACGCCATCGCGCACGCCGTCGAAACTTTCGTCACCACGAAACGCAATCCAATCTCCGAGATCTTCTCGCGCGAGGCGTGGCGACTGCTCGAACCAAACTACGAAAAAGTCCTGAGCCATCCGGCTGATTTAGAGGCGCGCGGCGCAATGCAGTTGGGAGCATTCTACGCTGGTGTCGCAATCGAAAACTCAATGCTCGGCGCGACGCACGCTTGCGCCAATCCGCTGACTGCTCGTTACGGAACTGCTCACGGCGAGGCAATCGCGATGTTGCTGCCGTCCGTGGTGCGTTGGAATGAAAGCGTCGCCGGCGATCAGTACGCGATGTTACTCAACTGGTCCAGCGCTGCCGGTGGACGAAATGACGTAAGCGCTACCGAAGCACTCGCGCAACGACTCGAAGAACTCGCCGAAGCAGGCGGCTTACGCAACAACCTGCGCACGGCGGGAGTTAGCGAAACGGATCTTGATGCACTGGCAAGCGAAGCGGCAGAGCAATGGACCGGCACCTTCAATCCACGACCTTTCAATAAAGACGGGGCAATCGAGGTTTATCAATGCGCGTATTGAAGACGTTACTGCTCGTACTTTGCTTTGCAATTTCAGGGTTAGCGCAGGATGCACCGGCCGACAACTGGGCTCAGTTTCGCGGCAATCACATGCTGACTGGTGTGTCGGCATCAAATGTACCGGGCTCGCTGAAACAACTTTGGACCTACGAAGCCGGTGATTCGATCGAGTCGTCGGCGGCTATCGTCGGCGGAACTGTTTTTGCCGCTTCCCAAAAAGGCGAACTCGTCGCACTCAGCCTCGATAACGGCTCGGTCTACTGGAAATTCTCAACCGGATCTCCGATTGGTGAATCGTCACCGGCTTACAGCGGCGGCGTGGTCTACATCGGCGACCTGGGCGGATGGCTGAACGCAGTCAATGCCGCCGATGGTAAAAAGGTGTGGGCCTTCAAAGCCAATGGTGAAATCAAATCGTCACCGGTGGTCGTTGGCGACCGCGTCTTGATTGGCTCTTACGACGAACATCTCTACTGTCTTTCAGCACGCAACGGCTCGGTGTTGTGGAAGTTCAAGACGAATGGACCAGTGCATTCGACGCCGGGCATTTCGGAAGGCATGGCGTTCATTGCCGGATGCGATGAAGTCTTTCGCGCGATACGCATCTCGGATGGCAAGGAAGTGTTCAACGTTTCTTCGGGCTCGTACACGGGGGCGTCACCGGCGCTCAGATCGGGCTCGGCTTTCTACGGCACGTTCGATAACGAAGTGTTGAGTGTGAATTTGGAGAAACGGGAGATTGTGTGGCGCTACCAGCATCCGGAGCGAAAGTTTCCGTATTACTCGTCGGCGGCAGTTTCGACGACGCGCGTGGTGGTTGGTGGGAGAGACAAGCTGGTCCATGGTATATCGTTATCGGGTAAGGGAGTGTGGACGTTTGCGACGCGTGCGCGCGTTGAATCGTCGCCGGCAATTGCTGGTGGACGCGTGTTTGTGGGATCGAATGACGGGCGCTTTTATGTTTTGTCGTTGAGTAACGGTGCGAAGTTGTGGGAGTTCGATGCTGGTGCGCCGTTGTCTGCGTCACCGGCGATTGCGAACGGACGAATCGTGATCGGATCCCAGGATGGGCGCCTCTATTGTTTCGGCTAGGTCGGGACAGGATCTCTGTGCCTCTGTGTCTCTGTGGTTTCTTCTCCCGAAATAGGAACCACAGAGACACAGAGACACAGAGCTAAAAATATCTGGCCAACGTACTATTATCCGGCTTTCTCGTAAGTACTGACACGACGATCATCAACAAGCACGAGATCAGCACCATTGGCACGACCGGCATAAACCCAAACACCGCCGTTCCACCAGGCGTGCGAGACAGAACCTCAACACCTCCAGGAGCCCAAAGGATCGTCGCTGGTCCAGGCGCGGGCGCCGGCACTACCGCCTGCAACACCGCCACGGCCACGACTGCCACCACGGTCCAAACCGTTACCGCCAACGCGCCCCACTTCGTACTTCCCCTCCAAAACAGCGCCGCCACCAGCAACGGCGACAATGCCGCATAACCAGAAAACGCGTACTGGATCGCAAGCTCAAAGATCGTCTCCGGCGCACGCAGTGCGACCGCGTAAGCAAAGATCGTGATCAGGATGATAAAGATGCGTCCGGTTTGCACCTGCACCGACTCACCAAAACGGGACTTCCCCCCGTAGAAGGCAAAGACGTCCTCCGTAAACATCGTCGACAACGCGAGAATCTGCGAATCACTCGCCATCACAGCCGCCATGATGCCCGCGCCCAACAGTCCCGCCAGCCAGAGTGGCGCGTAGCGTTGCAGCAAAAGCATGATCACGTCGTCGCCACCTGCCTTCTCACGCAACTCATCGCGCGCTTCGGGCTCCATCGTGCGGCCTTGAGTTGCGAGCACTCGTCGCGCTTCCTGCTTGGCGCGGATCTCGGGAATGTCAGCCACACGATTTGCCATCACGCCAAGGAACACGCACGGCAACCAGATCGCGAGTATGCAGAGCGGATAAAAGATGACCGTCTTCTTAAACTGGTTCATTTTTCGCGCCGTCAGACAAAAGATCAGGATGTGTGGGAAGGCAATCGCCGAAAGCGGAATAAACGTGTAACTGAAAAAGTAATACGGCGAGATACGCTCGCGCGTCAGTAAAAACGCCATCGGCGACGCTTTTAACGCCTGTGCCGCAGTTGTAAAACCGCCCATGCCGACTCCGATGACGACCAGGGCAGCCGCGCCGAAAAGCAAGAAGAGCACGGTCTGAAACGTGTTTACCCACGCGGTGCCGCGCATGCCACCAAAGAAGACGTAACCCATCACCACCATCGCGACGATCGCGCCGCCGAACCAGTATGGGACCACTCCACCGCTGATCGTGTAGAGCGTCGTGCCGCCACCCATGATGCCGATGATGATGTACGGCACAAGCAAGACTGCCTGCACGACGAAGATCGTGGTACCGATGTGACTGCATTCCCAGCGATCTCTAAACATCTGCACCGGCGTCATGAATCCGTATTTCTTGCCTAGCGCCCAGACGCGTGTGCCGATCAGAAAGATGGTGAGCGGAATGACGAGGCCTGATGAAGAAGCCATCAAACCAAAGGTGACGATGCCGTTGCTGAACGCGTGGCCCGACGAGCCGAGAATCGCAAATGCCGTCATATTCGTGCCAAACAGCGAGAACAGAAACACGAAAGGACCAAGCGAGCGGCTCGCGAGAAAGTAGTCTTCAGCTTCTTCGCGTCCGTGGGCACGACGAAAGGCAAAGATGCCGATGTAGAGAACTGCGGCGAGATAGAGGAAGACTACGATTGCGGGAATCAACGCGCTGCATCCTCCCCGGCATTCGCTTTTTCCACTTCTTCTTCAAGGTGCGAGGGCCAGGCGTACGTGACGAGCAGCCACATCAGCAGTGCTGCGGCGATCGAGAAACATCCCTGGTAGAAGAGTCCGATGGGAATAAAACCAAACACCAGGTGGGAACTTCGCCAGAACCAGATGTCCTGATGAAGTATGTAGAGGGCGACGACGGCGACAACCAGCAGGATGTTTTTCACGGAGGCCAGAAATTAGCACATCGCCGCGAAAAGGCACAAGAGCGCCCTTCACACGGCCTCGCCGGAGACTTTGGCGCGTTCCCGGCGAGACTGAGGAGGGATGTTGTGTCGCTTGATCATTCGATCGAGCGTCTTTCGATCGACTGCCAGCACGCGCGCGGCCGCCTGCTTGTTGCCGCCTGTGTGCTCCAGCACGCGCGCGACATAACGTCCCTCGATCTCGGATAGCGGCACCCACTCTTCGTTCCCATTCTGGTCCATCGCCGCCTCCGGCCTTGTGGTATCAGCCTGCTTCGCTACGAAATCGCGCACGCGTTGTGGCAAGTCTTTGGCGCGGATCGTCCCGTCGCACATCGCAACGGCTCGCACCACCGCATTCTCCAGTTCACGAATGTTGCCCGGCCAGTTGTATCGCTCGAGCAGCGCCAGCGCTTCGGTCGAAAACTTGACCGACGGACTAAACGAGTAAACCCGATCGGCAAAACTCTGCGCCAACGGCGGAATGTCTTCACGACGCTCACGCAACGGCGGCAACATTATCGACACCGCATTCAAACGATAAAAAAGATCGTGACGAAATCTTCCGGCTGCGACTTCCTGCTCGACGTTGCGGTTGCTCGCGGCGAGCACGCGAACGTTTACCTTCTGTGTTTGATTGGAACCGACTCGCCGAATCTCGCCCATTTGCAACGCGCGCAACAACTTCACCTGAAACGACGAATTTGTTTCCGTGATCTCATCGAGAAAGACGGTGCCGCCGTCCGCTTCTTCCCACAAACCACGGCGGTCACGCTCGGCTCCGGTAAACGCGCCCTTCACGTGTCCAAACAACTCAGCCTCGATCAACTCCGCCGGAATCGCGCCACAGTTAACTGCCACGAATGGCTTGTCATTGCGAGAGCTGCGACGATGAATCGCCGAAGCCACCAATTCCTTTCCCGTTCCCGACTCGCCAGTCAAGAGTACCGGCAGATTGGTATTTGAAACGCGGCCAACCTGCTTCATCACTTCTATAAACGCCTGGCTGCGTCCCACCAGCTCGATGTCTGAGTGGTACGCAGCCGCGCGTCGTGTGGGGGAGGATCTCTGTGGCCGTTCAGTCAACTGTTCGCGCAACGCGCGTGAAAGTGACTGCAACTCTTCTGGTCCAAAAGGCTTCAGCAGGTAGTCGTAAGCGCCGAATGCGGTTGCGTCCAGCGCACCCACGGCACTCCCATGGCCGGTCATCAATACGACTTTCGTTTCGGGCACTCTTTCCTTGAAGTGACGAAGCACGCTATAGCCATTTGCATCGCCGAGTACGACGTCGCAAAAGACCACGGCCCATAAAGCTTCATGGACACGTTCAAACGCATCCTCAGCGGATGGAGATTGGACCACGTTCCAGCCTTCTTCTCGCAACACAGCCGAGACGAACTCGCGCACCTGTGGTTCGTCGTCGATTACGAGCGCGTGAAGATTTCCGTCAATTGGATGGTCGCTCATGTTGCGCTTCCTTCTGCTAAGTTTCGTAATTGATCGGTGGCTCTTGCGGTCCAGGTTCGGGATCTGAATCCACCATGCTTCCGAAGGCCATCAACTGCTGCGTCAAGTCCGTCGCACGCTCTGCTGCCTTCTTTATTTCCTCCAGGTAATCTCTGATTCGATCGTCTCCATTGGCACGCTGAAGAGCCAGGACGCTATAACCCTTGATAGGGGTCAACAGGTTGTTTAGATCGTGAGCCAGCCGGCGTGCCAGTTGTTCGTATTCTTCACTATTGGTGGTCATAGCAATCTCAGGCCGGACACGTTAGAAAGGGGACGGCGACCTCGCCCTGGCCGCCGTCCCCTTTCCACGCGCGAGGATTTCATCCTGTGGTTACAACTCGCGCGTCTTATCGTCGTACATTCACGACGTTCCCTTTCGAGAATGCGCAACAGCAACTTAATTAACGTGCGTGAGGCAATCTCATCGGACAACACCTGGGCGAGGAGGGCCACGTCCAACAGGTTTCGTAGGCTATGCGGTCTCAATAAAGTCTGCAATGGGGAGATTCCTGACAGAAGGTCAGTCAATTCCTGAGGATTTCTCGTTATTCCACCTGGATGAGGCCCACGATTATCGCGTAACGAACCAGGCTGGCGACGTCGTGTATATCGAGGCGCTCCATCAACTGTGCCCGGTGAGTTTCGACTGTTTTGACGCTGATTTCGAGTTGCTGTGCGATCTGTTTGGTAGTACGACCTTCGGCTATCAGACGCAACACTTCGCGTTGTCGTGGACTGAGAGTAGCGAGCAACTCTCGTTTTGTCGTGCCCTTGCCATATTCGAGCAAGGTCTTTCGTGACGTTTCCGGCGAGATGTAAACCTCGCCGCGAATCACTGTTTGGATTGCCTGCTCTAGTTCGGTGCTCGCGGCGCTCTTGGGCAAAAAACCCGCAGCGCCTTCACGCAAAGCACGGATTGCGTATTCGCCTGCTTCATGGACCGTCAACACAATGACGTTGACTTCCGGAAACTCCCTGGTCACGTAATCCAGGACCTCGAAGCCACTGCCCTCGGGCATGGTGATGTCGAGCAGCACGAGATTCGGCTTGAGGTCTCTGATCAGGTCGATTGCTTCCCTGCCTTTGCCTGCTTCACCCACCACGACGACGCCCTCGATCTTCTCCACCAGCGCGCGAATTCCGGCTCGGACAAGAGCGTGGTCGTCAGCGATAAGAACACGAATTGGTTTCATTAGAGTGAGCTGGCTTGTGACGAAGGCAATAATTGCAGGAACTCCCTGATCCAACAATCAGGAAATACCTGAGGTGGACGTGAGCCTGACAGGGATTTACGTGATTAATAGGATTTACCGTTACACAACTACTTCTTCCGACGCACGATTACGCCCGAGTCGACTGTTTCGCCGGTACGCGAGATAGTCTGGAAGTACATTTGATCGCCGGCCACTTCAAACAGCATGAAATGCATGTCTCGGTCGTAGGCCTTCTCAGTTAAGGGAGAGGTGCTCTTAACATCGCCACTTCTCAGTTGGCCTCCCGCGCCTGAGACGAAATAGTAAATACCTTTTTGCGGTTTGATTCGTTCGTAGACGTGATCGTGACCGCTCAGCACAACATCGACACCATACTTCAGAAAGATCGGTTCGACTACCTCTCGAAGCTGACTGTCCGAACCGTGCTTCTTCGCGGAAGAATAGGGCGGGTGATGGAAGAAACAGACTTTCCAGTCAGACGTATCCTTTGCTAGTTCGCTCTCCAACCACTCCACCTGCTTCTTGTCCATGTAGTTGCTGTTCAATGAATAGAAAGCCACATTACCTTTCTTGAAACGATAATACTCCTTACCGTTCATGTTGAAGTTCGCATAATTGACCTGGAGCGCGAGGTCGTGGTTCCCGAGCGTGGCGTAGAACTTAACTTTATCGTCAAGAAGTTTTTTGTAAGGTTCAGAAAATTTCGTTTCGAAGTCACGCGGCGTCTCACCGCCGTAGAGATTGTCGCCCATCATCAGTACAAACTCGAATGGGAACGCCTCACGATACTTGACCATCATCTCGCCCACATCGCGTTGTTTTTGTGAGCCCGAACCAGTGTCGCCAATAACAGCGAAACGGAGCGAGCCTTCTTTAAGCGGTAACGCAAGCTTTACCGGTGACGATGCGGCTGACGAGCTCGTGGCGGCTGCATTGTTGTTGAGTTTTTGCGCCGGCGCAGAAGAGAGAAAACTGACGACAATAAATACGACTACGAGGAAATGAATACTACGGAACCTTTGCATGGCCCACTCCTATTCTTTACCCATCTCTCACGGAAGTGCTTCAGGCATATAATCGATGATCACATTGCTCTCGCGATCGACCAGCAGCAAGTTCCTGCCGACGAATCTGTACCTTACTTCTTTTGGCAGTTGCGGCAGTTTTGACAAAAGCGTCGCCGGCATTTCCGAAAGCTCGGCGCTTTGAGAATACGGATAGTTCACGCGCAGCACCACGCCTTGCAGCTCAGTTTCAAAGACGATGTCGCGAATGTCTTTTCGATCTTTCCCTTGAAACTCAGTCTTTAACGTGCGTCGAATGTAGTCTGCCACTTCCGGCTTGAATAGATCGCCACGCCGCGCATTTTTGCGCGCCGCTCTCATCGAATCTTCGAGAGCCTCACGATACTTATTAATCTCTTCAGGCGTGGCGTCTTTGGAAAGTTTCGGCGCCTGCTCACGGACCTTGTTGCGCAGCGCTGCATACTTTTTCACTTCGTTCTCGAAAGTCTGAATGGCTGCTTTCTCTGCTGGAGTTATTACTGGTGGAGGAGCCAGTGCGGGATTATTGGTTTTCTGCCCGACGACAAGCGTGACTGCAAAGCCGACGACGATTAAAAAGAGCCCGCCCACACGTAACCAAATGTTTTGTGACTTTTCTGTTGTGGTCTTCATCCATGAGGACAAAGGCAAGGACGGTGCCATTTTCGCTTTTGTGCCTCTTTGTGGCTAATTCCGTGACGGTTATTCTGGCCACAAAGAAGCCCAAAAGACACGATTGCGTTCACAGTTGTGTATGGGGTTCGTTCAGGGATTCGTTGGTAGTACAAACTGGCCGAGGTGTGGTCCGGGGTAATTTTGCGCGGTACGCAGCGCGAGTTCTAAGGCTTGCCGCGTGTCCTCAGGCTTGATTACCGCGTCGACAAAGCCACGAGCAGCGGCGTACTTCGCATCCAGTTCTCTGTCGTAAGTCTCACGGACTTTGTCCATTTCGGCAGTCAACGCTTCGTCCGGCGACTCGCCGTTTTTCTTTAACTTCTCGAGTTGGCTGCCAAAGACAGCCTGGACCGCCGAATCACCTTCCATCACGCCCATTCGTCCCGTGGGCCAACTGAAGATGAAATCGGGATCGAAACCCTGGCCCGCCATCGCGTAATAACCCGCGCCCGAAGCGTGATTCACTGTCAACACGAGCTTGGGAACTGTTGCAGTCGCCATCGCTTCCACAAACTGCGCTCCAGCGCGGATTATTCCCGAGTGTTCGGCGTCTGGTCCAACCATGAACCCAGAAACGTCCTGAATAAACAGCAGCGGGGTCTGATGACGATTGCAAGTCTCGATGAAGTACGCGACTTTCTCCGCAGACTCGGTATAAATAATGCCGCCGAATCTCGGAGGTTTGCCGCCGGGCGCGCGCACCATGCCGCGGTGATTCGCAATCACTCCGATCTGAATACCGCAGATACGAGCGTGACCGGTGATCATCTCCTTCGCGTAATCAGCCTGGAATTCGTCGAGGTGTCCGTCGTCAAGCAAACACTCGAGCAGCTTGCGAACGTCGTAAGGTTGTCGATGATCTTCGGGAATGATCTCGTAAAGTTCTTCGAGCGGTCGCGCAGGCCCAGAAGATTTTTCTACAGCGCATGCCGCAGGCGTTGGTAACTCTAAAACAAATTCACGAATCTTTTCGATGCACGTCTGATCGTCGGGAACGCGGTAATGGGCCACGCCCGACAACTCGTTGTGAGTGCGAGCGCCACCGAGGGTTTCGTTGTCGATCGTCTGGCCAGTCGCGCCTTTTACGAGGTTCGCGCCGCCGAGTCCCATGAACGAAGTGCCTTCGACCATGATGATGATGTCTGACAGCGCCGGCAGGTAGGCGCCACCGGCGATACATGGTCCCATCACCGCTGAGATCTGCGGCACCTTTAGATAACGGCGCATGATTGAGTTGTAGTAGAAGATTCGCGACGCGCCGTACTGACCCGGAAACACACCACCCTGATACGGCAGATTCACGCCTGCCGAATCGACGAGGTAGATGATCGGCACGTGAGAGCGCATCGCGATCTCCTGTGCACGCAGAATCTTCTTGATAGTTTCAGGCCACCACGAACCAGCTTTGACCGTCGCGTCATTTGCAACAACGACGACTTCCCTGCCCTCGACGCGACCAACGACAGTCACGACACCGGCAGCCGGCGCACCACCGCCATATTGATCGTAGGCGACGAGCAATCCGATCTCTTGCACATAGGATTCTTTGTCGAGGAGCAGCTCGATGCGCTGGCGTGCGGTGAGTTTGCCTTGTTGATGCTGGCGATCGATCTTCTCGGGACCACCGCCAAGACGAAGACGAGATTCGAGTTGCAGCAGCTCATCAGTGAGCTCACGCAGCCGCGATGGTTTAATTACGCTATCCAGTTTTTTCATCAGGTTATCTGCTTTGCTTTTCTCTGTGTCTCTGTGCCTCTGTGTGTTTAGTTACCACAGAGACACAGAGACACAGAGAAGCATTTATCGCTGCTGCCAAGTCATCTTAACCATCGTATCGGCATTAACGTTCGCCGGAACGCCTTCGAGAATAGCGACACGCGAACCACGCAACTCCATCACGACGCCGCCCGTGGAGGTTTGCCAATCCACCCGGTCACCTCTTTCAATCGCAGTCGCCTCCGGATATCTCTTCGATGTTCGCTTCGAATAAGCGTCGAAAAACTCCCGCGCATCGCCGGGTGTGTCCCATGCTGTTAACTGCGCCACAAAGATCCCGCCGGGCTTGACAGTCTCATATAAGCCGAAACGATCTCCACCCCAACCAGCCGCCGCTCGTTTCGACTCCGTCGCATCGTTGAGAAACTCGTCGAGAATGAGGTAATAGCCCCACTCGCCATTAACATCATAGTCGATTCGTCTCCACGCTGGTCCAAGAACGTTTTTAAAATCAGGCACGGCAAGTTTCTGAGGAGCTTCGTACGAGAAATACTTGTCAGCGTGAAGAATCTGCTCAGTTGACTGCGGAAGTGTTGTGAACGCTCGCGACACCATTTGCCAGCCGCCGCGCCGGTAGAGTTGCGTGGCCCAGGCCGAGCCTTCTTCGTATGGAAACAGCAGCGACTCACGCAGAGCGCGCGGCGCTTGTTTGAACTGTTCGGTGGCAATCTCCTGCGAACCCAGACTGCGAATGAACGCCAGCGCTACCAGTGGATTCTTCGCCATGTAAAGCGTCATCGCCAATGTCGCATCGCCTTCGATTAATGCATGCGCGGCAAGTTCGGCATCAGAATCACCCTTGGGCCATTTTTCGAAGCGCTTGAGATTGAAGTGTTGGTCCTGTAACGCGTGTGTCAGCTCGTGGGCCATCACAGGCTTCTGGCCGTCAAGCTCGATCCAGTCTGCCAGATAAAACTGCTGGGCTTTCGGATCGTAATAACCGGCGACCTGCTCAGTAAGCAATTTGATCAGAAACGCACGATAGGCAAATTCTTTGGGCGCCAGTCCAAAGGCTTGTAGCAGGACCTCGGCGGCGTGCATCTCTTCGGGTGTGGCGTCGTCGTCGAGGTTCTTGATGACCATCCGCTCGATCTCGGCGCGTGACTGGGCGCCGCTCTTCACGTCTCGAAGTATCGAGAGCTCTCGCAGCTCACTGGTCTCCTTGAGGACGGCGGCAGTAGTGGACGCGATGGCCGCGTTTTGAGCACTTGCGGCGACGCCGCTCTGCGCGTGGCTGGAGGGCAGGAAACTGCCCACTGACAGGCACAGGAGGATCAGTAGGGCCAGACCGGCGCTGATTTTCTTTGACATAATTGGTCTTTCGCTCTTATAGTCCGCTAAACGTTTAAGCTAATACTGGATCGGAAGTTCATTCCTCTCGCGTATATGAGTTCGGAAGGCTTTGCTCAGATGACAAGCCCTGCCCCTGAAGATGTATTCGGCGTTTGGCACGAAACGTTGCTACGTGTCCGCTATGCCGAAACGGACAAGATGGGCATCGTTTATTATGCCAACTATTTGGTCTGGTTCGAAATCGGGAGGACGGATTACTGTCGCGCGCGCGGATTTTCTTACCGCGACATGGAAGAGAGCGAGGATGCTTTTCTGGTTGTCGCGGAGGCGTATTGCCGCTACAAAGCTCCAGCCTATTACGATGATGAATTAATAGTTCGTACACACATTACGGAATTACGTAAAAGATCACTACGTTTCGGATACGAGATCGTGCGTGCTGCAAATGGGCAAGTGGTTGCTGAAGGCGAAACCGGACACGTTGTGACCGACTCGAGCGGGCGCGTCCGCTCATTTCCTGAAGGATATGCTCAGCGATTGCTGGCTCCGCCTTTGATCAAGTCTCACCCCGGCTCGGTCGTGCCGACTGAAACTGCTCCCGAGTAGATTACACAGATTCTGCGTAATCTGTGGATAACGTCTTTCTTCCTGCCACAACTGATCGCTTCACGGTGTTTCAGATTCAGAGCCCCAGAGATTCTTTGTAACTTTTTTCCACTTCGGTCGTTTTAACTAGAAAGCCTCGCCGCTACTTCTGATAGCAACGAGGCTTCCGATGACAACACAAGTTCGATCGCCTCGCGGCGCCAAGCTGCATCGTCGACGCCCGCATCTTAGCGCACCTGGTGGACGAGCTTCAACCAAGGAGGGTCTACCATGCGCCGTTGCGCTATCTTGTTCGCAATCGTCTCCCTCTGGCTTCCCGTAACCGCGTTTGCCCAGACACGAACGCCCGAAGCCGCCCTCAACCTTTTCCAAAATGCCGTAAAGAAAACCAAAAATGGGGATCTCGATGGTGCGATCGAAGACTACACTAGAGCCATCAATTTGAGCTCTCGTTTCGACACCCGCAAGAGTTCCGCGAGCAATTCTGGAAACTCCTTCGCAGCCGACACCTCGAGCGAAGAGATCACGGTTGTCGATCCATTTACTGCAAACGCCTACAACAATCGTGGTCTCGCGCGCTATCGCAAAGGTGATTACCCGGGCGCGATCGAAGACTTCGATCGTGCGTTGCGCATTCGACCCGGCCTCGCGGTTGCGTATCTGAATCGCGCTGCTGCCTTGCGCTCAAGCGGAGACTCCGCTGGCGCAGTTAAGGATCTCGATCGTGCAATTTCAATCGACAAGAATTGCTTTGAAGCGTACAACAATCGCGGGAGTCTCCAACTCGATCTTGGTAACAAGAAGGAGGCGCTGGCTGATCTGAACCGCGCGATTGAACTGAACGATCATGTCCCCCAGCCATTCTATCAGCGAGGTTATACCTATATTGCTTTGAAGAATTTCGACGCAGCGATAGCTGACTTCGATCGCGCCGTTCGTCTTGCGCCAGAGGTAGGCTGGGCATATAACGGACGCGGCACGGCGTGGATGTTCAAAGGCGAGATGCTAAAAGCGATGGACGATTTCAATCGTGCGATCCAGCTCGATCCAAAAATCGCCTGGGCTTATTTTAATCGTGGACTGGTGAAGGTGTTTTTAGGTGACGAGAGTGAAGCGCAAAAGGACTTCGACGAAGCCCTGCGATTGAAGCCCCAGCTAAAAGCCGAGCTCGAGCCACGCGTTAATCTCGCGCGACAATTGAGAAGGATTGGAAAGTCGGAAGAATAGGTCCTATAGGACATATAGGACCTATTGATCGTGCGCCAGATTCAGTCGCTCGATGCTTCTCGCTTTTCCGGTGGCCTCATCGATATCGATCACCGCCGCACAGATCCGCACTTGCCCGCTCGCGTGGTCGGCGCGGCGGGCAGTCACAGAAGTAAAGCGCGCAATCACATCTGCTTTGTTCATGCCGATCACTCCGGCGTAACTTCCTGTCATTCCGAGATCCGTAAGGTAAGCCGTGCCGCCGGGCAGAATTCTCTCGTCCGCTGTTTGCACGTGCGTGTGTGTGCCGAGCACGGCTGACACGCGGCCATCCAGGTGCCAACCCATCGCAACCTTCTCAGACGTCGCTTCTGCATGCATATCGACGATTCGAACAGTCGTCTCTGCCGGCAACGATGCCAGCACGCCCTCGACCACACGAAACGGATCGTCAGACGGCGGCATGAAAACTCGTCCCATTAAATTCATCACTGCCACGCGCGCGCCATTTACTTCACCGCTCCAATAGCCACTGCCGGGAGTGTTGGGCGGATAGTTCGCCGGACGAATCAGTCGCGGCTGTTTGGCGATGTAATCGATCGCTTCCTTCTTATCGAAGATGTGATTGCCGGAAGTCATTACGTCGATACCGGAAGAAAACAACTGCTCACATAACGAAGGCGTGACGGAAAAACCACCGGCGAGGTTTTCGGCGTTCATGATCGCGAGGTTAATCTCGTGCTGCTCGCGCAGATCCTGAATGCGTTCGAGCACAGCAATGCGTCCCGGCTTGGCGACGACATCTCCGATCATGAGGACTTTCATAGTGGTGAATTGGGTTGAGACAAAAAAGGCCGCGAACCCTGGATCGTCAATCGTGGTCAGCGATCACGACTGCGATTCACGACCCGCGACTCGCGGTTTCTGGCAGGAGGGAGATCCGCATTTGCCGTTCCGAAGCCGTAATTGAACCTGCATAGACAGGTGGGTGACCTCTTAATGCCGCAGCCTCTGGCAGTTCTTAACGATGAAGAAATGCACTGGCTAAACGACCTCGGTCTCCCGAATCAACGGCGTTGGCTCAATCATCGTACACTCGGTGACGAACACCGCAGAACGTTTCCCTCCGCCGCCACGGATACTAACATATCTCGCCACAAAAAGGCACAAAAGTCACAAAAACAGATAAGTTAACCTGTATTCATTTTTGTGACTTTGGTGCCTCTTTGTGGCTAGAACTTGTCGTTAACCAAGCGTGAGCTTTCCGGCGCCGCCTTGCTCGCTCTCGAGGCTGGTTCGAACTTTCAGCAAGCGATCGAGCATCTCCGCACATTCCGCACTGCGGGCGGCGAGTTGCGCGTCGGCTTGCTCGTGCATGTTCTTCAGGCGGTGGAGCTCGTCTGCGATGTGAAGCGCGGCGAGGATCGCGACCTTCAAGGAGTCGACTGTGAGCGTTCCTGACGAGATCTCTCTCATCCTGCTGTCAACAAATTCCGCGAGTTGAATGATGTATTCAGTATCGCCGTCAGACCTGATGTTGTAGGTCTGGTTGTAGATCTCAACGCGAATAGTGGGACTGCTGGTGGTTGCTTCCATACTGCTTTTATTGATCATTTGGCCGACTCCGGAACTCATCTGAGCTCCTCAGCCATTTCAGGATCGAGAGCGGCCACTGCATCAAGCATGGCTTCGACTTTCATGCGAATCGTCTCACGTTCGGCGAGCAGCTTCTCGACCTGAGTCTCGAGTCGCTCTTTCTCATTCAACACGCTGCCCATGTCGCGGTGGATGAGGGCAAGTTCCTTTTCCAAGTTCTCTTTTTCCTGGCGCAGCGTTTTGGTGAGCTCGATAGTGCGATAGATCTTATCTTCTAAGTGAGAAAACTTTTCCAGGCCTGATAGACCTACCATTACTTCTCTCCCAATGTTTCGACTGGACTAGAAATCGAGAGCGATTATCCGCCTTCACGCCTGCAAGCGCAAGACTCATTCTGCAATCATGCACGATTTATTTTTTCTAACGCTGTTCCGCAGCGAATGCTGCAAGCAATACGGACGTCAAACGCGAGTGACGCTCTTCAACTTCTTCGTCGCGCAGCGTGCGTTCGTCAGAGCGATACTCGAGCCGGATCGTGATGGATCGTTTTGACGGCGGAATATTTCCGCCTTCGAAGGTACCGACCAGCTTCACGCTGCGACAGTCAGGAACGTGTTGCTCGTTTACGGCCTTGAAGATCTCCTCGATCGCGACGTTGCGATTGACGAGCAACGAGATGTCGCGTGTCACGGATGGATAACGAGGCAGAGGCGAATACTGGATCAACTTTGCTGGGCCACGCAGCAGCGCATCGAGGTTCAACTCCGCCACATAAACCGGCTGGCGAAACTTGTAAGACGCAGCAACGTTCTCGGCGAGCCTACCGATAGTGCCGATCTCCGTGTCGTCAGCGAGTTTGATCAGGGCGGTTTGCCCCATACGAAGATGGCGCGCGGAAGTTTGCGTGAATTTCAGCGTACTCAGGTTCATCCAATCGACCGCTGCTTCCAATGCGCCTTTCAGATCGAAAAAGTCGAGCTCGCGTTCTGCCTGTGCGCGACTCTCTTCGAGCGCGCCGCCAGTGGCAACTAAACCGAGTGCGAGTGTTTCGTCGGGCAGTTGTCCGGCCGCCGAAGTCGAGAAAATACGGCCAATTTCAAATAAGCGAACGTCACGAATGCCGTGATTGAAGTTGTGCCGCACTGAGTTCAACAAGCCGGGCAGAAGAGTCGAGCGCATCCACGCCGCATCCTCGATGATTGGGTTCGCGAGCTGTGGCTGATCGTGTTCGCGTCCCCGGAGCGATGGGATCAGATCGAAACGATCCTCCTGCTGGATAAAACTGAAGTTGATCGCCTCGTCGAAGCCGAAGGCGTTCAAGGCGCGTCGCAATGAGCGTTGCTTCATTTCGCTCGGCTGGTATTCCCCTGCAACGTTCGCAGGCGGCAGTTCAGAGCCGATCTTGTCGTAACCCGCGTGTCGCGCGACTTCCTCGACGAGATCTTCTTCCTGTTCGACATCAACACGCCACGACGGCACTGTAAACGTCATCCGGCTGTCTGAATCGCCCTCGTGTATGAAGCCGAGACCGCGAAGAATTCGCAAAATCTCCTCCGCTTCGACCGCGACCGACGTCAGTTGCAGCACGCGCTCGGGACGAAGACTCACGACACGTTCGGTGAATGGTCGTGGAAAGATATCGATCGCGTCTTCGGTAGCAACGCCTCCTGCAAGCTCGCAGATGAGCTCGACGCAACGCTCCTGCGCGCGCAAGACGCCGCCCCAGTCGGCGCCGCGCTCGAAGCGCCGTGACGCTTCGGTATCCATGCCGAGCTGACGCGCAGTTTGCCTGACTGAGGTTGGATCAAAGTAAGCGCTCTCGATCAGCACGTCAGTCGTTTGATTGGATATCTCTGATTCTTCGCCGCCCATGATTCCAGCAAGCGCGACAGGCTTCTCCGCGTCGGCGATGACGAGCATCTCGTTTGTAAGAGTTCGCTCGATGCCGTCGAGAGTCTTCAACGTCTCTCCCGTCGTAGCGCGACGAACGACGATGCGACGCCCACCGAGCTTGGCGAAATCAAAAGCGTGCAGTGGCTGGCCCAGCTCGTGCAGTACGTAGTTCGTGATGTCGGCAACGTTGTTGATGGGCCGCTGGCCGATAGTTTCGAGACGTTTGGTGAGCCAATCCGGCGATGGGCCGATTTTGACGCCACGCACGAGTCGCGCAGCGTATCGCGGACAGAGATCCGGGTCCTTGATTTCGACCGAAGTCAGGTCTTCAGAGCGGCCTTCTGTTTTTGGTGGTTGAGGCTGCGGAGGATGTAACGGTCCGTTCTCAATTACCGAAACTTCGCGCGCGATCCCGACGTGCGAGAGACAATCAGGACGATTCGACGGCACTTCAACGTCCAGCACCGCGTCACCATCGTGCTGCTCAACCGCATCAATAGCCAGACCAACCATCGTCAGCCGTTCACGCAACTCCTGCGGGCTGAGCCTGGTCTCCGTTAACTCTCGCAGCCACTCAAAACTAATGAACATTTAATCGGCGTGTATCCGCGTAAATCCGCGGCTTTTATTCAAACTTTTCCAAAAACCGCACGTCGTTCTCGAAGAGCAAACGAATGTCGTCAAGCTCGTACATCAGCGCGCACATGCGATCGATTCCCAGTCCAAACGCAAAACCCGAATATTCCTGGGGATCGATACCAACGGCGCGCAGCACGTTTGGATGGACCATTCCCGAACCGCCGAGCTCAATCCAGCCGGAGTTTTTGCAGATGCGACAGCCTGCCCCCTTGCATTTGAAACAACTGAAATCAAACTCCGCGCTGGGTTCGGTGAACGGAAAATATGACGGCCGGAAGCGCGTCACAGTGTCAGGACCAAACATGCGACGCAGAAACTCCGCCACCGTTCCTTTGAGATGGGCCATCGTGATGCCGCGATCGACGCACAGTCCCTCGACCTGAAAGAACATCGGGTTGTGAGTCGGATCGGGAGTGTCGCGGCGGAAGACGCGGCCTGGCGCAATCATGCGTACCGGCACACCGCGACGTTGCATCGCGTGTATTTGCACTGTCGACGTCTGAGAACGAAGGGCGAAACCATCGGTGGTGTAGAACGTGTCCTGCCACGCGCGCGCCGGATGATTTTCGGGAATGTTGAGCGCGTCGAAGTTGTAAAAGTCGGTTTCGATCTCGCGATCGTCTTCGATTGCGTAACCGAGCGCGACAAAAACGTCTTCCAGACGTTCTCGGAGCAACGTGATCGGATGGCGATGGCCGAAGCGCGGCCTTCTACCGGGTTGCGTTACGTCGATGCTTTCGCGGCCTGTGCGCTCGTTGTCGATTTGCTCCTTTAGTTCGAGTTCGACTTTGTCGATCATCCGCTCGCAAGTATCGGCAACCGACTGAACCAACTGACCAAACGCGGCACGGTTTTCGGCCGGAACGCGACCAATTAACCTTTTCGCTGCTGCCAGTTCACTTTTTTTCCCGAAGTGGCGTGTGCGGAGGTCTGCCAAAACGCGTTGCCTCGCAGCAGCAGTCCAATCGGATGAATCAACAACAAAGCGTTCGAACTCTTGCTCGAACGCTTTGCGGGCTGCTTCCACTTGCTGCTCAGGTGACATAACAGTCAGAACCACAGATTACACAGATTACACAGATTAATCTGCGTAATCTGTGGATAAGCTAATTCTTTTTCACCGCGACCCATCTGCCCTGCAACTGTCCGGCGTAGTCAAACTCACCGGAAAGCTTTCCATCGATAACAGTGGCGTTCATCAAAATCGTGCCGCTCTGACCCTCAAGCTGGAACACCAGTTTGCCGTCTTTCCACGAGCCGTCTTTGATCGAGGCTTCACCGAGTTGCGAGCTGCTACCACCGGTGACGTTCTCACCTTCAATCTTCAGCGTCAGCAAAAATGGAAACGGCTGCCCGTTCGCATCCGCAACCGCTTCCCACTGTCCGTTGAGATTAACCGCCGGGGCGGGCGCAGGCGTCGTAACCTTTTTCAGCTCAACCGCGTGCTTCTGCGTTCCTGCTGTCAGTTCGCCGATGAGCTTGTCACCGTCGACTTTCGCGACCAACACCGCTTCCTTGCCAAAGCTGAGCGAAAGCGTCCCATTCTCGAGCTTTGCTTCGGTGACATCGATTGCCATCGTGCCGTGCATCGCACGTCCTGATATTTTGCCGCCCTCGTCTTTCAGCTCGAGCGAAACTTTCTCCTCAGGCGCGCCGGGCTTCTTGACTGTGCCCTCGTAAGTGCCCGACAGGTTAGGAGCCGGAGTCGCCTGCGCAAAAGCAACGATACTGCCGGCGAGGAACGTGAGTGTCAGTAGGACCAGCCGAGTTTTGTTTTTCACTGGTACATTCCCTTCAAAAGATTAGGCCGCCTTGTTTCGCTGTTCATTCTCGAGTGCGTTTTTGGCTTGGCCCGCGACCTGTGCAAAAGAGTCCGGCTGATGCACGGCGAGATCGGCGAGCACTTTTCGATCGAGCTCCACGCCGGCGAGTTTCAAACCATGCATGAGCTGCGAATAGTTCAGACCATTCAAACGCGCGGCAGCGCCGATACGCACGATCCACAAGCTGCGAAAGTCGCGCTTCTTCAACTTGCGTCCGGTGTAAGCAAAGTTCAATCCTCGCTCTACTGACTCTTTCGCTGACCGGTACAACTTCGACTTCGTGCCACGATAACCTTTGGCCAGTTTCAATATCTTCTTGCGTCTCTCAAGACGCTTATTGCCACGTTTTGCTCTGGGCATCTTATTATTCCTCCTTTATATCTTTATCCGCAGATTATGCCGATGGATTCATTAATCTCTTCCATACGGCAACATCGACATTACGCGATCGTGGTCCGACTTCGAGACAAGGACGTCGATGTCCAGATGACGCTTTCGCTTGTTAGTCTTCTTCGTCAATATGTGCCGCGCATGCGAATGGCCACGCTTGATCTTTCCGGTGGCGGTTAGTCGCACACGCTTGGCCGCGCCTTTGTGTGTTTTAAGTTTTGGCATGATTCCCCTCTCTAAGATTGCGCTTGCGCCGGCGCCTCTGGCTTTGCGGCGCCGCTGGTCTTATGTCTCTTCGGTCCAAAGATGATGAACATCTGGTTCCCTTCCATCCTCGGCCGTGCTTCGACTTCACCAACGTCCGAGAGGTCCTGTTCCAGCTTGGCCAGGATCCGCGCTCCCAGTTCGCGGTGAGTCATCTCGCGTCCACGAAACCAGATCGTGGCTTTTACTTTGTCGCCATCCTGCAACCACTCGCGCGCATGCTTCATGCGATAGGCGTAATCGTGATCGTCAGTTCCGGGGCGAAACTTTACTTCCTTAACCGTGATCGTTACCTGTTTCTTCTTCGCCTCGTTTGCCTTCTTCTTCGCTTCGTACTGATACTTTCCGAAGTCGATGATCCGGCAAACCGGAGGATCGGCGTTCGGAGCGACCTCCACGAGGTCTAGCCCCTTTTCCCGGGCGGCGCGAACCGCGTCGCGCACATCCATCACGCCCAGTTGCTCTCCTTCCTCACCAATTACGCGCACCTCAGGCACGCGAATTCTTTCGTTAATACGAACCGGCGGCAGACGCCGGTTATCAGGACGCTGTCCGCGACCTCGAAAGCCTGTAGCTATTGCTGCACCTCCTGAGTTTGACTGTTGCTTGTTAACGCGCGTGTTTCAACCAACCTGCGCGCCATCTCTTTAAATTCCGCGACCGACATCACTCCGATGTCACCCCGGGCACGTTCTCTGACTGCCACCGTCTTCTGCTCCATCTCGCGATCGCCGAGGATCAGCATAAACGGCACCTTCTGTAACTGCGCATCGCGAATCTTCGCGCCGATCTTCTCGCTGCGCAGATTCACTTCGACGCGGAAACCGGCCACGCGAAGTTCACGCTCCAGTTCCTCCGCATATTCGTTGACACGATCCGTGATCGGCAGCACCGCCACTTGCACCGGCGCAAGCCACATCGGAAACGCTCCGGCGTAGTGCTCGATCAAAACGCCAAAGAACCGTTCCACCGATCCGAAGAGCGCGCGGTGGATCATCACGGGACGATGAGGCTTGTTGTCTTCGCCGATGTATTCGAGTTGAAACCGCTCCGGCAAATTAAAGTCAAACTGGACCGTCGTCAACTGCCAGGTGCGGCCAATCGCATCTTCGACGCGAATGTCGATCTTTGGACCATAGAAAACAGCCTCGCCTTCGATCCGTTGATAAGCAATCTGCCGGCTGTTCAAAGCGTCGACCAGCGCGCTCTCGGCGCGTTCCCAATCTTCGTCTGAGCCGAGATACTTACTCAGATCGCCGCCTCTGACTGACAGTTCAACCTTGATGTCCTTGAAGCCGAAGACTTCATAGACGTTGAAAGCGAAGTCGATGCAGCCGATGATCTCCGAACGCACAGTTTCCGGCGTGCAGAAGATGTGGGCGTCGTCTTGCGTAAAACCACGCACGCGCGTCAGGCCGTGAAGCGTACCCGAGAGCTCTGCGCGATAACACGTTCCCAACTCCGCGTAACGGAGCGGAAGATCGCGATAAGAACGTTGCGCCGACTTGTAAATGCCGATATGAAACGGACAGTTCATCGGCTTGATCCGAAACTCCTGTTCTTCGAATTCCATCGGCGAGAACATTGAGTCCGCGTAGTTCTCTTCATGTCCACTCGTGAACCACAGTTCGCGCTTGGCAATGTGTGGTGTGAAGACGAGTCCGTAACCACGAAGCAGAAGTTCGTGACGCAGGTAGTCTTCCATCTCCTTGCGTATCGCGCCGCCCTTCGGGTGCCAGAAGATCAGCCCTTGCCCGTATTCTTCCTGAATCGAAAACAGGTCGAGCTCGCGCCCGAGACGGCGATGATCTCGCTTCTCCGCCTCTTCACGCTGCTTGAGCCACGCGTCGAGCTCCTCCTGCGTAAAGAAGGCCGTGCCGTAGATCCGCTGCATCTGCGGCTGCGACGCGTCGCCTTTCCAGTACGCGCCGGCGAGCGAAAGCAGTTTGAAGGCGCGCAACTTGTTCGTGTTTGGCACGTGTGGACCAAGACAGAAGTCGATAAACGGCGAGCCGTCGATGTAATAGACGCTGACGTTGTCGCCCGCTTTCTCGTCGATCAGTTCACACTTGAGCGGTTCCTGCCGTTCACTGAAAACGCGCAGAGCTTCGGCCTTCGAAATCTCCTCGCGACGATAACCGAGATTCTTGCTCGCGATCTGCTTCATTCGCTTTTCGATCACGGGCAGATCGGCCTCGGTTAACGGGCGCGGCGCAATCACGTCGTAGAAAAACCCGTAACGCGGATCGTCAAGCAGTGCTGGTCCAATGCCGAGTTTCGTGCCGGGGAAGAGATCGAGAACAGCCGCGGCGAGCAGGTGCGCGGTCGAGTGACGCAGCACTTCGAGGCCATCGCGCGTTTCGGGGACGATCGGCTCGATTTGAACTGACTCGCCGTTGCTGCCACGCACGGCGTCGAGTGAAGCGGTAAGATCCACTTCGCGGCCGCCGATCTTGGCAGCGAGGGCCTGTTTCGCCAGGTCGCGATCGAGTTTTTTCAGAGCTTCCGCTACCGTGGCCGAATCGGGCACGGGAACGGGTTGACCGTTTTTCAGTTGTACGTTGATCTCGCTCATTTGCGTGTCTCCAGCCGCCGCAACCATTTGAAGGGACGCGGGGACTGTTAGAAAGACCTAACTCCCGAGGCCGAAGACATTCCCGACGATTTACGATTCACTAATTTGGTTACTTCAGTCGATCGGATTCGATAGGAGCGCCTTCGCCGCGCGCCCGCGTGGTTGCGGGTCGGCAATTAAAAAGTAAAGAATCGAGTAGTAGTTCGATTCATGACGAAGGTCTTCCGGAGCATCCTATCAAAAATTAGAAACTGCCATCAGTAACGAAGCCGGATTCTAGCAAAGCCCCAGCGAATGGCGCAAGTTACGCCACAAAGAGGCACATAAGGAAGACCACAAGGCACAAATCACTTTTTTGTGCTCTTATGTGCCTCTTTGCGGCTAAACTGACGGCCACAAAATCCGTCTTAGGAGACACGAAGACACTATGCGGTCAGCACGAGCTTTAGTTGTCGTTGCATTATTCTGCTGCTTTGTCATTCAAATCCCGGCGCAAACCAGGGCGAAGCCGGCGGTCAGTGAGATGCGCAGCGCGATCGAGATGTACACGGTCGATCGCGGCAGTCTCTCGCGCTCTTATCCGGTGGCAGTGTCGCAGGGACGGCGCGACAGGTTTAAGAAGTTCTACAGCGATTGGCTCGCTTCGCTGCAAAAGCTCGACTTCGACTCAATGAGTCAGGATGGAAAGATCGACTACTTACTCTTCAAGAACCATCTCGAGTACGAGTTGCGACAACTCGACATTCAAGCACGCCAGCTCAGCGAGATCGAGCCGCTCGTTCCCTTCGGCACGAAGATCATCGAGCTTGAAGAAGCGCGCCGCCGGATGGAACCAATCGACTCCGCGAAAGTTGCCGCGATGCTGACTGAGCTGAGAAAGCAGGTCGACGATCGACGTCGCGCAGTTGAATTGGGACTGCGCGGCGAAGGTCGCGGCGGAGACACCAATGTCGAACCCGTACGAGTTAAGAAGACCGTAGCCAATCGAGCAGTCAATGCAATCAACGGACTGCGTGCAAACCTGCGAAACTGGTACACCTTCTATAACGGTTACGATCCGCTGTTCACCTGGTGGAATGAAGAGCCTTACCGTTCACTCGATCAGGCGATGAGTAACTATGCGAGTTTCATTACCGAGCGAGTGGTAGGCATCAGACCAGAAGATAGAGCAACACAGGCCGCGCCGAATCGCGGCACAGGCGGCCCGGCCGGCGCTGGGCAGGGAGTTCAACGGCCCGGCAACGCACGTCCGGGCGATGCGAGCGACATCATCGGCGATCCGATTGGTCGCGAGGCGCTCTTGAGCGAGCTGCGCTCAGAGATGATTCCCTACACACCTGAAGAACTGATCGCGATCGCCGAAAAGGAGATGGCCTGGTGTGAAAACGAAATGAAGAAGGCCTCGCGCGATCTCGGTTACGGCGACGACTGGCACAAAGCGCTCGAACACGTCAAGAATCTCTACGTCGAGCCGGGCAAGCAGCCGCAAATGATCCGCGACCTCGCGCTCGAAGCAATCAAATTTGTCGAAGATCACGATCTCGTAACCGTTCCTGAGCTGGCAAAAGAGAGCTGGCGCATGGAGATGATGACTCCCGAGCGGCAGCTAGTCAGTCCGTTCTTTCTCGGCGGCGAAGTCATCCAGGTTTCGTTTCCCACCAACACGATGGCCCACGAACAAAAGATGATGAGCATGCGCGGCAACAACATCCACTTCTCGCGCGCCACCGTCTTTCATGAGCTAATCCCGGGCCACCATCTTCAGGGCTTCATGGCCGCGCGCAACAAACCGTACCGCGCGATCTTCAGCACTCCGTTTTGGACCGAAGGAAACGCGCTTTATTGGGAACTACTGTTCTGGGATTTGAACTTCGCGAAAACGCCGGAGAATCGCATCGGTATGCTCTTCTGGCGCATGCACCGCTGCGCGCGCATCATCTTCTCACTCAACTTTCATCTCGAGAAGATGACTCCGCAGGAGTGCATCGACCTGCTCGTCAACAGGGTGGGCCATGAACGCGACAACGCGACTGCCGAAGTGCGACGCTCGTTCGACGGCAGTTACGGACCCCTCTATCAAATCGCTTATTTGATTGGAGGCCTTCAGCAGTATGCGATGCACCGTGAGCTGGTCGATTCAGGCAAGATGACCAACCGCGCGTTCAACGATGCGCTGCTGAAGGAGAATCGTATTCCGATCGAGATGCTGCGCGCCGCGATCACGAATCAGAAGTTGACGCGCGATTTCGTGACGAGCTGGAGGTTTTACGGCTCGCCACAAAAATGACGCCACAAAGAGGCACAAGTAAGCCACAAAGAAACACATAAGAGCCTAAAAAAGGGGTTGACCGCTTTTCTTTTTTTGCGCCTTTTTGTGGCTTACTTGTGCCTCTTTGTGGCTCACTTTCGATATTGGAGTCGTAGCTTTACGAACATCGGTTCTGTTGGTTTGGCGCTGGGGCGGTAGAAGAGAAGTTGTGGCGCGGGCGCGCTGGCGGTGAGTGCCCGGGTCCGCGCGTCTTTCTCCTCTTTGGTCCAACTTTGGCCCGAACTTGTCATCTCCAGTCGTCCGACGCTTGAGCCCCACGCCTTTTCCCATTCCGCCACCTGAGCGGACGTAAGTTTCAGTGCTTTGTCGGTGATCTGCACTCCTTCGAGCGGTTGCGGCGTGACGAGCACGCTCACGACTTCCGCCACGTGATCGGGCCGACTCTTCCTCATCGTGAAGTACGGCGGGCTGTCGTCCTGCGCCGGGATCTCAACCAGCCTGCCAATCGCCACCTGGTTGTCACCACCGGCAGTCCGCTTCGTTGGAAAGATTAGATACGGCTCTCCAAGACTGCCATCCGCATACTGCTCGCGATCGATCACGTAAAGATAACCACCACGCACAGCTTCCACGCTGATGCGAAGCCGGTCGCCTTGAACGAGTCTTGTGCTTGCCGAAATCCGCTCCGGCAACCACTCCGTCGTTGCATTGTCGTCGTGAATGATCAACCGCTCGCCTGCGTCAGATCGATTTGCGGGTCGCAAGCGCCAAATGGTGACGCCTACAACTGTCTCCGGCACGACGTTCTCAACGGGCACATTCGGAGTTGCAATTCGATAGGTTCCACTTGCGCGTCGGCGCGAAGTGCCTTTTTTGTTTGTCGACGAACTGATAAAAGCAGTGTCCCAGAGTTTTCGTGTCATCTCGTCGGGCTGTTGGGCCATCACCGAGCAGACGACGACAACTAAAACGATTAGTGCGAAACTTACAACCGCTTTCATAAACGATCCCTTCTGCCCCCAAACCAACTACCAAAGCGGTGCCAAGGCACCGCGCTCCAAGGAGAGGTTCAATTCCATTCGCCTTGTAGGACAAACGCAGCCCAGTAATAAGGCGACTGCCACTGCGGCGTGCGCAGCAGCTCGATCTGCGCGGCGCGCAATGCCGCGGCCGGAGTTTTGTTTCGACGCAGCATTCCCGAATAAAGCCGCTGCATTAACGCGGCTGTGGCCTTGTCGTTCACGTTCCACAAACTCACCACGACGCGTCGCGCCCCGGCATACATAAATCCCCGCGTCAAGCCCTCGATACCTTCGCCCCTTATCTCTTTGCCCAATCCGGTTTCGCACGCGCTCAGCACGACCAACTCTGCCGGTAATTTAAGATTGTAAATATCGTGGGTGCGGAGGAAACCATCCTGCGGGTTCCCTTGTTCATCGATCATCGAGAGCACTATCGCCGAAAGGCCAGAGCGCGTTGCATCCAGGTAACCGTGAGTTGCAAAGTGCACATAACGGTACTGGCTCAACTCGCTGCTCGTGGCAATTGATCGATTTGCACGAAAGTCGAGAGCTTTAAAATTTGCTCCCGCAGGTGCGACGGCGAGAATCTGGTCAGCCTCCTGCCGGGTGAATGGCAAGCGTCGAATCGCAAGCTGTCCTGAACCACCGGAGAGATGTTCGATGATGCGCGTGTTGTTTGTTGCGGTCGATGGGTTGGATGTTTCTTTCGCTTGACTGCCACTGAATCGTGCGTCACCAGTTGAGAAAACCGGATCGGCCAACACTGCGACACCTTTCGGCGCCGGCTTACGGTTCGCCAAAGTCTGGCGTTGAATGGCTAACGATGAAGCGGAAGGAAGGCTGACAATTTCGTGATCGACAACAAGAGGAAGATAGTTTTTCCTCGATCCGCCCAGAGATAACGCAGCAAATGGCACGAACTGAAGCGCGCCGTCAGCAACCACGACTAATCGTCTGGCTCCAAAGTCAGCCAGCGCGGGCGCGAGTATCATCCGGCCTAACTCCGCGGAAGATTGTTGAAACTGAGTGTCCGCTTGTGCGATTCGTGCTTGTCGTTGTGCCGGAGTTTCCAGCGACTTCACCACGCTGCGAGCGGTTAACGACTCGTATACCTGTTGCGCGACTTTCTGTATCTCTTCCCGCTTTGGCAGTTCATAACTCTTCAGCGAGTTCTGCGTGACGGCCCAGAGATAGCTGCGCGCATCGCCTAACGAATACTCCAGCAACACTGTGTCTGGATCGAGTTGCCGCTGCATGCCCTTCACGTCAAGCGGTTGCGGTTGAGTGAGTGCCGCATACGCCGGGCTCGCCTTGCGAATCGCTGCTTGGACTTGCTCATACTCGCTCTCGAGCGCCCGGATCTCTTTGTCGAAGGTCTCAATCTCCTGCCGGTTGCCGTTCTGGGCAGTGAGTTGAATATGGCGTTGGGCCTTCGCGTTTATCAACTGCAGGATGTCGCGCTCGCGTTCAACCAAGTCAGCGCTGACTCCCTGTTCGACATTGACGTGAGCTTCGTTCAACATTTCCAGCAGACTGCGCGCGCGTCCACGTTCACTGGCTTGAAGCGCTTCTGCATCGTGGCGCGCCGATGGGTCCTTTGCATGAAGCTGCATCAGCAGGTCAACGTAGAGTTCGTAGGCCTTTTCTCTTGAAGCAAGGTAGGAAGTACGAAGCTGCTGGCTACCAGAGCGAGCGCGAACGGTCTCAATCAGCGACAGCGACTCTTCAATGTCCTTTCGTGCTTCGCTGAGGTGACCGATCCCCTGTTCGACGCGAGCTCTATCCTCCAGGACAATTGCAGCAGTATTGAGATCCTTGATGTTGCGAAGTATCGAAAGCGCCTGAGCAAAATCGTCCAGCGCTTTTTCGGACTGGCCCAACAGACCGTAAACATGACCCAGGTTATTTAGACTGACCGCTTCTCGGCGCGCGTTCTTGGTGGCGCGCTGAATCTCCAGTGCCTGTTGATGATATTCGAGAGCTTTTTCAGGCTGGCCCATGTTGGAGTAGGTGATACCAAGGAAATCAAGCGTTTGCGCCTCCTGGGCTCGATTCCCGATCTTCTGCTGCATCGCTCGAGCCTGACCGTAATAATCAAGCGCCTCTTGATATTTCAATGAACGGCTATAGGCGAGACCGATGTTGCTCAACGTATTCGATTCGTTAGTACGGTTATTACCGGTTTTTAAGATCGCGAGCGATTGCTGGAGATAGTCCAGAGCCCTTTCAATCTCACCCAGAGAGATGTAAGCAACTCCGATATTATTGAGTGTGCTGGCACGCTGCTCTGGCAAATCTGCGAAGAGCGGTAACGCCTGCAAGTAGTAATCAAGAGCTTTTTGAAAGTCGCCGCTATCGTTGTAAAGCTTGCCGTTATTATTTAATGCCGCACCTTCGTTGAGTTTGTCACTTAGCTGTTGTGCGAGCTGACGTGCACGTTCGTAGTGCTGTCGCGATTTTGGGATCTCACCGAGAACATCGTTCATTCCGCCGAGGAAATTCTGTAGCGATGCTTCCAGTCGCTCGTTTTGGAGCTTTTGCGCTAGTGAGAGGGCGTCTTCGAAAAGCTGCAACGCAGTCCGAAAATCATTGAGTTGAGCATAGGCTAGACCCATCGATTGAACATTCAGTGTCTGGCGGTAGGTATCACCTGCTGCTTTAAAAAGTGGCGTGGCCTCCTGATACTTCACTATGGCGGCGCGCTTGTCAGTCGCGTTTGGCTTTGAGCGTAGCTCTTGGGCCTCTTCAAAGCGTCTTTGAGCAATTACATGTCCCTTGTCGACAGCGCTCGCTTCTCGCAGCGCCAGGATCTTAATCCGGTATTGCGCGGCACTCGCTTTCACGTTTGGCGCACTCACTTCAACGCGATACTCACCTGACGTGTCAGCCACCAGTAGGATAGGCTCGGTCCCCCAATTACCGGTGGGACTATTGGAGACCGCGATCTGAGAACTGTCGGGTCGGAACAAGGTTACTCTGACGTCAATTCCCTCCTGTTCAACTAACGCATAAAGAAACTGACCGGTCGTAAGATTGATTGCATAGGAATGCGATTCGCCACCTTTAAGTGCATGTGCTCCGTCAGCCAAAACTGTCGCCTGCTTTACCGGTTCCTGAATGACAGGAGCTTGCGCCTTTGAGTTGAGTGCAGCGGTCTGCCAACTCAAAGCAATGCACAGCAATACCGTGCAGCACGTTCTGGTTGATGACAACACGCAATTTGATGGCGTCGACATTTGCATTTAACAAAGAAAGCGGAAGAGGCGGGAGAGATTAAGACCGCTCCCGCTCTTCCAGTTAAAGATGGAGATTATCCGTTTCAATATGGGTTTGACGATGCGGAAGCGGCCGCTGCCTCTCCTTTATCCTTTTCCCCAAATGTTGCACCAGCGTGCGCGACCCAAGTGTCACCATCATCGTCCTCGTCACCATCATCGTCACGTGGTCCCTTGTACCCCTGGTTACTCCACGTTCCCTTAGCCACTTCAGGGCCAGCATGCGTGACCGTTATGTACCAAGGCTCTTCAGTGGGTCCATTAAGGCGAGCCAGGAAGATTGGGAAGTTAAACGGTAGCTCGGGAAGTTTGGGGTCCCTTGTTGCTGCATGGGGCTCGCCGTCAGGCCCGAAAAACACATATTTATCCACAATGCTGAAGATAAGGCAGTCGACAAGCGCAGGGGGGTTTGGTTTATCTGAGCCTGGCTTCGTTGTTGGGATGATCCAATCTGACATTTGCTAATCCTCCTTTTGGGAATTGTTGGGTTTCCACAATCCGTACTAGGCGAACTGTGATCTGAGCTAAAACCAAGATGATGCCGGCCGAACTGAGAGTTCCGTAAAGCCTTTCCTACTTCTTAACGCGAGAACTGTTTTGCCAAACCACCATTTAAACGGTGAAAGCGGGACTATTCGATTAGAGAGGGCGTGAACTCTTGAGTGCCTGGTAACGCTTTTGGATAGGCGCAATAATATGCCTGTTCAATACTGGCGTCCAGACTTTAAAACTGCGTCACAAAAAGGCACAAAGAATGCACAAAAGGTTTGTCTAATGATGCTGGAGTTTTATGGGGTAGACGATAACGTTGCTGGTGGATTTTAGCGTGGTCAAGGTGTCGCCTTTTTCGTAATCCGGTTTGGGATCAGAGTGAGTTCTCAGGAAATCCTGAATAAACTTGTTCAGCGAGGGATCGGTGATTTGGCCTTGCGTGCGTGGACCGGCGAATTCTCCTATCCGTTCCAAATCCGGCAGCGGCTCGTTGGAAAACACCAGCCAGAGTTTTTCAGTTCCCTCCTGGCGGTCAAACTTCAACCATGTCTGTTCCGGAATCTGGATTATCTGTTCCGCACTTAATAAAGATGACCCCCCATTTGCAGTCGGGGTCGGGAATACCGCATTGAACTCTGGTGTGGTGGACGCGCCAGACGGACCTTCGTTGACGATATAAAGGTGACCTGACTGCGGAGCTCTGAAGTTCAACCGAATCTGATAGTCGGCTTCAAATAACATTTCACCGGGCTGCGTAAACGGATCTTGATAAGGCTTTCCGTTCCGAAACTTCTGCACCGTTACCCAGTACGTCAGCGAACGTTCAGCGACTGGAGCAGGTGATGTTGGAACGTTTGGTCGTGCTCGCGAAGAACGCCAAATGTTTACACCGAAGATCGCGGCGGTCACCAACGCCATCGCGATCAATGCAAACACCAGGACGCGCGTCTTCTGCGAGTTGCGAGGCATTTCGTCAGCAGCAACAGTCGCTTGCGGCATCGACGGTGAAGAGGTGCGCTCGATCTCCGCTGAGACATCCAACTGTCGCTTCAGATTCCGCAGATCGATCAGCATGTCTTTCGCCGTTTGATAACGATCCTCGGGGTTCTTCGCCATCGCCTTCAGAACAATGCGCTCCAACTCTGCCGGCACTTTCACCTGCTTGCTTAACGGCCCGGGATCTTTCTCGAGTATCTGGACGATGGTGTGACTGCTGGTAGCACCCTTGAACGGCATCGCGCCGGTCACCATCTCGTAGATCATGACGCCGGTGCTCCAGATATCTGTGCGCTCGTCGACCGCATGCGCTTGTGCCTGCTGCGGCGACATGTAGTTGATCGTGCCCATGAAGGTGCCGGGTGTCGTTTTCAGCGCAGTTGCGGCTTCCATCTCGGATTCATCACTAGCCCGGGTCGCGGTTTTCTTCTCCGTCACTTTAGCCAAACCAAAGTCCAACACCTTCACCACACGATCGCGACGCCGAATCATTACGTTTTCCGGTTTTATGTCGCGATGTACGATGTGTGCCTCGTGCGCCGCATCGAGCGCCGCCAGTACCTGCATCGCGATATCGAGCACCTCACCGAGTTTTAGCCTTTTCGTATGCAGGTAGTCGCGCAGTGTTTCTCCGTCGATGTATTCCGTTGCCAGAAACGTCAGGCCATCGATTTCGCCAAAGTCGAAGATGGTGAGAATGTTTGGCTGGTTCAGCGACGATGCCACTTTTGCTTCCTGACGAAAGCGTTGCATGCGTCGTTTGTCTGCGGCGATGTTTGGCGCGAGCACTTTCAACGCGACCGTTCGATCGAGTCGCGTATCTTTGGCGAGATAAACTTCGCCCATACCACCGGCGCCGAGCAGATCGACGATGACGTAAGAACCGAGCTGCTGTCCTTTCTTAAGTGTGCGGTGCTCGGTTTGAACTTCGTTCTCGTCGATCAACAACGCCGCGTTATTTTCAGCAGCCAATCCGCCGATGAAATTCTCCTCGCTCGCTTTCCGATGCGAGTCGATCAGTTTCTCAACTTCAGAACGCAACGATTCATCAACTCCACACTGATCGGCGACGTATGCCGCACGCGCTTCAGGATCGAGCGAAATCGCCGATTCGAATATGCGACTGATCTGTTGCCAGCGTTCAGGCGTCAATTGCTCGCGCTCCCGGTGAGTTGTTGATGGAGCCACGCGCGCGCCATGTTCCAGTCGCGGGTCACGGTGTTCTGTGAAACGTGCAAGACTCCGGCAATCTCCTCATTGTTCAATCCGCCGAAGTAGCGCAACTCAACAACCTGGCTGCGACGTGGATCCATCTCAGCCAAACTCTTCAGCGCTTCGTCCAAACGTATCAGCTCGGAGCCTTGCACTGGCGTCACTGTCGCAGCTTCGTCGAGTGACACCTGTTGTGCTCCGCCGCCGCGTTTTGCATAGGCATGCCGCCGCGCATGATCGATGAGAATACGGCGCATGATCTGGGCGGAGATCGCGAAGAAATGCGAGCGGTTGCTCCAACGCACATTTCTTTGATCCACGAGACGCACGTACGCCTCGTTGATTAGTGCAGTGGTTTGCAGTGTGTGATCTTTGCGCTCGCGGCTCATGTAGCGGCGGGCGAGCCGGTGGAGTTCGTCGTAGACCAGTGGATAGAGCTCGTCGAGTGCGGATTGATTCCCATCGCTCCACTCAACGAGCAACTGGGTAATCTCGTGTGGGGAATGCCTCTTCAATGTCTGCCGCAGTTAACACTCTGTGTCTCTGTGTCTCTGTGGTTAAAATCACCACGGAGACACAGAGAAGAAATGATCTAACTAATGTCACCGGGCTTGCGCAGCATCTTGTTGACCTCGCCGATGTGAAGCTCTTCTTCCGAGATCATGCGACGTGCGTAGTCTTCGAGCAACACCGAGCGATCGCGCACCAGCTCAAACAGTTGTTTGTAGAGCGCGAGACCGGCTTCCTCGGCTTGCAGGGATTCGGTGAGAATGTCGTTAATGCCATGTTTGTGGGTTTCGAGTAATGCGCCGATTTTCAGCGACGGATGTTCACCAAAATGCGTGACGAGCTCGCCCGCTTCGTTCGCGTGCAAAAGACAGGTATTTGCTTCGTTGCGCAGCCAGCTCACGATCGGAATTCTGTTGTGACCAAAGATCATCAATGAATAGTGAGTGTAACGAACAACACCGGCCAGCTCAGCTTCCAGAATCTGGTTCAAAAGCTTCAACGCCGCTGCCTTGTCAAAATTTTCGTCCGACATATTCTCCTCCATTTTTGATCTTCGTCAGAACCGCAGTGAGAGACAGCTAAGCCCGCCGTCCATCTTCTGAAACTCCGACATATTTAGCGCGATCGTTTTGTAACCAAGCTGGTCCAACTCTTCTTTCACTTTCGGAAAGCCGGCGGCTATCAGGACTCGACCATTTATTGATAGACAGTTTGCCGCGTATTCCTCAGCCTCGGTCAGGCAAATCAGATCGTAACGCGAAAACTCTTCGCGACGGCGGAGCGCTTGAATCACCATCAGATGCCCGCCGCCGAGGTAAGCCAGACCGCTCTTCAGATGAAGGATATTACTCAGACCGCGTATGTCTATCAAACTCGAACTGTAACCCCACGAATCGAGGAATCGAGCCAGTTGATTGGCACCGTGTTCGTTGGTGCGATCGGAGATGCCGATAAAGAAGTGCTCACCGGCTTCGCAGACGTCGCCGCCGTCGAGCGTGCCGGGTTCGAGGATTGAGTGCACCTCAGGAAAGTAGTCGTGCAATACGGGCTTGATGCTTTCGGTTTCGCCCAGCCGGCTCGGTGCGCCGGGACGCGTGACGACTGCGCCACGAGGTGTGAGGATAGCGGTGTCTTCGACGAAGGTTGAGTCAGGGTGTTGATCATCAGGTTCCAGACGAACGAGCTTGAGGCCGCATGATGCGAGCGCGTGACAGTAAGCTTCGTGCTGTTCGAGTGCGCGTTCAAGAACCGGTGCGCCTAAGTCGATACGGGTCAGGCCCGAGGCGAAGCTTGCTGCAGGTCTTCTGACAATCGCTTTTGTAAATCCTGTCACGCGACTCTTCCCATCAAGCGCTTGATCGTCGGAGTAAGAATCGCCAGTATCACCGCGGACACCAACAACCCAACTGCGATGCCACCGTAAAGCTTCGTCAACTGCATCGGATTGTTCGCCACGAAGAATCCGGAGAGGTATCCCGCGAGTTTGCTGCCAAGCGACGACGCCAGAAACCACACACCCATCATGATACCCACCAATTTTGCCGGCGAGAGCTTGGTCACTGTGCTCAGTCCCACCGGACTCAAACACATCTCACCACACACCTCCAAAAAATAGAGCACGACAAGCCACAGCGGACTGATCCTGCCGTAAGCCGTCAACATGCACGCCGGTATCATCAACAGGTAAGCAGCACCGATGAACAACAGCCCAAGCGTGAACTTCACCGGACTCGACGGTTGTCGATCCTTCATGCTCACCCACAGGTACGAAAACACCGGCGCCAATAAGATCACGAAGAAGGGCGTACACGATTGCAAATAGCTCGAGGGAAACCCGAATCCAAACACTTCAGTGCGGACGAGCTCTTTCGCAAATAGATTTAGGCTCGCGCCCTTCTGCTCGTACGCGGCCCAAAACAAGATCGTGAAAACAAAAAAGATAAAGATTGCCGCGATGCGTTTCCAATCGGCGGAGGTTAAAGGTTGACTCGAAGTGGCTTCACTCACCGCCGCTGCTGTTCGTTTCTTCTTCCTGCTGCCGACATGGGCCAACCAACTGCCGAAGATCACGAAGATAATCAGACCAAGGATCATCCCGACGCCCGCAGCGCCAAATCCCCAGTGCCAACTCGTCGTTGGATTGAATCCACTGTTGACGAGGAATCGTTTGAAGCTGTCGCTTTGGGCCAGATAGCCGCAAACCAGTGGCGCCAGCACCGCGCCAACGTTGATTCCCATGTAGAAGATTGAAAAACCGCTGTCGCGACGTGCATCGTTTTCGCGGTACAGGCCGCCGACCATCGCGCTGATGTTTGGTTTGAGCAGACCCGTGCCGGCGGCGATGAGGATCATGCCGAGATAGAACGAGGTCATCGAATGAAAGACCATCGAGAAGTGGCCGCAGGCGATGATGAGTCCACCCAGGAAAACGGCGAGGCGCGCGCCGAGTAAATAATCCGCGGCGAGTCCGCCTGGCAAGGCGGTTAAGTACACCGACATCGTGTAGGTGCCGTAGATCGAAGCAGCGTGCTTTGTATCAAAGCCGAGACCGCCTTGAGCCGGGGGCGCGACCATGTAAAGGATGAGAATGGCTCGCATACCGTAATAGCTGAAGCGTTCCCACATTTCGGTGAAGAAAAGCGGCGCGAGTCCGATTGGGTGGCCTAACAGCGTGCGTTCGCGTACTTCTGTGCTCATATGTTTGGGCAATCTTTCTGCTAAGGTTGAATAGATTGCGCGGCAATATATCCCGCAAAGGCGCAAAGACGCAAAGTTTTGCTCAAAGAACAAGTCAGGAAGAGGGGCTTGCCCCCGCTGTTGGGAGAGCGGGGGCAAGCCGCCCTTCCTGACTTGTTCTAATTCCTGGAGTCAAAGCTGTCCAAGCCTTGAGCCTTTACGCGAGGAAACGTCTGCTCAATCCGCCGCATCTATCCTCCACAACTGTAAGACCACTCTCCCGTTTGCAGCCACCGTTTCCACGTCCAGGATCCGTTATGAAGAAGACTTTCATACTGCTTCTTGCTGTCTCTCTATTCTCGTTCAATCTTTACGCCCAGTCCGGACGCAATCGCCCAACACAAACAAAGCCTGACAAAACCGAACCCGCTAAAAACGGCGACGAGGGCGTCACTGAAACGCGCATCGGTCCCGGCGGTGAGACTGTCGAAGGCGACGTCATTCGCTTTGATACTGCTTTAGTAACCGTGCCGGTCACCGTAATGGATCGCTACGGCCGATACGTTCCGCTGCTTCGCCGCGAAAACTTTCGCATCCTGGAAAATGGCGTCGAACAAAAGATCGCGTACTTCGCCACGACCGACGCCCCTTTCAGTGTCGTCCTTTTAATAGACACAAGCGGCTCAACAGAGTTTCGCCTCAACGACATTCAAGACGCGGCCATCAACTTTGTAGAAAGGCTGAAACCAAACGACAGCGTGATGGTGATGTCGTTTGACGATCGCATCCAGGTGATGTGCCAGGCGACTACAGATCGCGACGCGATCACGAAAGCGATTCGGCGAACGCGGACCGGTGGCGGCACGCGGCTCTACGATGCCGTTGCAGACATCCTTACAAAACAACTCAAAACTATCGAAGGTCGCAAAGCAGTAGTTCTTTTTACTGATGGCGTCGACACGACGAGTCATCGTGCTTCGTACGACAGCACAATCCGGCTCGCTGAGGAATCCGACGCGCCGTTCTATTCAGTTGATTACGATACTTCCGGAACGGCTGGCATCATGGGTCAGGGGATCCCACTGCCCGGCGGCCGAGGCGGGATTTTCGGTTGGCCGTTTCCGCGCACCGGCATTCCCGGCACGACGGGTGGGTCTACGCCTGGCGACTACAAACGCGCGGTCGCTTACCTGCACGCCCTTTCCGATAACACCGGCGGTCGTTTCTACAGCGGCGATTCTATGTTTGGAATCGGGCAAGCGTTTACGTGGATCGCCGAAGAGCTCGGACGCCAGTACAGCCTTGGCTATTACCCGTCAACAGCGGGCAAGGATGGCGAACGACGGCAGATTAAGGTGAAAGTTACCGAAGCTGACTTGGTTGTAAAATCTCGTGATAGTTATATCTATTTGGCATCAAGATAATCCACAGATTAGTTCTGGTAGAAAAATCTGCCCTGCATTTCCCAGCTACCGAGATTGAACTGCCGCTGGGCACCGCAATTAAGACAAGTTCGATAAGCCCGCCCGCCGCGAGAGAACGGCCGGCTCAGATCCCCATGCCAGCAACCAAACACACGCGCCATCAAGTCGCCGACCTTTCCCGTAAAAGACGAAGCATGAATGTGATTGACGTTTGAATTCGCGATTGTTAACTGGCCTGCCTGCATGATGTTTTGCCCTTTCAAAACCCTTTCGAAATATCCTTCAAACGTTAACGCGCAAAGAAACACGAAATCGGGTCAGGCAGTAAACAGGCACAAAAACTACAAATGGCCTTATACTATGCCACTTAAAACCTCAGTATTCGGAGAGTTAAACGATTGAGTGAGCACCCCAAAGACAACGTAACTCGCCTGCTGATCGAGCTCTCCAATGGAGACCGGGCCGCGGTTGATCTTTTATTACCCGTAATCTACGATGAACTGCGAAAGCTCGCAGCGAATTATCTGCGGCGTGAACGGCCCGATCACACCCTGCAACCGACTGCGCTGGTTCATGAGGCGTACCTGCGTCTCATCGATCAGACAAGGGTGAACTGGCAGAATCGCGCCCACTTTTTTGGAGTTGCTGCACAGATAATGCGCCGCCTGCTCGTGGATCATGCGCGGAAGCACAATGCGGAAAAGCGTGGCCAGGATTTTCAGAAACTCTCTCTGGACGAAAACATAGACCGCGCTGTCGAACGAAGTGCCGAGCTGATCGCGCTCGACGATGCGCTCAAAACGCTGGCGACGCTCGATCCGCAAAAGGCTCGCATGGTTGAGTTACGCTACTTCGGCGGTCTCTCGATTGAAGAAACAGCAGACGTTCTGGGCGTCACTCCCACGACCATCAAACGTCATTGGCGCTTCGCCAAAGCCTGGCTTCACGGAGAGATGCAAAGAAATAGTTGACGCACGCAGCAAGTCCAATCCAACAATAAGTTCGAGTTAACCATCAAAAACCGCGTCCAGTTGTGATATGACCCCTGAACGCTGGCAACAAGTCGAAGAGATCTTCCAGGCAGCGCTCGATCTCTCCCCTGGAGACCGAACCCGCTACGTGTCCGAAGTGTGTGCCAACGACACACAGTTGAAGCGCGATGTCGAAGTGCTCCTCTCGCAGTACGACAGCGCCGGCCAACTACTCGACGAACCTCTCTATGGAAACACTGAGCTGAGCGTGTTCGAGTCGTTTATCGAGGAAAATGATCCGATGATCGGGCGCCGGCTCGGCTCGTATCGAATCGAGCGAGAGATTGGCCGCGGCGGCATGGGCGCGGTCTACGAAGCATCGCGCGCCGACAACGAGTTCAACAAACGAGCGGCAATAAAACTGGTCAAGCGCGGGATGGACACGGACTTCATCCTGCGTCGTTTCCGCAAAGAACGACAGATCCTCGCGGCACTCGATCATCCGCACATTGCGGGACTGCTCGATGGCGGAACGACCGAAGACGGTCTTCCCTACTTCGTGATGGAATACATCGAGGGAGAGCCACTCTACCGTTATTGCGACAATCAGCAGTTGAACATCGTCGAGCGCTTGAAGCTCTTTCGTTCGATCTGCGACGCGGTCCACTACGCGCATCAGAAACAGGTCGTACATCGCGACATCAAACCATCAAACGTGCTGGTGACTTGCGAAGGAGTACCGAAGCTGCTCGATTTCGGTATTGCGAAGTTGCTTAACCCGACGCTTGCAGGCGACATCACTCACGATCCAACCGCGACCGCGATGCGTTTGATGACTCCGGAATATGCGTCGCCGGAACAAGTGCAGGGTGCGCCGACCACGCCAAGCACCGACGTCTATTCACTCGGCGTTCTGCTGTATGAATTGTTGACTGGTCACAGGCCTTACCGCTTGGTCAATCGTGCGCCTCACGAGATCGCGCGCGTGATTTGCGAAGAGGCGCCGGCGCCGCCGAGCATCATCATCACCCGTTCTGAGGATCTGTTGCCGAGTCTCTATGCCGGTGATGAAGCCACCACGCTCAGGCAGCTTTACACCACGCGCGGCACGACTCTCGAACTATTGCGGCGTGCGCTTGCCGGCGATCTCGACAACATCGTGATGCAGGCGTTGCGCAAGGAACCCGAGTGGCGTTACCAAACCGCTGCCGACTTGCGCGACGACATCACGCGTTATCTCGAAGGCCGCCCCATATCCGATCTGCCGGATCCGCCGCGCGCGAGTCTGGTGCTCAGAGCGGATGCGTCAAGCGAGAACTCGCTGGCGGTCCTGCCGATGAAATTGCTCGACATCAATCAACCGGAAACTGGTCCAGACTATCTCGGAACAGGACTGGCCGATGCTCTGATAACTCGACTCAGCGCGATTCGCAGTTTCGCTGTCAGGCCAACCAGCAGTGTCTTGCGTTACGCCGGCGATGCCGATCCATTGCGCGCGGGACGCGAGCTCGGCGTTGCCTTTGTGTTGGACGGCAGAATCAGACGTTCCGGGGAACGTATTCGCGTCACGATTCAGTTGCTCAACGTTCGAGACGAGACAACTGCGTGGGCCGGACAATTCGACGAGCAGTTTACCGACGTTCTCAACCTGGAAGACGTTATCTCGTCGCACGTTGCCGAAGCGATCGTGCCGCACCTAACTGTCGACCAGCGACTGCGCCTCGCAAAACGGGGCACCGACAATCCACAAGCGCACGAGGCTTACCTGCGCGGACGATTCTATTGGAACACGTTTACTGAAGACGGTTTTGCGCGCGCGATCGTCTGTTATCAACAGGCAATCGCGCTCGATCCAAACTACGCGCTGGCCTATGCGGGCGTCGCAAACTACCACAACTGGCTCGGCGTGTTCAGCGTAATGCCGTTTGCTGAGTGCTCGGCAGCCGCTTACGAAGCGGCGTCAAGAGCCGTTGAATTAGATCCGAATCTGGCGGAAGCGCACACGGCGTTGGCCCAGGCCATACTTACCCGTGACTTTGCATGGGCCAGTGCGGAGCATCACCTGGTTCGCTCGATCGAGCTCGATCCCAACTACGCACCCGCGCGCGTTTGGTACGCACTGCAACTGGCGATGGAAGGCCGGTTCAGCGAGTCGTTGCGCGAAGCGCACACTGGTCGCGATCTCGATCCACTGGCGGTGCTTTCGCGTTTCAGCGTCGTATGGTGTTCGTATCACGCCCGCCGTTTTGATGAAGCACATCGTTTTGCCACTGCGACGTTGGAAAACGAGCCGCGCAACTTGATGATGCTTTACGGATCGAGCTTCGTGCTCAGCCGCATGAGCCGTCACGCTGAAGCGATTGAAGCCGCCGAAGGTTGTGTCGAGTTGATGGGCAAAGCATCTCACACGCTCGGCCGGCTCGGGTGCGCATACGCGGCCGCCGGAAACATGGAAAAGGCGCAAGCCGCGCTCGAAGAAATGCACGTGCTTGCCGAGCGTCGTTACGTCTCGCCTTATCATCTTGCGCTCGTCAACTGCGCAGTGGGTCAGTATGAAGAATCGCTCGATCTGCTCGACAGAGCGTATGACTCCGGCGATGCGAAAGTGCTCTGGAGCGGCGTCGATCCCGAGCTCGATCCACTTCACGGTCACCCGCGCTTCAACGATCTGTTGCGCAAACTGGACCATCGACTCTCTGCATTGCCGGCGCTCGCTGGACAGTTTCAAGCAGATCACGAATCGATTGCGGTGCTGCCGTTCAGAGTTCTCAGTCCGCCTGGAGAAAACACCGGCGACGAGTATCTCGGCGTCGGATTGACTGATGCACTGATCACGCGTCTCAGCAACGTGCAGCGTCTCATCGTGCGCCCGACCAGCAGTGTGCTGCGTTATCACGGCGCGTCCGTCGATCCGCTGATAGCCGGACGCGACCTGGGAATCGATTATGTGGTTGACGGGAGTCTCAGGCGCGTCGGCAATCGTTTGCGCGTGACTGCGCAACTGCTGAGTGTCAGTGAGGGAGTAACACGTTGGGCCGAACACTACGATGAAGACTCGACGGACGTGCTCCAGATCGAAGACTCGATCTCAGAAAAAGTCGCAGCGGCATTGCTGCCGCAACTCACCGGCGACGAAAAACGGCAGTTGTCGAAACGCGGTACTGATAGTTCCGAAGCTTTCGAAGCTTACCTCCGCGGTCGTTATTACTGGAGTTCGTACACTGAGGTAGGTCTCGCCAAAGCGCTCGAGTGTTACAAGCAGGCGATCAAGCTCGATCCGGATTACGCGCTCGCCTACACCGGCATCGCCGATTACTACAACTGGCTCGGCGTCTTTGGCATCAGGCCGTTCGCGGAAACTTCCGCCGCTGCGAAACAGTCTGCCGCGAAAGCAGTGGAACTTGATTCAAGCTCGGCGGAGGCTTACAGCGCGCTCGGCTTCGCGACGGTTTGTCATGACTTCGATTGGGCCGTCGCCGAAGGCCAACATCGTCGCTCGATCGAGATCAATCCCAACTATGCAACTGGCCATCACTGGTACGCGTTCCACCTGATGATGGAAGGACGCTTCGAGGAAAGTGTCGAGCAGATGTTGCGTACGCGCGAGCTCGATCCGATCTCACCAAGCGTGGTTCAGGCATTGGGTTGGTGTTACTACCACGCCCGGCGATTTAAGGAAGCCATCACGACCTTCCAAAACATGTTGGAAGCGGTTCCCGAATTCTCGTATGGCCTGATCACCTATGCCTGGGCCCTTCGTCATACCGGCGAGCTGGAAGAAGCGATCAAGGCTGCGGAGAAAGCTTTGCAGCTTTCGGGTGGCAGCCAGTTTTATCTAGCTGTTTTGGGCAGCACCTACGCAGCCGCTGGAAAACGAACGGAAGCACAGGCCATCCTAGATCGCTTGGACCAAATGGCGGTCCACGGTTATGTTTCACCTTACCATCTCTCCTTGATTCACTTGCACCTCGGAGATCGTGAGCGTGCGCTCGAGTTACTGCTCAAAGCCCACTCGATCAGAGATGCGTGGGTCGTGTGGCTTGGCGTCGAGCCGCAGTTTGATCCACTGCGTGGCGAACCGGCCTTCGAAGGAATCTTGCGCGAGATGCGACATCCGGCGTTGTATCGCAAACAAGGACGAGCGGCAGCGGCACGCGGAAAAGCAAGGCGAAGAAAATCAGGCGCACACATTCCTCCGGTGACGAGGCAGATACTCACACCGGCGCCGGAAACTCAAGCGGGAGAGAATGAAGAAGCGCGACAGCTTTACACCGCCGGACGCTACTATTCGACTCGACGATCAGCCGAAGGTTTGCGACAGGCAATCGAACGTCTCGAACGTGCAGTTGAGCTCGATCCGGAGTTTGGTATTGCTCACTCGGAGCTTGCCGACTGTTACGCTCTGCTGAACTGGTACGTCGAGCCGCCACCGCCCGAGGCGTGGGAGCGTGCGAAGGAATCGGCGTTGCGCGCGGTTGAAGTTGATCCGGACCTGCCGGAAGCACACGCTTCGTTGGGTTTTGTCAGGCTGCACTACGATCGCGACTGGGTCGACGCCGAACGCCAGTTGCGCAAAGCTATTCAACTGAAGCCGAGCAACCAGGTAGCCCATCGCTGGTATGCTTACAGTTTGTCGGCCATGGGCCGCCACGATGAGGCGTACGCTGAGATAGAACGCGCGCGACAGATCTCGCCGCAGTCGGCGGTGATTGCGACGGCAGTTGCCAATGTGCTCTTTCTCGCGGGTAAGTTTGATGACGCGGTGGTCCAATGTCGTAAAGCACTGGAGCTCGATCCTGGCGCGGTTGCGGCTCACACCATACTGCGTTGGGCGTACGAGTTAAAAGGAATGCACGCCGAAGCGCTGGCTGCGTTTGAACAGGAACGAAGCTTTGCCGGCGATACGCCGACAACACATGCGAAGCGTGCGCACGTGCTTGCAGCGATTGGAAAGCGCGAGGAAGCACAGGCAATTCTCGACGAGATCATCGCCAAGCGCAGTCAGAATTGGGTCACGGCGTATGAGATCGCGATCATCTACACGTGGCTCGGCGACTCTGACAACGCGTTTCGCTGGTTGAAGCAAGCTGAACGTGAACACGCGGTTGGATTCACCTTCGTGCGCGTGGATCCGCATCTCGCGAAGTTGCGCTCCGATCCGCGGTTTGCTGATTTGCTCCGAGAAACCGAGAAGACGATTCCATAATCTGCGTAATCTGTGGTTACTACACCGTATAAAAATCTGGACGCCTGGGTGCGTGAAGTTGTCGAGTGGCACTTCAACCCCGAGACTGGTTGTCCTTTTTGGTTAGACTACGCAAAGAATCTCGACTGGGATCCGCGCAAAGAGATCCGAACGTATGACGATCTTGCGCGCTTCGGGTTTTTCCAGGACGAGTGGCTGCGAGGTGGACCAGTGCGGCGTTGGGTGCCGAAGGGTTATGCTGGACGGCCGGTCTACACGTTTGAAACGGGTGGCAGCACCGGCGTGCCGAAGTCGCGCATCAACATCGAAGACTTCCGGCTCGATTACGAAGCATTCAGCGACACGTTACCGAATGAGTTTTTTCCGCGCGGCGCCGATTGGTTGTCGCTTGGACCGACAGGTCCGCGGCGTTTACGTCTTGCAGTCGAGCATTTGGCCCAGTATCGCGGCGGCATCTGTTTCATGGTCGATCTCGATCCACGCTGGGTTATAAAACTGCTCAAGATGGGCCAACCGAAGATGGCTGAGCAATACAAACAGCACGTGGTCGAACAGGGATTGACGCTATTGCGTGCTCACGAAAATATTCGTTGCCTATTCACCACTCCCAAGCTGCTCGAAGCGTTGTGCGAAAAGGTGTCGTTGAAGAAGATCGGGATAACCGGAGTGTTTTGTGGTGGCACTGAGATGACGCCGCAGTTTCATCGCTTTGCCGTCGAAGAGCTGCTCGAAGGCGCGTACTTCGCGCCTACTTACGGCAACACGTTGATGGGCCTCGCGGTCCATAAACCGCGTAAGGTGGAAGACAACTACGCGATCATCTACTATCCGCCGCTGCCGCGCGCGATGGTTGAAGTAGTCGATCCCGACGAACCTGATCGAGTGGTTGAATACGGCAAGACTGGACGCGTGCGTTTGACCACACTAACCAAGGAATTCTTTATGCCACGTTTCTTGGAACGCGATGAAGCAGAGCGAGAGCCGCCGTGCGATCTTTATCCGTGGGACGGCGTGCGCAACGTGCGTCCCTTCGCTCGTCTTCAGACTGCTGTTGTGGAAGGAGTGTATTAATTGTCAAAAAAGTAACAAGTCAGGAAGGGGGGCTTGCCCCCGCTCTCGCGACAGCGGGGGCAAGCCCCCCTTCCTGACTTGTTACTTTTGGCGACCGGCAATTGACAATTGGCAACCAAAATAAATATATGATTCACCTTCCAATCCTGCGCCACGGCAATCCTTATAAGAGCCTCGACATCGCGCGCATCCCGCATCATCAAACGCGTGAGATCTTCGTGGAAGTGAGCCAGGCCAACGCAGGACTAATTCGCCGCGACCTGACAAAACAAGATCTGGCACAATCAACTCTGAATCGCTTCTCCACCCGCGAACTGGTCAGCATCTGCTCTCATGCCGCCGATCATTTCGTCAACGACTCTCTTCCACTCGGCGACACCACACAAACTCCCGAAGACTACGTAAAACAAGTCTCAGCAACTACGGGCCTGCCGTACGTTCTCGCGCGTCGGAACATGCTCAAGATCAAGAGCATGCTTGCGAACATGGAAAGCGTCCTCAACGGCCTGACTCGAAATCTCGATTGGAACGTACTCGATCGCGGCTTCGGTGAGCACGAAGGTCACGCACTCAGCTTCTTTCCGCGCACTCAATCACTCGGCGCGGTGCTGCCAAACAACTCGCCGGGAGTGCATTCACTCTGGATCCCGGCATTCCCGCTGCGCATTCCGCTTGTGCTCAAACCCGGCAGCGCGGAGCCGTGGACGCCCTTTCGCATCATTCAGTCGTTGATTAAAGCCGGAGCGCCGCGAGAGGCTTTCAGTTTTTACCCGACCGATCACGCTGGTGCGGGCGAGATCCTGCGTGGTTGCGGCCGTTCGCTCCTCTTTGGCGACTCATCCACCACCAGCGTTTGGGCGAACGATCCACGAGTGGAAATACATGGACCAGGCTACAGCAAGATCATCGTCGGCGAAGACTGCGTCGACGATTGGGAGCAATATCTCGACGTGATGATAGCTTCGATTGCCGATAACTGTGGTCGCTCGTGCGTCAACACTTCAGCAATCTGGGCGCCGGCTCACGTTGAAGAGATCAGCGAAGCACTGGCCAAACGTCTGGCCCAGATCGTTCCGCTCGCCTCGGAAGATGAGAACGCGCAACTCGCACCATTTGTCGATCCGCAAGTCGCTAATCGCATCAACACGATCATCGATCAAGGCCTGACCGAGCCGGGCGCGCGCGACATCACCGCCACCTATCGCGACACAGAACGTCTGGTCAACTGGAACAACTGTTCGTACCTGCTTCCGACGATCATCCTCTGCGAACCCGATCACCCGCTGGCGATGAAAGAATTTCTCTTCCCTTTTGCCGGTGTCCTGAAAGTTGATCAAAGCCAAATCCCGCAACTGCTTGGTCCAACTCTCGTAGTGACAGCGATCACCCGCGATCCGAAACTGATTCAAACGTTGGTTGCCTCACCGCACATCGAGCGACTGAACATTGGCGCGCTGCCGACGAATCAGGTCAGTTGGGACCAGCCGCACGAGGGCAATCTCTTTGAACACCTTTACGCGCGTCGCGCATTCCAGCAAGCCGTTGCCGTTTGAGGATCTGAAGTGAGAATTCTTTATCTCACAGGCGGCGCCGGCAAGATGTATTGCGGCAGTTGTCTCCGCGACAACGCTATGGCTACCGAGCTCCTCGCCCGCGGTCACGACGTGACGCTGCTGCCTGTTTACACACCCACACTCACCGACGAACCAAATGTCAGTAGAGACCACGTGGTTCTGGGTGGCATCAGCACCTATCTCGAGCAGTATGTTCCGATGTTTCGCAAGACGCCGCGCTGGCTCGATCGTTTGTGGGATTCGAAGCTTGCGCTGGACCTCGCGTCGCGTCGCTCGATCTCGACCAATCCAAAGATGCTCGGTGAGATGACGGTCTCGGTGCTGAAAGGTGAAGATGGTTTTCAGCGCAAAGAGATCGAAAAGATAATCGACTGGCTCAAAAGCGAGCCAACGCCGGACGTCATCAATTTGCCTTACTCGCTGCTGCTCGGACTTGCTGGACCATTTAAACGCGCCTTGAACGTGCCGGTTCTTTGTACGCTGCAAGGTGAAGATCTTTTTCTTGACGGTTTACAGGAGCCGTATCACACGGAATCGCTCAATCTCATTCGAGATCAGATCAAACACGTCGATTCATTCCTCGCGGTAAGCAAGTTTTACGCTGAGTTTATGCCGGCGTATCTTGGCATTCCCGCGGAAAAGATTCGCGTGGTGCCGGTAGGAATTAACCCGAATGGTTTTGAATTGCGCGAGCCGCAGCGTGATGGTCCATTTACGGTTGGCTTTCTCGCGCGCGTCGCGCCGGAGAAGGGGCTGCATGTGTTGGCCGAGGCGTATTGTATCCTGCGACAGTCGGGAGAGTTGCCGCAGGCAAGATTCGAGGCTGCGGGTTACATGGCGGCCGATTGCCAACCATATCTCGACGACATTAAAACGCGACTGAAAGACGCTGGGCTCGCGAGTGAGTTCAACTATCGTGGCGTTTTGGATCGTGCTGATAAGATCGCGTTTCTGCGAACACTCGATGTGATGTCGATGCCGGCTACTTACGATGAACCGAAAGGTGTATCGTTGCTGGAAGCGATGGCTTGTGGCGTGCCGGTGGTCCAACCGCGTCGCGGTGCATGCACGGAGATCGTGGAGATCACCGGCGGCGGTCTGCTGGTCCAACCTGACGATCCGCAGAGTTTGGCTGAAGGCATCTTGAAGATCGCCCAAGACAAGGAGCTCGCGGCGGAATTGAGTGCGAGCGGTTATCGTGGCGTGCGCGAGCACTACACCGCCGCGCACATGGCAGATCGAGTGCTGGAAGCTTACGAGAGCGTAATATGTCAGACGCGTTGAATGCCGGAGACGATTTAATCTTTCAACTCGAGAGCGGGTTTGGATTGTTGCGTGTGTTGGCGATCGAGGGCGCGGGCGCGGAGACGGTTTGGCACCTGCTTGCTTATGACGAGTTTTTTCCTGACGTCGAATCGGCGGAAGTCGCGCTTGCGCAAGCTGCGGCGTTGCCCGTGCGCAAGGCTCACATGGCCCTGACGAATCGCGCCTTCGAACGAACGCCCGTAGCTCGTCTAGGCAATCGCCCTGTTACTGATGACGAGCTGCTTGGCTACAAACAATGGCTCGACACTGACAGAACCGTCTCCGATCGCTCTGCGCTGTTGATGCTCGGCATCCGTTAATCTTTGTGACTTCTGTGTAATCTCTGTGTTCTCTGTGTTGAAAAAAGCCCTACCCCTTATTCTTCTTCTTTTATCGCCTGCGCTCGCCGCGCGCGTTGAACGATTGATCGATACCTGGCGACCCGAACACTATCTCGTCAACATCACGCTAAGCGATCAACTCTCCGAGCTCACTTCCGCCAGCGCTCGCATCAACGTTCTGGTTCTGAAACAGACATCTGTGATCGATCTCGACTTTGGCGATCTGACTGTTGATAGCGTCACGCTGGATTCAAACTCGGCAACATTCACGCACAAGGACGGCAAGCTCCGAGTTAATCTCGCCGAACCCGCCAAGCCGGGCACGCGACTCGTTCTGGCTGTTAACTACCACGGCAAACCAAAGGATGGTCTGATCCTCACCAACGATAAAGACGGAAAACCGTCCGCTGTTGGTGACAACTGGCCTGACCGAGTTCATCAATGGATTCCAACCTTGGACCACCCGTCAGCAAAGGCGACGATTACATTCAACGTCACCGCACCGGCGCGCGATGAAGTTGTTGCTAACGGCCGATTGGACCATGTTGAAACAACCGCGAGTGGTCAACGAACGTGGACGTTCTCGGAAGGTGTTCCGATCCCGCCTTACTGCATGATCATCAGCGTGGGCCAGTTTGCGAAACTCGAGCCGCCGCAAGAGGCAGTGACACCGCTTTTGTATTACGTGTCGCAGTCAGACAGTCCTTTCGCGCAAAAGGGATTCGCCCCGGCGATTCCGTCATTGCAGCTCTTCACGCAAACTGTCGCGCCTTATCCTTACGAGAAGCTGGCGCTAATCGTCGGCGCGACCCGTTTTGGCGGGATGGAAAATTCGAGCGCGATCGTGTTCACCAACAATCTGTTCAGACGCGGGTCGTCGGCGAAGGTGAGTAAGACGTATGGAATTCCGATGGGCAACGTCACTGTGGTTGCGCACGAGATTGCGCACCAGTGGTTTGGCGACTCGGTCACTGAGTCGACGTGGTCCGATCTGTGGTTGAGCGAAGGCTTCGCGACGTATTTCGCTGGTCTGTTTTTGCAGCGCTTCGAAAGTGAAGATGCGTTTCAGTTGTACATGAAAGATGCGGCTGCGTCGGTGTTTGCGTTTGAGAAGAAGAGTCGCACGCCGATTTTCGATCGCGAGACTGAGAATCTGATGGATTTGCTCAACGCGAACAATTATCAGAAAGGCGCGTGGGTGCTGCACATGCTGCGTTCGAGTCTGGGCGACGACGTTTTCTTCCGTGGCATTCGTGCGTACTACGAATCATACAAGAACGCGACCGCCAGCACTGAAGATTTGCGCGAAGCTCTTGAGAAATCATCAGGCCGCGACCTCCGCGCATTTTTCGCGCGCTGGGTGTACGACAGCGGACATCCCCAGTATGAACTGACGTGGGCATGGCTCGGGAAGAAGGAGGTGCGATTGGTGCTGAGCCAGATGCAACCTGGCAATGCTTTTGTGGATCCGGTTCAGGTCACAGTCTCGACTGCGCGCGGCAAGCGGGATTTGGTTCTCAAGCCTGCGGGCAAATTGTTGATCGAGAGAATCAGGTTGGATGAAAAGCCGATCCATGTCGAGGTCGACCCGCACAACACGCTTCTTGATGAGGCGACGGTGAAGGGTCTGTGAGGCGAATTGACAGCATCACCTTGCTTCCCTATCATCCAACAACAATCGGGGCGTGGCTCAGCCTGGTAGAGCGCACGGTTCGGGACCGTGAGGTCGGAGGTTCGAATCCTCTCGCCCCGACCAAT
>Ga0070706_100000090_pt1 | contig 107658 bp, 66 predicted proteins | sample KBSK5501metaG_FD_65476 | JGI IMG/M metagenome (GOLD analysis project Ga0070706, IMG submission 65476) | Corn, switchgrass and miscanthus rhizosphere microbial communities from Kellogg Biological Station, Michigan, USA - KBS K5-50-1 metaG | ecosystem: Host-associated > Plants > Roots >...
GGAGACTCTCAATGAAGTTGTACGCCGTCACGACGCGCTACGCACCACCTTCCATGCGAGCAAACAAGGTCCAAGGCAGATCGTAAGTCCCTGGACGCCAATCTCATTTCCGCTGACTGATCTACGTGGGTTGCCGCCGCACAAACAAGAAGCAGAGATACAACGTCATGCAGAAATGCACGCGTATCACTACTTTGATCTCGCGCGCGGATCACTCATGCTCGTCGATCTCCTGCAGTTAAGTGACGACGAGCACGTCGCGATCATAACGATGCACCACATCATCTCGGACGGCTGGTCGGCAGGCGTCCTTCTGCAGGAGGTGACGGTGCTTTATGAAGCGTTTCGCGCGGGACGGCCTTCGCCGCTCGGCGAGTTGCCGATTCAGTATGCCGACTTCGCTCGTTGGCAGCGGCGTTGGCTGGAGACACGCTCGCTACCTTATTGGACGAAGCAACTCGATCCGTTACCCCCGGCGATAGAACTACCCTGGGATTATGAACGCCCAGACACGATGAGCTTTCGCGGCCAAACAATACCATTCAACATACCGCACGAATTGTATGCAGAGTTGCTGGCTCTCAGTCGCCGCCAGAATGTCACGCTCTACATGACGCTGCTCGCTGCGTTCAAAGCGCTCTTGCATCGTTACACGGACCAGACCGATATCGTGATTGGCGGTTCCACCGCTAATCGCACTCAAATCGAGATGGAGAAGCTGATCGGCTTCTTCGTTAACATGCTGGTGCTTCGCACGAACGTCGGTGGCGATCCGAAGTTTAGTGAGTTGTTACAGCGTGTGCGTGAAGTCACGCTGGGCGCTTACGCGCACCAGCATACGCCTTTCGCAACGCTGGTCAACGAGTTGAAGGTGAAGCGCGAGTGGAACCGCAACCCGCTGTTCCAGGTTGTGTTCGTCTTACAGAACGCAGCGATGCGTGCGTTTGAGTTGCAGGGCTTGACGCTCAGCCCCGTGCAGTTCGAGAGCAGCGTCTCCCCGTTCGACATGCTGGTGTCGCTGCGGGAAAGGGATGGGGTTATTGAAGGCTCACTTACTTACAGCGAGGACTTGTTTAAGCAGGCAACGATGGAGCGCCTGCTCAATCGTTATCGCAATCTACTCGAGAACATCGTGGCCAATCCCGACGAGCAGCTTTCGAAACTGCAACTGCACGGCCCAGAAGAAACAGCAGACTACTCGCTGCCCGATTTCCTCTCGGAACTGAGCCCCGGAGAGATGGACGAGCTGCTGCTGGAAATCAACGAGCTCGCCGGCGATTAACCCCACCTACTTTGTGCTTTCTGTGCCTTTGGTGGCCTGAACAATGCAGCAGGAAGATCAAATCCTCGCGAAGTTAAGTAACGCGAGACGAAAGCCGATCGAGGTATCGAAAGGCAACCTGGTGCGGGCGGCGTGCTTTCAGCCGGAGGCCACGCTGCCGCTCGTAGTGCAGCCTTTAGTAAATGGAATCGATCCGGCAGTGTGGGCCACGACGAATCGCGCGTGGATCGAACAGAAGCTATCGCTGCATGGCGGCGTGCTCTTCCGCGGCTTCAACATTACGAGCGTCGAATTGTTCCGGCGGTTCATTGCTGCGGTTGCCGGGACAGAGCTGCTCGCATACAGCGAACGCTCGTCGCCGCGTATGGCCGTCGGCGACAACATCTACACTTCGACCGACTACCCGGCAACGCACAGCATCTTCCTGCACAACGAAAACTCTTACCAGCAGAGTTGGCCCATGAACATCTTTTTCTATTGTGCCACGCCCGCGAGCGAAGGCGGCGAAACGCCGATCGCCGACTGCCGGAGAGTTTACGAACAGATTAGTCCGAACGTCAGACAGCGTTTTATCGAGCGGAAGTGGATGTACGTGCGAAACTTCGGTGAAGGATTTGGTCTGCCGTGGCAAACAGTCTTTCAGACAAACGATCCGGGCGTCGTCGAAGAGCACTGCCGTCAAAACGGTATTCACGTGGAGTGGAGGAGCGACAATCGCCTGCGCATCAGTGCGATTCGGAGCGCCGTAGCAACGCATCCACAAACCGGCGAGCCCGTCTGGTTCAATCACGCGACTTTCTTTCACGTCACCACGCTCGAGCCTTCGGTGCGCGATGCGCTGCTCGCAGACTACGACGGCGGTGATCTTCCCACGAATACTTTCTACGGCGATGGCTCGCCCATCGAACCGGAAGTGCTTGAGCAGTTGCGAGAAGCTTACCGGCGCGAAACGATTATGTTCTCGTGGCAGCCGAACGATGTCCTGTTGCTCGACAACATGCTCGTTGCACACGGGCGCGCCCCGTATATTGGCGAACGAAAAGTTCTAGTCGGCATGGCCCACCCGTGTGGCCTCGCCCGGCAATTTTGATCGGAGGAAATAACTGATGAAAGAAGAAACTGAAGATAACACAATCTACAAAGTGGTCCTGAATCACGAAGAGCAATACTCGATCTGGCCCGCAGATCGCGAGAACGCACTTGGCTGGCACGATGCCGGCAAGACTGGCCCCAAAGCCGACTGCCTTGCCTACATCAAGGAAGTCTGGACCGACATGCGCCCCCTCAGTCTGCGAAAGAAAATGGAAGCTCAGGCAAGCGGATCAAACTAAGTGCTTTCCGTGAAAGTCAGGGAGCTCCGTTAGAGGAGGTGATCCTGTCCAACAGCGATTTCCTGCCTAAAGGAGTCGAACATGACAATGGGAGATGTTTACCTCAAACCGAATGTGCTGATCGAGCCGCTGTATAACCAGTGGTACGCGTGGCCCAATTTGATCCCACCCGCAACCGCTGCGATGTACGTCGCCAATCAGCACTTGAAAATCATGCAGTCGTTCGTCTCGGCACCGCAGGTCCATGTCTCGGCGCTCAAAAACCCCGCGATGCTCGGTGGTCCTTTCCTCAATTACGGCGCGAGTCGCGCTCCGGCCATCCGCGAGCTGATGGAGCGAACGGCGCGCGACCACGCGCAGATGGTGGAGTTTGCCGACGCGGTTAAGACGCTCGATCAGATACTCGCCGACGAGAGTCAGGGGTATTCCCTCGAGCCGCTTTACAAGCGAGTGCCTGACATTCTAAAGGGCTACGTCGAACTCGTTTACGACCTCAACAATCGCGCCTCAATGCGGTTTATGGAAGGACTGCTCTTCCGGAGCCGGTTCTACAATCCAAAGTCGCAGAGCGTGGCAATGTCTCTGGTTGAGAGCGACAGTCGTTCATTCGTCTTCAGCACGCCGCGTCTGAAGAACGACGGCCATCTTCACCTCGACATTCCTTTCAATCATGAAGGACTGCAAGAACTCTTCAAGATGAAACAGACGCCGCGCGAATACGGCCGGATCAAAGAAGCACTCGGAGTGGGCGATGACGACGACGCGCTGTTCTCAACTTTTTTCACCGCAGCAGCGCCGCCTCCACCAGCCTCGTACGACGGCGCCGGCGTGAGAGTTCGTTACTTCGGTCATGCCTGCGTGCTGATCGAAACGCGCAGCACGAGCATTCTTACCGATCCGGTGATCAGCTATCCATTCCCGGGTGGCGGCGATCGCTATACGCTTGCCGATCTTCCGGTGAGCATCGACTACGTACTCATCACACATAGCCACCAGGACCATTGCATTTTCGAGTCTCTGATGCCGTTGCGCCACCGCATTAAGAATTTGATCGTGCCGAAAAACAACAGCGGGTTTATCGCCGATCCGTCGCTCAAGCTGGTGTTGCAGCAGATCGGTTTCAACCAGGTCAGGGAAATTGACGAGATGGAGACGATCGAAGTCGACGGCGGTTACATCATGGCGGTTCCGTTTCTCGGCGAGCATGGCGACCTCAACGTCAGAACAAAGAACGCTTACCTGGTGGAACTTAACGGGAAGTCGCTGTACTTTGCAGCGGATTCAAACAACCTCGAGCCGGCACTCTACGATCACATCCACGCCGTCTTCGGAGATCTTGATGTGCTGTTTGTCGGCATGGAATGCGCCGGGGCGCCGATGTCCTGGCTCTACGGACCACTGACGATCAAGCCGCTGTTGCGCAAGATGGACCAGGAGCGGCGCCTTGATGGGTCAGACCACGGAAAAGCGCTCGAAATGGTCGATCGACTGCGCCCGAGCGAGGTTTACGTTTATGCAATGGGACAGGAACCGTGGCTGACTTTCCTCACCTCGATAAAGTACACGCCGCAATCGCGCCCGATTGTCGAGTCAGACAAGCTGGTCGAGGAATGCCGAACACGCGGCCTTACCTCCGAACGACTCTTTGGCCACAAGGAATTGCTGCTGGGGTCGGTGGCGGAACCAGAAAAGATTTCAGTTGCCTGCCAGGGAATGAGTGTATGGAGCTGAAGAACATCGAAACTATCCTGCCGCTCTCACCGGCGCAGGAAGACGTAGTCGCACGGCAAACCAACGCCGCGTGCGGCCAGTTGGCCTGCGAGCTGCGCGGCGCATTGGATGTCGCTGCATTCACGCGCGCATGGGAGCACGTCGTCGAGCGGCATCAGCTCCTGCGCGCGCTGCTTGTGAGCCAGCGCGTGCGTAAAGCTCGGATAGTCGTGCGCCGTGAAGTGAAGCCTAATCTGGTACAGGAGGATTGGTGCGAGGTCTCAACTGCGGAACAGGAAACGCGGCTCGCTAATTTCATCGACGACGAGCGCACACGTGCATTCGATACTTCTGTCGCACCGTTGCTCCGATTATGGCTTTGCCGCCTCGGCGACGATCGTTGGCAATTTATCGGTACCTATCATCAACTCATTCTTGACGCGGACAGCGCGGCGCTGGTGTGGCGAGAAGTGCTGACGCTCTACAACGATTTCGCGCGCGGCGCCGCCCCATCCCTTCCGCCTGCCGGTCGCTACGCGGATTACGTGTCGTCGTTGAAGCGGCAGGACCAGTCGGCAGCCGAAGCATTTTTCCGCGAACGGTTGGCAGATCGCGCTGCCGGATTGGAGCAGGACCAGATAGCGGTTTGGCAGGCGGAAGGAACAGCGAGACTGGCACAGCAACAGGCGTGGCTCGAACCTGGGACAACGGCTGCGCTCCGCTCGCTGGAACGTGACGGTATCTCGCTCGATACGCTGATCGAAGGCGCGTGGACAGTGCTTCTGAACCGATATAGCGGAGAGTCGAGCGTAATTATTGGTGTCGACGTTCCGGCAGGCGAAACAAGTTTAGTGGGCGCATTCCGTCACGCACTGCCGTTGCACGTGAGGACTGGCGGCGGCGAATCGCTGCTGTCCTGGTTCAAACAAATTGAAGAGCAAAAAGCTGAGTTGCTCCGTTACAATTATTGTTCGCTCGCGCATCTTTACGAGTCGGGCATCATGTCGTCGCATGTGCGCGCCTTCGAGACGCAAGTCAGGGTGTTGGATAACTCCGAACCCGCGCCACCCGAAGGCCTCGAGATATCGCAGCTTCTAATACGAGAAACAACTGCGTCTCCGCTGAGCCTGGTTGCTCAATCAAGCGACGACAAGCTGCTTCTATCCATCGACCATGACACGAGCCAGTACTCGGCCGCGCACGTCAGCCGCATGCTGGGCCACCTGCGCACATTGTTGACGACGATCGGCACGCAGCCCGAACAATCGTTGACGATCGTGTCGATACTCAGCGAAGCAGAGCTACAACAACTCCTGATCGAATGGAACTCAACTGCCACTACGTATCCACGAGAGCACACAATCCCACAACTGTTTGTCGAGCAAGTCGAACGTACGCCGGATGCAATCGCGGTCGTTTCCGGCAGCGATCAATTGACGTATCGCGAACTTAATGAACGCGCCAACAAACTGGTTCGTCATCTGCACGATTTAGGTGTTGGACCAGACGTGCCAGTCGGTCTCTGTCTCGAACGCTCAGTGGAAATGATCGTCAGCCTCCTCGCCATCCTGAAAGCGGGCGGCGCCTACGTTCCGTTTGAAGCCGGTTACCCGGCAGAGCGATTAAGCCTGATGTTTGAGGATTCGGGGGTGCCGGTGCTGCTTACGACCGAGTCGTTGCTTGAGCAACTCCCTACTCACTGGGCGCAGGTGGTCTGCGTGGACGCTGACGGCGATCTCATTTCGGCTCAGAGCAGCGAAGACATAAACAGCACTCTCTCGCCTGACAACCTCGCGTACATCATGTACACATCCGGCTCAACCGGAGTGCCCAAGGGCGTCAGCGTCACACATCGCAACGTAGTGCGTCTGGTTAAAGAAACCAACTACTTCGCCTTTGATCGTTCGCAGGTCTTTCTCCAAAACGCTCCCCTCTCCTTCGATGCTTCGACTTTTGAGATTTGGGGCAGCTTGCTGAACGGAGCGCGCCTCGTTCTGATGCTGCCACACACGCCGTCACTCGAAGAGCTTGGTGAAGTGTTCAGACAATACGGCATCACGACTGTATGGTTGACCGCGGGTCTGTTTCACATGATGGTCGACGAGCGTCCGCAGGAACTAGCGACGCTGCGACACCTGCTGGCGGGAGGCGACGTGCTGTTCGCGTCGCACGTGCGTCGCGCACTCGACGCACTTGACGAAGGTCAACTTATCAATGGCTATGGTCCAACTGAGAATACAACCTTCACCTGCTGTTGCCCGATGTCGAGCCTGCTACCTGACGCGACGTCGGTGCCGATTGGCCGGCCGATTTCAAACACGCAGGTTTACTTGCTCGACCAGGAGTTACGTCCCGTTCCCGCGGGCGTGACAGGCGAACTCTACATCGGCGGCGATGGACTGGCGCGCGGCTACAACAATCGCCCCGATCTGACAGCCGAACGCTTCGTGCCGGATCCGTTCAGCGCTGTACCAGGCTCGCGCCTTTACCGGACCGGTGACCTCGCGCGGTACATGTCCGATGGACAGATTGATTTCCTTGGTCGCCGCGACTTCCAGGTGAAGGTACGTGGGTTCCGGATCGAATTAGAGGAAGTGGAGGTTACATTGAGTTGTCACCCTTCCATCCGGCAATGCATCGTTACAGTGCGCAGCGACGGCACGGACAAGCAACTCGTCGCTTACGCTGTTCTCGACGAAGCGCGGACGCTCACAGCCGCCGACATGCGTAGCTTTCTGCGTGAAAAGCTGCCGGAGTACATGGTGCCCACTCAGTTCGTAACGCTTGATGCATTCCCGCTCACGCCGAATGGAAAAACTGACAGACGGGCGCTTCCAGCATTCGACGTTAAGACACCTGAAACGTACGAGGACTACGCCGCACCGCGCACGCCGATTGAGGAACTGCTGGTGGGAATCTGGAGCGAGGTACTGGACGTCAGCCTAGTTGGTGTCCGCGACAACTTCTTCGATCTCGGTGGGCATTCATTGCGCGCGACTCAAATCGCCTCACGTGTGAGCGACGCTTTCCAAATAGCGTTACCGATCCGTCTGCTATTTGAGAGTCCAACCATCGAGGCCATGGCCGCGTTTATAGAATCAGAGCGCTACTCTTCAGGCAACAAGGTACCACCACCGCTCAAACGTATTGACAGGAATCAACCGTTGCCGCTTTCGTTTGCGCAGCAACGACTTTGGTTTATCAATCAGCTTGAGCCTGAGAGCACGGCTTACAACATACCAATAGCTTTACGTATTACTGGAGAACTTGACGTTACGGCGCTCGGGCATGCGTTTCACGATTTGATCAAGCGCCATGAAACGCTGCGCACCACCTTCGTTACCAACAACGGACGTCCGGAGCAATTGATCTCTTCCCCTGGGAAGTTCGTATTGCCGGAAACTGATCTGTGTGACCTGATTCCTTCAGAACGTGAAAAAGAGGCGCAGCGGTTAATTTTAGAGGAAGCGCAACGTCCCTTCGATCTGTCCAGGGGACCACTGCTTCGCACGCTGTTGCTGAAGCTGAACGACCAGGACCACATCCTTCTCCTGGCTATGCACCACATTGTTTCGGACGCGTGGTCTATGGGCGTGCTGACGCGCGAACTCACGACGCTTTACGAAGCCCACGCCACCGGCCGCCCGTGGCGACTGCCCGAACTCTCGATTCAATACGTCGACTTTGCGCACTGGCAGCGTCAATGGCTAACCGGCGAAGTGCTGGCAGAGCAGCTCGCATACTGGCGCAAACAACTGGGCGGCGAATTGCCGACGCTGCGGCTGCCGGCCGGTGCGGCGGGTGGGCTTGCGCGTGGTGCGTCGCACGGCTTTGCGTTCTCTCGGGCGCAGGCGGAGGCGATTAAGTCTCTGAGCCGCAGTGAAGGCACAACGCTCTTCATGACTTTGCTCGCGGCCTTCGACGTCGTGCTCTGCTGCGACACAGAACAAACGGACGTTGTCGTTGGGGCTTCAGTCGCCGCGCGCACAAACTCCGAAATCGAGCCGCTGATCGGCTTCTTCGTCAACCCTCTCGTCTTGCGCGCTGATCTTTCGGGCGATCCAGGCTTCAGCGAAGTGCTCCGTCGCGTGCGCGAAGTGACGCTCGATGCTTATACGCACCAGGACGTTCCTTTCGACAAGATTGTCGAAGAGCTAAGGCCGGATCGCGCGGCCGCTGACAATCCGCTCTTCCAGGTTAATTTCTCGCTCGACAACACGCGACATGAAGCCATTGAGCTGCCTGGCCTGACATTTACAACGTTTCCGGTGGGGTATGAATCGACGCGTTTCAGCATAATCATGACGCTCGTCGATACAGATGAAGGACTCGCCGGCGCGTTGGATTACGACGCGCGATTGTTTGACGCCGATACGATCGCTCGTCTCGCCGAACATTACACTTTGCTGTTGCATCACGTCCCGTCACAACCAGAAGAGCGATTGAGTGAGCTCGCGAACATGTTCGCACACGCCGACAGGCAGCGGGAGGAAGCGCGGCGCGAGAAATTTAAGACCGCGCGTCGTAGAAGATTGCGAGACGTGAAGTCGAAAGCGGCGGCACAACCATAAACACGGCTAAGCCCGTCAGTGAGAAGTTTGTCTTATGAAAAATCTCGAATTTGCCGGACTGAGATCTGCCCGAGCGGCACGCCGCAAAGAACTGACGCCGAAGCCGATTCGGATATCGCACGAAGAAATGGTCAAGATCGGAAGTCTTCCCGGAGGCGGTTTACTACCGCTCGTAGTCGAGCCAAACCTCGTTGGAGTCGATCTTGCCGAGTGGGCTGCAAACAGTCGCGACTTCATCTCGCACAGCTTGCTCAAGCACGGCGGGTTGCTCTTGCGCGGATTCGGCTTGAAGGATCACGAAGACTTCGATCACTTTCTCTCCGCCATCGAATTACCGCGGATGCACTATATGGAAGGCGCTACGCCGCGCACCGAGTTGCGAGAAAAAGTTTATACCTCGACCGAATATCCTTCGGATCAGACCATTGCTCTTCATAACGAACTCAATTACGTGATCACCTGGCCGATGAAGATCTTCTTCTTCTGCATGACCGCAGCCGCCACTGGTGGTGAGACTCCGATTGCCGACGTACGTCGAGTTTACGATCGCATCAACCCAAAGATCAGAGAGCGGTTTCACGAAAAGGGCTGGATGCTCGTTCGCAATTTCGGTGAACACTTGAGTTTGCCGTGGCAAACCTCTTTCCGCGTTTCCACCAGGAAGGAGATGGAAGACTACTGCCGCCGCGCGCGCGTCGAGTGCATCTGGAAAAAAAAGGGCGACCTGGAGACAAGACAGGTGCGGCCCGCCGTGCGGCAACACCCGAAGACTGCTGAGTGGGTTTGGTTCAATCACGTCGCGTTCTGGCACATTTCGAGTCTGGGTCCGGAAGTCAGGAAGATGTTTCTGAGTGAGTTTAGTCTCGACGACTTGCCCTACAACACTTATTACGGCGATGGCTCGCCGATTGACGACGAAGTCGTCGAAGAGATTCGCGAAGCTTACCGGCAGGAGACGGTGGCGTTCCCGTGGCAAGAAGGCGATGTGCTGATGATGGACAACATGCTTGTCGCGCATGGACGCAACCCGTTCAGCGGGACCCGCAAGATTCTGGTCGCGATGGGCGAAGCCTGCACCGACAGCAAATGACAGCAACCTGCTGCCTATCAGTTCAGTTTAAAGCCACAAAGCACAAAAACATTCTCGAAGATTTTTAGACCGGAGACTCGGGTATGCAGCGAGAGATTACTTCAGGATTCAGGCTCTCACCTCAGCAAACACACCTCTGGACGTTGCAGCACGAACGGACAGACATGCCGGAGCGAGCGCATTGTCTGATCGCTATTGAAGGTGAACTCAACGTCGAAGTGTTACGTCGAGCGGTGGAAGTGGTGGCGCAGCGGCATGATGTGCTGCGCCTCACTTTCCAGCGCTTGCCCGGTATGACTATCCCCTTGCAAATGCTTAGCGAGAGTAAGGCCGTGTGGTCTCCCGCCGAAGATCTGCCAGAGACACTTCACGCATCGCTGACTGTTCTGTCACCGGTGAAGCACCAACTGCTTCTCAGCGTGCCTGCGCTTTGCGCTGATGAGCGGAGTCTTCAGAACCTCGCGCGTGAGATCGGCGTCGCATATGAAACGTGCCTGGAGGGACGCGAGCCGGCAGACGAGCCCTTGCAATACCTCGTCGCCACTGAATGGTTGGACGAGTTACTTGAATCGGAAGAAGCGGCCAGCGGCAAACAGTATTGGCGAGAGAAAAACATATCAGCGGCGTTAAACTTGAAGCTTCCGTCTGAGCGCATGCCAACTGCTGTCACCGAGTTTGCGCCGCGTAGTTCGAAGCTATGGCTCGACGACACGACCACGAACGCTCTGTCTTTGTTTGCTTTCCGCGACAATTTCACGGTTGCTGAACTGTTGCTGGCTTGCTGGCATCTGCTCTGCCGGCGACTCACCAGTGAGAGCGACGTCGTCATCGGCACTTACTTTGACGGTCGGGCCGACGAAGAGTTGCAAGAAGCACTCGGTGTTTATGAGAAATATCTACCGATCGGCTGTCCCTTCGAAAATGAAATGACCTTCGCCGACTGCTTGCGCGAAGTGCATGAAGCAATCGACGCGGCAGGTGAATGGCAGGAATGCTTCACCTGGAACGATGTGATTGATCATGACGAAGGACTCTTCTTTCCGTACTGCTTTGTTTTTACGCAACACTTACCACCGTTGTCAGCAGGTGGCCTCACGTTCGCAGTTGCAGAATCATTCACGTGCGTCGATCGTTTCAAGCTCAAGCTCTCGTGCCGGCAGGAAGACAACCGGTTACTGCTCGAATTTCATTACGATCCGAATTTCTTTACGGACAAGGACGTGCAGCGGCTGGCGCAGCAGTATGAAACCCTGTTGCGGGAAGCTGTTACGCATCCGGAAACGCCCGCTGAAGAGTTGGACGTATTGGGTCACGACGAGCGGCAGTTTCTGCTTCACGACTTCAACAACACCGAACTGGATTACGGCGTTTCGCTTTTCATGCACACGTGGGTGGAGCAACAAGTGGCGCGTACGCCCGATGCTATCGCGCTGGTCTCCAGGGACGATCAGCTTACGTATCGTGAGCTGAATGCGCGCGCGAACCGACTCGCGCATTACCTGATCTCATGCGGAGTCGGGGCTGACACCTTCGTGGCTGTCTGTCTCGAGCGCTCGGTGGAGATGATGGTCGCATTGCTCGCCGTGCTCAAAGCAGGTGGCGCTTATGTCCCGTTCGATCCGCAGTCGCCACCTGACAGACTCGCGCTGATGCTCGACGATATTGACCCGCCTTTGGTCATCACCACAAGCGCATCGCGCGACGTGCTGCCTGCTGGTATCAATGCATTCGAATTGGACCGTGAGTGGACGACACTACTGAGCGAGAGCGACGCCAATCCCGCACAGCCTGTGCTGCCGGATCACCTCGCGTACGTCCTTTACACCTCCGGTTCAACTGGTAAGCCGAAAGGCGTGATGATTACGCATCGTGCCATCAGCAATCATATGCTCTGGTTTCATCACACTTTTCCGCTAACCGAACAAGACACGTTACTGCAAAAGACAGTTTTCACCTTTGACGCGTCGATCTGGGAGTTGTTCAGTCCACTGTTCGCCGGCGCGCGGCTCGTGTTGGCGCGGCCTGGTGGACAACAGGACAGCAGCTACCTCGTGGAAGCCATGCTCGAACACAATGTGACGGTGCTGCAACTGGTGCCCACGATGTTGACGATGATGCTCGGTGAGCGGAGGTTGGAAGAGTGTCGCAGCCTGCGGCTAATGTTTTGCGGTGGTGAGGCTCTGCCCATCGCGCAAGTCAAACGTTTCTATCAACTGCTGAACGCCCGCGTGGTGAACCTCTACGGTCCGACTGAAACAGCGGTCCAGATGGCTTACTTCGAGTGCGATCGCGCGGAATTTGAGCGAAGGAGCGGCGGTGGTGTGCCCATCGGCAGGCCAGTCTCCAATATGAAAGTTTACGTGCTGGATGAACGACTGAACCCAACGCCGTGCGGTGTCGCGGGAGAGTTGCATATTGGCGGTGTGGGTCTGGCGCGCGGTTATCTCAATCGTCCCGATCTGACGGCGGAGCGTTTTATTCCACACCCGTTCAGTCGCGCGGAGGGACAGCGGCTCTACAAGACCGGCGACGTGGCGCGCATTCTCCCCGATGGTACCGTCGAGTTTCTCGGGCGACGCGACGAGCAGGTGAAGTTACGCGGGTATCGCATCGAGCTGGGTGAGATCGAGTCTGTACTGAACGCGCACCCGCAAGTGCGGGAAAGCGTAGCGATTGTGCGTGAAGACACGCCGGGCGATCAGCGTCTGATTGCTTACGTCGTTCCGCACGTTTTCGAACAGGAGCCGTCGTTCGAGACCACAGAAACCGAAACCAATGGCTCGAACCTTCCGCCGCACGCGCTCACGACGAGCGCGCTGCAAAATTACCTGCGCGCGCGATTGCCTGAGTACATGATTCCCTCCACGTTCGTGCGCCTGGAAAAATTGCCCACGCTGCCAAATGGGAAGATCGATCGGAAGGCTTTGCCTGCACCTGACACCGCGCGCCGCGATCGGGCTCATACCTATGTCGCGCCGCGCAATCAGACCGAAGAACGCCTGGCAGCGTTTTGGAGTGAGATACTCGGCGTTGAGCGTATCGGCATCAACGATAACTTCTTCGATCTCGGGGGGCACTCACTGCTTGCCACGGAAGCGATCTCACGTATCCGCGAGACATTCCAAACCGAATTGTCACTGCGCAGCTTCTTTGCTGCTCCGACCATTGCTGCGCTCTCCGTCAGCATTGCAGAAAACCTCGCTGCACAAGTCAGCGATGCAGAGTTAGAAGCAGTAATGGCAGAACTCGAACAGTTGCCCGAGCAGGAAGCGAAAGCGATCGCGAGCGGGCAAGAGATTTAAGCCAGCCCTGGACCAAAAATCATATTGGCCAGGATTTACAATCCTGTAAAACTGAAGGGATTAACACATCTATGCAGCAAGGCATCTTGTCTGTGATTGGCAATACGCCTCTAATCAGACTCACGAGGGTCTTCGGCGACATTCCATTCCGGCTCTACGCCAAGCTGGAGTCGCTTAATCCCGGCGGCAGCACCAAAGACAGGCCGGCGTACAGCATCATCAAGCACGCGGTGGAAACTGGTGACATCAAGCCCGGCACGACGATCATCGAATCGAGTTCGGGCAACATGGGCATCGGTCTGGCCCAGGCGTGCGCCTATTTCAACCTGCGTCTGATCTGCGTCGTGGATCCAAAGACAACGAACCAGAACATTCACCTGCTGAGTTCCTATGGCGCGGAAGTCGATATGGTGCTGCAACCAGATCCTGAGACGGGTGAGTTTTTGCAGGCCCGGATCAGCCGCGTGCAGCAACTGCTGAACAAGACCGAGAATAGTTTCTGGCCCAACCAGTATTCGAATGAGTACAACCCCATCGCACATCACGAAACGATGCGCGAGATTGCCTCTGCGCTCGACGATCAGATCGATTATCTCTTCTGCGCTACGAGCACTTGCGGCACGATCCGCGGTTGCGTCGAATACTTACGCGAGCACAGCTTGTCAACACGGACCATCGCCGTTGACGCAAAAGGCAGCGTCATCTTCGGAGGCAAGAAGGCAAAGCGTTTGATCCCGGGCCACGGCGCGGCAGTGCGGCCACGTCTTTATCAGCCTGATCTCGCCGATGAACATCTGCTCATGACCGATCTCGATTGTGTTGTCGGCTGCCGCCGTCTCGTGCGTACTGAAGCGATTCTCGTCGGTGGTTCTTCCGGCGGCGTGCTCATGGCCGTCGATCGTTTGAAAGAAATAATTCCGCCTGATTCGACCTGCGTCGTGATCTTTGCCGATCGTGGTGAGAGATATCTCGACACAATCTATTCCGACGAGTGGGTGAGTGAACATTTTGGCGATGTGTTTTATCTCTGGGAAACGTCAACGGAGGACCAGAAATGGTTAGCGGCGACGTACTGACTCTCAACGGCGACGACGTGCGCATCCTGCTCGACGGGCGTGAGCAGGAAATACTTGCGGCTGTCGCCGCGGCTTACAAGGCGCACGGCAGAGGCGACAGCTCTTTGCCTCATTCGCTTTTCCTGCGTTTTCCGGCGGACGAACGAAACAGAATTATCGCTTTGCCCGCGTATCTCGGCGATGGATTTGGCATTGCGGGCATGAAGTGGATCTCGTCTTTTCCAGCGAATCCGGAGAAAGGGATGAATCGAGCGTCCGCTGTGATCATCTTAAACTCCGCGCAGACAGGCCGGCCGCAGGCCATTATGGAAGGCACGGTCGTGAGTGCGAAACGCACCGCGGCCAGTGCGGCCCTCGCTGCATCGCAATTGACTGCGCGGCCACCTCGGGCAGTGGGAATCATCGGCTGTGGCCCAATCAACCTTGAAGTGACGCGATTCCTGCTGGCTGTTTGGCCTGAACTGCGAAGATTTTACGTTTTTGACGTGGACGCCGAACGTGCGGAGCAGTTCAGACAAAAATGCGGACAGTTGAACGTCGAAGCTGAAGTGGTGCCGGAGTTAACGACGGCGCTGCGCGAGGCAGAACTTATTTCGTTTGCGACGACGGCAGGTACGCCTCACGTCTTCAGTCTTTCGCAGTGCATTCCGGGTAGCACGATTCTCCACGTTTCGCTGCGAGATATTTCGCCCGAAGTGATTCTCTCGTGCGACAACGTGGTGGACGACGTGGCGCATGTTTGCTGCGCGCAGACTTCGATCCATTTGGCGGAGCAGTTGACCGGCAATAGGGATTTCATTCGCTGCACGCTCGCCGAAGTTCTCGAAGGCACGGCGGCCCCGAAAAAAGATTCACAAGTATTGACGGTTTTCAGCCCGTTCGGATTGGGCATTCTCGACCTCGCCGTCGCGCAACTGGTAATGGAACTCGCGTCCGAAAAGAGTCGCGGAACGCTGCTCAAAAACTTTCTGCCAGCGAGTAACTGAAAAGTGGCTCGTAATTTTCGTTATGAGTGAATTATCAGAACGCATCAGCGAATTGTCTCCGGAAAAACTCGAGCTGTTGATGAAGCGGCTGGAGAAAAAGGTCGCGCCGAATTTCCCGCCCCAGGTGATTCCGCGCAGACCCATCCGATCGCCACGCGCGCCTCTCGCCTACGTGCAGGAACGAATGTGGGTGCTCTATCAACTCGACCCTTCGAGCTCCGCATTCAACATTCCAATGGCTGTACGTTTGGAAGGCAAGTTGAACATAGCGGCACTCAAACGAGCACTCGGCGCGCTGGTTCGTCGTCACGAAGTGCTGCGCACCACGTTCGACGTCACCGCAGATGGCGGCCAGCCGTTCCAGTCAGTTCATACACCACCGTCATACTGGCCGTTGCCACTCACCGATCTGGGTCATCTGCCGCCACCAGCTCGTAACGAGGAGATGCGCCGCCTGATAGCCGCCGAGGCTGCACGACCTTTCAACCTCGAAACTGGTCCAACATTTCGAACGGCGCTGCTTCGTCTCGGCGCAGACGAACATGTGCTGCTGCTCTCATTGCATCACATCGTCGCCGATGGCTGGTCATTGGGCATCCTCGTGCGCGAGCTCACTGTTCTCTATGAGTCGTTTGTTACAGATGCCACTTCACCGCTGCCGGCTTTGCCGATTCAATACGCGGACTTCGCTGTGTGGCAGCGACAGTGGTTGCAAGGTGAAGTGCTGAAAAAACAGCTTGATTACTGGCGCCCCCAATTTGACGATCTGCCCTCCGCGTTGGAGTTGCCGACTGACTATCCGCGCCGCGCGGTGCAAAGCTTCCGTGGCGGGCGAGAGTTTATTTCACTCGACGAGAAATTGAGCAAGGAACTGAAAGAGTTGGGCCAGCGCGAAGGCGCGACGTTATTTATGACGCTGCTCGCCGCGTTTCAACTGCTCCTACATCAGTACAGCGGTCAGGACGATATCGTGGTTGGTTCCAATATCGCCAATCGGAACCGTGGCTCCGTTGAGAAGCTGATCGGATTCTTCGTCAATAACATCGTGTTGCGTACGAGTCTCGCCGGCAATCCGACTTTTCGCGAGTTGCTTGCGCGCACGCGCGACGTGACGTTCGGCGCTTACGCCCATCAGGACGTGCCATTTGAAATGCTGCTTGAATCCATTCGCCCGGAGCGTCGCGAGCATCTCGTCCCGCCTTTCCAGGTGATGTTTGTGCTTCAGAACGCGCCGTTCCCGACAGTGGAGGTGAATGGCCTGAGACTGTCGGCGTTGGATGCGAGCAGTGAAACCAGCAATTTCGATCTCGTTCTTTACATGACCGAGACAGGCCGGCGATTGACCGGCCACCTGTACTACAACACGGATCTCTTTGCAGTCACGACTATCAGGCGAATGCTCGAACATTTCCAGAACCTGATCCAGTCGATTGCCGAGAACCCCGACGCAAATATCGCGTCGCTCTCCATGGGAACACTCGCCGAGACTGCGCAATTGACAGTCAGCTTTAACGCTCCTCTCGAAGACAGTTATTAGCCTTTTGTGCTTTTTGTGGTCCATCTGCTCTATGTCGAACAATAACGGTCATACGATTTTACTAGGTGGCATCGGAGGTGATTCCCATTCCGTTGGGCTCACGATTTTGCGTCAAGCCCTCACCTCGCACGGCTATCGCGTGCGCTATCTCGGTACGCAGAATCGTCTCGAAGAATTCTTCCGGCTCGCGGCATTTTGCAATGCCGTCATGATCTCCAGCATGGACGGCCACACGCGCTATTACCTGCACAACTTCCCCGAGCTGCTCCGGCAGTTTCAGATTCAGGGCACACGCTGGTATCTCGGCGGCAACTTACACATCGGCAACGCAGTAGGTTACGAAGCGCTGTTTCGCGAGATGGGTTTCGATCGCGTCTTCGTGAACTTTGTTGACGTGAGCACGGTCCTGCAACTGCTCGCAAAAGACCTGGACGGCACGAAGCCCGCGGCTGATTGGTCCAACTTGTGGGATCAGTCGCAAACGCGAACGTTACCACGCACCGACGCGCTCTCGGACGAGTTGGTTGACGAAGAGTGGTTTGAATCGAATCGCCGGCAAGTTTTGGAGACCTGGGAAACCGGCATCGAGGCGCGCGACCTGAGAGAGAATGCGGCGTTCCTCGTGAGGCAACCGTCATTTCCCGCACTCCAGCAGCACGTTGCCGCGGGTGGTCCACCACTCATCCAGCCACGCTCCGGCGTCGCCTTAGTCGGCGAACAGATCAGGCTGTTTCAGGCTTTCAAAAGTGCCGGAGCAGAGGTGCTCTCGTATCAAGTTGATTCGTTGACTCGCAACAACAATTACGCCGGCGCGGAAGAAGCGATCAACGAGAGTCGTGCGACGGGGGCCAACAGTCTTAATGGCTTTCCGGTTATCAATCACGGCGTCAGCGGCTTACGTCGCATCATCTCGGAAGTGAAAGTGCCGTTGCAAACGCGTCACAGCACGCGCGATCCGCGGCTGCTTGCCGAGATCTCTTATGCGGGCGGGGTCACCGCGTTCGAGGGCGGCGCTATCTGCTACAACATTCCCTATTATAAGGACTACCCGCTCCGCCAATCGCTCAAGACGTGGCAGTACGTCGATCGACTTACAGGACTCTATTACGAGCGTTACGGAATCGTGTTGGATCGAGAATTCTTCGGCACGCTCACTGCGACTCTGATCCCGCCTTCACTCGCCATCGCCGTGAATTTGATCGAAGCCATTCTGGCAGTTCAGCAAGGTGTGAAGTGCGTCAGCCTCGGTTATGCCGAGCAGGGTAATCGCGCTCAGGACATCGCCGCGATTCGCACGTTGAGGCAGATGGGCCACGAAGCGCTGCAACGCATGGGCCATCGGAACATTCAAGTAAACACGGTGTTTCAGCAGTACATGGCTGCCTTTCCAGCAGACCCTGCGCGTGCCGAGGAACTGATCTACAACTCGGCTATCACTGCAACTCTCTCGCGCGCAACGCGCATCATCGTGAAAACTCCGGTCGAAGCTATCAAGATTCCGACGCTCAGCGATAACGTGCATAGCATGGGTTTGGTAATGCGTGGCATGGTGGACGCCGAAACCCAATGCGTCGACGAGATACGCATTGAAGAGGAGTGCGCGATTATTCGCCGCGAAGTCGACGCGATTATGGAAGCTGTGATCATGAGTGGCGGCGGTTGCATTGCGGAGGGTGTGGCGAATGCTTTCAACCGCGGCATTCTCGATATCCCGTTCTCGCCCAGCATTCACAATCGCCACGAAGCCATGACGGCGCGCGACGTGGATGGCGCCGTTCGCTATCTGTCGTGCGGTCAACTGCCATTCGATCGCGAGCTGCGCGAGTTTCACGCCAGCAAGATGGCTGAACGGCGGCGAGCGGAAGGGCTGCTCGAAAATCAGAACTATTTGCTCGTGGAACGTGACGTGATGTCCATTCCACGCAAACAATACGAATCCTGGCCCCTGGACGCACATCTCGAACCCGCGCCCCTCGAGCCCCTGGCGCTCACGATGAATGCAAAGTGAAATCCTGTAAATCCTGTCCAACTGACTTACTCGAATGTGTGGCATTGCTGGATACATTGATCTGAAAAACGATGGTCGCGTTGACAAGCGCGTGCTCGTCGACATGACTGAGTCGCTGGTCCACCGTGGGCCGGACGCCTGCGGCTACTTCGTCGAGCGGCAGATAGGCCTCGGATTTCGCCGTCTCTCGATCATCGATAAGGAGGGTGGCAAGCAACCACTCTACGGTGAAGACGGATCCATCGTCTCCATCTGCAACGGGGAGATCTTCAACTACCAGGAGCTGCGCGAAAGCCTGGCGAAGAAAGGGCATTCATTTCGCACTCGCTGCGACGTCGAAGTGCTGCCACATTTGTACGAGGAGTATGGCGACGATTTTCTCCAATTGCTCAATGGGCAGTTTGCTTTCGCGATTTACGATCGTCGCAAACGCCGGTTGCTACTTGCGCGCGATCACTTCGGTATTAATCCGCTGTACTACACGGTCATCGATAACCTGTTCATCTTTGCGTCAGAGATTAAGGCGATACTTCGGCATCCGTCAGTGCATGCAGAAGTGAATCTCACTGGCCTGGACCAGGTTCTCTCGTTTCCTGGTCTAGTGAGTCCGCAGACGATGTTCAAAAACATACTGAGTCTCAACAGCGGACACATGCTGGTGGTCAATAACGGCGATCTACGGGTGCACGAGTATTGGGATCTCGACTATCCGAAGCTGAATGAGTTACCGGAAGCGCGGCCCGAGAGTTACTACGTCGACCGCCTGCGCGAGCTCTTTACCCAGTCGGTTAGTTACAGGCTGCAAGCTGATGTTCCAGTCGGCTTTTATTTAAGCGGCGGCCTCGACTCTTCGATGATCGCCGGCATGATTAGCCGGCTCTCCGGCGAACAACGCCATTCGTTCTCGATCACTTTCACAGAACGCGAGATCTCGGAAGACAAGTACCAGCGACTTGTCGCCGAGCACGTCGGTTCCGAGCACCATGACATCCATTTCGGCTGGTCCGAGATCGCTGAACGACTGCGCGACATGATCTATCACTGCGAGACGCCGGTAAAAGAGACTTACAACACGTGCTCGATGGCGCTTTCAGCGGCGGCGCGGCAGAGCGGCGTGCCAGTGGTGCTCACGGGTGAGGGCGCTGACGAATTGTTCGCTGGCTATGTGGGTTATCGCTTCGATCGGTTCGGACTTCGCCGCGCGGAGAAGTTCAGTCTCGAGCAAGCGTTGGACGAAGAGTTGAGAGAAAAGCTCTTCGGCGACAAGAACCTCTTCTACGAAACCGATCAAACCGCGCTGCGCGAGATCAAGAACGCGCTCTATTCGGCCGACGTGGTTGAAGAGCTCGAGAGTTTTGAGTGTTTTAACCACTCACTGGTCAACAAAGAACGATTGCGCGGGCGGCATCCGATACATCAGCGCTCGTATCTCGATTTCAAGCTCAGGCTGTCCGATCATCTCATCGCTGATCACGGCGACAGGATGGCGTTGGCGAATTCAGTCGAGGCGCGTTACCCATTTCTCGACATCGACCTCATCGAGTTTTCGAGGCAAGTGCCGCCGGAAATGAAACTGAATCAGTTCACCGAGAAGTACGTGCTGCGCAAAGTGGCTGCCGGTTTGGTGCCGCCGCCAATTCTCACGCGCGAAAAATATGGCTTTCACGCGCCGGGCAGTCCTTACCTGCTGCGGCAGAATCTCGAGTGGGTCAACGATCTGCTTTCGCACGAACGAATAAAACGACAGGGCTTCTTCAATGCTGACACGGTTGAGCGGCTCAAGCGGCAGTATATGCGCGAGGATTTCCAATTGAATCTTCCGTTCGAGAGCGACCTGCTGACGATCGTGCTTACATTCGGCATCTTCCTCGATCGCTTCATCTCTCAAAACGGCTCGCCTCAAGTATCACGGATTGAGGCTGCTCAGCATGAAAAAATCCAGGTAGCGTCGTCAGGGGCACAAACATAACAGCGCAGCGGTAGTTTCGTTGTTGTTCAAGATAGGAGAGTGGATTATGCGTCTAACACAGGATCAATTGCGTTCGTATGATGAACAGGGCTTCGTTTTGTTGCCCGATCTTCTTTCCCAAACGGAGGTTGATCTGCTGAAAGCTGAAGTGCCGAAGCTGTACAGTGATAACTCACTCCGAAGGGTAGTCGAGAAGGAAGGTTACGCCACGCGCTCAGTTTATGGTTGTCATCTCGTCAACGATTACTTCAACCGTTTCGCCGGCCACCCCAAACTGCTTGGGCCGGCGAAACAACTTGTAGATGACGACGTCTACATCTATCAGTTTAAGATCAACGCGAAGGTGGCATTTCAAGGTGACGTTTGGAAATGGCACCAGGACTACATCTTCTGGCGGAACGAGGATGGCCTGCCGGCTCCGCGAGTAACAAACGTCGCAATTTTCCTCGATGAAGTGACAGAGTTTAATGGGCCACTGTTTTTGATTCCAGGCTCACATCGGGAAGGTGTAATCGAGGTCCCAGCTCACGATACCCGCCCCTCTAATGGTGTTTACAAAGACGCCCCGGAATGGATCACAACCCTGACAGCGGACCTCAAATACTCCATCGATAGCCCTAAGGTGGCCGATCTTGTAGAACGATATGGAATCACGGCGCCGAAAGGGAAACCTGGTTATGCGATCTTCTTTCACAGTAATGTGGTTCACGCCTCAACGATTAATATCAGTCCGTTCAGCAGAACAATGCTGCTTATTACTTACAACAGCGTAACCAACATTCCTTCCGGCGTTGATCGAGCACGACCCGATTTCATAGCCGGCCGCAACTACTCGCCGGTTAAGCCCCTTACCGAGAACGATCTGATATAAGCCGACAAGCCTAAATTCGGGTCTCATATATGTCCAGAGAATCAAGCGCCGGCGTGTACGGTGTGGTGGGTGGCATAGGACCACTCGCGTCGGCGGAGTTTTTGAAAACCATCTACGAGTTTGGTCTGCACGACCGCGAGCAGAACTCGCCGACCGTCATTCTTTACTCCGATCCGAGTTTCCCCGATCGCACGACCGCCTTTCTCAAAGGCGATGACGACGTTCTATTGGCCCAACTCAGAAGAGTGATCGACGAGTTGTGCGAAATGAAAGTGGTAAGGATCGTGCTGTGCTGCATCACGATTCATTACCTGTTGCCAAGGCTGTCTCCGGATCTGCGCAGCAGGATTTGGTCATTGCTCGACGTAGTCGCCGATCGCCTGGCGGCCGACGATCGTGAGTACCTGCTCCTTTGTTCCAGCGGAACGCGGCGATTCAAATTGTTCGAGAACCATCCTCAATGGCCGCTTTTCAAAGATCGACTCGTGCTGCCGAATGCCGAAGATCAGGATCGCATCCACCACGAACTGATCTATCCCATCAAGCTCAATGCGGATGTCAGCACACAGTTTCCACTGCTGGAACTGATGCTCGAGAAATATCGTGTGAACGCTTTTGTCGCGGGCTGTTCTGAAATTCACCTGCTCGGAAAGAGGTATGCGGCCAGCGGAAACGGGCGCGACGTTTGTCTCGATCCGCTCACGATCGTCGCGCGAGAAATAGCAGAGGGTCACGTATGAAACACCCGAGTGTAGTGGAGTTGTTTGAGCGCAGCGTGGACGAGCATGAAAGCCGCCCGGCGATCGAGCGCGCGGGGCAAACGCTGACTTACGGCGAACTCGACATCGCTTCCAGCAACTTTGCGAACTACCTTCTCGATGCAGGCGCGACAAAAGGCGCGACCGTAGCGATCCTGCTCGAAGATCCGGTCGAGGTTATCAAAGCCATACTCGGCACACTCAAGGCCGGCTGCGTGTTCGTGCCACTCGAGGCCGCGACGCCTGAGAAGCGACTGCTGTCGATGCTTTCGCTCGTGGAGCCGCAGTGGTGCGTCGTCGAAGAGAAATTCCTCGATCTCATCGAGCGTGTGAACGGTGGCGCCGCGAAAGTGATCTGTGTCGATAAGGACTTCCGCGATTACTTCAACCCGCGCCGGCCAAACGTTCAACTCGGGCCGGACGACATGTGCTACGTCTATTTCACTTCCGGATCGACGGGCCAGCCAAAAGGAATCGCCGGACGACGGAAGGGAATAGATCACTTCATTCGCTGGGAAGTCAAAACGCTCGGCGTCGGTCCAGGTACTCGCGTCAGCCAGGTTCTGCCTTTCTCATTCGACGGCTCACTGCGTGACATTTTTGTTCCACTCACAGCGGGCGGCACGATCTGTGTACCTCCAGGCAAAGACACGTTGCTCGACGCGCGCGAGTTCGTCCAGTGGCTCGACAGTCAACGCGTCAACATCATCCACTGCGTGCCCTCACTCTTCCGCGCGATGGGCAATCAGGATCTAAATGAAGAACTCTTCCGCGATCTGAAGTACATCCTGATGGCGGGCGAGCCTCTACTGCCGTCCGATGTGAAACGGTCGATGGAAGTCTTCGGCGATCGGATTCAACTGATCAATCTGTACGGCACTTCCGAGACCACGATGGCGAAGTTTATCTACTTCGTGAAACCGTCCGATCAGGAGCGACGGTCAATTCCCATTGGTCAACCGATGGAAGGCGCGGCCGCGTTGATCGTCGATCCGAAGGGCCGCCCGTGCCCGCTCGGCGCAGTCGGTGAGATCTACATCCGCACGCCGTTCCGTTCACTCGGTTACTACAACGCGCCGGAGCTTACGCGCGAAGTCTTCACTCCGAATCCTTTCAACAACGATCCGAACGACATTGTTTACAAAACCGGCGACCTCGCTCGCATGCTCGAAGACGGAAATTATGAATACCTTGGCCGGCAGGATGGACAGGTCAAGATCAGAGGTATTCGCGTAGAGCTGGGAGAGATTGAGAACGTGCTGCGCGCCTATGAGTCAGTGTTGGACGTGGCCGCGATCGATCGCGAGGATGCTGCCGGATACAACTATCTTTGCGCTTTCGTCGTACTGGCCGGCGACACTAATGCTGCTCAACTGCGCGAGCATTGCGCGGCACATCTGCCGGATTACATGTTGCCGTCAGCGTTCGTCGTGATGAGCGAACTGCCGCGCACGATCAGCGGCAAGATCGATCGTCGCGCGCTGCCAACGTCGATTGGCGTGAATGGGCGTGAATATGTTGCGCCGAGCACAGCCGTCGAGGAGCTCATCTGTAACGTCTACGCCGACGTGCTCGGATTGAAGCGCGTTGGCACGACCGACAATTTCTTCCACATCGGTGGTCATTCATTGTCTGCTACCCGCGTTGTATCGCGAGTGAAAGCGGGTTTCGGAGCGGCGATGGGTTTGCGCGATCTATTCGAAGCGCCGACGCCCGCCTTGCTCGCGAAGCGTGTGGAGCAGATCGAATCCGGATCTATCGAAGCCGGGCCAGCGTTACACCAGGTTGCGCGTGAGGAAGGTGATGCGTTGCCACTCTCGTTTGCGCAACAGCGCGTATGGTTCTTCGATCAGCTCGAGCCGAACAGTTCAGCCTACAACATGCCGATGGCGGTGCGGCTGGAAGGCAAGTTGGACGTTGCCGCACTCGAGCGCTCGCTCCTTGCAGTTGTGCGCCGTCACGAAGTGCTGCGCACCACTTTCAGCGCCGGCGACGACGGTTTACCGGTTCAGTTTATCCACCCGGCGTCATCACGCTGGCCGCTCACTTTAATAGATCTCAGTCACCTGCCGTCGTCGGAGCGCGAAGCAGAGACGCGGCGAACGATCGCGCAAGACGTAGCGCAACCTTTCGATCTCGAACACGGGCCGTTAATGCGTACCGCGTTACTGCGGCTCGACGAGACAGATCACGTGCTACTGCTCTCGATGCACCACATCATTTCCGATGGGTGGTCCATGAGTGTGCTCGTGAGTGAAGCAGCGGCACTCTACGAAGCAGAAACCGAAGAACGCGAGCTGGCACTGCCGGAACTGCCAATCCAATACGCCGACTTCGCCACCTGGCAGCGCGAATGGCTGCAAGGCGCGGTGCTGGAGGAACAGCTCAATTACTGGCGCACGCAGTTGGAAGGATCTCCACCGGCGCTCGAATTACCGACTGACCGGCCGCGCCCGGCGCTGGTGAGTTATCGCGGTGGGCGTGCGGAGTTTCGGGTGAATGTGGAAGTAACCGAGCGGCTGCGAGAGTTGAGCCAACATGAAGGCGCAACTTTATTCATGACGCTGGTCGCTGCTTTCAACACGCTGCTCTATCGCTACAGCGGTCAGGATGACATCGTCATTGGAACGCCGATCGCCGGGCGCAATCGATCGGAGCTCGAGCCGCTCATCGGGTTCTTCGTGAATAGTCTTGTGCTGCGGACAGATCTTAGCGGTGCGCCAAGCTTCCGTGAGCTGGTGGCGCGAGTGAAGGAAGTAGCGCTGCACGCGTTCGCGCACCAGGACTTGCCGTTCGAGAAGCTCGTCGAAGAGTTGCAGCCGGAACGAACACTCAGTCACCACCCGCTGTTTCAGGTGATGTTCACGATGCAGAACGTGCCGTTCGATACAGTCGAGTTGCCGCAACTCAGGCTCACTGCACTGGACACCGAAAGCGTGCCGGCAAAATTTGACCTCAACCTTCACATGACTGAGTTCGAGCAGGGAATTGTCGGTCGAATCTTTTACAACGCGGATCTTTTTGAGAGCGCAACAATGGAGCGTCTCTGCGCTCATTTTAGCCGGCTGCTCGAAAGCTCGGCCTTGACTCCCGACGAGCGTCTGCCGCTGCTGCCGATGATTGGCGCAGAGGAACAGCAACAGTTGCTCGCCGGCTGGAACGACACGCAGGCTGATTACGCACTCGACAGATGCATTCACGAGCTGTTTGAGGAACAAGTCGCGCGCACGCCACACGCGCCGGCGCTGGTCTTTGAGAATCAGCAACTGACGTACGACGAGTTAAATCGTCGGGCAAACCAACTCGCGCATTACCTGCGTGGCCTGGGCGTCGGCGTTGAGACGAGAGTTGGATTGCACCTCGAGCGCTCGCTCGAACTGGTGATCGCTGTGCTCGGAATTCTTAAAGCCGGTGCGGCATATGTCTCACTCGACGCCGACTACCCGCTCGAGCGCAAAGTCTACATGCTCGACGACGCGGCTGTATCCGTTCTGATAACGCATGAAGATCTTTCGGATCGGCTGCCGGCACATCCCGCTCAAGTTGTCGATCTTGCCGCCGAGCAGGAGGCGATCGCTGCTGCAAGTGATCTGAACCCGGTGCGAGTATCGGAGCCAGACGGATTGGCTTACGTGATCTACACGTCAGGCTCGACCGGCAGGCCGAAGGGCGTAGGCGGCAGTCACCGCCAGTTGCTGAGTTATATCAGCGGGATCAGCGAGTGTTTGGGATTCACGCCCGGCGCGAGTTTCGCTATGCAACAGACGCCATCGGTCGATGCTCCCATCACTCACCTGTTCGGCGCACTGTGCGGAGGCGGCGTGCTTCACGTCATTTCACACGAGCGCAGCTTCAACGCGCGCGCGATAGGTGACTACTTCCGGCGCCATCGCATTGATTACTTCAAAGTCGCGCCCTCTTACCTTGCGGCACTGCAATCCTATCCGGAGCCGGAACAGGTGTTACCGCGTCGATTGTTACTTGTCGGCGGTGAAGCATCACGTTCCGACTGGATCGCTGAGGTACAGGCACTCGCGCCTGACTGCAAGATCGTCAACCACTATGGACCAACTGAGACCACGGTCGGCGTGCTGACCTATGAAGTGACTCCTGAAGTCAGTGCCCTGGGGACGAGCATACTGCCACTGGGCCGTCCGCTTCCGAACGCCGAAATATATTTGCTCGACGAGTATCTCAATCCCGCGCCGATTGGTGTGCCGGGTGAGTTATACATTGGTGGCCCGAGCTTGGCGCGCGGTTACATCAACCGTCCGGACCTGACTGCCGAGACATTCATTCCGCATCCCTTCAGCCAGCAACTTGGTCAGCGACTTTATAGAACGGGCGATCTCGCGCGGTATCTGGCAGACGGAAATATCGAATTTCTCGGGCGTCGCGATCATCAAGTGAAGATTCGTGGCTTCCGTGTTGAGTTGAAAGAGATCGAAGCTGTGATATCCGAGCACAAAGCGGTGCTTGCGGCTGTGGTCCTGTTTGCCAGCGACGCAGCGGGAGAGGGCCGCATCACTGCTTACGTCGAGCGCGCGCCGGATCGCGTAGTCACTTCGGACGAACTGCGCGATTTCCTGCGGGCCAAACTACCCGACCACATGATTCCCGCCGCCTGCGTTGTGCGCGCCGAACTCCCACGCACGCCGCAAGGCAAGATCGATCGTCAAGGATTGGCCACACTCGCCCCGATGTTCGAAAATGGTCGTTCCTACGTCGCTCCACGCACACCGATCGAAGAGAAAGTGGCCGAGCTTTGGTCGCAATTGCTGGTCGTCGAGCGAGTGAGCGCCAACGACAATTTCTTCGACCTCGGTGGCCACTCGTTGCTTGCCATCCAGTTCATCACGCGCGTGCGCCAGACCTGGCAAGTCGAACTACCCGTGCGCGCTTTGTTCAAATCCCCGACCGTCGCGGGCGTTGCTGAAACGATCACGCAACTTCAAAGCAACAACGAAAGGGTGCACGTACCTGCCATCATGCCCATCACGCGCGAATCACGTCGAGCGCGCTGGAATGAACTCAGGGAGAACATTCGATGAGACATACAGACATCATAAGCATGGTTGGGCAAACACCGCACTTGCGGTTGCGCTCGACAGAAACTCCCGGCGCGCAAATCCACGTCAAGCTGGAAGGCTACAACCCGACCGGCAGTGTCAAAGATCGCGCTTGCTTGAAGATGGTGCGCACTCTTGAGCGCGAGGGAAAACTGCGAGCTCCGTTGACGCTGCTCGACGCTTCGAGCGGCAACTTCGCGTGCGCAGTCGCATTCTTTGCAAAGCTGTTCGGTTTTCCAGCAACAGTCATTGTCAACTCAAAGATAACCGCGGATAAAAGAAACTTCCTTCAGTACTTCGGCGCTGAAGTGATCCAGGTGGGCGACTTCACGATTGAAGGCAACAGGTACTGTCGCGAGGTCCTGGTCGAACGCGAGCCGGGCAAATATCTCTTCCTCGATCAATTGCACAACTGGGCCAACCCGCAGGCTTATTACGAATCAATTGGACCAGAGATACTCGCCGACTTTCCAAATGTTGCGATGGTCGTCGGTTCGCTTGGTTCGGGCGGCACGATGAACGGAACGGGTCGATTTCTGAAGGAGAAGAGACAGGGAATGAAGATCGTGGCCGTTGAGGCAGCCGTAGGTACCAAACTGCCCGGCACGGGATCGTTCGACGAAGGCGACTACGTCACGCCATTTATTCAGAGTGCGCGAGACGAGGGCGTTTTCGATCACGTGGTGAAAGTCACGGAGCAGGACGCTGTGCGACGCACAGCACATTTGAGAGAGCAGGGAGTTTTCTGCGGGCTCCAGACCGGTGGCGTACTGCACGCGGCGATAACCGCGATCGACAAGTTCAAGGTTGAGGGCGACGTGGTGATCGTGTCGGGTGACACGGGCTGGAAGAACATGGAGAAGCTGCTCCATATGCGGATCTGAGCCAAGCCACAAAAAGGCACAAAAGACAAAAAAATAGGCAATGGAACGTCCAAAACAACAATTTGTCCTGGTGATTCCAGATGGGGCGGCGGATTCGTATCGCGACAATGGTCGATCTCCGTTCGCACTTGCCGACATCAGGTACATGGACCAAATCGCGCGCGAGGGCGTATGCGGTCTGGTCCAAACACTTTATGAGGATCTGCCGAAGGAGAGCATCGTCGCGCAGATGGGAATGCTTTGCTGGGATCCACATCTCTACTATCCGCGCGGTCGCGCCTCATGCGAACTGCTCGCGCTCGAAGGAGTGCAACTCAACGAAGGCGACATCGCTTTCAGGGCCAATCTGGTGCGCATGGACGGTAACGTGCTCGCCAGCTACAACGCCGATTACATCTATTCCGCCCAGGCACGTGTTCTGGTGAATCGCGTCAACGACACCTTGCGCAAAGAGTTTCCGTCTTTCGAGCTTTATCACAACTCGGACTTTCGCAACACGCTCGTAGTTCGTGACGTTCAAATCGATCCGCGCGATCTGATCTGTCCCGAGCCGCACGAGAGCCATGGCGCCGAATTCGATACCACGCGCCTGCTCGCCGGTCGCAATGAGAAGAGTCGCTACGTAGCCGCGCACATCAACAGCTATCTGCAACGAGTCGCAGTAGTTTTAGCAGGCGAAGTGGGGAACATGCTCTTTCCGTGGAGCGGGTCAAAAGTTTTGCGTCTACCTCCGTTCGCCGAAGTGAGTCGCTTCGATGGAAAGACTGCGATCGTCGGCTGCATGGATTTTCTTCACGGTATCGCAAAAGCCGGCGGAATTAATTCGTTCAAGGTCGGCAATGGACGTCCGGACACTGACTACGCGGCCAAGGGCGCGAAAGTCGTTGAGCTGCTGCGGAACGGTTATGAGTTTGTCGTCTGTCATATCAACGCGCCGGATGAGGCCGCGCACATGGGAGATCTCGAAGGGAAGATCAGATCACTCGAGATGATCGACGAGTTTATCGTGAGTCAGATCGTCAACTACTTTCGCTTTCATCCCGAACAGCTCGGCGGCGTGATGATCGTACCGGACCATTATACGAATCTGCCCGAGAGTGTTTCCGGACAGAGGCGCGTGGATATCCATTCAATACATCCGGTTCCTTTTGCCCTCTGGAACGGGCGCGAGCGGGACGGCGTGCGCACCTTCTCGGAAGACGCCGCGCGTGCCGGCAGATATGCTTCGCCGCCCGTCAGCCATCTGGATCTGACGACCGTGCTGGGCGTGAGCCAACCGCGAATGTTGACAATGCAAGCTCTTAGTTAATCCTGTACATCCTGTCCAACCGCATTAAGGAGTAACGCTTGATCGCAACGCACGACGAGCAAGAGGTGTTTGTATTCCCAGCCTCGTTTGCCCAGCAGCGGCTTTGGCTGATCCATCAGCTCGAGCCCGACGATCCGTCTTACAACGTGGCAACTGTGCTGCGACTTGAAGGCCAGTTGAATGTTCAGGCGCTGCAACAAGCGTTGGATGAAGTTGTACGGCGGCACGAGGTGTTACGCACTACACTTGCGATCGTGAACGATAGCACGGCACAGATAATTCATCCGCAACTGCGCATTCCGATCGACATGATCGATCTGGGTGACGTGCCCGCCGAAGAGCGATCGAACGATGCGATGCGAAGAGTCAGCGAAGAAGCATGGCAGCCGTTTGATCTGGAAGCGGGACCACTGCTGCGTGTCCTGTTATTGCGGCTGGAGGAGGACGATCACCTCTCGATACTGACGATGCACCACATCATTTGCGATGCGTGGTCCAGGACAGTGCTCGTCGAAGAGATCTCGGCACTCTACGACGCATATCTCCACGAACGGCCCTCGCCGCTGGCAGAGCTTGCGATCCAGTACGCGGATTTTGCCGAGTGGCAGCAGCAATGGCTCACTGGCGACGTGCTCGAGAATCAGCTCGCCTACTGGCGCGAGCAGTTGGAAGGAACGCCGCCGGCACTTCACTTGCCGACTGATTACCCGCGCCCCGCTATCCAGGCTCATCGCGGCGCGACGCAGGCAATCAACCTGCCGCCTCCGATCGCGCAAGCGCTGAAGGAGCTGAGCCGACAAGAGAACGCGACGCTTTTCATGACCCTGCTCGCGGGTTTCAAAGCGCTGCTCTATCACTACACAGGACAAACAGACATCGTCGTCGGCACGCCTGTCGCCGGACGTAATCAGGCTGAGACGGAGAAGCTCATCGGTTTCTTCGTCAACACTCTGGCGTTGCGCACGGATGTTTCAGATGAACCGAGCTTCCGCGAACTGATAGGCCGCGTTCGTGAAGTGGCGCTCGGCGCTTACGCGCATCAGGAATTGCCGTTCGAGAAGTTAGTAGAAGAGTTGAAACCGGAGCGCAGCCTAAGCTATACGCCGCTGTTTCAGGTCGTCTTTGCCTTCGAGAGCGCGAATACTCCACCGCCCGCTTTGCCGGGACTGCGCCTGAGCGTTCCGTACATCGAGAACACTACTGCAAAGTTCGATCTGACGTTCCTTGCCACCGAGAGGAAAACGGGAATCAATTGTACGCTCGAATACAACACGGACCTCTTTGAGGCGGCAACAATCACGCGCATGCTCGACCACTTGCAGCGCTTATTTGAAGCGGCCATAGCTAATCCTTCCCGACGAGTCGGTGATCTGCCACTGCTGAGCGAAGCCGAGCAGCATCAGTTGTTGAACGAATGGAACAGCACGGCGACTGAGTATCCGAGTCACCGATGCGTGCACGAATTGTTTGAAGAGCAGGTTGCGCGTGCGCCGGAAGCGACGGCCTTGGTTTTCGCGGATGAGACCTTAACTTACCGCCAGCTAAACGAACGGGCGAACCAACTGGCCCACCGTCTGCGCGCACTCGGAGTTAGTCCAGAGGGCACGGTGGGCGTGTTGATGGACCGTTCGGCGGAACTGATCGTCGCGTTGCTTGGCATACTGAAGGCGGGCGGCGTCTACGTGCCGCTCAATCCCGCGTATCCGCAAGAACGTCTTGCGTTAATGTGCGACGACGCACGCTTGCGCGTTCTGATTACGCAGGAAACGTTTGCGAACCTCGACGACGAGCCGAGCACGAATCTCGACAACAAAACGACGCCCGAGAATCGGGCGTACGCGATGTACACCTCCGGCTCGACCGGCAGGCCCAAAGGTGTAAACGTCGAACATCGCAGCATCGTGCGCCTGGTGAAGAACACTAACTACGCCGACTTCTCCAGCGTCCAAACATTCCTGCAATTCGCGCCCACGACATTCGATGCCTCGACGCTGGAAATCTGGGGCAGCCTTCTCAACGGCGGGCGACTGGTAATCATGCCGGCCGGCACGGCCACGCCGGAAGAGTTGGGCAATGCGCTGCAACGCCACGAGGTCACCACTCTGTGGCTCACGGCCGGGTTCTTCCACCTCATGGTTGACGAGAACCTGGATGGACTGCGCTCGGTTAAGCAAATGATCGCCGGTGGCGACGTACTTTCTCCATCGCATATCGCAAAAGTACTGCGCGAGTTTCCCGACTGTCGCGTGATCAACGGCTACGGTCCCACCGAGAACACGACGTTCACCTGTTGCCATTCAATGAGTGCGGGCGATGAACCTGGCGCGAGCGTGCCCATCGGCCGGCCTATTTCCAATACGCGCGTATATCTCGTCAACCGGCGCTTCCAGCTAGTGCCCGTTGGTGTGCCGGGTGAACTGCTCGCCGCAGGCGATGGTCTTGCGCGTGATTATCTCGGCGATGCTGCACTGACTGCCGAAAAATTCATTCCCGATCCATTCAGCGCTCAGCCCGGCGGGCGCTTGTATCGCACCGGCGACCTCGCGCGCTGCCTGCGCGACGGCACGATCGAGTTTCTGGGCCGCGCCGATCAGCAGGTCAAGATACGCGGCTTCCGGATTGAGCCGGAAGAGATCGAGTTTGTGCTCCAACGTCACGCAAATGTGCGACATGCAGTGGTCCAGGTCAATGAGGACGCGGATGGCGAGAAGCAGTTAGTCGCGTACGTAGCTGTTAATCCAGAAGCAGGTGCCGAGGATGATGAGTTGCGCGAATACCTCGCAGAGAAACTGCCTGACTACATGATGCCGTCGGCTTTCGTGGTGATGGATGAGTTGCCACTTACGACGAACGGCAAACTTGATCGCAGCCGGCTGCCGGATCTGAGTGAGTGGAATGCCAATCGACAGGAATACGTGGCTCCGAGCACACCGATCGAGGAACTCGTTTGTAGTGTCTTCGCCGATGTTTTGCGGCTGCAAAAAGTCGGTGCGGCCGACAACTTCTTTCAGCTGGGCGGGCACTCGCTTTCAGCTACGCGGGTAGTCTCTCGCGTGAAAGAGGCTATTGGACCAATCGTGAGTTTGCGCGACCTCTTCGAAGCGCCAACACCTGCTCTCCTGGCACGCCGCATCGAGCGTGCGCAGAAAGCTGGAGGTGGTGCGACGGAGGTGCTGCCACTGCGAGCCCGTGAACGAACTGGTCCAGTCCCACTCTCGTTCGCGCAGCAGCGCTTATGGTTTTTCGATCAGCTGGAGCCAAACAGCGCGTCGTACAACATCCCGATCGTGCTGCGAATAACTGGAAAGCTGAACGTCGCAGCGTTGAAAAGCAGTCTCGCTGATGTTGTGCGCCGGCATGAAGCTTTGCGCACCAGCTTCTCACTCGTCGAAGGTGTGCCCGTGCAAGTTGTTCATGATGTTCGTGACTGGCACTTACCCTTGATCGATCTGAGCCCTGCACTGGAGCCGGAACGCGAGACTGAGATCCTGATGAAACAGGAAGCCCTGCGGCCCTTCGACCTTCAAACCGGACCTTTGTTTCGCGCAACGCTACTGAAATTAGCCGACGACGAGCACGTACTGCTGCTGACGATGCACCACATCGTCTCGGATGGTTGGTCCATGAGCGTGCTGGTCAGAGAGGCTGCAACTCTTTATCAAGCCTACATTGAAGGCCGCGAAGCAGCGTTGCCGGAGGTCGTGGTCCAGTATGCCGACTTTGCATGCTGGCAGCGGGAGTGGCTTACCGGTGAAGTGTTGGAGGAGCAACTGTCCTACTGGCGGCAGCAACTCGGCGGCGCGCCTGCGGAGTTGGAGTTGCCGGTTGACGGAACACGGCCGGAAACGCCGAGTTACCGAGGCGCGATGGAAACCGTTGCGCTTTCAGAACAGTTGACTGAGTCGTTGAGAGCTTTCAGTCGTAACGAAGGCACAACACTCTTCATGACGTTGCTCGCGGGCTTCAACGCGTTGCTCTATCGCTACACGGGACAGACGGACATCGTCGTCGGCACGCCCGTCGCGGGACGGAATCGAGCAGAGATCGAGCATATGATTGGCTTCTTCGTCAATACGCTCCCGCTGCGTACTGATTTATCCGGAGATCCTCCGTTCCGTGAGTTGCTGAAACGTGTGCGAGAAGTGACGTTGGGAGCTTACGCTCATCAGGACTTGCCGTTCGAGAGGTTGGTCGAAGAGTTGCAGCCGGAGCGCCACCTGGGTCGGGCACCGCTGATCCGGGTGATGTTAGTACTACAGAACACGCCGTCTGAAGTTTTAGAACTGCCGAATTTGACTCTCACGACCGTGCCAACTACGAAGAGCATGGCCGAGTTTGACTGGGTCGTGAATGCACAGGAAGCAGAGCGTGGGCTATTCCTTAGCTTCGAGTACAACACCGACTTGTTCGAAGCAACGACAATTCGACGCCTGCTCGAACAATTCAACATCCTGCTGGCCGGGGCGGTCGCTCGACCGGAACATCGCATTTCTGATTTGCCGCTGCTGACGGAAGTCGAAAAGAGTCAACTACTCGTCGAAGGGGATCGTTCCGATATCGCGCCTGTTGGGCGGAGCGTGTGTGGTCTGTTCGAACAGCAGGTAGCTCGCGATCAAGACGCACCGGCCGTGTCCCTCGCCGGTGAGCAGTTCAGTTACAGAGAACTGAACGAACGCAGCAATCAGATCGCACATGGACTGCTCGAGAGCGGGCTGCGGCGCGGTCAGCCCGTAGCCGTCATGCTCGAGACCGGGTTGCTCCAAGTACCGGCGCTGCTCGGCGTGCTTAAAGCCGGCTGTCATTTCATTTGTCTTGACGCTCGTTATCCAGCAGCACGGTTGCAACAGATGCTGAGCGAGGTTGGACCACGGTGTTTGATTGCGGGTGTTTCCCAGCTCGAGTCGCACACTGATTTGCTGGCACAGTTCCGCAGTCACACTGATTGTCAGGTAGTGGTGCTTAATGAACAAAGTCAGCACGAGTGGTTCGAGATCTGCCCACGCACAGCGCCTGAAATCGAGGTCAGCCCGGACGATCTGGTCTATATCGTTTACACGTCCGGATCGACGGGCCGGCCCAAAGGCATCATGCAAACGCATGCAGGGCTGTGCCAGTACGTTGAATGGCAGGGCCGGCAATTCAACATTGCTCCGGGCAAGCGCATCGCGCAGTGGGCCTCGATTACCTACGACGCTGCCTATGCGGAAATCTTCGGGGCTCTCTGCTGCGGCGCGACATTGTGTATGACCGGCGCGCTCGTTCGCAGTGAGCCTCAGGCACTGACCGCGTGGTTGCGCGACGAACAGATCTCACTGCTCATTACAGTTCCGAGCTTCGGGCATCAAATACTCCAAATGCTTCAGACTGAACAGCGCGAGTTACACATGGAGGCGTTGCTATTGGCCGGCGAAGCACTGCCGGTATCGCTGGCGGATGCGTGGTTGAAGCAGTTTCCGCAAGGTCCGCAACTCTACAACTTATATGGTCCAACTGAATCAGTCCTTGCCACTTATCATCGCGTGAGTGAAGCGGATCTAACACGTCGCTCGATCCCGGTTGGACGTGCAATCGATGGCCGTCACATCCTGATTATTGACCAGCATGGAAAACTCTCTCCGATAGGCGGAACCGGTGAGATCTATTTGCGAAGTCCTTATCTCTCGCGCGGCTATGTGGCCCAGCCGGAGCAGACAGCCAAAGCATTCGTCCAGAATCCGCTGCAAGATGAACACCCCGAGCTGGTGTACCGGACGGGTGACCTGGGGCGATGGACGCCAGAGGGCACGATTGAACTTCTCGGACGCAAGGACAATCAGATAAAGATTCGCGGCATGCGCGTCGAGCTCGAGGAGATTGAAGCCGCATTGTTGCGTCACCATGAGGTCTCGGAGTGCGTGGTTGCGGTGCACGACTTCGACCAGACGGATCGGCGTTTATGTGCCTACGTCGTAGCGCAGGGCACATCCGCCGCGTACACCTTGCGCTCCTTCCTCAAGGATCTGTTACCGGATTACATGGTGCCTGGATCTTTCGTCTTCCTACCCGATCTGCCGCGGCTCCCGAATGGCAAAGTCGATCGCCACGCGTTACCCGCACCTGACGCGCAGCGCCCCGAGATGGAGTCGCCGTACATCGAGCCCGAGACAGAAACGGAACTTACAGTCGCAAGTGTTTGGAAAGAACTGTTACGCATTGAGAGAGTCAGCCGTCACGACAACTTCTTTGACCTCGGCGGCCACTCGCTACTCGCAACGCAAACCGTCAACAAGCTCCGCAACGCTTGTGGCGTTGATTTACCGTTGCGCGCGTTCTTCGAAGATCCGACTGTCGCCGGTCTGGCGCGCAAGATCGACGCGACGCGGCAGCAGGTACAAGGCGACCTCGACAATCTCGCCCGACTATTCGAACAAGTGAAACAAATGTCAGACGAAGAAGTGACCACTCGCTTGGCCCAAAACGCCTGACCCGCCACAAAAAACCACAAACGAGCTCACGAGAGGGAACGCAATGAATATCGCCCCGTTGACAATCAATGGTTCAGACTTGACTGTCCCAATGGTCCATGAAGTGGCGCGCGAACTGCGCCCCGTCAAGGTGAGCCATTCCAGCATTGAGGCGATGAACGCCTCGCGCGAGACACTTCAGCGCCTCATCAACTCAGGGACCATGATCTATGGCATAACTACGGGAATGGGCGGCATGAGAGAGTTTCTCGTGCCTCACGACGTCGCGCCCCAGATGCAAATGAATCTGTTGCACTCGGTTGCTACGAATGTAGGTGATCCATTCCCAGACGAGGTGGTGCGTGCTGCAATGCTGGCCCGCCTCAATTCACTGAGTCGCGGGACTTCGGCAATCACGGTCGACAACTTCAATGTTCTACTCGGCATGCTCAACGAGCAGATTCATCCGCTCGTCCCATGCAAAGGTTCACTGGGCGCAAGTGGTGACCTTGGACCACTCGCCACCATCGCATTAGCGGCGACAGGTGAAGGCTCGGTCAGATATCGCGGTGAGGTGATGCCGGCCGCACAGGCCCTGGAGATGGCGGGTCTCCAACCGATGCGACTCGACTACAAAGAAGGACTGGCGCTCATCAACGGTACCTCGGTGATGGCGGGCATGGCGGCCCTCGTCATCCACGACATGGAGTTGATCAGCGACACGGCGGACGTAGTCGCCGCCTTTACGACCGAAGCGCTGACCGGCCGGCTCGGACCTTTCGACGCGCGAGTGCATAAACAAAAGCCGCACCCGGGACAGCAGGAGACGGCTGCCAACATCGTGCACCTGACAAAAGGTTCCGGAATGGCCGTCTCAGAAGAGTTTCTGCAACAGTCGATTCACGGTCAGCACAGCAACGGCTCGAAGAAGAGCGACATGCTGATCATGGACGCTTATTCCATTCGTTGCGTGCCGCACGTTCATGGACCAGCCAGGGAGTCGACTGCATGGAATCGGCAGATCGTCGAACGCGAATTGAACTCCAGCAACGACGACCCACTCGTTCTGCCGGAGTACGGCGCGTGTTTCCACAATGGCCATTTCCATGGCCAGTACATCGCGATGGCAATGGACTCAATAGCAATCGCCGCCACCACGCTCGGACTGATTTCCGATCGGCGCATCGATCGTTACATGGATCAGAACCACAGTTCAGGACTGCCGCCGTTCCTCTGCAACAGCGACCCTGGCATCAGAATGGGTTTGATGGGCGGACAGTTCATGACCTCTTCTATGACCGCGGAGAATCGCGCCAAGTGCACGCCGATTTCCCTGCAGTCGATCCCATCCACGGAAGATTTTCAGGATTTCGTCAGCATGGGGCTGGTGGCTGCGCGCCGGACATTTGAAGTGGTGCACGATACGGCCTACGTTTTCGCCTTCGAACTGATCTGCGCTGCGCAAGCCGCGGATATCAGAGGCGCTGAGAAGCTGAGTGTGCATGGACGACGCAGTTATGAACTGACGCGGGCGATCATGCCCTCGTATGACCGAGACGTATTGATTACGCCTTACCTGGAAGAGATTGCAGCGCATATTCTCGAAGGGCAGTTCGCTGAAGTTCTCACCGGTGCGCCGGTCCAGGCGTTAAGCCAGAGTCAAGCGAGATGAGTCGCAACCTCGTCGAAGAAATCAGGAAACTATCACCGGAGCGACGCGATCTGCTGGAGCGGCTTCTCAAAAAGGAAGCACCGCAGGCTGCCCGTTCGATCATTGTGCCGCGTCTGAGAAAGTCGAATCAGCTCCCGGTATCGTTTGCGCAGCAGCGCCTTTGGTTTCTGGACCAACTGCAACCTGGCAACCACGCTTTTAACATTCCGGTTGCGTTGCGCGTCTCCGGATCGCTGCAGATTGAGGTGCTCCGACAGTGCCTTACCGAGATCGTGCGGCGGCATGAAGTATTGCGCACCACTTTCACGCTCATTGGTGGTCAACCGATGCAGGTGATCAACCCACCGAGCGAACTGGCGCTGGTTGTGGAGGATTTGCGTGGACTCTCGGATGAAGTGCGCGAAGCTGAAGTGTTACGTCTGAGTACTGACGAAATGCGCCGGCCGTTCGACCTGGCGCGTGGGCCACTTTTGCGTGTGCGTGTTTTGCGTACGAGCGAGCAGGAGCACGTTGTCCTGTTCACCATGCATCACATCGTCGCCGATGGATGGTCGTCAGGCGTGCTCGTCGAAGAAGTGATCGCGCTGTACGACGCTTATGCTGAAGGTCGACCTTCGCCACTTCCGGAACTCCCGATCCAGTACGCCGACTTCGCTCTCTGGCAACGCGAGATGTTAGAGGGCGAGACGCTTGACTCACTGCTTGGTTACTGGAAGAAGCAGTTGCACGGTGTTGCGCGATCGAATCTACCAACTGATCGCCCGCGGCCGCCGGTGACGAGTTATCGTGGCGCGAGCCAGGGTGTTTTCATTGACGAGGCTCTCACCAACTCGCTCAAGAACCTGGGCCGGCAGGAGGGTGTCACGCTTTTCATGACGCTCCTCGCTGCTTTTCAGACGCTGCTTTATCTCTACACGAAACAAACGGACATCGTAGTCGGCACTGATATCGCCAACCGCCCGCGCGAAGAGACCGAGCGGCTAATCGGGTTCTTCGTCAACATGCTCGCACTGCGGACGGATCTCTCCGGCAATCCCACTTTTCGTGAGTTGTTGAAGCGAGTGCAGCAGGTGACGCTCGATGCTTACGCGCATCAGGACTTGCCTTTCGAGAAACTCGTCGCCGCTTTGAACCTCGAGCGCGATCTAAACCGGTTCCCGGTGTTTCAGGCGGTGCTCGTATTGCAAAACGCACCGGCGGGAACGCTTGAAATCTCCGGTCTCGAAATGCGGCCACTTCCAGTTGAGAACCGCACAGTCAAATTCGATCTGATCATGTTCCTGATGGAACGTTATGGGCAGTTGATCGGACGGCTCGACTACAGCACGGATCTATTCGATGAGCGGACGATGAGCAGCTTCCTGACATATTTCAAGACCACGCTCGAGCGAGTGGTGGCCGAACCGGATGTGCACGTAGATATGTTGAAGACAATCACCGAACAAAAAGCAGAGTTGCCAGACAGGGAGAAAGAAGAACGCGCGCGGAAGAAGCTCGGGGTGGTCAAAAGAACAACAGTTGACGTGTTGGCCGCCAGTCTCATCACCACGCGCGAGCTGCCCTGTAGCTCAGGAAACCTCCTCGTTGCCGAGCCGCAGATGCCCAACGTCAAGCTCGCCGGTTGGGCCACAAGCAACCGGCAAGCGATGGAAGAGATGTTGCTGCGTCAGGGCGCGGTGCTCTGGCGGGGATTCAACATACGCACCGTAGAGAATTTTGAAACGGTAGCGCGTGCGATGACCGATGAGTTGTTTGGCGAGTATGGGGATTTACCGCGCGCCAGTGTGAGCGGCAACGTTTACGGCGCAACGCCGTATCCCGCCGATCAGTCCATCCTCTTTCACAACGAAAGCTCGCACATGCATCGCTGGCCCATGAAGATCTGGTTTTACTGCGCGCAAGCGCCTGCGCACGGTGGTGAGACGCCGATCGTCGACTGCCGCAGGATTTATCAGCTTCTCGATCCGGTGCTGCGCGAACGATTCGCGCGCAAGAAACTCATGTATGTTCGCAACTACACGGAGACGCTCGACGTGAGCTGGCAAGACTTCTTTCGCACTTCGGATCGCGCGGAAGTCGAAAGTTATTGCCGTGCGGCGGGAGTCGATTACGAGTGGAAGAACGGCAATGAGTTGCGCACGCGGCAAGTTTGTCAGGCAATCGCTCGGCATCCGCGCACCGGGGAACAAGTCTTCTTCAACCAGATACAGTTGCATCACGTTTCCTGCCTTGCGCCGGCCACTTACGAATCAATGCGGTCGTTTTTTCGCGAAGGAGATTATCCACGCAACGTCTGTTATGGCGACGGGACGCCGATTGAAGACTCAGTGGTGAGTGAAATCTGCGACCTGTATCGACAGACCTCTGTCAGCTTCATGTGGCAGGAGGGCGACATTCTCATGCTCGACAACATGCTCACGGCCCACGGGCGAAATCCATATAGCGGTCCGCGAAAGATAGTTGTAGCGATGGGCGACATGATGCACCAGGCAGATCTTCCCTGTGCCGTCTCTGCGTCCTCTGGGTCTCGGTAGTGATCTTTCCAAAAAGTTTTAATCACAGAGACACAAGGGGACGCAGAGTTGCACGAGAGCAATCTGAAAGAGGTGAGCACTTGAACAACGGCAAGCAACTTGATTGTATTGTTATCGGCTACAACGAACTCCCTTTCGGCGAGTACGAGATTTTTCTGCGGAAGTACGGAACTGATTCGGAAGCCTATCGGGATTTGAAGTTCAGCTTCATTGAAGTTGACGGAGCGAAACTCGATTACGTGGGACTCCTGAACCACGTGTTTACGTCCGCCGGGCGCAGCGAACACGCTGACGAAAGGACCGCGTTCAAATCGGGAGACGTACCCAATCTCGCGGCGGTTTACCTGACCAATTTCTTGAGGAAACGAGGGCACGAGGCCCGCTACGTCAACTTGTTTCAGTACGAGAAGGAGAAACTTTGTGCGTATCTCGATGAAAAGCCTCTCTGCGTTGCCATCACCACAACCTTCTACGTGGTTAATCTTCCGGTCATCGAGATGGTCAAGTTCATTCGTGAGCACAATCGCGATGTGAAGATCGTCGTTGGTGGTCCATTGATTGGGAATCACCAGCGCAATTATCACGGCGACGCTTTGAAAACCGCGCTCGACGACATTGGTGCTGATATTTACGTGCTCGACGGGCAAGGCGAGGTGACGCTGTCGCAAATCATCACTTGCCTCGACGAAGGCGGTGACCTGAGCAAGGTGCCCAACATTCTCTATTACGACGACGGCACGCTGCGCCGCACAGGAACACAACTGGAAAGCAATTCGCTTGATGAGAACTACATCGACTGGCGTGGTTTTCCCGACGAAAATCTCGGGCACACAGTGCAAACGCGCACGGCTCGTAGTTGCGCCTTCAAGTGCGCCTTCTGCAATTATCCGCTGCGTGCCGGGCCGTTGACGTTGATGAGTCTTCCCGTGATCGAAAAAGAACTCGACTCGATGCAGGCGCTCGGCAGTGTCAAGAATGTTGTCTTTATCGACGACACATTCAACGTTCCTTTCCCGCGGTTCAAAGAAATCTGCCGGCTGATGATCAAGAAGAAGTATCCGTTCAACTGGTTCTCTTACTTTCGCTGTAGCAATTCAGACGAGGAAGCGATCAGCTTGATGGCTGAGAGCGGTTGCCGTGGAGTTTTTCTCGGTATCGAATCCGGCTCGCCGTCGATCCTGACCAACATGAACAAGGCGGCCACGATCGAGAAGTATGCGACCGGGATCGAGATGCTGCGGCGTTACGGAATCATGACGTTCGGCTCTTTCATTCTCGGCTTTCCTGGTGAAACGGAAGAGACCGTGGACGAGACGATCGAGTTTCTCCGTTCCACTCAGCCCGACTTTTACCGCGCGCAGTTGTGGTATTGCGAGGCGGGTACGCCAATCGAGAACCAGCGCGACAAATTTCAGATCAATGGCGAGGGATTCGTTTGGAGTCACGCGACGATGGATAGCCTCGAGGCGATGGACCACATTGATCGGCTGTTTCTATCGGTCCAGGAGTCGGTCTGGCTCCCGCAGTGGTCATTTGATTTCTGGATCATTCCGTACTTGCTTGGCAGGGGCATCTCGCTCGAAACGTTCAAGGATCTGATGGCGCAGGCACATCAGATGTTGCGGCTGGAGATCGCGTCAGTCGCGCCGCACCAAAGGGCCGGCATGCAGCGTGAATGCCTGCACCACATGGTTCAAACTGCCAGGAATTGTTCGCGTCCTGTTTTACAGACAAAAGCTTCAATAGCATGACAATACAAAACATCAAGGGTTCACCACTATCCTCGCAACAAGAGCGTCTCTGGCGATTAATGCAATTGGAGGATGCCAATCACTACCGTGCACAGAGCGCGATCTTGCTCAAGGGAGCGCTCGATAAAGAGGCGCTGCGACGTTCGGTTGAAAACATCGTTGCGCGGCATGAGATCCTACGGACCGCGTTTGTACATCCGGGCGAGTTGGTCGTGCCGCTTCAGGTAGTGACAGAGAGTTCTGCGCCGGCGTGGCGAGAGACAAGCCTCGGCGGAAAGAGTATTGATGATTTGCTCGAAGAAGAATGGCAAGCCAACACCTCAGTGCTCCGGGCGTGCCTGGTGGAACTTGATTCCAGCGAGCATGTGCTGATTACAACCTTACCGGCGCTGTGCGCCGATCAGCGTGCGCCCTCTGTTATTTATGACGAGTTGATCAACTGCTACGTGTCGTCAACAGTGGACCAGACGAACGAAATACTTCAGTACGCCGACTACGCAGCATGGCAGAACGAATTGCTGGCGGAAGACGAGCCTGACGAGAATTCATCGAACATTGCGTACTGGCGCAAACGATCTCAAGAGGGTTTGTCAGGCGCAAGTCTTCCTTTCGAAGGCCGTGCGACAGACGATCTAATGGAACCGCGAGTTTCGTTGTCGTTCGACAGTGCGGTGTCGAAAATGATCGATGATGTTGCGCGTCGATATGAGGTGTCGCGTTCTGTAGTCCTCCTGGCGTGCTGGCAAACGCTGCTCTGGCGGCTGACAGGAGTGTCTGACGTTGTAGTTGGCTGCGAATTCGACGGCAGAAACTTCAGTCAGCTTGATGGCGCCGTGGGATTGTTCGCGCGGTACTTGCCAATACGCGCTGAGCTTAACGGTCGCACGTGTTTTAGTGAACAGGTTACACGTTTGCAACACGTCGTACACGAAGCAAGTGAGCGGCAACAGTACTTCACCTTTGATGCGGCAACGCTCCTGACTTACTCGTACGTGTTTGCCTTCAATGAGACACCTCCGTCACGCGCTGCGGCAGGCATTAGCTTCTCGGTGATTCACCAGCGTGCGCACTTTGAGTACTTCAAAGTCGGGCTCTTCTGTCATGCGGCGAGCGGCGCTCTCACTGCCGAATTCAGATATGACCCACGAGTGTTCGACGAACAAAGCATGCAGCGACTTGCCTCCAGCTTTGAAGTCCTGGTGCGAAGCGCAGCCAACAATCCAGAAGCCACAATTAGTAGTTACGCGCTATTGAGCGAGAAAGATCGACAACGTCTGCTGATTGAATTCAATCGGACATCTGCGCCTGCGGCAGTTGATGACAGGTGCTTCCACGAAATCTTCCAGGAGCAGGCAGTGCTCACGCCCAATAACGACGCTCTGGTCTATGAAAATAGACGATTGACCTATGCGGAGCTGAATGAGCGTGCGAACCGGGTCGCACATCGACTGAGCAAACTCGGCGTTGGACCAGAGTCGCTTGTCGTGCTGCTGCTTGATCGTTCGCCGGAGATGGTCGTCGCAATGCTCGGCGTGCTCAAAGCCGGTGGAGCGTACGTCCCGTTGGATACCGGACAACCGAAAGAGCGTCTCTCGCTGATGTTGCAGAATGCGCAGCCGGTTGCTGTAGTGACGCAGTCAAACGTCCTCGACGTCGTTCAGGAGTGGTCTACTCTTCTTCTCGACACTGAAAGCCCGGACCTCAACGACGAGAGTGCGGAGAATCCTGCCAGCGTCGCGTCGGCGAGCAACCTGATGTACGTGATCTACACGTCCGGTTCGAGCGGCGTCCCGAAAGGCGTGGCCGTCGAGCACCGGCAACTCGTCAACTATCTGCACGGCATTGAGGGAAAGTTAAAACTGCCGGCGGGCGCGAGTTACGCAACAGTCTCAACTTTCGCTGCCGACCTCGGCAACACAGCCATTTTCCCTGCGCTCGCGAGTGGCGGGACTCTGCACATCATGTCGCACGAGCGGATCTCCGATCCGGAGGCCGTGGCCGCTTACTTTGATGAACGTCAAATCGATTGTTTGAAGATCGTGCCTGGACACCTTGCAGCACTGCTGAGTTGTTCGCAGCCGGCGCGAGTTTTGCCGCGCCGTGTGCTCGTAGTCGGCGGTGAGGCTTCAAATCGCGAGGGGGCCATACAAGTTCAGGGACTGAAACCTGACTTGCGCATTCTCAATCATTATGGACCAACCGAAACAACCGTCGGCGTCTTTACGTGGGAACTTACGCGAGACGTGCATTGGACCAACGATGAAACAATCCTCCCGCTTGGTCGTCCGCTGCGAAACACGCGCGCGTACGTGCTCGACGCTAACTTGCTGCCGGTTCCGATCGGAGTGCCGGGTGAGCTTTGCGTCGGCGGTGACAACGTGTCGCGCGGGTATCTCAACCAGCCTGATCTGACTGGGGAAAGATTTATCCCCGATCCTTTCAGTGCGGAGCCCGGCGCGCGTCTTTACAAGACGGGCGACATGGTGCGTTTTCTGAGCGAGGAAACGATCGAATTTCTTGGACGTAAAGACCAACAGCTCAAGATTCGTGGTTATCGCATCGAGCCAGGCGAGATCGAGGCGCAACTCGAACTTCACCCGGATGTTCGCGAAGCGATCGTAATTCCGCGCGAGGACTCGCCCGGTGAGAAGCGTATCGTAGCGTACGTCGCGGTTGCCGCGCCGTCGCTTCAGGTCAACGACTTGCGCAGTCATCTTGCTGAGCGGTTGCCGGAATACATGGTGCCGTCGAGCTTTGTCCTGCTCAACGCACTCCCGCGCACGCCAAATGGAAAAATTGATCGGCAGGCATTGCCCGCGCCGGCTGATGCTGAAGACACGGAGCTTTTCGTTGCGCCACGCACGCGTGTTGAGGAAGCGCTGTGTCGCATTTGGGCCGAACTACTCGGCATCGAACAGGTTGGTATCAATAACAGTTTCTTTGATCTCGGCGGGCATTCATTGATGGCTATGCAGATGCTGTCGCGTTTGCGCCAGACCTTTCAATTGGAACTGCCGCTACAGATCGTATTCGAAGCGCGGACCATTGCTAAGTTAGCGAAGGCGTTAATAAGTTTTGAAATGACGCCGGGGCAGGTCGAAAGGATCGCCGCAATTAGTGTTGAGCTCGAAAGCATGTCGACTGAAGCGGTCAGCGCGAGGCTGCGCGAAGCGAACGCCGAACGAGCGTCGGGTGTCGGAGGATAGGTCACGATGCAATTAACCGCGGAAAAGGAGGCGCTGTTCGCGCGTCTCCTCGAACAAGAGGGTTTCAATTTTTTACAAACAATCATGCCTCAGAGAGACGTGCGCGAAGCGCCGCTCTCCTACGCGCAACAGCGACTGCTTTTTCTCCAACAACTCGATCCTGATAGTCCCACTTACAACTTGCCGCGCGGGTTTCGCGTTCAAGGGAAACTGAATGTTCCCGTGCTTGAACGCACGTTGACCGAGATCGTTCGTCGTCACGAAGTTCTGCGCACTACTTTTCACGTGAACGGCAACGAACAGGTGCAGGTGATTCACCCACCGTATAACGTGAGCGTGCCCGTGATCGACTTGAGTCACTTGCCGGAAGCAGAACGCGACAGTCAAGTGCGGAAGTTCGCCGCCGAAGAGGCTCAGCGTCCGTTCGATCTCGAACGCGACCCGTTGTTGCGAACAAAGCTGCTGCGCTTCGCTGACGATGAGCATGTTGTGTTTTTCACGGTCCATCACATCGTCAGCGATGGTTGGTCCGCCCGGCTGTTCTTCAACGAAATGCAGACTCTCTACGCGGCTTTCAGCAAAGATCGTCGATCGCCACTGCCCGAGTTGCCAATTCAGTATGCCGACTATGCGCGCTGGCAACGTGAGTGGTTAAAAGGCGAGGTATACGAACGGCAACTTGCATACTGGCGAGAACGTCTGCGCGGCGCTCCGACTATGCTGACGCTGCCAACCGATCGACCGCGCCCCAGTGTGCGAAGTTATCGCGGCGCGGTTCAAGGATTGTGGATTCGCTGGCAGTTGGCGGCCGAGTTGAGACGAATCACTCGTGAACAAGGCGTGACGATGTTCATGACGTTGCTGGCGGCCTTCGACATCCTGCTTTGCTACTGCACTAAGCAGACGGACATCGTGGTCGGAACGCCCGTGGCAGGTCGGATGCGCGCCGAGACCGAGCCGCTAATTGGCTTCTTTATCAACACACTCGTGCTGCGCAACGATCTGTCAGGTGATCCGACTTTTGCGGAACTGCTACGACGTGTGAAGAGCGACACCCTCGGTGCATTGGCCCACCAGGATGTGCCGTTCGAGAAGCTGGTTGAAGAGTTCCAGCCGGAGCGCAATCTCAGCTACACACCGCTGTTTCAAGTCGCGTTTACTTTGCAAAAAGGCGGCGCAAGCACAGGGTTCACCTTACCGGGCCTGACGCTATCTCCGATCGGTACCGAACGCGGCACGGCGCAGTATGACGTGGCGCTGAATATGATCGATGCTGATAAGGAGCTTTACAATACGCTTGAATACGATGCAGACCTCTACGACGACGGGACTATCGCGCGCCTGCTCGAACATCTCGATCTAGTGCTGCGTGAGATAGTTGCAAATCCATCCACGCGGCTCAGCGAGATACTGGCGCGACTGGCAGCTATGGATGCTGAAAAAGAAAAGGCAAACGAGCAGCAATACGAAGACTTCTTCACACGCAAGTTGGCCCAGACAAAACGACGCGGCATTCGCACGGGCTAGTTAAGGTAGTGGTACAGTTTGATAACGCCAAAGGCGTTCACTAATTCCAGCCCAAGGTTGGAGTGCAGCGACAACCCTGGGGGAACGATAAAAAATTTCGACCAACCCTGAAAGGGTTCCTCGGTTGGCGCTACCTAGTTAAGCCTGCCACGAAAAAGCAAAAAGGAAGAAAACGGAGTTAACGGCATGTCGTCGGAAATAATTGAAGGGTTTCGACTGTCACCGCAACAGGAGCATCTCTGGCTGTTGCAGCAGGAAGGCGGCGGCCCAGCGTATCGCGCGCAGTGTGCGATTTCAATCAAGGGGTTGATCGCTAAGAACACCCTGCGCGAAGCTCTCGAAGACGTCATGCAGCGGCACGAAATCCTGCACACTACGTTCAGATACCTGCCCGAAATGACCATCCCTCTTCAGGTCATTGGCGAGGGCGAGATTGAGTGGAGCGAAGAAGATCTTTCACAATTGCACGACGAGGAGGAAGCCACCCGCACGGATGAAATCTTTCGTCAACTTGGTAAACAATCTTTCGACTTCGAGCAGGAGAAACTGCTGCAAGCATTGCTTCTCAAACTCAACGCGGAGAACCACCTGCTCCTCTTGAGCATGTCGTCGTTGTGCATGGACTCGGCAGGATTGACGAATTTGTTTGCCGAGATCGCGCGTTCTTATTCAGGCACACGAAACGAAGACGATGCGCTTCAATACGCTGACGTTTCCGAACTGCTGAACGAAATGCTGGAAACGAGCGACACTGCCGCAGGTCGTGAGTTCTGGCAGAAGCAGGACGTGCTCTCTGTCAACATGCCCGCGCTCGCGTTAGAGCGCACTGCTACGGACGAAGCAGTGTTCACTCCGGACACGGTGTCCTTGTCGCTCGCGGCGCATCACGCCGAAAGCGCCATTCATCTGGCCCAACAGCTCGAAACAACACCTGAAGTTCTTTTCCTCGCTTGCTGGTACGCATTGCTCCAGCGCCATATGAAACAGGAACAGATCCTGGTTGGCACTGAATTCGGTCTCAGGAAATATGGCCCACTCGAGGACGCGCTCGGATTATTCGCAAAACATCTGCCGTTGCGCTGTCGAGTTTCCGTCAAGTATCGCTTTGTCGACTTCGTCGCCCAAGTGAGGGAGGTCACGCGGGAGGCCTACAAGTGGCAGGAAAGTTTTAGCTGGGAAAGACTCAATCCAGCTGCGGACAACGGCACGCACGCTCATTACGCGCCTTATGCCTTCGCGTTCAATACGTACCCGGCTTCTTATCGGGCATCAGATCTTTCGTTCGCGCTGATCCGGCAGTTTGTTTGTCACGATCGTTTCAAGCTCAAGCTGTGCGGCATTAGCCTGGCTGATTCACTCGGCATTGAGCTGCACTACGATGCCAGTTTATTCGATGCCGCGGACGCGCGACGCCTCGCGTTACAATTCCGGCAACTACTCGTAAGTGCGCTCGAACGACCTGAGGCCAACCTCGAGGATTTCGAGATTCTCAGCGACGGCGAACGCCGGCAAGTAGTCTACGAGTTTAACGACACTCGCGTAGAGTTTGGCCGCTCGAACCTGATTCACGAGTTAGTTGAAATCCAGGCAGACCGCACGCCGGACGCAGTTGCGATTGTATCCACGAACCAGCGGTTGACCTATCGCGAGTTGAACGAAAAGGCAAATCAGCTCGCATACTTTCTGAGAAGCGCCGGTAGCGTGACTCTCGTTGGAGTTTGCGCCGAGCGTTCCCCGGAAATGATTGTCGGTTTGCTCGGTCTACTAAAGGCAGGTGGCGCTTACTTGCCGCTCGATCCATCTCTGCCGCGGCAGCGATTGGAGATGATCCTCGCTGAAGCACGTCCACAACTGATCCTCACGCAGCAACACCTGAGAGAAGTTCTGCCCGATGGTGATAAAAGCGTCATTTGTCTTGACGCCGATTGGTCGCTCACGGCCCACCAGCCCGCGGAAAATCCAAATATTGCTGTATCCCCGGCAAACGCAGCTTATGTGATTTACACGTCGGGCTCGACTGGCCGGCCGAAGGGCGTCGTGATCTCACACCGCGCGATCTGTAATCGCCTGCTGTGGCTGCAAGCGGAGTATCCGCTAACACCAGAAGATACGTTGCTCCAAAAAACAGTCTTCAGTTTTGATGCTTCAGTATGGGAGATCTTCGTTCCTCTATTAGCCGGCGCGCGCCTTGTGCTGGCCGAAGCCGACAGAGAGCACGATGCTTCCTATCTCGTGCAAGCGATTGCGCAGCACGAAGTGACGATCCTGCAACTCGTCCCTTCAATGCTGGCGCTGCTGCTCGAAGAAAAGGGTGTGGAGGAATTGCACAGTCTGCGCCGCATGTTCAGTGGCGGCGAGGCGTTGCCGACTGCGTTAGCGAAACGCTTCTACAATCGTTTCAGCGCCGACCTCGTCAATCTCTATGGTCCAACTGAGTCGTCAATCGACGCGACCCACTACGCTTGCACTCGCGAAGCATTGAGTTTGTTGCAAACACGCGCGACCGTACCGATTGGTAAACCGTTGTCGAACGTCTCTGTTTATGTGACAGACGAGAAACTGCGTTCTGTTCCGATCGGGGTCGCGGGAGAGCTGTGCATCGGAGGCGTAGGGTTGGCACATGGCTACTTGGACCAGCCCGACCTCACCGCCGAGAAATTTATCCCGGATCCGTTCAGTCGCGAGCCCGGCGCGCGACTATACCGTACCGGCGATCTCGCGCGTTACATGCCAGACGGCAACATCGAGTTTCTGGGTCGGCTCGATCATCAAGTTAAGATCAGAGGCAATCGCATCGAGCTCAGCGAGATCGAAGCGGTGCTCATGCAGCACGAACTCGTGAACGCGGCAGTCGCAATCGTGCGGGACGACGAAGCCGGCCAGCAACGTTTAGTGGCTTACATCGTCTCGCAGGAATCCCAGGATGCAGAGCGGCAAGATCTTTACCGCTTACCCAACGGTTCACAGGTTGCGCACCTCAGCAAGAACGAGACTGACGCGCTCTACAAAGAGATCTTCGAAGATCAGAGTTACCTTCGTCACGACATCGCGCTGTCTGACGAATCCATTGTGTTCGACGTCGGTGCAAACATCGGAATGTTCTCGCTGTTTGTTCACCAACGCTGGCCGCAGGCACAGGTTTACGGTTTCGAACCGATTCCAGCTACTTACGAGATACTCAGGACCAACATCAATCTTCATCGAGCGAACGTGAAGCCGTACAACTGCGGTTTGTCTGCGCAAAGCGGTACGGCGACGTTTGCTTTCTACCCGCAGATGTCGGCGATGTCGGGCATGTATGCCGATGCTGTCGCGGACGAGCAGGTGACGCGTGTTTATCTCGCAAATCAGGACCAACGGCTGGTCGAGTTTGCCGACGAGTTGCTGGCCGGGCGCTTCAGCGCAGAGTATTTCGACTGTCCGCTCAAGACGGTTTCCCAAGTGATGCGCGAAAACCAGATTGAGCGCGTCGACTTGCTGAAGGTAGACGTGGAGAAGAGCGAGTTAGACGTGCTGCGCGGCGTCGATGCGGACGACTGGTCCAGGATCAAACAAGTTGTAGTGGAAGTGCACGATCAGAATGATCGTTTGCGCGAGGTGAGGGAATTGCTCGAACACCACGGCTTCGATGTCGTTTGCGAACAGGATCCGCTGCTCGTGCACACGCCGATTTATAACCTCTACGCAGTCCACCCGTCACGAGCTGAAGCCGGCGAGCCGCGACAACTCAAGGTCGAACACGCAGATCAGTTGTCGGTCAGTGCCTTGCACCGTTATCTAAAGGAGAGATTGCCGGATTACATGATCCCTGCGGCGTTCGTAATGTTGAAAGCGCTGCCGCTGCTGCCGAATGGCAAATTGGATCGCCGTGCGTTGCCCGAGCCAGAAGCTGTTCGTCCTGAACTCGATCAGGAGTTCGTTGCTCCGCGCACACCCGTCGAAGAATTGCTGGCCGGTATCTGGTCGCAGGTGCTGAACATCGAGCGCGTTGGCGTAAACGACAACTTCTTTGAACTCGGTGGACACTCGTTGCTGGTAACGCAGGTCATCACGCGCGCGCGTGCTGCGTTCAAGATCGAGTTGCCACTTCGAAGTCTGTTTGAACGACAAACGATTGCACAACTCGCTGAGGCCGTTGAGCAGGCTCTCGCCGAAGGCAAGGGCCAGGCAGAGCCACCGCTGACGCGTGTGCCGCGCCGAGAGCACCTGCCGCTTTCATTCGCGCAACAGCGTCTCTGGTTTCTCAATCAGTTGAATCCAAACAGCACTGCTTACAACGTCCCACGTGCCTTTCGTTTCATCGGCCGTCTGAACGTGCCGGTGTTAGAGAAGACGCTGAGCGAGATCCAGCGACGGCATGAGTCGTTGCGGACTACTTTCGCGTTGGTTGAAGGACAGCCGGTACAAGTCATTCATGAGTCGGCGCCGCTCACGTTACCTTTAACTGACCTCACGAATTTGCCTGAAGCCGAGCGGGAAACGCGTGCGTATCAGCTCGCGACGGAAGAGGCGAAGCGCCTTTTCGATCTGGTTCGCGGGCCACTCTGGCAAACGAGCGTTTTGCAGTTGGGTGAAGAAGAGTTCATGGTGTTGTTCACGATGCACCACATCGTCAGCGACGGCTGGTCGTTGGGTGTGCTCGTGCGAGAAGTGGCCACACTTTACGAATCTTTCCTGCATCAACAGCGGTCGCCGTTGCCTGAGCTCGAGATTCAGTATGCCGATTTTGCACATTGGCAACACGAGTTGTTGCAAGGTGAATTTCTCGAATCACAACTTGCTTACTGGCGCGGGCAGTTGGCTGACTCAGTCACGTTAACATTGCCGACCGATCGCGCGCGTCCAACGGTCCAAACTGCAAACGGCACGCGCCAAGTCTTTCAACTGACACCGGAATTGACCGCCGCTTTGAACGCGCTGAGTCGTTCGCAGGAAGTGACACTCTTTATGACCTTGCTCGCGGCGTTCAAGGTGTTGCTCCACTTTTATTCAGACCAGACCAGTATCAATGTCGGCACTCCGATAGCAGGTCGCCGGCATCTCGAAACAGAAAAGCTGGTTGGGTTTTTCGTCAACACACTCGTATTGCGAACTGACCTGGCAGGCGATCCGAGCTTCCGCGAATTATTGGTACGCGTGCGCGAGGTTGCGCTGGGCGCCTACGCGTATCAGGACATGCCGTTTGAGATGTTGGTGGAGGAGTTGCGACCGGAACGGAATCTCAGTCACACGCCGCTGTTTCAGGTCGTCTTTTCGATGCAGAACGCCCCGACCCAAGTACTCGAGCTTCCGGATGTGAGCTGGTATTCGGTCGAGCCGGAAGTGAAGACGGCGAAGTTCGATATGACGATGAATTTGACCGAGCAGGACGGCCGGCTTTTCGGGGGACTGGAATACAACACGGATCTCTTCGATAGAACGACGATCGTCACGATGCTGGAACATTTCCAGCGCGTGCTGGAACTCGTTACCGAGAACCCCGACGCGCAGCTCTCATCGCTCTCGCTTTTAAGAGAAGACGTTCGCCGCACTTTGCTCCTGGATCGGAACGACACGCGCGCCGAATACCCGCGGCACCTGTGCATTCAGCAACTATTCGAGTCACAGACGGAACACGCGCCGAATGAGATCGCGATAGTCTTCAATGACGAGCAACTGACCTACGACGAATTGAACAGCCGCGCGAATCAGTTGTGTCGTCATCTGACAAATCTGGGCGTCGGCATAGACATGCGGGTTGGGTTGTTCCTCGAACATTCAATCGAGACGGTCGTCGCGATCCTGGCAGTGCTCAAGGCGGGCGCAGCGTACGTTCCGCTCGAGCCCGCGCATCCTTCAGCGCGGCTGGCGTTCATAATCGAGGATGCGGCTGTTCCGGTGATTCTCACGCAAAGTCAGATCGTACAAAGACTGCCGCAAAGCAGCGCGCAGATCGTTTGTCTCGATACCGATTGGAGCGACGTTGCGCGCCAGTCCGACGACGATCCTGACCAGATAAGCTCGCCTGAAGATCTCGCATACGTGATCTACACGTCGGGTTCAACTGGAGAACCGAAGGGCGTGAAGATCAGGCATCGCTCACTGGTCAATTACATCTGGTGGGCCAGGGACGTTTACCTGCGAGGCGAGAAACTTGATTTCCCGCTCTACTCTTCGCTCGCCTTCGATCTCACGGTGACGTCGATCTTCACACCGCTCGCTACTGGGAATAAAGTGCTCATCTATCGCGAGAAGGATGCGGAGACATCGCTGTCAGCGCTCTTGAACGACAACAGAAGCGGCGTCGTCAAGTTGACGCCGAGCCACCTCATGCTACTCAAGCAGCGCGACAATCACGGCAGCAGTATTAAGCGACTCATTGTTGGAGGCGAAGCTCTGACAGCCGAGCTGTCTCTTCAGGTGCATGAGAGCTTCGGCGGAGAGATAGAGATTTATAATGAATATGGGCCAACTGAAGCGACAGTTGGGTGCATGATTTACAAATACAACCCCGAGCTTGACCACCGCGCGTTTGTTCCGATTGGCCGTCCCGCGGCTAACGTTAGCCTCTACGTTCTCGATAGCAATTTGCAACCGGTTGCAGAGAACATTCCCGGCGACCTCTATATTGCCGGCGACGGTCTTGCAGCAGGCTACTTGAATCGCGACGAACTAACTGCCGAAAAGTTTCTCGATAATCCGTTCCAGCCCGGCACGAAGATGTACCGGAGCGGAGATCGTGCAAAGTGGTTGCCGGACGGTGAACTCGAATTCCTCGGGCGCCGCGACGAGCAGGTGAAGTTCCACGCATATCGTATCGAGTTGGGTGAGATCAGGAGCGCGTTGAACCGGCATCCGCTGGTCAGAGATACCGTTGTTGTCATCAGCAAGACGCAACGAGGTGACGAAGTGCTGCTGGCGTATTACGTCTCGCGCCATGAGATCGCGGCGGCAGAGTTGCGCGATTTCCTCTCGGCTGTCCTTATTAAAGAGACAATCCCGAATGTATTCGTTCATCTCAAGAAGTTGCCGTTGACTCTCAACGGAAAGATCAACTATCGCGCTCTGCCCACGGTCGAAGAAGCTCGCGAAGGACTCAAACGCGGCTACGTAGCACCAGGCACGCCGCTCGAACAGACGCTCGCTCAGATCTGGGCTGAAGAGCTGGGCGTTGAGCGCGTCGGCGTGACAGACAACTTCTTCGAGTTGGGTGGCCACTCGCTTCTCATCGTGCGCGTGAACAGCCAGATACGCGAGCTCTTCCACCGCGATGTCTCGATCGTAAACATGTTCGAATATCCAACCGTGAAGGCCCTTGCTTGTTACCTGTCCCAGGACGAAGCACACCCGGCGCAGACGACGGAACCGGACGCCGGCAGCACTCGAAAAGATTCATTTGAACGACAACGACAACTCCGAGAGCGGCGACGTTCGAGCAGAGCATCAGCAGCTACACCTAACGGTTAGCCTGCGAAGCAGAACTGGCTCGAAACATGACGGCTCGAGGGCTTTGCCACAAAAGTCAGGAGTCATACTTGGAAGAGGTCGGTCCCACCCGCGGTAGCGGGTGGGTCGATGATCAGACTGCAATATTTCCATTGGTTTTGAAACCGGATCGTTTGACCCACCCGCTACCGCGGGTGGTACTGACCTCTTCCAACAATGATTTGTGACCCTTGAGCTCTTGAGGCAAAGATACAAATCAAGGTCTCAATTACATGAGTAAAGATGATCAGCTTCAATTTGCCGGCGATGCGAGCATTGCCGTAATCGGCATGGCGGGACGCTTCCCGGGCGCGCGTAGTGTTGACGAATTCTGGGAGCGATTGCGCGACGGTATCGAGACGATCAGCTTCTTCAGCGACGAAGAGTTGATCGAAGCGGGCGTAAATAAGGACGTGTTGGCCCAGCCAAATTACGTCAAGGCCAGAGGCATACTCGAAGGCGCCGATATGTTCGACGCATCGTTCTTTGGTTTTACGCCGCGCGAGGCCGAGATCCTGAATCCGCAGCACCGCATCCTACTCGAATGTGCGTGGGAGGCGCTCGAGAATGCCGGCTACGATCCGGAAATGTATCGCGCGCCGATCGGTGTATTCGCGGGCGGTGGACTCAATCTGTATCTCTTGAATGTCATGGCGCATCCGGACCTGGTGCGGGATGGTTTAGGCTGGCAGGCGGGGCTCCTGAACTGGCAGGACACGTTGACTACAAACGTCTCCTACAAACTCAACCTGCGTGGACCAAGCTTTGCTGTGCAGACGTTCTGCTCGACGTCACTCGTCACGGTTCACCTTGCATGCCAGAGCTTACTCAACGGTGAATGCGATATGGCCCTGGCGGGTGGAGTGAAGGTCACGGTACCACTCAAATCAGGGTATGTGTATCAGGAGGGAGGCATCACTCCGCCGGATGGACACTGTCGCGCATTCGACGCACTCGCCCAGGGTACGCCGGCCGGCAATGGAGTTGCGCTTGTGGTCCTCAAGCGCCTGACCGATGCGTACGAAGACGGTGACTACATCCACGCGATCCTCAGAGGCTCCGCGATAAACAACGATGGATCCGTGAAGGTCGGGTTTACTGCGCCCAGTGTTGACGGCCAGGCACACGTAATCACGGAAGCACTCACAGTGGCGGGCGTCGACGCCGACACTATTACTTACATCGAGGCGCACGGAACAGGCACATCGCTCGGAGATCCAATTGAGATGGCGGCGTTGACGAAAGTCTTCAGTGCCTCAACACAGAAGAAGAATTTCTGCGCAGTTGGCTCAGTGAAGACGAATATGGGCCATCTCGACGCTGCCGCGGGAATCACAGGGCTGATAAAAACCATCCTGGCGCTCAAAAACAAAATGCTTCCGCCGAGTCTGCACTTCTCGAAGCCGAATCCGGCGATCGACTTCGCGAATAGCGCTTTTTATGTGAACGCGAACCTTGCTCCGTGGAAAGCGAATGGCGCACCGCGCCGCGCAGGCGTCAGTTCTTTCGGCATTGGTGGCACCAACGCTCACGTGATCGTCGAAGAGGCCCCTGCGTACGAACCGGCTGTCGCTCGCCGGGGCCGGCAATTGTTGTGTTTCTCGGCGCGCACGACGACGGCATTGGAGACGACTACTTCCAACCTCGCGCACCATCTGCGAGAACATCCGGAATTAAGCCTGAGCGACGTCGCGTACACGCTGAATGTTGGACGCAGGGCATTCGGGCATCGTCGCTTCCTCGTCGCGCGCGATGGTGAGGATGCGGCCGAGGCGTTGGAGTTATTAGATCCGCAGCGGATCTATCAGGCAAAGAGATCCGAGGCTGGCGAAGACCGGGCGGTGGTTTTCATGTTCCCGGGCATGGGTACGCAGTATGTGAACATGACGCACGAGCTCTACCGTGCCGAGCCCATGTTCCGAGAAGAAGTCGATCGCGGCTTAAAGGTTTTTGAGCCGCTGCTCGGATACGATCCGCACGAAGTGCTCTTTCCGACTGAGGATAAGCTCGAAGCGGCGATAAGTCTTTTCAAAGACTCGAGCTTCTTTTCACCAGTCCTGTTCGTGATCGAATATGCGCTTGCGAAATTGCTCATGGCATGGGGCATCCGACCGCAGGCGATGATCGGTCACAGCTTCGGTGAATATGTAGCTGCCTGTATCGCTGGTGTCATGTCGTTTGAGGATGCATTGGCGCTGGTCACGTTGCGAGGACGCCTGATGCAGAGTACGGCTGAGGGAGCCATGCTGTCGCTGCCGATGAGCGTGACCCACGTGCAACCGCTGTTAGGTCCACACTGCTCAGTCGCAGCGCTCAATGGGCCGGGGTTATGCGTCGTTTCTGGTCCGGTACACGAGATTGATGCACTTGAGCGCATTGTGTCTGAGAAAGGCATGGATGCGAATCGCCTGCACGTCAAAATCGCAGCTCATTCCGATCTAATGAGTCCGATCATGGAGACGTTTGCCGCGGCAGTCGCGCAGATCAGACTCAGAGCACCCACCATCCCTTACATCTCAAACGTCACTGGAAGTTGGATCACAGACGAAGAAGCGACAAGTCCGACGTACTGGGCGCAGCACTTGCGCCGGCCTGTTCGCTTTTCAGATGGAATGCACGAACTGCTGAAGCAGAAGACAGCGATTTTTCTCGAGGTCGGACCTGGACGAGCGCTGAGCACATTGGTCAGGCAGCATCCGGACGCTGGTGCTGCGGGGGCGATCATCAATTGCATCCGGCACCCAAACGACAAGGAATCGGATGAAACAGTGTTGCTGAATGCGTTAGGAAAGTTATGGCTCGCCGGCGTGAACATTGATTGGTCAGCGTTTCACACCGGTCAAAAAACGTATCGCGTTCCTTTGCCGAGTTATCCCTTCGAGCGTCAGCGATACTGGATCGATGCGCCGGTGGCGGCCGATGGCGCTCCGCAACCAGAGAAGCAGCAGGATGCTGCGTATAGGAAAACCGGGCTGCGCGACTGGTTCTATCTTCCTGTTTGGAAACGCTCGCTCGTGCCTGCCGCACTCGCACTAAGTCACGAGTCCAAGTGGTTGGTGTTCGGCAATGCAGGAAGATTCGCGGAGAAGATCGTGCGCCGTCTCGAGCGGGACGGGCACGACGTAATTACTGTACTCGCAAGTGAGCGGTTCGAGGTCGTTAACGAAAGAGTGTTTCGGCTCTGCCCGGATCGACGCAGTGATTACGATGCACTGTTCAACCAATTACGAAGTGAGGAAAGACTGCCGGAGCGAATCGTGCATGCGTGGAATGTGACGCGCGCTGAAAGTCGATCTCCGGATCTATCGTTCCTGGACGAGTGCATGAGCACCGGTTTCTACAGTTTGCTCTATCTCACGCAGGCGCTGACCGAACAATCTTCTGCTGCGCCGGCGCGGTTTGAAGTACTTACAAGCAGTGCTCAGGACGTGACTGGTGGTGAAGAGTTATGCGCTGAAAAGGCGGTTGTGTTTGGTCCATGCAAAGTCATCCGGCAGGAGAACCCCAACGTTCTTTGCCGGAGCATTGATTTGACACTGCCTGAACCGGACACGTGGCAAGAAGAGAAACTGCTCGAACTTCTTTTGCAGGAATTGAATAGCGAAGCCGCGGACACTGAAGTTGCTTATCGCGACAATCATCGTTGGGTGCAAAGCTTCGAGCAGATTCGGAGCGACGCGCCGAGCGCGAATACGCTGTTGCGCAAAGGCGGTGTGTATTTGATCACTGGCGGATTGGGACGCGTCGGGTCTGCCTTCGCGCAACACCTGGCGCGTGAGGTTGGCGCACGGTTGGTGCTTGTCAATCGTACTCCGGCAGATCACGTAGCGAGCCGGATCAAGACGCTGGAGGAGTTGGAACGTCTTGGCGGCGAAGTGTTCACCGTTCAAGCTGATGTGACTGATGAGGTGCAAATGCTCCGAGCTGTCGATCAGGCATACAAACGTTTCGGTGCGCTTCATGGCGTAATTCATGCGGTCAAAGGCACTGGTCGCGCGGCACACTTGATGCCGGATCTCGATCGTGAACAAGCCGAGATCTACTTTCATCCCAAAGCGCGTGGATTGTTTGTTTTGGAAAAAGTTCTGCGCGGCAGGCAACTCGATTTTTGTCTGTTGACGTCGACAATCTCTTCGGTGCTTGGAGGTTTGGGCCTCTTCTCGGTGACTGCCACCAATGCATTGGTCGATGCGTTTGCGCAACGAATGCGCCGGATCAGTCCCGTTCCCTGGATCAGTGTTGATTGGGATGCCTGGCGTTTCAGTGAGCCGGACCAGCAGCGACTCGTCAAGACTTTCGCCGAGTTAGGCATCACGCCGGACGAAGGTGTCACGGTGTTCGCGCACCTGCTCTCGCCGTCGACTCCCTCACGAGTCATTATTTCCAGCGGCGATCTGCAAGCGAGAATTGCCCAGTGGGTTTCACCGGAATCCGAGCCCACGGTGAAAGAGCCGGTGAAGTCCGCACGCCATCCGCGTCCTGATTTAACGAACATATACGTCGCGCCGTCGAGTCGCGTCGAGCAGACGATCGCCGACATTTGGCAGGAAATGTTGGGCATCGAGACCATCGGCCTTTATGACAACTTCTTCGAATTGGGTGGACATTCATTGCTTGCCACACAGATCATTGGACGGCTGCGTGAGACGTTTCGGTTCAACCTGCCGCTACGCGCGCTCTTCGAGAGTCCCACGATCAGGGAGTTGGCGATGGTCATCGAAGCCGGGCTCGTCAAAGAGATCGAGAAATTGAGCGACGAGGAAGCAGAACGACTCCTGCAACTGGAAGCCAATGCTTAGCAATCAAGTATCTGGAGCCAAACTGGCGCTGCTGGAAAAGCGTTTGGGGCGCACTTTTTCTGATGTCGGCGTGACCAGCCGAATCCCGCGTCGATCACTAAAAGAACGAGCGCCGCTGTCGCTTCAGCAGCATCGACAATGGTTGTTACTCGAGAAAGAGGGACGGCCGTCTTTCTATCACTTTGTAGTAGGACTTACGGGCAGCCTGGACGCTACCGCTTTCTGCCGCGCATTTGACGAGGTCGTGAATCGACACGAGATCCTGCGCACCACGCTCGTCGTTGAAGATGGACAACCTGTACAAGCAATTCATCCGCCGCGGCAATCGAACATGGCTTTTGAAGACTTGTCAGGATTAGCAGCGGATGAACGTGAACAACATGTTGCCCAACTGTCAGCGGAATTAGCTCGTCCTTTCGATCTTGCTCGTGGCCCACTATGCCGCACGGCACTGCTTCGCCTCGACGATGAGGAGCATGTACTCCTATTTACTCTGCTGCACCTGATTGCCGATCACTGGTCAATCAAAGTGTTGACTTCGGAGATGTCAACCTTTTATCGCGCCCTGATTGAAGGAAAGGCGGCGCCGTTGCCGGAACTTCCGATTCAGTACGGCGATTATGCGTGGTGGCAGCAACAATCGTCGGAACAAGAACGACTGAACGAAGAACTGGAATATTGGCGCGCTCAGTTGGAAGGCTACAATCCCGTTCTCCTACTTCCTACCGACAAACCGCGCCCACCACTACAGACATTTCGCGGCGCGCATGAATCGATTCTACTGCCACAGGAACTCTCCGAGTCGTTGCAGTCACTCAGCCTGCGCGAGAACGTGACTCTGTTCATGACAATGCTGGCAGTCTTGAACGTTCTGCTTACCTCTTTGACCGGACGCAAAGACATCGGTATAGCGACGGGTGTGGCGGGACGTCATCAAGTCGAGACCGAACCTCTGATCGGCTGCTTCATCAACACTCTCGTAATGCGTACTAACCTCGAGGGCGATCCAAGTTTTACGGAATTGCTGCGCCGCGTGCGTGAGGTTGCGCTCGGGGCCTTCGCGCACCAGGAGATGCCGTTTCAGAAACTGGTCGAGGAGTTGATCCGGTTCCCAGACCCGTCATATTCGCCGATGGTCCAAGTCAGCTTTGCGTTGCATAACGCTACGCGCGAGGCGGAGTCGGCTGGTGGGCCGCGCATGAGTTTCTCAGCCGTCGATCCAGGTCGGGCTGCGTTCGATTTGACGCTGCGGATTCAGGAGACGGGGCAGGGGTTAGTTTGTTCGATGGAATACAACACCGATCTCTTCGAGCGCGCTACGATTACGAAAATGCTCGCACGTTATCAACATATGTCGGAACAAGTGGCGGCAGACGCGGAGCGCAGACTCTCGCAATTGGGTTTGGAGGTGTGAAATGGCAAATAAGAACTTCATCAGCGTCGAAGGTCATGATCTACAGGCGCGGCTCGATGCCGCACAGACGCAGGCGCGAACCGCATCACGCTATTGGGCGGCGTACAAGTTTCCAGTACGACCCAACGTGTCAGTCGATGCTGTATCGATGAATTCCGTCGGGATAAACGCGGAGTTGGGCAGAATCATAAGTGGAAATGTTGGCAAGCACGAGACGCGATCGCTTGGCGTGTTTCTGCTTTATCGAGAACGCGAGCTGTTACGAGTTGAGATTTACAATCTGGAGCGCGACCGCAACTACGAAGGTTGGCCCGTTTACTGGCTCGGCGAAGTGGAATCTTCCGAGAGTTTGACGCTGCTCAGCAGCCTGATGCGATTCGTGAAAAATGAAACGATGGGCGCCAAACTCGTAGACGCAATTGCGCTGCACGAAAGCCCGCAGGTTGAAGGGCTGCTGTCTGAGTTGACACGTTCGTCGCCGCTTGTCGCAGTGCGGGCCGGTGCGGTGTTCTGTCTCGGACGCTTTGGTGAAAACCTTGCGCTGGTAGAAGAGGTTGCAGGTGATGGACGTGAGCATATGCACGTGCGACAGCAAGCAATTATGGCTATCGGAAAAAGCCGCTCGCCGGGCGCGCTCGATGCACTTCGCCGGCTGGCCGGTGTCGTCGCAGAACATTCCTTGCGCGAAGCCATCATCAATGCCGTTGGCAAGAGTCGTCATCCGGACGCCAAAGAGTTGCTGAAAACTTTTGCCGAGCGCAGCGACGACGCGCGATTAAGCCGGCGCGCGGAGCAGCAACTACTGAAAGCGTCCGGCGAGAAGAGCCGCATGAAAGGAGCAAGGCGAAAGGCATATTCGCAGAGACATTGCGGCTAATGTCTGGTTTGACACATACCATTAATGTCTGGTTTGGCACCGACTCGCGTTGACTCGTGTTCTAACATACTGACCCCCTGACAATTCCATAAACGGTTTACGTGCGTATTCTGAACGAGCGCCGTAGTGTGCCAGTTTTTTTGAAAGTCCCAGTCAGTATTCAGCCATCGCAGTCAATCTCCTCGCAGCACAAATGGAAACGCAACCGGATAACCAGTTCACGTTGCCTTTAGAGTAATGAGCTATAGCGAAACGGAAAATTAACTCATTATGGAAAAGAACACTGTAACCTGTCCCGTCAACTCACATAACGAGTGGGATCTACTTGAAGAAGGGATTGTGGGCGTCGTCGATGGCGCTGCCTTCCCGCCGTATCACATCGTGCTGGAAGCTACGATGCCGCACGATCAGCTTCCAGTCTTTCGCGAAAATGCTGGCAAACCTTTTCCAGCCGAACAGATCGCAATGGCGAGGAAGGAACTGGAAGAGTTTGTCCACATCCTTGAAGGAGAAGGTGTGACAGTACGCCGGCCTTTGCCGTCAGACCAACTCCAGCAGTACGGCGCGCCAGGTTGGACCAGCACGGGACTCTACAATGCAATGCCACGCGATGTGTTGCTGGTAGTTGGCGATGACATCATCGAATGTCCACTCGCCTGGCGCTCGCGCCACTACGGCACTGCCGGCTTCAAACCGCTGCTCAAGGAGTACTTCAAACAGGGAGCCAGGTGGAGTGCGGCTCCCACGCCTGAGCTGAAGGACGAGTTGTACGACTATGAATGGACCGAACCTCAAGACGGCGAGCCCTCGCGCTGGGTCATCACGGAGTTTGAGCCCACATTCGATGCCGCTGACTTCATGCGCTGCGGCCGAGACATCTTCGCACAGGAAAGTAACGTCACGAACAAGTTTGGGATCGAGTGGCTTCGCCGTCACTTAGGCGACACCTACCGGATTCACGTGTTCGAGTTTAACGATCCACACGCCATGCACATCGACGCCACGTTGGTGCCGCTGGCGCCGGGTAAGTTGCTCATCAATCCAGAGCGCGTAATCGAAGTGCCGAAGATCTTCAGAGGCTGGGATGTCTTTCACGCGCCCAAGCCCATTATGCCGAGCGAGCACACCCTCTACATGACCAGCAAGTGGATCAACATGAACATTCTCAGCCTCGACGAAACGCGGATCGTCGTTGAGCGTCAGGATGAACCGATGATTGCATCGCTGAAAGAGTGGGGCTTCAAGCCGATCTTGTGCAATTTTCGCAACTTCAACAGCTTCGGAGGATCGTTCCATTGCGCCACGCTCGACGTGCGTCGCCGTGGAAAGCTGGAGTCGTATCTACTGGACTAACGGGGGTGAGTAATGAAGATCTGGAAGCATAGTCAGCGGGACGTAATAATGCTCGTTTTGAGCATTGCACAGTTCGTCACCACGCTGTTCCTGGCCATACGGTGGGAAGAGTGGTCCACTTTTGGTTGGGTAGCGAGTGTCATGATTTTAACTGCGATGATTGTCTATAACATCATTGTAGTCTCACATCTGTTCACCCACACACCCTGGTTCAACTCCACTCAGTTCAATCGACTGGTATCGATGTTCAACTCCGTCAACATCGGGCAGTCGGTGCAGGCGTACCAACTCACGCACGTCCGCAACCATCATCGATACAACAACGACCGCAAAGGGCCGGACGGAAAGACGAAAGATGCTTCTTCGACGTTCCGTGATTCATCCGGAGACGAACATGTCGGCCTGTTTCGTTATGCAGTTTGCGGCGCCGTGGAAACGCTATTAAGTATCAGCCGCGCACTGTTATCCGTAACTCGACTATGGCGCGTGGGCGCGCACGAGCAGGAGCTACTGGCCCTGGCCGCGAAGACTCCAATCAGACGAGCGGGGGAACTGCGCCAGATCCAGCTCGATCGGATGGCCCACTTTATGGCAATCGGTTTGTTCCTGGCGATCTCATGGAAATGGTTCTTACTATGTTACCTGCCGGCCTTCTTCCTCTCCCTCGTGCTCGTCAACATACAGAACTATTACGAACACTACGGCGCACTGCCTGAAAACGCTTACGCCAACTCGGTAAGTTATTACGGCCGTCTTTATAACCTGCTGACCTTCAATGACGGTTACCACCAGGAACACCATCTGCGGCCGCTGGCTCATTGGACGCACATGCCAAGAGTACGGCGGGAATGCAGTGACAAACTGGATCAAGTTGAGCGCATCGTTAGCCCAGTTCCGGCACTGCTCGGAGTCTTTCATCTCAATCGAAAACAACTCCACCGGCAACGTACTGTCACAGTTATATCTGTCACAGTTTCCTCGAAGACCAAGACACTCTCTAAGGCGGCTGGACGTTAGGTTATGTTACGGGTAGCTCCGCGAATCACCGGGACGTCCTTGGACGGCGAAGCTTTTCGTGTACATGAGACAACCGGAACCATAGACGTCAGTACTGTCTTCGAGGTACTGAATGGAAAGCTCGCAGCGTATCTCGTCCGTAGTTTTGTGCCGCTCAATGTCTGTCGTCGAGTCGAGGAGAATTTTTGGGCGTCGCCAGAAAGAGTGCCGCGTTATGGCGAGGGTGAAGATGGTGTCGAAGCGTATCTCATTGGCGCTTCTCATTACGGTAAGCCCACCTTGACGTATTTGAACGAAGTGCGCGCGTGCAAAGCTGCGGTCGAGAGTGTGTACACCGGCACGATCAATCCTGTAGCCGCGTTCAGGAACGCACTTGCGACACGCCTTAAGGTTCGTGCTGCCGGTCTCAATGGACTGCCAGCCGGTGATTGTAAGGCCGTCTACTGGAACAATGTCGGTACTTTCCTGCTCGAACCGCATGATGACCTCGCGCAAGTGAAAGATCCAATTCAAGCGGATTTTGAAATTCAGCAGGTGGACCGGGTGATGGCCGTCAACATCTATGCGGCTGTACCTGAACGTTCCGGACAGCTGCAAGTATGGAACATCGAGCCTGACGACGAAACGCGCGCTGAGCTTGGTTTGACGAATGTTGGCTTTCCTTATCCCGCGGAGTTGTTGGCGGAATATCCGTCGCTCACGATTGCGGTTGAAACCGGCGACCTCTGCATCGCCAACGGCAATCTGGTGCATGCCGTGTTACGTGGGGATGCAGCGACGCCGCGAAGCCGGCTGTTACTCACTTGCTTCATGGGTCGGAACCTCAACGATGAGTTGATCTGGTGGACCTAATCCACAGATCAGATTACTCAGATTACACAGATGAAGGAGACGTTAGTGGTGGCTAGTCTTGGCTTGTTGGGTGCTGGTCGTCTGGCACAGGCGATCGCCAGAACTTGGCGGGCGCGCACTGGCGAAGGGCTGCTGGTTTGGAGTCGCAGTGGACCGCGTCCCGCTAATGCAACAGAAACTCGCGTCGCCGAGGGAACTTGGGTCTCCGAGTGGACCAGCATCCTCGCAGCACGATCGATTCTGATCGCAATCCCTGGCAAAGCATTACTCGATCTGGCCGAAGAGAGCGACGAAGCAAAGCAGTTCACCGGAAATGTTTTTAGCGCCGCCGCTTCACTCTCGCGCGCATCGCTACAACGAGTATTTCCGCAGGCCCCCATCGTTTGTATCGCTCCGTTTTTGATTAACGATGTCAGTTTCATTCCGATGCTTGTCTTACGGTCTTCAAATCTTCCAGTCTCGCAGTGGGAGCAAGCCAAAGCGGAGCTCAACAGTTTCGGGGATCTCGATGTGGTGGAGGATGAACAAATCTTTGCTGACATGTCGTTACTGGGCGCGCCCTGGGCCGCGGTAGTCATGGCTGGCTTGGAAGCGGCCGCGCGTGCCGGCATGCAACGACTACAGGACGAAGCCGCCGTCGGAATGGGGCGACGTATTTTTTTCCGGGGACTGCAATCGTTGTTAACCAATCCCGCGGAACAGAATGGATCAGGCGAGATTGTGACACCAGGCGGGATTACGGAGCGGGGACTAAAAAGCCTGGGAGACCTGACCAGTACTTTCGAATCCGTCTTCAACCAGATGCGAGCACGCGCAGATGAATTACGCGCTTAACTTTGAGGCAAGCTGAGCTGAGAGGGGATCATTCATGAAACTGTTCCTGTTCTTTATCCACTACTCGCGTCGCACTGCGATTCTGGCGATCCTTGCCGGCATCATCAGTGGCGCGAGCAGCACCGGCATGCTTGCTGTCATTAATGCTGCGTTGCGCGGCGATGGGCAATCCATGCGTAAACTGATATGGGCCTTCAGCGCGCTTTGTTTACTGCTACCGCTGGCGCGATTTACTTCGGAATCGCTTTTGATCCGTTTGGGTCAGGGCGCACTACTCGAACTACGCATGCGGCTCTGTCGTCAGATACTCGCAACACCTTTGCGACGACTCGAGGAATTCGGCGCGTCACGTTTGATGTCGTCCCTCACTGACGACATCCCGACGATCACCAACGCTCTCCTTACTATTCCTCTGATCTGCATTAATGTTGCGGTGGTTATTGGAGGATTGATCTATTTGGGATGGCTCTCATGGTGGGTGCTGCTACTGGTGCTGGGGTTTATGGCTGTCGGTATTACCACCTACCAGTTGGCCGTCATCAAGGCCATCCGTTTCATGCACGCCGCGCGTGAACACACGGAAGCGTTGTTTTCGCATTTCCGCGCGCTGACAGATGGTACGAAAGAGCTCAAGCTCCACCGCCGGCGTCGCGAAGTGTTCGCCGAAGACGTCTTGAAAACTTCCGCGACGTCCTTCCGCCGCGAGACTGTTAAAGCCACGACGGTTTATGCGGGCGCAGCTAGTTGGGGACAAGCTCTGGGTTTCGTAGTCGTAGGTTTACTCGTCTTTGCGATGCCGGCATGGTATGCGTTTAGTCTTCAGGTGATGACGGGGTACGTGCTTGTGTTGCTGTTTGTGGTGACGCCGTTGCAGGTCGTGATGACTACGTTGCCGAATCTAAGTCGCGCCAACATCGCCGTCAGTCGTGTGGAGGAATTAGGTCTTTCGTTGACTAAATATGCGGCTGAAGAGCGGACGTCGGCTCATAACGATTTGCCGGCGACGTGGGAGAGTCTCGAATTACGAGAGGTAATGCACAGGTACCCCTCGGAAGAGAAAGCCGAAGGCTTCATGCTTGGACCTATTGATCTTACGCTGCGTCAGGGCGAACTCGTATTCTTCATCGGTGGCAACGGGAGCGGCAAGACAACTTTGGCCAAGTTGTTGATCGGTCTCTATGCGCCGGAGTCGGGTGAGATTCGACTTAACGGTAAACCGATTACCGAGGAGAACCGCGACCATTACAGGCAGCTGTTCACCGCTGTTTTTTCAGACTTTTATGTGTTCGATAGTTTGCTAGGTATCGAATCACCGCGATTGGATGAGCAGGCTCTGGAATATCTCAAGCAACTACAGCTTACGCAGAAGGTGCAGGTCACTGATGGCGTGCTCTCGACGACGAACCTATCGCAGGGACAGCGTAAGCGCCTGGCGCTCTTGACCGCATATCTTGAAGACCGGCCGATCTATCTTTTCGACGAGTGGGCAGCGGATCAGGATCCACTGTTCAAACAAGTCTTCTATTATGAACTCCTCCCGGAGCTCAAAGCGCGAGGCAAGACAGTGCTTGTGATCAGTCACGACGATCGGTTTTATGAAGTGGGCGATCGAATCGTCAAACTCGATTATGGAAAGATCGTGTACGATCAACCTGCCATCCCAGCGTTAACTGAAACCTCTCTACAATTCTCCAGCAAAGCGGTAGCTTCTTAGGTTCAAAAAATGCCGACTCGATCTGGCACGATGACACAACCAGCCAATCCGTGGCTCTATTATTTCAAGCCCAGTCCGAAGGCAAGCGTACGTCTGTTCTGCTTCCCATATGCCGGCGGCACTGCGCTGGTTTATCGAACGTGGGCGCAGAAGCTTCCGGCGAGTGTGGAAGTTGTTGCAATTCAATTGCCCGGCCGCGCTACCCGAATGCAGGAGCCGCCGATCTCTAAACTCACAGATCTCGTAGAGCCGATTACTTCGGCACTCGCACCGTTTCTCGACAAGCCGTTTGCCTTCTTCGGGCACAGCATGGGTGCTCTTATCTCATTTGAAGTGGCGCGGTTCTTTCGACGTCAAGGGCGTGCGTTGCCGCAGCATATGTTCGTCTCGGGTCGTTCGGCGCCGCAATTGAATAGCGAAAGCCCGCCGCTCTACAACCTGCCAAAGGACGAGTTGCTGGCGCAGCTGCAGCAACTTGAGGGGACGCCGCGCGACGTGCTAGAGCATCCTGAGCTAATGGATTTGATGTTGCCGATGCTGCGCTCAGATTTTTCTATCTGCGACACCTACGAGTATAGGGAAGAAGCGCCGTTAGCTTGCCCGATTACTGCATTCGGCGGCGTGCAGGATTCCGACGTCTCGCGTCGAAAAGTCGAAGCATGGCGGGAACAAACGAGCGCTACGTTCACCTTGCGCATGTTTCCAGGCAATCATTTCTTTATCCACTCAAACGAGACGTTGCTCCTGAATATGCTGGCGACTCAGTTGGGACTCCTGCAAAAATTGTAAAGCCAGAAGGTGTTTGTCCCTTTGTGGTATTTCCGACACAGAAGGTCAAGCCCCCGGTGGCGCGGCTTTTTTAGTTCTACTTTTTGATTAAAAGCGTGTTAAATTGCGCTGCCCTCAACCGAGTTGACAGGCGTGCAAAAAAGTACGATACTGCGCACCCTCACTAAGGCCGTTATACCCCGCGGACCGGCTGAATCCCGATCGAAGCCCAGCAGTACCTTTAACTCCCTGGCTCAGGGTTGTGGATTGGATTACGTTTGGGCATATGTTTGGGGCATCGGGACAAGTTGGCATTAAGAACCGTATTCTCGCAGGCCTACCGCCAGGTGAGTTCGCGCGTATCCAGCCACAACTGGAACCTGTCTATCTCGAAAAAGGTAGATTAGTTTACTTAATGGGTGATCGGATCCGATACGTCTACTTTCCCGTCGGGGGCTTACTGTCTCTGCTCTCCGCAATCGAAACCGGTTCCACAGTCGAAGTTGCCATGGTCGGCAACGAAGGCGCAGTGGGTCTTCCAGTCATCCTAAAAAAGGGAATGATGTCGTATGAGGTATCGGTTCAAATTCCAGTCGATGCGTTTAGGATAAAGGCCGAAGTCTTACAAGAAGAATTCGACCGAGGCGAGCGGCTACAGGCGCACATGCTGGCCTACACACATGTGCTGATGGCACAGATCGCACAGCTGTCTATATGTAACCGGTTTCACACCATCGAGAAAGCGCTCAGCCGCTGGTTGCTTATGGCCCAGGATCACGTAAACACAAAAAGTTTGAACCTTACGCAGGAAAATATTTCAAATGCGCTCGGCGTTCCGCGAACCGCCATTACAACGGCCGCCGGAAATTTGCAGCGGGCCGGAACCATTCGCTACAGCCGCGGCAATATTGAAATTCTTGATCGAGAAGCGCTCAAGGCCAATTCGTGCGAGTGTTATGGAATACTTCATAACGAACTCCAGCAGTTTCTGCTCGAAAAAAAAACTTAGCAATACTCAGTCTGATTCCAGACTGAGTCCATTAGACGACAGACATCCGAAGTTCATTCACGTAAAAAGAGAGTGTTCCGAAATATTGGATGATTCTTCTCCCAGAGCTTCCAACCTCCCGATAGGTTAGACAAGCAAGACATAGAAATTCCCCCGCCAACAGACTCTGATGGGTAACTGACAGATGTGTTCTGTGCGACAACGTGTATCTACGCGTTTCTCCACACTTTGTGGACTCCTGCGAACCGATCTGTCGTTCCCAAAAAATAACCAACATCAAAGGTGCAGGTTCTGATTATGCAGATGAATTTGTCAGCTTTAGACAACCGTGAATTCGCCAATACCCCGCGTTGGTTTGCCATCTACACTAACGGAAAACAGGAAGTTCGTGCCTTCCATAATCTCCAGGCGTGGGGATTGGAATGTTTCAATCCCATGATCAAGGAGTACCGTCGCAATCAATTCACCGGAATAGGTTCGTTTGTTTCACGACCGTTATTTCCGCGTTACATCTTTGCACATTTTGCACCGTTGACCTGGATGCACAAAGTCACTTTCACTCGAGGCGTTCAGAGGATTGTGAGTTTTAACGATGAGCCATGTCCGATCGACGATGAAGTGATTGCTTTTCTCGAGTCGTGCGTCGGCCGTGATGGTTTCGTGAGTTTGGGCTCTCCGCTCAAAGCCGGAGACAAAGTGAGGATTAAAGATGGCCCATGGAAAGCTCTCGAAGGTGTAGTTGAACGAGACGTTAAGCCGAACGAGCGCGTCATGCTGTTGCTGACGGCAATCAACTTCCAGGGCCGCTTAACGATTGAAAGCGATTGGCTGGAGAAGATCGCATAAGGCATTGCTAGCTGGAGAGTCTATGAGTCTGGCGCCGCAGCGAGTTGTTACTGACTTGCCCTGGCATCGAGGTAAAGCTAGTGCGAGACATCTGCTTTCGCTCCCTGATATTGGACCAGAGAACCTGTCGTTGCTGGTTGATCGCTCACTGGAGTTTGCGGCGCATGAAGTGGGTGTGCCGCCGCTGATCGGAAAGACAGTCGGTATCTACTTCAAACGAACGTCAACGCGCACGCGGACTGCTTTCACGGTCGCGACGATCAAACTGGGTGGGACGCCGATCGCGTACGGTCCTAATGAACTGCAAATCTGCACGGGCGAAACGATTCAAGACACGGCGCGCGTGTTGGCGGGTTATCTCGACGCTCTCGTTGTTCGCACCAACGAATCGATCGACGAAATGCGCGCGTTCGCTTCGCAAAACGAAATGGCGGTTGTTAACGCCATGAGCGATACGGAACATCCCACTCAGGCGATCGCCGATCTGGTGACGATCAGGGAAGCCTTCGGTCGCTTGCACGATGTCGACGTGTTGTATGTGGGTGAGGGAAATAACACTGCGGCGGCACTCGCGTTCGCGGCGGCTTTGACACCAGGTATGAGGCTCACGCTTCTTACGCCCGCCGGATATGGACTTGAGTCGAATGTACTTGAAACAGCGCGTGGCTTGAGTCTGCAAAACGGTTCGGTGGTCGAAGAGCGTCATGACGTTTCGAGTGTGCAAGGCAAGTTTGACGTTGTGTACGCGACGCGTTGGCAAACCATGGGAGTTTTCAAGCCCGATCGCGACTGGAAAGAGAAATTCAAATCCTACTGCGTGACACCAGAACTCATGCAGCGCTTCTCGAAAAGTGAGAGTTCAATCTTCATGCACGATCTGCCGGCTGTGCGTGGTGAAGACGTCAGGGACGAAGTCCTGGACGGCCCTCAGAGCCTCGCCTTTCGCCAGGCCCGGCACAAGCTGACGAGCGCGATGGCGGTGCTGGAGTGGTGCATCAATCGCTGAGGTGGACCAGATGTTAATCCAGTTCTTCTGCCACGGATGAAGACTACCCTTCAGCTTCGAAAAGTATTCAACGACCATTAAGAGGTTCAGAAATGTCCACCAATATCATCGGGATTTCATGTTTTTTTCACGATGCAGCCTGCTGCCTGCTCAAAGACGGGGTGCTCATCGCAGCCGTAGAGGAGGAGCGCTTCTCACGTAACAAGCATGATGCTGGAATTCCGAAGGGCGCGTTCAACTACTGCCTCGAAGAAGGTGGGTTGACGATCGATGAAATCGATTGCATTGCTTATTACGAGGAACCTGCGAAGAAGTTGGCGCGCCAAATATGGATGATGCTGCCTGGTCTGCCTTCTGAAAGGAAGGTCCTGGCGCGGCTCGATCCTCGCCGGCCGGAACGCGAGATTCGGGAAGTGCTGGGCTACGATGGGCCGATCGAATACGTAGGACATCATGAGGCTCACGCCGCGAGCACTTTCTATTATTCGGGTTTCAAGGAAGCAGCGACTCTCACTGTCGACGGAGTGGGTGAGTGGGACACAACCAGTTTCGGACGTGGCCGTGGCGATGACCTGGAGATTCTGGAGACAGTTGAATTCCCCCACTCGATCGGTCTGCTCTACAGCACAATCACCGGTTACCTGGGTTTCGAGGTGAATGAGGGTGAGTACAAAGTGATGGGGCTTGCACCATACGGCAAGCCGCGCCACGTCGACCTCATCAGGAAACTGATCATCAACCAGCCCGGCGGCCAGTATCTCCTTGACTTGCGTTATTTCGACTTCACCTCTTTCAAGCGAATGTACTCTGACGAGATGGTGAATTTGTTTGGTCATCCGCCAAGGGAGCGGAGGACTGAGATCCTCGACTTCCATAAAGACCTGGCGCGCAGTCTTCAATACGTGCTTGAAGAAATCCTGATGGACAAAGTCAAGTACCTGCATGAAGTAACCGGCATGGAAAATCTTTGCATGGCCGGTGGTGTGGCCCTCAACTGTGTTGCCAATGGCAGAATCAAACGCGAGGGCCCGTTCAAACGCCTGTTTGTGCAGCCTGCCGCAGGTGATTCGGGTGGAGCGCTCGGTGCGGCAGCGATTGCGCACAAACGTCTCACGAATGGAAAGGCGGAGTCTTTAAGCGTGTTTCGCCATGCTTACCTTGGCCCAGCGTTTAGCAGTGAAGACGTGGCATCGGTTGTGGAGTCGTCGGGAGTTAAGGCGCAGGACTTTCGTGGTCGCGAAGCTGAGCTAATCGAAGCGGTCGCGCAAAGATTGGCCGCCGGCAAAATTGTCGGCTGGTTTCACGGCCGGATGGAGTTTGGGCCGCGCGCGCTGGGCGGCCGCTCGATTCTGGCGGATCCGCGTGGCGACACAATGCAGGATCGCATCAACTCGATCATCAAGCAGCGCGAATCGTTCCGGCCTTTCGCGCCGGCGGTGCTGGAGGACCGCGCTGCCGCTCACTTCGATCTCGATCATCCTTCCAGATACATGCTGGAAACTTGCCAGGTGAAGTCACCCATAAAGCTGCCGGCCATCACGCACGTTGACGGTTCGGCGCGTGTGCAGACTGTCGATAGTGACGCTAATCCGCGCTTTGATCGGCTCCTTCGCGCCTTCGAACGCCTGACTGGTTGCCCGATCCTGCTCAACACTTCATTCAATCTCAATTACGAGCCTATCGTATGCACTCCGGCTGATGCCTTCGTTTGTTTCATTCGCTCCGGCCTGGATGTGCTTGTGCTGGAAGACTACCTCATCGATCGTTCAGCGATCAGCGTAACTAGTGAGGTGCTACTGCGTAGTGGTACGCATGCCTGGCGCGACGCCATTACGTTCGATACCTACACACTCTTCTAAAAATGCTATGAACTACAACCACCCACATTTTAGAGACATGGCTGGCCGGCTGGCGCAGTTGTTCGATTCAAAGGAGGGCGAACGCATCCTCCGGCTTATCACTCAACTGTCCGCTCCTCCAGATGGTTCTTCGACTGAAGAACTAAAGAAACCCGGAGACAAACCGGGGAAGGTTCACGTCGGAATCTGGGAAGCAACGGACGAAGCCAGTGGGCGCTCTTTCGTCCGGGGAACTACAGGAGAGCCCTGGCACCTTTGGGCCAACGTGCAGAAAATTCCTCCGAAAGGCCCACGCCATCGCGTAGTGCTGATAGGTGAGTCTGCGGCGCGGGGATACCTTTACAGTCCGCGCTTCTCACCAGCGCAGGCGTTGCAGCAGATGATGAACGCGGCCTGCGGACCTGCCAAAATCGAAGTTGTGGATCTGGCTCGTAGTAACCTAGTGTTCGACCCACTGCTGGAGTTGATCACTCAGGCGCTGCATATCGAGCCCGACGCACTTGTCATATTCGCCGGTAACAATTGGTTTCCGCTCGCCTCTGCCTCTGAGGAGAATTTGCCCGACATGGCGTCTGCGTTTCGAGATGCCGGTTCGTGGCGCGGTGTCAAAGAGACATGTGAATCCTTTCTGATTGCAGACACCAGGCGGATACTTTGCTTGCTCGAAGAGATTGTTCGCGAGCGTGGTATCCCGGTCGTGTTTGTTTTGCCGGAGTTTAATCTCGCTGACTGGGTGACCGGGTGCGACTGTCCACCGTTGCTCAACAGCGAGCAAACCGAAGCATGGCTTCAGGCGAGAAGCGAAGCTGAGCAGCTTCTCAAAGGGGACGCCTGGGAGAAAGCCGAATGTCTGGGCGAGCGCCTGATACAACTGGACCAGGGCACCACCGCGGCCGGTCCCAACATCCTGGCGGAGGTCAGTCGGAAGCGAGGAGATCATCAGGCGGCAAGGACGTTTCTTGAGATGGCACGCGATGCCATGGTTTGCTGGCCTGGCAGGCAAACTCCGCGGTGCTTCTCAGTCATACAACAGACGATTCGCGAAGAAGCGGCTGCTCACGGCATTCACCTCGTCGACCTGCCACGCGAGTTCACTAGACATCTTGGTGGCGAGGCCGCAGACCGCCGGCTATTTCTTGATTACTGCCATCTCACATTTGAGGGCATCAGGATCTCAATGGCCCACACTGCTGAAACCCTGCTGCCGCTGCTGAAGTATCCAGGAAAGTCCTGTAAAGAACTAGCTCAAGTTGATTTGAAAGTCGGCGCGAATGTCAGTGCGGGCGCACACTTCCTCGCCGCCGTGTATAACGGTAACTGGGGCCAGGGGATCGACGTGGTTCGTCATCATCTCCGCAAGGCCCTCGAATTTGATCGCGGGATCGCCAACATGATTCAGCTCTACTTAGACTTCACCATCAGGCAAGCGCCTTCGAGTCTATGCCGCAGCTTCGAACAGCTCTGGGAGTCGCCGCATGTTCCTGCGATCGTCGTGTTATACAACGATTCGATCGGTGGGAAATTCCTGAACCCAGGCCTTGTCACTGCAATGAGCGATGCGCTGGAAGAGGTTGGTATTCCGACTCGATCTCATATAGAAGGTCTGATCATCAAGGAACACGGCGTTAAGAATAGGGCTGTGAACCTGGTGAACAAACTCTACTCAACTGGGTCGTACTCTCGATTTTTGGTGGACCGTCGCCCCGAGTTCTACAAAGCCACCGCAAGAAACACGACCTTTCCACTGGTATGTGACAAACCTGAGCCATTGAATTTCTCAGTCACCATGAAAGTGCCGCATGTGAGCGCGAATCAAACGATCTCATTACGTCTGAACGACAGTCTTGTGGCCGAGATTGCTGCAACTGGCCGCTGGACGACTACAACTTGTTTCGCTCCGGCAGGGCTGGTCCATCCTGGTGTCAATCAGGTAGAGATTGATTGGCCCATGCCGGTATGGTCAGACGAGAAACAGAGAGAGCGTATCGCTGAGTGCCTCGAAGCTGGTGAGCTGGTCGAGATTACTCCGATGTTCGGGTTAATACACTCATTTCGCGTGTTCACGGAGCGAAGTGCATCGCCGCACAAATGAGAAGACGAGCATCCAGGCATTGGACCGGTTGGATCCGGTGCTGCCGCTGGCGCCTGGAAGAGTTGAGCGACATGGATTCGAGTACTACCGCCACGGCACCCTCTCTCTGTACGCCGCGCTGAACACTAGGACCGGAGCAGTCATGGGCAGCACGGCTGCGCGCCATACCAGTCAGGAGTTCGTTGCCTTTCTCGCTGATCTGGTGGCCAGTCAACCGCGCCGCCGGGAGATTCACATCATTGCTGATAACTTCTCGGCTCATAAAACCAAACTCGTCCAACAATTCTTGGACGCTCATCCCAAGGTGCAGCTGCACTACACGCCGACTTACTCTTCCTGGCTCAACCAAGTAGAACTTTGGTTCGCCAAAATCGAGCGTGATGTGATTGCTCGTGGGGTCTTTACCTCGGTCACAGATCTAAAACGAAAACTCATGAAATATATTCGTCGCTATAACGAGACTTCGCGGCCCATCAAATGGAAATATACCGACGTCGCGAATCGCATTGGTGCTAGCAATTCAACTGTTACAGTCCACTAGGTATTGCCTCAGGTTGAAATTTTTAGTTATTAGGCTACAACCCATCTCATAAATGCCTCGATGCTATTGGTGAACGGAAATTCAAGGAGCACGTGCGGAGGATTTTCACCGAGTCTTCGCCAGATGAAGATACCCTTTGGAACATTGTTGCTGCTGCTGTTAAGCAGAAGCACGGAACGATGATTCTCATTTCAAGTGTCGCAGCAGCAGAGGCTGATCGGCTAGAAGAACAGAGCACAATGTTCAAAGAGCCAGTTGCGCTCATAGGGGACGTACTTCGTCAGACGCTGCTGATGCTCACTTCAATCGATGGCTTTGTTGGTTGATCCGACTGCTAACTGCTATGCGGCAGCGATGATTTTGGAGGTGACGCAATTAAAGGCAAGGGAACCAGCTCGCGGGGAGCGGAGGAGAAAGGCCGGTTAGGACCGACCTCTCGACTCGACATAGTTGCGCGACGCGTCTGTCCGACAGAGGGGAGGAACTTGTGACTGTCGCTGAGATCTTAGGCCATACGGATATCAGAATGACCAAGAGATACTCACACGGCATGCAGGAGCGAAAGCGCGAGGCTTTAGAAAAGCTCGTATCCTTCTCGGCACGTCAACGTGACGCCAAAAACGCGAAAATGAAAAAACGGCAGCGTGTGCGCCCTGCCGTAAGTACTTGATTCTTTTGGTGGAGCAGAGGGGGATCGAACCCCTGACCTCCGCATTGCGAACGCGGCGCTCTGCCAAACTGAGCTACTGCCCCACGCGGAGTGCCATATTAGGAGTGGCGCTGGAGAGTGTCAAGGAGATCGAAAATTTGCGCGGCGCGGGCAAGCCGCCCTTCCTGACTTGTTCTGTTCAGAGTCTTGTTTCATTTGAGCGGCCTGTCACGGGTTGCTGGAGGAAAGCAGATGAAGGGCGTGCGCGAGGGCGTCGTCGAGTTTCTCGACGTTCTTCCCACCACCTTGCGCGAGGTCGGGTTTGCCGCCGCCGCGGCCGTCGAGCATGGTGCAGGCTTCGCGCATCAGTAAGCTCATGTCGCCATGAGCGTCCGCGGAACGTGCGAACACCAAGCGCGCGGTGTCTTTGTCGCGCGAGCCGAGCAGCGCGATCGTACGTGGATGGGCGATGAGAGCGTGTGCGAGCTTCTTCAATGACTCTGCGTCGCGGTTGTCGAAGGCCTCCACCACAACGCCTTCGGAAGCCGACGCCAATAGCTTCTCCGCCTCAACTCCCGCCGCTATCTCTTCAAGCACACGAATCCGACGATGCAGCTCCTTATTCTCCTCAACCATCTGCACTGCCAGCTGTGGAGCGTCGTCTCTGCCGGTGCTGAATAACGCCGCGACCTCGCGCGCACTCTTATTCGCCTTGCGATAATCAACCAGCGCGCGCGTACCTGCCACAAACTCAATCCGCGTCAAACCCTTTGCACGTTCCCACGATCGCACTGCGATTATCCCAACCTCGCCCGTGCGATACGCGTGCGTACCACCACATGGCGTGAGATCGAAGCCCTCGATTTCAATCAATCGCAACTCACCCTCGCGCGCAGGCTCCTTTCGCAGAGGCAAATCGGCAGCCTCTTTGGAAGTCACGTTTTGAATAACTATCGCGCGATCTTCCCAGATCACGTTGTTCGCCAACTCAACCGCGCGCTCGATTATCTCCGACGTTGGATTGCGCAACTCAACATCAATCTCGCACGACACGTCGAGGACGCGGAAGCTCTTCGTCGGAGCATTGAAGAGCGTGACGAAAGCCTGCGAGAGAATGTGCTGGCCAGTGTGTTGTTGCATGTGGTCCAACCGGCGCGGCCAATCGATTCGCCCATGCACCATCGCACCGCGCTCCGGTGCAGCACCCTGGACCACGTGAAGCACGCCCTGTTCGCCGTCATCGATGCACTCAACTACGCGCGCACCATTCAGCGTTCCTGTGTCGCTCGGTTGACCACCACCCGTTGGATAAAACGCGGTGCGATTGAGAACAATCGCGGTCCAACCACTGACGCGATCCGTGACGTTTATCACGCGAGCATCAAACTCAATCAGATGAGAGTCGGAATAATAGAGACGTTCGGTTACTGCCATGAAAGTGTTATCCACAGATTACACAGATTTGCACAAATGTTTGTAAGATTGTCGGACTATGAAAGCTCGTTCACCCAAATTACTCATCGCACTCGCAATCCTCGCGATACTCAGCAGCGTCGCCGTCGCGCAGGAGCCGCCGCTGAAATCGATCACATATCGACTCGCGATGTCGCGTCCCACGTCGCATCTCTTTGAGGTCACGATCCTAATCGAATTGCCAGATCAATTAAAAGACAAGCCGCTACAGCTTCAGATGCCGAAGTGGTCACCTGGACGTTATGCGGTCTTCGACTTCGCCAAAAACGTGCAGGAGTTTCGCGCAAATGGCCCAGTGACGCGAGTTGACGATCAAACTTGGAGCGTCGAGCCACAAGGCACCACCATCACCGCTTCCTACAAAGTTTTTGGCAACGATCTCTCCGGCACTTTCTCACAACTCGACAGCCGCCACGCGAACTACAACGGCGGCTGCATCTTCATGTACGTCGTCGGCCACAAAGCAGATCCAGTGAAGTTGGCCATAAACCCGCCCGCCGGTTGGAAAATCGTGAACGGTCGCATGGAACAACCCGGCCAGACCGAATGGCAGTTTCCCAACTGGGACATTCTGATCGACACGCCGACCGAGATTGCGCCTGATTGGACTAAAGACACATTCGAAGTCGACGGCAAGAAGTATCACGTCGTGGCCCACTCGTTTGGACCAGAGGCAGACAAGCGCGCCGCGCTCGTCAAAGATATCGAAAAGATCGTTCGCGCAGAGGTTACGATGTGGGGCCCGCCGGAGTTTGAAGAGTACACATTTCTGATTCACTTCGCCGCCGACGATCACTCAGGCGACGGAATGGAGCATCTCACCTCGACGCAGATTATCGAAACCGGCGCGCTCGCCGATCCAGGTATGTATGACGACACACTCGACACTGTAGCGCACGAGTTTTTTCACGTCTGGAACGTGAAGCGACTGCGTCCGCAGGGACTTGGACCATGGGACTTTACGCGGCCTGCCAACACGCGCGGCCTCTGGGTCGCCGAGGGATTCACGAATTACTACGGACATTTGATGCTGCGCCGTGCTGGTCTTTGGGACGATACAAGATTCCTGAATCGTGAGGCACAAACCATTACAGGCATTGAGAGAACCCAGGGCAGTCGCCTGATGAGCGCTGAGGAGTCGTCGCTGTTGGCTCCGTTTCTCGACGACGCCCCGCACTCGCAATTAACCAACCTGCAAAACACATCGATCAGTTATTACCCGAAAGGCGAGCTCATCGGAATGGTGATGGATCTACTGGTGCGCGGAGGCTCGAACGGGAAGGCATCGCTCGACGACGTCATGCGCGACATGTATGAGGAGTTTTATTCGAAGAGTCCCAACAACAGTTACTACCTGCGAGGCCGCGGCTATCAAACCGAAGACCTCGAGCGAGTGGCATCCCACCGAGCGGGATTCGACTTCAGCGATTTCTTCAAACGATACGTTCGCGACGTCGAGACACTGCCGTATGAAAAGGCGTTTGCATACGTCGGGCTGCGTTTGGTTAAAGCACAGGCGAAGGAGCCATTCAACGCGGGATTGGGCCTTGACTTTAACGAGGCAGGCGCGCCGATCATCGCAAACATTCGCAACAACTCACCGGCTGAAGATGCTGGGTTGCAAGTTGGTGATGAGATCACTTTACTCGCTGGAAAACCGATGACGAGAGATTCGGGGTTGAAAACGCTCGCACGGTTCAAGACTGGCGATTCAGTGCCGGTGACAGTGAAACGCGATCGACGCACGATTAAGACGAATATCGTGTTGGGCCAGCCGGAGAGGTTTGAATATCGGATCGAGGAACTGCCGGATGCGACGGCTGAGCAGAAGGCATTGCGAGCCGGGTGGTTGAGTGGCCGATAGTCTCCAAAAAAAGAACAAGTCAGGAAGGGTGGCTTGCCCCCGCTGTGGGGAGAGCGGGGGCAAGCCACCCTTCCTGACTTGTTCTGAACTCAAGGAACGATCACTTCCAATGAATACGGTGCGATTTCGAAGCGCATCGGTAAGTGGCCGATCAACTCACCATCAACTTGCACTTGAGTGTCGCCGTACGCCTTCACGCTTACAGCGTTTACAAATTGCACCTCTGGAGTGTTTCGAGGCATGCCGTTGCGCATCGCGTGCGACAATAAACGCAGGTAACGCAGGCGGCTCCGCGTCTCGATCATGCAGACTTCAAACGCTGGTTGATCCAAACGCGCGCCCGGCGTTATCGCAAGGTCTCCGCCGTACTTCGCTGACTTTCCGATGGCCGCAAACGTTGCGGTGTAATTGTGCCCGTTGATTTCAAGCATGAAGGGCCGCGGGTTCCACGTAGCTAAGTGACTCAGACCTGAAATCCAAAACGCGCCCTTGCCAATTCGTTTTTTCAGCGACGGCTGTACACGCCTAACAACTGAAGCATCGAGACCGATACCCGCCATCAACACGAAATGACGACGCTCGTTACTCGCTTCGTTAATCGCGAGTCCGAGATAGATCTTGCGCGACTTTCCCTGCGCCGCGACGGCGATCGCCTGTTCATCGTCGAGCGGCAAACCGAGCTCACGAGCTAAAACGTTTGCCGTACCGCGTGGAATGATCGCGAGCCGCGCCTTAGTCCCAGCTAAACCTTGAATCGCTTCGTTGATGGTGCCGTCGCCTCCGGCAACAATGATGTCGGAGCTGCCGTTGCGCGCAGCGCGAGCGGCAAACTCCGTAGCCTCACCAGGACGAGACGTCAACTTTAAATCGACTTTGACGCCGAGCGTCTCAAGTTGTGAGGCAAGTTCTTGAACAGGTCTCGATCGACGCGCCCCATAGCGGCCGGTCTTTGGATTGGAAATGAGTGTGGCTTTGCGCGTGGACATTGATTACGACTGATGACACTTGTCGCATAATTCCGTCAACAGGAAGGCGAAACAAATGGCACGAGAGGTACATAAGCACGAGCTATTCCAAACGATAGTTCGGCGCTTCTTTCGTGATGATCACGTCGTGAACGTGCGACTCTTTCAGTCCTGCGGACGTGATGCGCAGGAAGCGTGTTCGTTCCTGAAACTCTGGTATCGTGCGGCAGCCTGTGTATCCCATGCCCGAGCGAAGACCGCCCACTAGTTGAGTCACCATGTCTGCCAACGTACCTTTGTAAGGCACGCGACCCTCGATGCCTTCAGGCACCAGTTTCGAATCGCTCTCGGTCATGTCCTGCGCGTAACGATCGCGCGAACCCTCGCGCATCGCGCCAATCGATCCCATGCCGCGATAACTCTTGAACGAGCGGCCCTGAAACAAGATCACTTCGCCAGGCGCTTCTTCCGTGCCGGCAAACAACGATCCGATCATCACTACGTCAGCGCCCGCGGCAATTGCTTTCGCCACGTCGCCTGAAAACTTCACACCACCATCCGAGATCACCGGAACGTTCATACTTCGAGCTGCCTTAACACAACCGGAAATCGCCGTGATTTGCGGCACGCCCGCGCCGGTAACAACTCGCGTAGTGCAGATCGATCCGGGACCGATCCCGACTTTGATCGCGTCAACTCCGGCGTCGATCAGTTCTTGAGCGCCGGCAGTCGTGCCAACGTTTCCGGCAATCAAATCCGTTTCTGCATGCCGCTTCTTGATCTCTTTGACTGCGTCGATAACGCGGGATGAGTGTCCGTGCGCGGTGTCGATCACGAGACAATCGACACGTGCTTTAACGAGTTCATCTGCACGTTCGCGATAATCGCCGGTCGCGCCGATCGCTGCTGCGACTCGCAGCCGCCCGAGGTTGTCTTTCGCTGCTGTTGGATACTTGATCGCCTTCTGAATGTCTTTGACGGTGATCAGTCCTTTTATATGTTTGTCGTCGTCAACAACCAGGAGCTTTTCGATGCGGTGCTTTTGTAAGACTGTCTTTGCCTGCTCGAGCGTCGTGCCGACGGGAACCGTTACGAGCGGTTGCTTTGTCATCACGTCCGACACTGGTATGTCGAACCGCGTCTCGAAACGCAGATCGCGGTTGGTGATGATCCCGACGAGGTGACCGGCTTCGTCGACGACGGGAACGCCGCTGATGTGAAAACGCTCCATTACCTGCAGCGCTTCGTGCACCGGTCGATCGGGTCGAATCGTCACTGGATCGACGATCATTCCCGATTCAGATCGTTTTACCTTGTCGACTTCCTCAGCTTGGCGCTCGATGCTCAAGTTTTTATGAATGACGCCGATGCCGCCCTGCTGGGCCAACGCGATTGCCAGCGCCGCTTCCGTCACAGTGTCCATCGCTGCGGAGCAGAGTGGAATCTGTAGACGAATGTTGCGCGTGAAATGAGTCGCGGTGTCAGTCTGGGAAGGTAGAACGTCGGAGCGGTCGGGAACCAGGAGTACGTCGTCGAAAGTCAGGCCTTCAGGAATTTCAGATGTAATCATGTAACCTTAAATCATTCGTGGCTGATGTGAGGCCATTATACATAGGTACGTGCGTTTGGCTCAGCGCGAAAGACGTTCGACTACTAACAGGAGTCGTTTCAGCGCGCTTTTGGAACCAATGAAGAGCGGCGAGCGCTCCGGCGGTGAGGAGCGCAAGGATCAGAATCGCGAGCACGACGGTCAAGACCGGCGAACGCGTGGCCGGTGTGTCGGTATAAACTTTCGAATGCATCGGCGTTGTATTGACTTCGTCCGACGACGAATCGCCGTGTTCGCGAAGATAACGCGTGTAAGCCTCGACAGCCTCGCGCTCGTCGTAACCCACGCATTTTGCATAGGCCTTTATAAAACTGCGATTGAAGACGCCGCCCGGTAGTCGCTTGTAATCGTTTGCTTCAATCGCTTCCAAATAGTGGACTGAGATCCGCGTCTGATCGCAGATCTCGCGCAGGCCAATGCCTCGCGCCTCGCGTGCGAGTCGCAATTGTTCGCCTATACTCAGTGCCATCTCCAATCGCTCGATTCCTGGCGTTGGTTTGGTTGGACTGTGACCCTGGGCCTAACACTGTGCCGCTTGTATGAATGCGTACAACTCCCACTTTTTCTGCACTATAGCTTGCGCTGCTAAACGGTGTCAAACTTTTGTCTCGCAAAAGATCTGCGTCTCTTGCTTCTTGCCGCCCACGGTGGTACGTTGAGGCCAACAGTGACCCGAAGACAGTCGCTTTTAATCTCTACAATAGACAAAGTGAGGACAAAGAGATGCCCCTGGAAGCACTCGGAATGGTGGAGACCAAAGGATTCGTGGGTGCCGTTGAGGCCGCCGATGCGATGGTCAAAGCAGCCAACGTACAACTACTCGGCAAAGAGTACATCGGCGCTGGCTACGTGACGATCTTTGTGCGCGGCGATGTCGGTGCTGTTAAAGCGGCGACTGACGCAGGCGCGGCGGCTGCGAGAAGAGTTGGAGAATTGATCAGCGTCCACGTGATTCCGCGTCCGCATGCGGAAGTTGAACGCGTCCTTCCGGTGAATGGGCGCACTGGTTTGAGCCCGGATGAGAGTGCGTTGCAAGGTGGCGCGCGTGGGCAGTTGGGCCAGGGCGATCAGGGCCGTTCGCTCGGCGCGGGAACGCGCGAGGCGAATAAGGAGAGGACGCGGTAGCACTTTTCTTATCCACAGATTACGCAGATTACGTGAACTAATCTGCGTAATCTGTGGATAGGTTTTCGGAGTTTGTCATGTCCGTCGATAAGGATTTAGTTTCAGTACAACAGTCACGCGATCTGGTTGAGGCCGCACATCGTGCGCAGGCCGAGGTGGCCCAATTCGATCAGGCTAAGATCGATCGTATTTGCGAGGCGATGGCACGCGCAGCACTTGCCGACGCCGCGCGGCTCGGCGCGATAGCCGTTGAAGAAACCGGATATGGTATTCCTGCCGATAAGCAGGAGAAGAATCGTTTTGCTGCCGAAGACGTTTGGAACTATTTTCGCGGACTGCGCACCAAAGGAGTTGTTTCCGAGTCGAAAGACATTGTAGAGATCGCCAGTCCGCGCGGAGTTGTCGCAGGAATCATTCCTTCAACCAATCCGACCTCAACTGCAATCTTCAAGATCCTGATCGCAATCAAATCACGCAACACAGTCGTGCTGTCGCCACATCCGTCGGCGGCAAAGTGTATCAACGAAACTGCACGTGTGATGCGCGACGCCGCGGTCAAAGAAGGTCTGCCCGCTGACGCGATCGGCTGTATGACGACGGCGACGATCGAAGGCACTGAAACGTTGATGAAGCACAAGCAGACCGCGGTAATCCTCGCCACCGGCGGTATCGGACTCGTGCGCGCTGCTTATTCATCAGGCAAGCCGGCGTTTGGAGTTGGACCGGGCAACGTGCCGGTGTGCATCGAGCGAACTGCCGATGTGCCGAAGGCAGTCCAGGACATTCTGACAGGCAAGTGTTTTGACAACGGAACGATCTGCGCCTCGGAGCAATCAGTGGTTTGCGACGCGCCCGTGGAGCAAGCAGTGCGCGAGCAATTCAAACTTCAGGGAGCATATTTCGTGTCTGCTGCAGAAGCGGATCAGCTCGGCAAAGTCGTGGCTACTCCGCAACGTTCGCTAAATCCGGCGATCGTCGGCAAATCGGTTGAAGTGATCGCGAAGATGGCGGGGCTGAACGTGCCGCCGGGAACGCGATGTTTGTTAGCTGACGTCGGTGGCGTCGGACGTGACTATCCACTGTCGATGGAGAAGCTGTCGCCGATTCTGGCGTTTTATGTGGTTGATGGTTTGACTGCGTGCGCTGAGCGAAGCAGGGAAGTGTTGGGTTACGGCGGCATGGGCCACACCGCCGGTATTCACACGCGCTCGCGTGAAGCGGCAGTGAAGTTTGGCGCCGAGATGCCGGCTTCGCGTATCACCGTGAATACTCCGACGACACATGGCGCGATCGGTTTCTCGACGGCGCTGCCGCCATCGATGACGCTCGGTTGTGGTTCGTGGGGTGGGAACGTGACGTCAGACAACGTTTCGCCGCTGCACTTGATGGATATCAAGCGTGTCGCGTTCGAGACTCGACCGGTGAAGAGTGCGCGACCCGCGGTTGGCGTGCAGCAAGTTTCTCAACCAGTGGCAGCAAAGGAACAGGTAGTCGCTGGCGGTAAGATCGATCGACACGAGATCGCGGCGATCGTCGATCGCTTTCTTGCGGGCAAACGACTTGAGCCATCTTCTTCACCGTTGCCGCCACCGGTCATCGAGAGTGAAGCAGGAAGCATGTACACTGCTCCTCCGCCGCCCAAAGAGACTCCCGTCAGCAAGCCCGCCCCACCGCCACCGTCAACCAATGGTTCAAAGGCGGTCGAGTTTGTGAGCGAAGATGACGTGCGGCGCGCAATTCAAAAAGGCGAGAAGATCTACATCAACGGCAAGACGATCATCACACCAGCCGCGCGCGACATGGGTGAGCCGGTGGAAATATTTGCGAAAATTTAGTGACGCCTAAGGTAAGAACAAGTCAGGAAGGGTGGCTTGCCCCCGCTCTTCCAACAGCGGGGGCAAGCCCCTCTTCCTGACTTGTTCTATTCAACTTGGCCCAGCCAAATCAAAATGTTCCTGGCAAAAGTTGTAGGCACAGTCTGGTCGACCAAGAAGACGCCCGATCTTGAGGGCGTCAGGTTTTTGATCGTTCATCCTTACGATCTCAACAAGGAGCCGACGCGTAACATCGTCGTCGTTGCCGATCGACTCGGCGCGGGAACGGGTGAAATGGTGATGTGCGCCTTCGGCAAAGCTGCGCGAACCGCCATTGGAAATCAGGACATGTCTATCGAAGCCGCTGTCGTGGGCATTGTCGATCGCGTTGATATCAACGAGACTGTGTCGGAAGAGATGCGCGAAGCGGCGCGAAAACTTGCACAGGAAAATGGCAGACCCTAAAGATAACCCAGCCTTGATCATCCTCCTTTCCCATGGCCAATGAAGACCTGATTTACCGGATCACTCGAGCGGTTTACGACCGTTTGGGGAATGCAGTAGATGAGACGACGGTGGAACAACTGGTCACCGACATTTACAATCAAGTCGACTCATCCCCGACGGTCGATCGAAGCACAGCGCCGCTGAATGCGGCCGAAGGGTCGTCAGACCGGATGGTGATCTCGGTTTTTGGCTTGGACCATCCGGGCATCGTGGCAGGTGTTTCGCAGATCCTGGCTGACGCGAGTTGCAGTATCATCGACATCAACCAGACCGTGGTCCAGGGAAAGTTTGCAATGGTGATTATTGCCGACACGTCGCGTGCGCGTGAGAGTACCGCGGCCCTGAAAGATCGTCTTCGCGTCGAAGGGCAAAACCTCGGTGTGCGTATCTACGCTCAACGAGAAGATCTCTTCAACGCCATGCACCGGATTTAGCATCATGTCTGAACCTGAAATTGCACGTCGCTGTTCCGAATGTGGCGCGTCCGTACGCATGCATGCAATGTTCTGTCCGCAGTGTGGCAACCAGATTCCGCAGGCAGCGACGACAACTGTTGCGACTGTTTCCGACACGATCGTAGAAGCGCCACCCGCGCCGAAAGTTCACCACGACGATGGTGTACGCGCTCGAGTTGAGAGGTTGCGCAAAGTATCGAGTGTCATGATCGATCAGGCGGCGTACGATCCGAGCATTCGCTTCATACTCGTGGCTGCGGGAATGTTCCTGTTGTTCCTCATTCTATTAATCCTCAGTAAAGTGATTGGATAATGGAATACACGCAGGCTGAGATTCTGCAAACCGTCGCGATGACCGAGATGGAGCATCTCGACGTACGCACTGTCACGCTCGGCTTGAGCCTGCTCGATTGCAGCAGCGACTCGATGGCCGGTGTCGCGCAAAAAGCCGCGGCCAAGATTCGCAGGGTGGCTGCGCGGCTCGTACAAACAGTCGATGAGATCGGCGAAGAGTTTGGAATCAGAGTCGCGAATAAACGCCTTTCAATTACTCCCGTCTCGTTAATCACTGAAGGTATACCCGGAGACCTGATCCAACTCGCACGAGCAATCGACGACGCCGCCGGCAGCGTCGGCGTGGATTTCATCGGAGGTTACTCCGCGCTGGTCCAGAAAGGCACGAGCCGATCTGAGATAGAGTTTCTCAACTCGATTCCCGAGGCTCTTTCGAGTACGGAACGTTTGTGTTCATCGGTCAATGCTGCAACCACACGGGCCGGAATCAACATGGATGTGGTCGCGCAGGTCGGCCGAATTATCAAAGATGCAGCCGAGCGGACGCGCGATCGAGGCGGACTCGCTTGCGCGAAGTTTGTCTGTTTTGCGAATGCAGTCGAAGACAATCCTTTCATGGCCGGCGCGTTTCATGGCGTCAGTGAAGCGGAAGCGGTGGTCAATGTTGGCGTCTCTGGTCCAGGCGTGGTCCATCACGCGGTCAGGCATGCCGATCGAGATTTGCCGTTGCAGGAATTGGCCGAGACGATCAAGAAACTGTCGTTCAAACTGGCGCGCGCCGGTGAGTTGGTTGGTCGAGAGGCGGCACGCAGATTGGGGATTCCGTTCGGCATTATCGACCTCTCGTTGGCGCCGACACCCGTTCCCGGCGACTCAGTGGCAAACATCATTGAGGCGATGGGATTTGAGCGTGCCGGCACTCACGGAACGACCGCGGCATTGGCGCTGATAACCGATGCCGTCAAGAAGGGTGGCGCGATGGCGAGTGGCTCGGTCGGTGGTATGAGTGGAGCTTTCATTCCGGTGTCGGAAGACGCGGGTATGATTGAAGCAGCTCAGATGGGTGCGTTGTCGCTCGCGAAATTGGAGGCATGGACCAGCGTTTGCTCAGTGGGGATCGACATGGTGGCTGTTCCCGGCTCGACGTCGGCTGAGACGATTGCCGCGATCATTGCTGACGAGATGGCTGTTGGAATTATGAACAATAAGACGACAGCGGTGCGTATTATTCCCGTGCCGGGACGCGATGTTGGCGAGATGGTTGAGTTTGGTGGATTGCTGGGGAGCGCGCCGATCATGCCGGTGAGCGCGTTTTCATCGGCGGCGTTTATTCGGCGCGGTGGCAGAATACCGGCGCCGATCCACTCGCTGCGAAATTAGACCACAAAGAGGCACAAAAAGGAGGCTTGCATGCCGGAAGCACTCGGAATGATCGAATGTCGTGGGCTGGTGGCGATGATCGAAGCGGCTGACGCGATGGTTAAGGCGGCGAATGTTCGCCTCGTCGGTTGGGAAAAGATCGACGCTGGTCTCGTCACCGCGATTGTGCGTGGAGACGTAGCGGCAGTCCGGAGTGCAGTCGATGCAGGCGCGGCGGCTGGCAAGCGAGTTGGCGAGGTCGTCGCGACGCATGTGATCCCTCAACTACATTCAGACGTGGATCTCGGTTTGCCAGTTTTGCACACCGGTGAGACGACTCGCAAAAAGATCAGCGGTTCCGTCAGACCGAGAAGTTAGTCGAGAATTATCGATGGTGCGACACCAAGCAGTCTAAATAAGAAAAACAACTTAGCCACAAAGAAGCACAAAAAGCACAAAAATCAGGTAAGACGTTTGTCCTTCTTAATTTCTTTGTGCTTCTTGTGCCTTTTTGTGGCTGGTTACGGTTTTTTGTTTGGCGTCGTGGCGGGCATTCGGACCGTGGGAGGCCGCACGGTGCTTGAACTTTCCTTTCGCGCGACGCGGCCGGTTCGCGTTAACGCGATCCGCTTGTCAGAGCCGGAGGCTTGGTCGACACTCACTTTGATTGCGCGATAGGTTCCATCCTGCGCTTTATTCGTCGGATTGTACGAGATCACATACTGCGTTCGCAGATCTCGGATGATGTCGTTCGCGATTTGCGGCAGCTCGGCAATTGAATCGGGAAAGAAAGCGCGACCGCCAGTTTCGCTGGCGAGCTTGTTGATTAACGCGACCGCCTTTTCACGTGGGCTCTTGCGAATCAGACCGGCGTCTTTGTCCAACTCGTTTACGAATCCGATGACGTAGATCTGCACGTCTTCTTCGCGCAATCGAGCGAAGAGTTGTTCCTGTTTGTAGAAACTGTTCCGGTCTTCACCGTCAGTGATAACGATCAGCGCGCGACGCCGGCGATCACCCTCATCACCTTTCTTGTACTCCGAAACGTGCTCGGCTGAAAGATAAACAGCGTCGATGATCGCGGTCTGGCCACCTTCGACGTAGAAACTGTCGAGACCGTCCATCAGCATCTCTTTGTTTGAAGTGAAGTCCTGGACCGTTTCTATCTTGTCGCTACTGATAAACCGCACGAGAAAGGTCTCATCACCAGTCTTGTTGCTGTTGATGATCGTCTTGCCTGCGTCGACCACGCTCTGCAACTGTGAACGGAGCGAACCGGAAGTATCGACGGCGAGGCCGTAACTGATCGGAACTTCCTCACGCGTAAACGTCTCGATCGCTTGTGGCACGCCGTCTTCAAAAATGTGAAACTCGCCGCGTGGCACATTATCGATGGGCCGGTTGTTACGATCGATCACGCGAACGTGAAGTTGGACCAGCTCGGCGTTGATGCGAACGATACTTTCGGGATCGAGCTCCTCGGGCGGCGTTGGAGTGGGCGTTGGTTTCAGGCGCGGCGGTGGCGGTGGTTCACCTAGTGTCGGTGCGATTCGATCGGTCGCCGGCCGTTGTGGTTGTGGCGTCGGACTCGGAACCGCGGCCGGTGAGGGCGTCGCAGTTGGCGACGGTTTAGCGGTCGGTGGCACCGGTGTTTGTGCGGTGCGCGGCCGATTCTGGCCACGACCAGCGATACCCAAAGAGGCGACGATCAAAACACAGACCGCCAGTATCCCAATTGATCTCAGATTCTTCTCACCCGCCAACTTCGAACACCTCACCAGACAATGTACAGGATCAGCCCTTCACGCGAAACGCTCCACGAACCCTCAATCGGGGACGGGAGCGCCAATTCACCTTTTCATAGAAAAAACTACACAACGCGCGGGGCTGGGGCAACAGCGTCGCTGGTTAAGCAGCCACTAGACGCACACTTCAAAAGATGCAGCTAAAGTAAGCCCGCGTTGCCGAAAGTCCCGATTTTTGAACTTCAACGGGCACCGGCGGTGGCGTAGTAGCCTTCCTTGGACCTGACGAACAGCCGCGGTAGGCCGCGAGGCGGCGTCACTTTCACCTTCACGCGATGCCATTTACCGTCGTTTACAAACGATTCCGGCTTGTAGCCGATAGAGTACTGGTGCCGCAGTTCCAGCGCAATTTGCTCGAAAATGTCGTCCATTTCAGCCGCCGAGCGCGGGAAGAAAGCCTTGCCGCCCGAAACGCCCGACAACTCGTCGAGAATGCCCTGACCTTCCATACCCAACGCGCTGCCGGCATCGCTGCCGCTCAAAATACCGATGGCGTAGAGCGTAACGTCGGATTCTTTCAACAGTTTTCGCAGCTCGTTAAAGGTGTAGCGCGAATCGTTATCCTGGCCGTCGCTGATCAGCAGCAGCGCGCGTTTCGGATGGGCTCCGCGTTGGACTTTTTCGACGCCAAGATAGCAGGCGTCGTAGAGTGCGGTCTGGTTCTTGGTTTCGACGAAAGTAAGCTTATTCAGAATGGAATCGCCGTCGCGGGTTCTATCGAGCAGCAACTGGGCTCGAGAGTTAAAAGCAATCAGGAAATACTCGTCTGAATCGTGGCTTGTTTGAATGAACTTGCTCAACGCGTCGCGGGCGCGTTTGACCTTGTCGCCGCTCATCGAACCGGAAACGTCGAAGATAACTCCGACGGAGACAGGCGAATCGTCGTCACTGAAAAATGTGATCTCCTGCTGTTGTTTGTTATCGAAAACTGCAAATGCATTCTTGCTCAGGCCCGAGACGTAACGCCCGTAGGTGTCGGTGACGGTCACCGTCAGCGTGATCAGGTCGGTGTTGGTGATTAAGGTGCGATCGTCGAGCTCGGTTCCCAGTTTTTGCTGTGGGCTTGGTGAGGGACTCTGTGCAGGAGCGGGAGTCTGCGTGGGGGCAGCAGGTTTATCTTGAGCGGGCTCCTGACTATGTACCGCCAGTGAGAAGACAAACGAGATTACTACTAACGAAATTGAAGCTACGGTGATCTTAGTGACGTAACGAGTCGGCAAGTGCATGTCACCCCCGGGCGGCGGTTGGTCGATTCAGTTTTTAAAGTACCGGTCAGGGCTCGACAGGGAACTGTCAACACAGATGCTCGTTAGGGTACGAGTGATGCCCGACTTTTCAAAGCGGACATGAAATGTTCACGGGGAGACGGCCGCGCACGTTTCAGTTTAATGCTGTGTTGGCACGGCCATTCTAGAACGGCGGCAGGATCCGGCGCAAATGAAAAGTAATGAAATAGGTCCTATAAGACTTATTGGACGTATAGGACCTATTCTGGTGTCACTTTAGACAGGCTCCGCTTCAACGATGCTCGTCGGCAGATCCGTCGGAATCAAGCGCGACAGCCTGAAGCCAGCGCCCTCGAGCAGCTTTTCAAACTCTCTGGCAGTCCGCTCTTTGCCGCCGGTCATCACGAGCATGTTGAGATCGATAAATTTGGAGAAATGAGGCTCATCAGTTTCCGGCACAACACAGTCAACCAGAATCAGTTTGCCGTTTGCCGGTATCTGGTTGCGACAGTTCTTCAAAATCGTGGTCGCTAATTCATCGTTCCAATCGTGAATGATCCACTTCATGATGTACGCGTCACCGCCGGCTGGAACTGATTTGAAGAAGTCGCCCGCAATCGTTTCGCAACGATCCGCGAGTCCGGCTGCTTCGATCTTTGATCGTGCGCCCTCGATAACTGTCGGCGCGTCAAACAACACGCCCTTCAATTCTGGATTGGCTTTCAGTATCGACGTGATCAATCCGCCGTGGCCGCCGCCCAGGTCGACAATTTTAGTAAAGCCTGAAAAATCGTATAACGACAAGATCGCTTCGTTGGCCGCGGCAGTCATTGCGCTCATCGAGTTGTTGAAGACCTCGGCATCTTCGGGATTCTGTTGGAAATACTTCCAGGCATCCATTCCGAAGAAGTGATCAAACGCGATTTCACCGGTCTTTACGCTGTGCATCAGGTTGCCCCACGCGGGATAGTGCTCCTGCCCCAGCTCCGACACAGCAAACCAGCGCAGCGAGCCGGGCGCGTCCGTAACGAGAGTCTCTGAAAGTGGGGTCAAAGCAAAACGCCCGTCGGCGGAGTTGAGAACGCCGACGCTTGCCAGTGCGCGCAAGATGCGAAAAAGCGACGGCGCGTGCATGTTGGTCGTGGCGGCTAGTTCGTCCGCGGTTTTTGGTCCGGGTTTGAGCAAGTCGGGAATGCCGAGTTTCGCGATAACGTAAACTGCCCGCGAGATCCAGAAGCCGCTGATGATTTGCAGCATCTGGATTTGGGCGTCCTGGTTTTGTTGGTTAGTCTGTTGATTTGCTGGTGCGCTCAAGTTATCTCCTCTCGAAAACAGGCCAGGGATTTGACGGATGAAACCGATTAGACTTCCGATCCGTTCATCCGTCAAATCCGTGGCCGTGCAACTTTCGCTCACGAACCGCGTGATATACTCCAGGTTCGAACTATGGCTGAGTTCATTTGTCGATTAGGAACACCTGCTGGCGAGGTCGTTACGCGCACTGTCGAAGCCACGGGCGTGCAGGAAGCACGCACGCGTCTCGAACGCGAAGGTTTTCGTGTCTTCAACGTTACTCCTCCAAAAACTTCAGGCGTCGCCGCACTGACGCGGTTTGGTCGCGCGGGCGCACACCCGCGAGTCAAAGCAAACGACTTTTTGCTTTTCAACCAACAGCTCGCCGCACTCGTTCGCGCAGGCATTCCAATCCTTCAAGCCGTCTCAATGCTGCGAAAACGAGCAGCATCCGCCCGACTGCGAGCTGTCCTGGGCGACGTCGAAGAGCAGATTCGCGGCGGCGCCGCACTCTCGCAAGCGTTCGCCTCTCAGGGCGGTATCTTTCCACGCATCTACACCGCATCGATTCTCGCCGGCGAACGATCCGGCGCGCTCGACGATGTGCTGAGTCGCTACGTAACTTACATGCGACGAAACGTCGCACTGCGACGAAAGATTCGCGGCGCTTTGGCGTACCCGTCGTTTCTGCTGTTTGCTTCCGCGTGTATGGTCACCTTTCTGACGATTTACGTCGTGCCGCGAATGTCTGAGCTCTTCATGGGATTCGGTAACGAACTGCCAACGGTGACGCAGATCGTCGTTGGAATCTCACGCTGGCTTTCGTCAAACGTGCTGTGGTTTGGCCCACTGGTCATCGGCGGATCGATACTGTTGTTTATCTGGTCGCGGACGCCAGGCGGAAAACTCCAGCTCAGCAGGCTGATACTCAAGGTCCCACTCGCGGGAAACCTGGCAGTGCAGATGTCAGTGGCCCAGGCGACGCGTTCGCTGGCGACGTTGCTCGCCGGTGGTATCACGCTCGTCGAATCGTGGGAGATCGCGTCCGAATCGATTACCAATTTGGAACTACGGCGGCGCAGCTCTTCGATCCTGCCGATGATTCGCGAAGGCAGGTCATTTACAGAAAGTTTGGAGAGTGCAGCGTGGATGCCGGCGCTCGCAATCGACATGATCGGCATCGGTGAACGATCCGGCAGTTTGCGCGAGATGCTGGATGAAGTGGCCGTCTTTTACGACGCGGAATCTGAAGTGCGGCTGGAACAGTTGACGACCACGCTCGAGCCTGCGATCCTTGTCGTCATGGGCGGTGTCGTCGTGACGATCCTGCTTGCGATTTACCTCCCCATCATTCAATCGATCTCGAGTGGCGCAGGCGTCACCCGTCACCACTAATTTATGAAGCAGTTGTCAGAAAACGAGAAGCCAGTTGTAAGGGCTGTCGCGCCTGGGGGCGGAAACGGTCAAAACGCCGATATTCACGAGCCGCCCGAGATGAAGGCCGCGAAGGAATTGGCGCGCCGCTATCGCCTGCCGTTTGTCGATCTTCTGCCGCCGGATCATGAATCACCAATCGACTATGAGCTCTTCACCGAAGTGCCGGTCGATTTAATGGTGCGGCACCAGTTTGTGCCACTGAAACGCGATCAAAAAGGGCTGCACATCGCGATGGCCGATCCGACCGACCTCGAGCGGCTCGACGAACTTTCAAGCACACTCAAGACTCGCATCATTCCTTACGTCGCGACTGCTGGTGCAGTTGAGGTTGTACTGCGAAAAGGTGACACGACGCAGCGCGTGTTGCAGGAAGCAGCTTCAGGTTTTCGCATCTCGCTCGTTAGAGAAACCGAGCATGGCGAGGAGGTGCTCGATCTCGATCGTCTCGCGACGGACTCCGAGATGTCGCCGATTATCAAACTCGTCGACACCATCATCTACAACGCGATGGAGTCGCGCGCGTCTGACATTCACATCGAAACTCGCGACACAGAAGTTCAGGTCAAGTATCGAATCGATGGCGCGCTGTACGCCAAAGTCGATCCGATCGACCTCGCTTATCACCAGACGCTGATCTCGCGTATCAAGGTCATGTCTGAGCTCGACATCGCCGAGCGTCGCGTGCCGCAGGACGGCAGGTTCAGAGTTCGTTACAAAGGACGCAACGTCGACTTCCGCGTTTCGATCATGCCGACGATCCACGGCGAAGATGCAGTCATTCGTATTCTCGACAAGGAACAGATCAACGAAGAGTTCAAAAATCTGAACCTCAACGTGGTTGGTTTTGCCGAGGAAGACTTACGCAAGTTTCGCCGCTACATCGCCGAGCCTTACGGCATGGTGCTGGTCACTGGTCCAACCGGCTCAGGCAAGACGACAACTCTTTATGCCGCGCTGAACGAGATCCGGAACGAAGAAGACAAGATCGTGACGATCGAGGATCCGGTCGAGTACCAGTTGCATGGCATCACTCAGATTCCGGTCAACGAGAAGAAGGGACTCACTTTCGATCGTGGTCTGCGTTCGATCCTGCGTCACGACCCCGACAAGATCATGGTCGGTGAGATTCGCGACACTGAAACCGCGCAGATCGCGATTCAGTCTGCGCTGACCGGCCACCTCGTGTTCACCACCGTTCACGCAAATAACGTGATCGACGTGATTGGCAGATTCCTGAACATGGGTGTCGAGCCTTACAACTTCGTCTCATCACTGAATTGCGTGCTGGCCCAACGCCTGATTCGTATGCTCTGTGCCTACTGCAAACGGCCGTATCATCCGAATGACACTGAGCTAACGGAATCGGGTCTCCAGCCCGAACAACATCGTCAGAAGACGTTCTACATGAACGTCGGTTGCGACGCCTGCAATCACACCGGCTATCGCGGTCGCACAGCTATTCACGAATTGCTGGATTTGTCGGATAATATCCGCGAAATGATAGTCGAGCGGCGGCCTGGGTCGGAGGTTCGGCGCGCCGCGGAGTCCGAAGGGTTGACGAGCCTGAGAGAATCGGCCTTGCATAAGGTTTTCAACGGGATTTCGACCTTGCACGAAATCAACCGCGTCACATTCGTCGAAGAGCTCAACGCTGGCAAGTAGAAATATGTGCGTCTCCTTGGAGTGCGGTGCCTTGGCACCGCTTTGGTATCACTGATTGCCACCCCTATACCAAAACGGTGCCAAGGCACCGCACTCCAAGGAGGCGCAGAATCCCGGCACCTAAGCGGAACCGAAATTTCCTGCCCGCGTGTAAGGAAATTGACCGCTTTGGTCTTGCATCTTAGGCGTTGCGGGAGCATTATTAGCCCGCTAAACTTTCCACCTCCCGAGCCGAGTAGAAGTCATGAAAAACAACACCAGAATGCGAACACTCATCTCTTTGGTTCTTGCCGTTAGCCTGCTGGCCTTACCGATGACGGCCTTTGGCAAGAAAGGCGACAAAAACTTCAAGCGTGGCATGCAGTACGAGAACGCGCAGCAATGGGACAAAGCCGCCCAGGAGTATACGCTCGCGGTTGCGGCTGACCCGTCGAATATGGAGTATCAGCTCCATTTCCGCCGCGCGAGCTTCAACGCCTCGCAAACCTACATGCAGCAAGGTAGGTCGCTCTCGGAGCGTGGAGATTTTGTTGGCGCGTATAACGCCTTCCGCCAGGCTTATGGCTTCGATCCCGTGAACGAGCTCGCCGTGTCGGAGATGGAGCGCATGCTGCGCTTGCAGGCCGTTAAAGAAGGCCGGTCTCCGAACGCAGCAAAGCCCGGTGAAACGTCGGAAAACGGCACCGGCACGCCCAGTGCGCCCGTCAACGGTCAGACTCCGGACTTCACTCCTCGGGAACAACAGCTTCGCGTCGTCGACGTTAAAGGCGATCTGAAAACGCTCATTCGCAAGCTCGCCGACGATCTGAACCTCAATGTGATCTTCGACCGTCAATCGTTCGCGCAATCGCGTCCGGTCGACATCAGTTTGAAGGACGTCACCACGGCGCAGGCTCTCGACTATCTGTTCTTACAAGAGGGACTCTTTTTCCAGAAGCTCAGCCGCAGAACGATACTCGTCGCGGATCAGGCTCGTCGTCCGCAGTATCAACAACTGGTGCTCCGCACGTTCTTCCTTTCAAACATGAAACCTGCTGATGCGCGCACGCTGGTCCAACAAGCGATTCCGCCGTCAGTTGGTCGTCCGCAGACGATCGTCGTGCCCGATGATGCGACCAACAGTTTGACTGTTCGAGACACAGCGGAAAACGTGCGTCTCATCGGCGATCTGCTTCAGAGCATCGACAAGGATCGTGCGGAAGTCGTGATGGACGTCAGTATTTATGAAGTGTCGAAGAGCGATCTGCTGCAACTCGGCAATCAGATTGGAGACGCCAGCAAAGGCGCCTTCAGCATCGGCGGTTCGCCTGGTTGGGCGCTGCTGACTGATAATGCCATCGTGAATTCGGCCGCAGGGCGTGGCGTAGCTCTCGGTATTACGAGTCCGACAGCGCTCGCTGCCGCGCTCGTGATACCGCCGTCGATTTTGACGGCTTTCCAAAACAGGAACAACACGAAACTGATCGCTTCGACGCAGGTCCATGCTTTCAACGGTGAGGAATCAACTGCTCGCATCGGTCAACGTGTTCCAGTGCAAACCGCGCAGGCTTATCCGTTCGGCGTGCAAACCGGCACGCCGACGACGAACAGCAACACTCTTTTCCCCAGCGGTGGTTTTCCGGTGATTAACTACGAGCCGACTGGTCTGACGTTGAAGTTCACGCCGCAGGTGTTTCCGAACCTCGACGTGCAAGTGAAGATGAATATCGAGTCGAAAGACGTGCTCGGCGCCAGCGGCTTAACTCCGACCTTCACTGAACGCACCATCACCGGAACCGCGCGCATACAAAATAATCGCACCATGATGCTGGCCAGCGTCTCGCAGGACGTTCAGACGAATGGACGGCAAGGTCTGCCATTCCTCGGCGGATTGCCGATTCTCGGTCGCCTGTTCACTTCGCCGACGCGCGACAATCGAACGGTCGACATCGTGATCTCAGTCACGCCGCGCGTGCTGCGAGCGCCGGCAGTCACTCCGCGAGACGAAGAGATGCGTCCCAGCGGAACTTTGCAATCACCCACAACCGGTTCGCTGGCCGAGATGATTCGCGAAGCTGATCGCGAGGATCAGATTGCAGCCGCACGCGTCTTGCCGAAGAATGTCGCCCTGCAACTTCCGGATGCTCCACTCGTGAAAGCGGGTGAGACGGTCGCGCAGAACACGACACCTTCTGTGTTGCCACCACCGGCAGGCACGTTGGCATTCAAACCCGAACCTGCGCCGGCGGCTCCGGCTCCGGCGAGTTCAACTACGGCTGTGAACAACAAACCGGTGACTCCAGCTCCAGTGACGCCAACTGTAACTGACAACAAGAAACCTGCGACGGTCGAGGATCTTCAACCGTTTGTTCCTGCTCCGAAGTCGTTGATTAGCGATCAGGCTGCGGCGAACGTTGCCACAGTTAACACGGGCACCGCGGGAAGTCAGAATGCGGTTCTGACGAGCTTGCCAAAAGCAGCCGAGACTTCTCTCGACACTAAACCGCCTGGCTCACGCATGGCCCAACTCACGTTGTTGCCGGAAGGCGATGTGATGAAAGTGGGCGAGAAACGGCGCTATGCGATTCAGTTGAATTCGGATGTGCCGCTCAGTCTTGCATTGCTTGCGTTGCGATTCGATCCGAAAGTTGTAAAAATTCATGGATTGACAGCGGGCAGCATTCTGCCGACTTCCGGAGATGGAGCGCCCATCTTCACACCGGTGATCGATAGGTCAGGCACGTGTCTGATATCGATCTCGAGTCTCAACGGCAAGGCATCGTTTAAGGGCTCCGGGCCACTGCTCTTTATCGATCTCGAGGCTGTTGGCGCCGGCGATGCTTCACTGTCGTTTGTGAAGGAGACGTTGCACCTGGTGGCTACTGACGCTCGCGATTTGTCGGCGCAGTTGATTCAGGGCACGGCAACAGTGAAGCAATAGGATCTTGTTGCCACGAAAAGGCACAAGAAGCACAAAAAAACAGGCAGTCTCATTTGTGCTTTTTGTGCTTTTTTGTGGCCCAAATGGTTGAAGCAAATGAAGCAAAGAGGCTTTTCACTGATCGAGTTGATGATCACCGTCACCGTGTTGGCGATCCTGACGCTCGGCGTGTTGCCGCTCGTTAAAGTTTCGGTGAAGCGCCAGAAAGAGCAGCAGTTGCGCGAGACGCTGCGGCAGATACGCACGGCGATCGACGAGTTTCATCGCGACACGATCGGCATAACGTGCACCGGTGTCGCTTTGACGCCGCAACAGCAGGCACAGGTGCAGCAGAATGCGTTCATAGATCCGCGCAGCAAAGTCGTCATCAGTGATTGCACGATCTTCGGAGTTGATAATCCCGATCACTTTCCGCCGGATCTGGACACGTTAGTCAATGGTGTCAACGTCATACCACGAGGCTCGACCGGTGGCCGCGGGCAACAAGGCGTGAATGCAACCGACGTGGGCAATCAGTTGTCGACTAAGCAAAAGGTTTACCTGCGTGGACTGCCGATCGATCCGATGACCGGCAAGTCCGATTGGGAATTGCGATCGTCCTACGATCTACCTGACGCAGGCTCGTGGGGCGGCGAGAATGTCTTTGACGTGCGGTCGAAGTCGAAGGAAACAGCTTTGAATGGGGAGAAGTACAGTGACTGGTAAATTGAAGATGGCCGGTTTTACGCTGCTGGAGCTGATGATCGTGATCTCGATCATCATCGTCCTGGCTGCCATCACGTTGCCGCAGTATCAGAAGACAATCATGCACACGCGTGAGGCGGTGCTGAAGGACGATCTGCGCAAGATGCGCTCACTTATCGATCAGTTTGCGGCCGACAAAGGACGCTTGCCGCAATCGCTCGACGAGATAGTCAGCGAAGGTTACATGCGCGAAGTTCCGCTCGATCCATTCACTGGACAGAAAGATTGGGCCATCACCACCGGCGAAGATCCGAATTCGTCGCAAGGTGAAACAGGCATGACTGACATTCACAGCAGTTCCGCGGAAGTCTCCAGCGAAGGAACCGCATACAGCGAGTGGTAAAGGGCTAACATGCTTTCACGACTCGTCGATCCCCGCTATCCTGCAACCGCCATCGGCCTGGACAAAACCGTTGCTTCCGTAGTTCAGATCGAACGCATCAGAGGCTCGGCCTGCAAATTACGACGCGCTGCTACTTTCAATATCGCTGATTCTTTGATTCGTCCCAGCTTTGACGAAACTAACATCGAAAATGCTCAGAGCCTGGCGGGAGTGCTGAATGAACTCGCAACCAGCGCGGGTTTGTTACGGCAGAAACGCTGGTCGCTGACCTTGCCTGAAGCAACCGCGAAAACGCTCGTGTTGACGATGGAGAGCCAGGTCCAATCAAACGCTGAACTTCAAGAGGTCTTGCAGTGGAAAGTTGAGCGTGGCTTCGGCGCGCCGGTTGAAGAACTCTCGATCTCGAGGGAACGTCTGCAAAAAGATACTCAGGGGCGCGATCGTTATCTGGTCGTCGCGGTCAGGAAAGCGATCCTCGCGGAGTACGAAGCGGTGCTCCAGTCGTTAGGCTGGCGAGTGGGTTTGATTCTTCCGCGTCATCTTGGTGAGGCGCAGTGGTTGGTGCGAAATGGCGCCACTGGCGATTCGTTGTTGTTGAGTGGATCGAGCCAGGGTTTTACCGGCGTGATCTTTCGCGATAAGCATCCGCTGATCGTGCGAACGGTTACCTGCACTGAAGACGAATTCGAAGACGAGTTTTATCGGTTTCTCCTGTTTTATCGCGACCGCAGCGCGCCTGAAGTTGGCAGCGGTCATGGCCTGTTGCGTCTGATGGTGATTGGCGAAGGCATCACAAAGGAACGGGCTGGAGAGATCGTCAATGAGACCACAGGCGGAGACTTGCGGCCACTCGAAGCTCAGGACCTGGGATTGCAGTTACCCAGCCGCGAGTTCAGTTTCGACTCAATCGCCGCCCCCGCAGGCCTCGCCACGTTATCTTGGTGAGCCGCGGATTTACGCGGGTTTACGCGGATAAAACAATCCGCGTAAACCCGCGTAAATCCGCGGCTTGAGTTGAAACAATCTTTTGTGACGCAGCGTAACACCCCTGTATTATGAATCTTGCTGCCTCCTCCGTTACTCGTGCGTTCTCCAGAGATCTGACTGCGGCTAGCGATCGTGAGCTCGTGGCCACGGCCGTTCGCGGCTTCGAAGGCAGTTTCGAAGAGCTCGTCCGCCGTTACCAACGCCCGATCTCAGCCTATGTCTACCGCATGGTCGGCAATTACGAATCCGCGCTCGATCTCACCCAGGAAATCTTCATCAAAGTCTACAGCTCGCTCAGGCGCTATCGCGCGGAATTCAAATTCTCGACCTGGATCTACAGAATCGCGCACAACTCCGCCGTCGATCATCTCCGTCGCAATTCAACTCGCGAACAGTCGCTGGTCATGGGACCTGAGCATGACCAATTCGAGATGCCGGTTGAGAGCGGTCGTTTGAGTCCGGAGCAGGAGAGTGAGCGCCGAGAGAGACGCGTCGAGATCGAATCAGTCGTCAGAGCACTGCCGGCGAATTATCGTGAGCTGATTATTCTTCGCCACTCGCAGGATCTCAGCTACGAAGAGATCGTCGACGTGACTGGATTGCCGCTCGGCACTGTCAAGAACCGCCTGTTCCGCGCGCGCGAGATGATGCGGCAGCAGTTTGTCGAAAAGGGGATTACCGGCATTTGATGGTCGTGACAACGAATCAGCAAAACGTTTGCGAGAGAAAGCTGATCGCCGCCTACGTCGACGGTGAGTTGGAAGAAGATCTGACACGGATCCTCGAAGAACATTTGCCGGATTGCGCCTCTTGTCGCGCCGAACTGCGAGCTCATCGTCTTCTCGTTTGTGAGCTTGACGCCGCTTTGAATGAGAGTGCCGACATTCCGGTTCCGGCGGATTTCACGCGACGCGTCGCAACGCGCGCAACGAGCGATATGAGCGGCGTCCGTACTCGTTCTGAAAACCGAAAAGCCCTGGTTATTTGTATGATTCTCGCGCTGACCGGATTGGCGCTAATCGGGTCGGCGGCCCGTGAAGTCTTGTTCGCGCTCGGGCAAAAATTCATCGCCATCAGCTTCGGCGTCATTAGTTTTTTCGCGACCACGGTTTATGACACGGTCGCCGGACTGGTGGTGATCCTTAGAGTTTTGAGCAGAAAGATCATCGGCGAGTCGGGCTCGCTTGGTCCATTGCTGGTCCTGCTCGCGGTCGCCGTTTTCGTACTCTCCCGCTTGATCTCAAACTATCATCGCCCAGGCGCAACCGAATAAGGAGTTGCCGGTGGCGATGTTTATTAGTCACTCACAGGCCAGTCTCCAAAGACCCTCTCTCCCAACACTCGATTTGAATCGCATCTTCGCGTTGCTGCTCTGGGTGTTGTTGCTCGTCGGTGTTGCGAGTGCCCAGGACGGAACCGGCGATAACGTCGAGCTTGTTAATGGCAACAACGCCAGCATCGTTCGTGGATTAGGTAAGTCGATACGGATCACTGGAACTGCAAAGGAAGCGATCTCGTTGGGCGGCGACGTGATAGTGGAAGGCGAGGTGCAAGGCGACGTTGCAGCGATTGGCGGCTCAGTGATTCAAAAACATGGGTCACGCATCGGCGGCGACGTCATCGTCCTCGGCGGCAGTTACCAGACGGACGACACGCCTCCGATTCGCAATCCGGCGGCGATGACGATGATGTATGCAGGTTACCAGCAGGAACTGCGCGACATCATGCGAAATCCGACCGGGGTCTTCAGCCCGCGCTGGACCCCGACCTATCTCGGCACCAGATTGCTGGTGGTGTTGTTTTGGTTCATTGTTTCGCTGGCGTTAACCGCCGCCATACCGGGCACGATCAGTCGCGGCGTCGCGCGGTTGCAGTTAACCAGCTTGCGGGTCGCAGCGATAGGCGTTATCGGCGTCATCGTGCTCTTCGGCAGCGTGCTTCTCTGTCTTTGGGTCATGCCCGAACCGGTTCGGGTGCTGGTCGGTCTACTGGCATTGTTGCTATGGTTAGTGGCAGGATTGTTTGGCAGGGTAATACTCTACGCGGCGACGGGACGGTGGTTGCAGCGTAAGTATGTCCCGGTGGCGAAACACTCGGAAGCAGTGGCGTTGTTACTCGGAACGAGTTTTTGGGTACTGTTAACCTCACTGCCTTATGTTTGGCCGTTTATGGCGGCTTTTATATTGATAATCAGCTTCGGACTGGCTCTTACCGCCCGTTATCGCGTTAATTGGCCTTTAGCCACATAACTGAGAACATTCTCAGGGTTAATTGCGTAACCAAAAATCGGTACTTACCAGTTATAAATCCGCAGTCTGCGGTGTTCACGTAGTAGATAGAAAGGACAACTCATGAGGACGTTCTTTTTCGCAGCGGCGATAGGACTAATCACACTGTTAAGTTCCAGCCCCGTTTCTCTTGCGCAGGACGCTGATCCAAACATTACCGCCAAGCATGCGATTGGCGAAATCAAGTCGATCGATACAGCGGCGAAGCAGATGACCATAAAAACCGACGCCGGCTCGATGGTCACCGTCACGCTCAGCGACAAGACGACTTACAAAAAGCTCGCGCCAGGCGAGCAAACACTGACCAATGCCACCGACGTCGCGCTTACCGACCTCGCCGAAGGCGACCGCGTGATGGCCCGAGGAACTGTCGCGGCGGACCGTAAGTCCGTACCGGCGGCGATGATCGTCGTCATGACCAAGGGCGACCTTGCCAAGAAGCAGGAAGCGGAACGAGCTGAGTGGCGAAAGCGTGGAATTCTCGGCGTGATAACCGCGCTCAAGCCGGACACGAAAGAGATCACGATTACACATCGCACGATGGCGGCCAACCAAACAGTCATTATTCCGGTCGGCGATAAAACCGAAATGCGACGCTACGCGCCCGATTCGATCAAGTTTGGCGACGCAAAACCGAGCGATTTTAATGAGCTGAAAGTGGGCGACCAACTCCGCGCGTTGGGTGAGCGGAAGGATCCGGAGCACTTCGTTCCGGAAAAGGTCGTGACTGGCAGTTTCCGAACTGTTGGTGGCGTAGTCACTGCGGTTGATCCGGCTACAGGCGAGATCAAGATCAACGACCTCGAAAAGAAGCGCCCCTTCACGATTGTCGTCAAGCATGATGCAGTGTTGCGAAAATTTCCACCGGCTTCGGAAATGGGCGCGATGATGGGTGGGTTTGGCCGCGGGCCTGGCGCTCCCGGCGGTGGCGGACAGCCGCCGCAAAGTGGTCAGGGCCAACCTGCCGCAAAACCCCAAGGTGGCGGGCAAGGTGGGCCTGGTGGACCGGGCGGTCCCGCCGGTGGTCGTCCCGGCGGTGGCGGTTTCAACATCAACGACATGCTCGAGAGACTGCCGATTATTTCATTCGCCGATGTTAAGGTCGGCGACACTATCATCGTTTCCAGTACGCAGGGTGTGGATCCAACTCGCCTGACAGCCATTTCGCTGGTGACTGGAGCAGATACCCTACTCGCGATGCTGGCTCCGCGGCCCCAGCCCGGACAGACAGCACCCAATCCAGCCGCTGGTCTAGGTAGCGGCATTTCATTTGGCATCGGCTTACCGTAACCACAAAGAGGCACATGTCGAAGCCGTAACCACAAAGAGGCACATGTCGAAGCCACAAAGAAGCACATAAGGCCCGCAGCTTTTTTGTATTTTGTGCCTCTTTTGTTTTTTGTGCTTCTTTGTGGTGACAGTTTTTCCCGAAAGGTTCCCCGATGAAGTCTACACAGAATCTCCCCCGCAAGATTTTCAGCGCCGTTCTGATCGTCCTCATCGCTGCTAGTCTTGCCGTCGCCCAGCAAGCACGCGGCACTCTGCGCGGTTCGATCACCGACGAGTTGGGCGCTGTGATCGTCGGCGCCACCGTCACGTTAACCGACGCGAGTGGCGCGCAAAAGAAGACCACTACGAATGGAGAAGGCGTTTACACTTTTACCGGACTCGCATCCGGTAAGTATTCGCTGCAAGTGGTCGCCACTGGCTTCGCGCTGTCTGAAAACAAGGACGTGGATATCACAGGCGCGCGGCAGTCGCTCGATCTCACCCTCAAAGTGACGATCGAAGAGAAAGTAACTGTCAACGAGACGCCAGTCAGTACTGAAGCCAACTCCAATGCGAATCAAACCGTGATTGCCGGTAAAGATCTCGATGCGTTGCCTGACGACCCGGACGAATTAGCAGCAGCGTTGCAAGCTTTGGCAGGACCGTCAGTTGGACCAAACGGCGGGCAGATCTTTATCGACGGCTTCACGGGCGGCAGTCTTCCATCGAAGGATACGATTCGAGAGATCCGTATCAACCAGAATCCTTTTGCCGCGGAGAACGATCAGCCCTCAGCGCGTATTGATATTCTCACTCGTCCCGGAACCGATAAACTGCGTGGCGGAGCATCGTTGAATTTCAACGACGAGAGTCTCAATTCACGAAATCCCTTTAGCGTTGCTTCCAGCAAGCGCACTCCATTTCAGATTCGCCAGTACGAAACGAATCTCAGTGGTCCATTGATCGCAAAGAAGGCGTCGTACTTCTTCAACTTCGGACGCATCGAGACTGACGACAATGAACTGGTACGAGCAACTGTGCTCGACGACAATCTAAATCCGGTAACGTTTGGCCAATCGTTTCTCGTGCCTCGCCGGAACACGTTTTTTAGTCCACGCTTTGACTACGCCATAAACACGAACAACACGCTGATCGTTCGCTACAACTTCAATCGATTTCGTGTCCAGAACCAGGGCGTTGGTGGCTTCTCTTTGCCCGAGCGCGGCTTCAACACAGTCTCCACGAATCAGAACATTCAGGTGACGGAGACTGCGATACTGAATCCCACCACCGTTAACGAAACGCGCTTTCAATTCTCACACGGAAAGAACGAGCAGATTGGCAACAACTCGATCCCGGCGTTGGATGTCAGCGGCTCGTTTGGTTCCGGCGGTTCGCAAGTGGGCCATTCAGTCAATGTGCGCAAGAGTTGGGAGTTGAATAATTTCACCGCCAAACAATTGAACTCGCACGCGATCAAGTTTGGTGGACGTGTCAGGCATACCGAGATTGATGATACAAGCCAGAGCAACTTTGGCGGCTCGTGGACGTTTACCGGCGGCTTTGGCCTGACAAGCATTGAGCGTTATCAGTTAACGCTGCGACTTCAGGAACAAGGCTTCACGCCAGCTCAAATTCGAGCTGCTGGTGGCGGCGCCGCAGCATTCAGGATTAATACGGGAAATCCTTTTGCCGACATCCGGCAAACTGACTATGGTGTGTTCCTTCAGGATGATTGGCGCGTGAGGCCAAACATCACTCTCAGTTACGGACTGCGCTACGAAATTCAGACAAACGCACATAGCAAATACGACTTCGCACCGCGTGTAGCCGTTGCGTGGTCTCCCGGAGCAGCGAACAGTGCGCGTCCGCCGAAAATGGTGATTCGCTTCGGCACCGGATTCTTTTATAACCGCTTCGGCGAAGGCAACACGCTGCAAACTCGTCGCTTCAACGGTGTAAACCTTCAGCAGTTTTCAGTGACTGAACCAGCCGAGCGACTGTTGCCGCCGACGGTGGCCCAACAACAGCTACCGAATGTCACTGCTATTTATTCGCTATTGAATCAGTGGAGTCCGACGAGTGTTCCTTCAGTGGCAGGTCTGTCTGCGACTCAGCAGACGACCTGGCAGGTGGATCCGAATATACAGATTCCGACTGTGTATGTTGTAGGCACGCAAATGGAGCGACAACTTCCACGGAACATCACGATGTTCGTTGGATTCTATAACATTCACATCGCTCATGTGATTCGCGCGCGCGATGTCAACGCGCCGCTTCCCAGCACAGTGACGCCGCTTACGCCGAACGGACTGCGACCCGATCCAACCAAAGGCGAGATCTACCGTTACGAAGCGAGTGGCCGGTTCAATCAGCGACAGTTCTTCGTCGGTTTCAATAGCCGGCTGAGCCGGATGTTTCAACTCAACGGCAACTACTCGCTCAGCAAAACCACGAACGACACAGACGGTCAGGGTGGCGCGCTCTTCCCGATGAATTCCTACGACACATCGGGCGAGTTTGGTCGTGGCTCTTTTGATGTTCGCCATCGCTTCACGATCTTCGGCACAGTTAACCTGCCATGGTGGAAGGTGGTGCTGAATCCGTTTGTCGTCGCCAATACTGGACCACCGTTCAACATCATTACCGGCCAGGATCTCAATCTCGATCGTCAGGTAAACGAGCGTCCGAGTTTTGCTGGTCCGAATGCAAACTGCTCAGCGATCACGATTCGCTGCACGCCTTTCGGCAACTTCAATCTCGTCCCGCTGCCGGGTGAGACGATCATTCCGCGAAACTTCGGCCAGGCACCCGGATCCTTTGTCGTCAACTTGCGCGTGAGTCGCACGTTTGCTTTCGGCGTGATCAACAGACGTAATGCTGCCGCGCCGGCGAAACCAGCGGGCGGTCAAACTAGCCCGACTGTCGCCGACAAACGCCCAGTCGGTGGACCTGGTGGTCCAATGGTTCCGGTGGGCGGTGGCGGCGGTGCTAAGGTGGCGGCTGTTGGAGCAGGACCACAGGGCGGTAGTGCCGCGGCTCCGAGTGAGAAGCGATACACGCTCAACGTCTCTATCAACTTTCAAAATATTCTCAACCATGTAAATCTCGCCACGCCGGTCGGCAACCTGTCGTCCCCGAGTTTTGGTGAGTCGCTTGGATTGGGTGGAACCTTCGGCGGTTTTGGTGGAGGCGGTGGCGGTAGTACCGGCGCCGGCAATCGTCGCATCTACGCGCAAATACGTTTGAACTTTTGATCGAGAGGGTGCAGAGAAATGAAGAGTTTAGGGTTGCTATTTACGATCGTCTTCTGTGCAACGGTTGCGGCTCAGGAATCACAGCCGGCCGCTAAAACTGTTCCGGCAAATGGCGCGGCTCCGGCTGCCATCGTCATCACGCCGGAAACTACTCCGCTGGATTTGGCGCGTGCTGCGTTTGCTGCTCAGGGTGGAGAGAAGTTTCGCGCAGTGCAGAGCATGATCTTGCGAGGCTCGGTCCAGCTATATCCTCCGAACAGTGTTCAATCGATCCCTGGCGCGTTTTCGCTGGTGACGGCTGGACCGAAGTTGCGCATGGAGATTGACGCGCGACCGGCGATAGTTTTCAAACAGATCTACGATGGCCAGCAGTCGTATAGCTCGATGCCGAACGTGGAGATGCCGCCGCTGACGAAGTTTGGTTTGGGCGCACTCGCGAGGTTCGATCAGTCCGGCTACCAGATCACGGCGATAGCCGACAAGAAGAAGCAGCGTGGGTTTCGTATCGTCGATCCCGAGGGTTACACAACCGACTATTACCTCGATGCAAAAACCGGACGCGTGATGAGCTTTTTCATTTATTACGCCGGCGTCACTCTCGGCACAGAGAACAGCAAATTCAAGGAAGTCGACGGCGTGTTAGTGCCCTTTAGCTTCTCACAAAAATTCGAGATGCCGATGGGCGCCTTCTTCGCCGAGTTCAACGTCAAGGAAGTAAAAATCAACGAACGCCTCCCCGACGACGCCTTCGCCATCCCCCGGTAGGGTTGGCTAAACCAGATCGATCAAGCCATAAAGAGGCAAGGGTAGTGATGCAGTTTGATTTTGGCATGACTACGCCGAAGGCGTTGGCTAATTTCAGCCCAGGGTTGTCGCAAGCTCCAACCCTGGGACACCAATCAGAAATGAGAGCAAAACGCTGAAAGCGTTCGCCAATAGCCGAACCCTTTCAGGGTTAATAAAACTATTGACGTGTTATCCC